>WNFR01002111.1_pt1 | contig 20742 bp, 26 predicted proteins | sample 5400221 | NCBI WGS metagenome assembly WNFR01 (sample SAMN13153357, study PRJNA577476) | soil metagenome | isolation source: 40 cm soil under Madrone tree | place: USA:California | collected 2016-06-14 | reverse complement strand
GTGTCAAGAGAATGAGAAAAATAAAACCGATCGACTTGTAGATTTTGTCGCGAGTCGATCGGAATTGATTCTGAGAAAGAGAAAAGCAACCACGGATGAACACGGATTCACGCAGATCGAACTTCCAAGAAAACTTCCTAAGAAAGTTCTGCTTCTTTTCTTATCTGCTTGAATCAGTGTTTATCTGTGGTGAATTTCTTAAGCAGTTGCGGCTGCGTTCTCTTCGCCGCTTGTAAGTGCTTCGCGCAGGCGACGAATTTGCGCAGCGTGATTATGAGCATGTGCGGCATAGATCGTCAGCCAGTCCTCAGTGGTATACGAGCCGCTTTCGGAGTGTGTGCCTTCGCGTTGCCAATCTTCGTCGCTCATAAACTCGAAGAGTTGCGCTGCCGTAACCCTCGCGCTGTGGAATGCATCGAGGGCGGGAGCCATCTCCCTATTGTTGTAGTTCAAACGTTCGGCATATGCCTCCTGATCATAGCCCTGAATCACGGGCCGATCTTCGACCAGCAGACGCCTGAGCCTGATGCCGCTGGTAGTTTCACTGTCGGCGAGATGATGGACAATTTCAGCGGCACTCCATTTTCCCTGAATTGGATGCGCGGTCAGTGAGTCAGCCGGAAAGCCTTCAAGACTCCTCGCAACCTCGCTGTAGCCTTCTTTGTACTGCGCGATCAGTTTTTGTCTTTCCTGTGAAGTCATGCGGATTTACTCCCTTAGATAGCGTGTCAGAAGCCCGCGCGCAAGCAAGGGCGACCGTGAAAGCCATTCCTATACCTAGTTTCCCAATATCGGCAAGCCCTCCCTGATGGTCGGGCTTCTGACCCTAACGGCTTAAGATCAGCAAAGTAAAACTCCCGGGCACCATCGGCGGTCGCGGCCGCGGCTGTGCCTTTGTTGCGGCGGGCGCCGCTCCAAATTCTGCCGTTACAGTGTAAACCTGATGGGTCTTGGTATCGAGAGCCATTGTTCGTGCCCGTCGCAGGGTAGCCACGTTTTCAACCACGGCGAATTTAGCCGGAGTATCCTCATGCGCCACAGTTAAAGTGCCATCGCCGCCGTTTGAACTGAACGCAAAACCAGTCTCCGAATCGAACCCCGCGGCATCAGTTCCGGGACCTATTGGCAGTGTAGTGATTACTTTGCCATTGTCCGCATCGACCACGACCATCAATTTATTAGAACATACAGAGAAAAGTCTGCGGTGCTTCCGATCGATCGCCAACCCACTGGGTTCTTCGCCCGGAGAAATCTTCCACCGGCTTTCGACCGTGAGCTTATTCGAATTGAACTGAACTATCTCGCTGGTATCTTCAATGTTGACGAAGACGTGACCTTTTTCATCGGCGACCGCGAATTCGGGTTTTCCTCCCAGGGCAATCGTCCCGGCGACCGTTCCAGTCCTGGCATCGATGGCCGTGGCATCGTTACTGGAGCCATTAAATGCAAAGACCCGTTTGGAAGAGGGGTCGTATATGATCGCGTCGGGATTCTTTCCGGTGGGCGCGGTTCCCAGGACCTTCAGAGTATTGACGTCAAAGATCGTCACGTTGTTATCGCGGCCGTCGCTAATGAATCCCTTGTCCATATCCGGCGCGATCGCGATCCCATGCACGCCATTTGTATTTGGAATGTCTCCGAGCAAGGCGCCCTTGTCGGCATCAACCACCATGACGTGAGTGCCCCGCGATATGTAAATGCGTCTGGCCTTCGCATCAACGGTTAAGTAATCCCAACCTCCATCGCCACCGAGTTTGATTGTCTTCGTTACATGATAACCAGAAGGACCGGCATTGAGGATCGTGCTGATGAGCAGCGTCGCAGCGCTCACAAGGACTATGCGTCGAATTGATAAATACATTTAGGTGACTCCTGAAAAGTATTTGGAACAGGCGGAAATTACTCTTCTCCCGGTCCGTGGTCAAGCCAACTCCGGTCTTCGCTCTGTCCTGATGCAATTGAGAATTGAAACCATACGCTCAATTATCTTCTCGGAGGTATCTATTGACGAACGCAAATCACCGAAAAGTTTTTGATTCACAGTAATTAGTTCAAAAAAAGGCCCTTTGCGCGTGGGGAATACTGTTTGCAGTTCGACTCGTCAGTATTTCAAATGCGGTTTGGATTCGCTCCTATTTTAGGTATTCGAGCAAAAGGAGAAATGAAATGGCTTACGAAGAAAAGCAGGCAGAAAGTAGACGCGTAGTAGTTGAAACTCCGAACGCAAGGCGCGAGGTGGTTCATTCGGAAACGGCCCGCTATCCAGAGCGGAGCGGCATGTCCGGCGCAGCGTTGGCGGCTATCGTCGTGGGCGTCATTGCACTCGCCGCGATCATTATTCTTTTCGTAATGAATCAACAGCAGAACGATGCGAACACGAACGTCGCGCAGACGCCACCGCAAACAACCATCGTGCAACAGCCGGCGCAGCAGCCACCGGTAGTCGTACAGCAGCCGGCTCCCGCAACGCAGCCAGCCCCGGTCATTATTAACGGGCAACCCGCACCGGCGATGAGCGGTGCGACTACGTCGGGCGCTCCCGATGATGGATCGATTCAGGCTGCCATCGATAAGAAGCTGAATAACGATCCGACCCTTTCGACGCTCGGGGTAACTGCCACGGTTTTGAACGGCAAGGTTACTTTGATGGGGACAGTAAAAACTGTGGCGTTGAAGTCGCAGGTCGAACGAGCTGTGCGAAACGTGAAGGGAGTCAAGTCCGTCGACAACCAGATTAGCGTGGGATAACTGGTTATCGCGACATCTGTCATACGTGTCACTGGGCATTTCATTCTTTCATTCACAAAGCCCAGCACCCCAGCATAGGACGCGCCGGAGCTGAAAAGTTGCGGCGCGTTTTTATTGCAGTTTTTGATTTGATCAGTTAGCGCACTTAAGTAATTGCTTGCGTCTTTGCGAGATCCAGGCAATCAGTTTCACGCGAAGGCACAAAAAAACGGAAGAAGCTACCAGCAGAAATTACATTCCGCTTGTTTGTTCGCTCTGCCTCACCTATTCTCGACTTAAAACCGAGCCAGTCGAGGACTGAAATGGAAAAGATTTCGCAAACCCCGCGCACAACACTGAAGCGCCTGCCGCAGCGCGGCAGCTACGATCGAGAACTAATCAACCAGATTCTGGACGAGGGTTTTGTCTGTCACGTAGGGTTCGCTGTAGATGGAAGGCCGTTCGTAATTCCCACGGGTTACGCGCGCGTGGGAGATAGCCTCATCATTCACGGTTCGCAGGCCAGCCGGATGCTGCGGACACTGGGGCAGGGAATCGATGTCGATGTCTGTGTGACGGTGACTTTGATCGATGGACTGGTGCTCGCGCGGTCGGCTTTTCATCACTCAATGAACTATCGATCGGTCGTACTCTTCGGTCGTGCGACCCCGATTGAAGAGCCTGTTGCCAAAGTCGCGGCCTTACGGGCCCTGTCAGAGCACATGATTCCCGGACGCTGGGACGATGTCCGCGCGCCTAATGAGCGCGAACTGCAACAGACAACGGTGCTTTCGCTGGCTTTGACAGAGGCCTCTGCCAAAGTGCGCACCGGGCCTCCTCTCGATGACGAGGAAGATTACTGCTTGCCTGTCTGGGCAGGAGTGATCCCGCTGAGTTTGGTTGCGCGGGATCCGGTTGACGATCCTCGCTTAGGCCCGAATGGCGAGGCTCCTAAGTATGCAGTTGAATATGCCCGGGCCGGCGTAAAGCACTGAAAGCAATTACCCAAACAGGATGGCACCCCGCCCGCGCCTTGCTACTTTCGCCGTTATAGTCCATACTCCCTTACGGTTAATCCTTCTCTCGCGCATCGACGGTGATGCGCCCGTCGCATAAAGCATTCAGCGTCGGCGTTTTGGATAGTTCGAGAGCAGGCTTGTTACAAACTCCGAAGCCGCTCTTTCAAGAGCATCCGAACCCGGTCCTTCGACTGCTACCGTTCACCGAAGTAATTCCGATTCGCCCGCTTCTTTTCATTCCCAAAAAAGGGGAAAGGTATATCTATGTCTACGAAACTTTACGTTGGAAACCTAGCTTTCCAGACTACCAGCCAGGAGCTGCAGGAATTATTTGCCTCGGCCGGCACGGTTGAATCAGCAGCGGTTGTCGAAGACCGCGACACTGGACGTTCACGCGGCTTTGGCTTCGTCGAAATGTCCACCAAAGAGGAAGGCGCAGCCGCTATTTCTCAGTTCAATGGCAAGGAAGTAAATGGCCGGGCCTTGAATGTTAACGAAGCCAAACCTCGCGAGAATCGCGCTGGTGGCGGCGGTGGTCGTGGCTTCGGCGGCGGCGGCGGTCGTGGCGGCTTCGGCGGCGGCGGCAATGGTGGCGGTGGCGGCTACGGCCAAAAGCGCGAACCCAGGTGGTAATCAAACTCAAGCATTAGACAGTAACCACCTGTCTTTCGAGTCCCCGCGGCGAGTTGTCCGTAAAAGGACGCTCCCCACGGCGACCGGGCTTGCTTTAAGAATCAATCGCGGCCAGTGCTCGAAAAGCACGGTCGCTTACAATCAGAAGGAGTTTATGAATTTTTCTCAATTGGGACTTGCGCCCGCACAAGTGCGCGCCTGCGAGTCTCTAGGGTATACAGAACCCACCCCGATACAAACCAGGGCGATTCCCCTCGTCCTCAACGGCCAGGACTTAATTGGCTGTGCTGAAACCGGCACCGGTAAAACCGCCGCTTTCCTGCTCCCCATCATTCAAAGAATCAGCGAAAAGTCCCTTCCCGGCATCCGCGTCCTGGTGCTTGCGCCGACGCGTGAACTCGCGCTTCAGATTCAGAAGAATTATGTCGAGCTTAACAATGTCAAAGCCAATCGCAGCGTAATCGTGATTGGCGGAGCAAACATCCGCACCCAAATCGCCGAAGTACGCCGTGGAGTCGCCGTCGTGATTGCCACGCCGGGCCGCCTCCTTGATCTACAAGAGCGCGGCGCGGTGAATCTAAAGAACGTCGAAGTTCTGGTGTTGGATGAAGCCGATCGAATGCTGGACATGGGCTTCTTGCCGGCGATTCGGCGGGTGCTCGCGATGCTGCCGACAAAGCGGCAGACTCTGCTGTTCTCAGCCACGATGTCTTCGAGCATTGAACAGCTGGCGCGTTCAACGATGAAGGATCCGAAGCTCGTCGAAGTAAACACGCGCGGCCAGGCCGCTACCATGGTTGAGCAGACTGCTTACCCCGTGGCCCAGGAATCAAAGACGGCTTTACTGCTTGATTTACTCGAACGCGAGAAATTTGAGCGCGTGCTCGTATTTACCCGCACCCGCCGCGGCGCTGAGCGCCTTTCGCACATTTTGACGGCCCGCGATCACAGCGCGAATCGGATTCACGCTGACCGCACCCAGCCACAGCGTGAAGCCGCTTTGAGTGCTTTCCGCGACGGTAGAACCCGCGTGCTGGTGGCGACGGATATTGCCGCAAGAGGATTGGACGTCGACCTCGTGTCGCACGTAATCAATTATGACGTGCCGGCCGCACCCGAAGATTATGTACACCGAGTCGGCCGCACCGGCAGAGCCGGTAACGTGGGCCAGGCGATTACCATCGTCGCACCCGTTGATGAGCTTTCGATGCGGGCGATCGAGCGTTTGACTGGTCAGGAAGTAAAGCGAGTAGTGCTGCCAGGATTTGGCGGCGCGCAACCACTGGCCGCCCCCGGCAAGACGTTCGCGCGTTTTGCACGCAGTGGCCGTAGCAGTTCAGTGCGCTCGTTCCGCCCGCGACGGGCGAGATAGTCGCCTAACACGAGCACACCGAACCCCAGACTTACCCGGGAGGACTATTATGGAAGTGGAAACAGTAGAAGTGAAAGCTGTAGAGAAACCGATCTTCGCGACCGGAGATCGCGTCGAGCAGATGTGCATCAAGTGCGGCGAAGAGCGCGGGCATATCGTGGCCTCGATCAGTAAGAAGGGCCGAATTACGCGCGTCAGTTGCCCGATCTGCGGCTCGCGCGTCCCCTACAAGAGCGGCACCACCCGTACGCGCCCGCCGAAAATAGGCGCGCCTTATGATCAAGCGCGCACCTATCGCCGCGGACAAACCATGATGCATCCGACCTTCGGTGAGGGCGAAGTAACCGCGCTCATCGAGCCGCAAAAGATTGATGTGCTGTTCGCGGACCGCATGCGAAGACTGATTCATTCACATGCTTAAAGGCACGCTTCGGCGCCTGCGGAGGATCAGAAATAGCGGTGCAGCCATCGGCGGTCCCGCGGTGGGGACGCAGATAACGTTTCGCGCCGAGGTGATGCCTGGTCGCGAGACGCACGAACGCACCTTCGCAGTAGAACGAGTTCTGACGAGCGGACGAATCGAGCTGGCGAACTTGCAGGGCGAACATACCCTGACCGAGTTCGAGCCCTTGGCTGAATTAGGGGCAGGCGGGTTTTAGAGAGACTGGAGTATCGGTTTTGAGGAACGAGACGCGCGATCAAGTTGTGCCTCACGAAAGGCACATCAATTGGAGTAAGAGCGTTTTCCTTAGCGTCTTTCATGTGGGCGCCCTCGCGGCGCTCTGGTTCTGGAGCTGGCCGGCGGTGATTTCCGCGGTCTTGCTTTACTGGGTCGCGGGCAGTCTGGGAGTCGGCATGGGCTATCACCGTTTGCTGACGCATCGCGGTTACAAAGTCCCAAAGGCGGTCGAATACTTCCTCGTCACCTGTGCCTCGTTGTCGCTGCAGGGCGGTCCGATCGAATGGACGGCCACCCATCGCATGCATCACGCGCACACCGATCGACAAGGAGACCCGCACACACCGCGCGAGGGTCGCTTGTGGTCGCACGTCGGCTGGATCGTCGCCGGCACCGCGCAGAAGCATGAGCAAGCAGTGCTCGAGCGTTACGTACCCGATTTGCTCAAGGACCGTTTCTATGTCTGGCTGAGCCGCTATTACTACGTGCCCCTAATCGCTTTGGCGGCGACGCTGCTCGCGTTGGGAGGCTGGCGCGTAATGATTTGGAGCGTTTTCCTGCGCGTCACTCTCGGACTCCAGGCGACTTGGCTGGTCAACTCGGCCACCCACCTCTGGGGAAAAAGACGTTTCGACACGGGCGAAGACTCGCGCAACAGTTGGTGGGTCGCGCTTCTGACTTTCGGTGAAGGATGGCACAACAACCATCACGCCCATCCCACCTCGGCTCGTCACGGGTTGAAGTGGTACGAGATCGATTTCAATTGGTGGGGTATTTGTGTTCTGCGACTCTTCGGTCTGGCGCGCGCGATCAAACGGGTTCGCTTCAATCCGACCGGCACGATGTGGCAACTGGTGAGTGGTGAAGCAAAGACGAAAGGCTCCTATGAAGGAGCTTAGAGAGCGCGGACTTTATCGCTTGCCGGACGGCGGCGAGTTTGTGGTCGGCATAGCCGCTCGCGGCGGAGGCTATGAGCTTTACGATCCGCAGATTTTCAAGCGCCATGGTTTGCCCGATTATCAAATTGATGCGCAGGGCCGGCTCAACCAAATGGGCCAATCAACTCGCTGGTTGGCTGAAGATTTGATCGATACCGGTCAGACCGCGGTCTAGATTCTCAATGGCAAATGGCGTCGCTCAGCGGCAGCGCCGCAGCGAAGCCACTACGGCGAGGGCGCCAGGGCCGCAGCGGCCAAAGGTAGCAATCAATGCCTAAGATTATTTGGTCTTGCCAGAATTGCGGCACGGTCTTACCGCTGTGGAAAATGAAATGTCCTAATTGTCGTAAGCCCGCGTTGAGTTGGTTGCATGTGGTCGCATGCGTGGCGGTAGCTTTGCCGACGCTGTTTTTACTGCTCAAACTCTTGTAGGGGGAATTAAAGATGGCTGTATCAAAAAAATCTTCGCCCAAGGGCGCCACCGTTTCGAAGGTGCCCGAGCTATGGCCGGGAATTGACGCGCAATTTCGCTTGATTATTGTGGCCGCCAAGAGAAGCAAGCAACTTGTCCGCGGCGCCACCGCCAGGATTGAACCCGATCCTCTGCGACGTCGAAACACCAGCATCGCACTTGAGGAAGTAAAGCGGGGGCTGGTACCTTTCACGATCTTTGATCCGGATCAGATCGCTGACCAGGTGGCCGAATAGTGTGGCATAGATCTCAAGCTCCGGCCGCAAGCGCTGTGGTCCAGGCTGTGGAGTCTGGGCCGGTCGTCGTCAGGATCGATAAGATGAATGGGTTGCGAGTCTACATTAATCCTCACGTGAAAGAGACTTGTGGCGGCTTTGGAGTTTTTTATAGCCGGCGCGAGAATGGCCCGTACTATCGCTGGGCTTACGAAGAGACGGTCAGCCTTTGGCGCGTATCGCGCGTATCTCCGAGTGACTTTGCGCCTAAAGCGCTCGCCAATGCGAATTGGAAGGGCGTGCCGGCCGCGTTACAGAAGAGCATGGTTGAGCATTACCAGGAATAGGCAGAGTTGTTTAGAGTTCAAGCTTTAGCTTGCATCGGGAAATCAACCACCTAAAGGTTGAATTCTGAACGCAAATTGGAATAAACGAACAATCCTAAAGGAGAAACCTATTGGCCAGAGATGATTTGATTCCCGCTGAGGGCACTATAATCGACAAGCAGCCCAACGCCTTCTTCAAAGTCAAACTCGACAACAGCGCGCATGTCGTGCTGGCAGCGATTTCCGGCAAGATGCGTAAGCACCGCATACGCATTTTGGTGGGCGATCGCGTGAGCGTAGAGATGTCCCCTTATGATCTATCGCGCGGCCGAATTACTTATCGATTCAAGTAATCCGCCACCGGCGCCAGGCCGGCGCATCTCAACCGTTTGCCAATTTCGCGCGGTACGTCGTGATGCGCATTAATCGAATTGGGCGTGCCAGCGCACATGACCCGCCTCTTTCTCCAGAAACTTATTCAGGCCCGGCAGAGTTCGAATGTCAGCCTTGATGGCTTCGGCGTTTTGCGTCACTGGCCTCAGGTCAAAAGCGCGGCCGGTTAAGTGTCTGCTGATTTTCAGAATTTCAGCCTCAGCCATCCCATTCATCACTTGCTGCAGCCCGGCCGTGATCTCATCAACGGTCACGGCATTCGGATGATCGTTCACCCACTGTTGAAGTTTTGCGCCGGCCAGATAGGTGTGTCCAATGAACTGCCGATCGTGTAACGACACAATGTTGGAAGCCATCGCGTGGGCCTGTTGCGCGACAGTGCGACGACCGCTGGTGAACTCGATGTTGGGATGCTTCTGTTGCAGCAGCCTTGCCGCTTGATCAGCCGTAGGTTCAAGTTGTAGCTCTTCGATGGTCATACCTTCACCTCCACAAGAATTAGTTGAGTTTGTTAAAGCAACGCCTAACTACGAAAGGCTGGATTTTGCCGAGAGTGCAGCACTGGCAGGCTCGTGAGAATTCAGCCATACTGGGAAGACGGCGAGAGAATATTGCGTGAGCCCAACGTAAGTCAAGATGCGCTGTCAGGTTGGATGAACCAACTATGAGCGGCAAAGCTAACACCGCGGCGAACAGAAGAATCGATCGCGAGCCGCGCTGGCCGGCGGCAGTGGCCGTAATCGCGATCGGCGGCTTATATACGGCCTTGCCTCCTTCGTTGGTGATTGCGGGTCCGCGCTGGTTAATCCTCGCGCTGGTCCTGGTGCTGACGGCTCCCACGATTATTTCGCACCGGATTGGTCATCATTTTCTCAATCAAATATTAGGTTACGTTCTGAATGGCGTTGTGACCATAGCGATGATCGTGTCGTTAGTGCTCCTCATCTCGGCGGTAACTGATCACACGATAAGTCCGCAGCAACTCCTGCGATCGGCGGCGGCGCTCTGGCTCAGCAACATCCTCGTCTTTGCCTCCTGGTACTGGCGTCTGGACGGAGGCGGACCTCAGGAACGGGCGCGCACACCTGGCCATACCGATGGCGCGTTCTTGTTTCCCCAAATGACCATGGATCCCGCGGCCAAGAAAGCCGCCGGCGAACACGACTGGGAACCAAACTTTATCGACTATCTGTTTCTGGCCTTCAACACCAGCACCGCATTCTCGCCGACCGACGTTCCGGTGCTCTCGCGTTGGGCCAAAATTCTAATGATGCTTCAGTCGCTGATCTCGCTGCTGGTGATTGCGCTTCTGGCAGGGCGTGCAGTGAATATTCTGTGAATCGCTCGGTAAGCTGGTGATCGCACTCACCAAGCTCGCCGTCAGAAACCCCGGTCAACGACCCTCCGTCATCTCCCGCAAATCTTGACGAGCGCTGTACACCTTTGGTTCAAGGGATTGGCGCGACTCGCCCCATTTCAATACAAGAGTTGCCGTGTTCGCTACCTCTCATATGAATTAAAACTCAGTTGCACGCGCCTCCCGTCGCTTCAGTCATGAAGTGATCGGCCATGGCACGAAGCTTGTCATGTTTACTGGGCCGATGTACTGCCAGGTGGGCTTTGCCCAGGAAATATATTGTACCTCGACGCTGGCACCTTGGTACGGAACCGCTTGCGGTAGCAAGCGGATGGTCGTACTGAAATAACCCGCTCGCGACCGCGACCGGTTCCGTACCGTGACGTTCATTCGCCTTGGGCAAGCTTGCTCGGCACTGATCTAAAACAACCGGAAGGAGAAAAGTGTAATGGCCAAGTATGGCAAGAAGGCCTCTGACAAAGTCGAAAAGGCGATGCATGAAAGGAAAGAGGGAACGCTCAAGAGCGGACGATCCGGCAAGAAGGTGACGAGCAAGAAGCAGGCGATTGCGATTGGATTGTCGGAGGCTCGGAAAGAAGGCGGTAAGGTCCCCCGAAAGAAGTCTTCGTCAAAGAAGTCTTCGTCAAAGAAGAAGTCGTCAAAGAAGTAGGTCGTTCTCTCTGAGTGAGTTCGGTTCAGATTTCGCAGGCCGCGCGATCCAAGCTTAAGCTCTGGCGTAATGGCATCGAGTTTGGCGAGCGAATCAAAACTATAGGGGGAGGATTTATGCGAAACTTTGGTCGAAAAGGGGAGGCCGGAAAAATCGGCTACATTATCCTATGGCTCCTGGGCGTGCCGTTTGGAGTACTTTGTCTCATTTTCCTTTTACGCGGCTGCCATTGAGCGACGCGGACATCGCGGCGATTCCTGGTACCCAGCGCTCGAGGCTAATACGAGGTTACGTCTATGAGCGGAGTTGATTCACAAAATCCGATAGTGCTGGTGGTCGACGACAACGAAGACACGCGGTACGTGATGCGGCTTGCGCTTGAGGATCGCGGCTATCGAGTCTGCGAAGCCGAGAATGGCGAGCAGGCGATCGATATTGCCTGCCGCGAGCAGCCAAACGCGATTCTGATGGATATCAGCATGCCGGTGCTTAACGGGTTGACAGCCACTGCCCGCATTCGCGAGCACGAAGAACTGCGCGACGTGCCGATTGTCGCTTTGACTGCCCACGGTGAAGAGGAAATGCGCGCCGGTGCGCAAGCATGTGGCTTTACCGCTTACGTAACGAAACCGGTTGACCTGGATTGGATCGACGAACTGATCAAGGGCTTACTTCTCTGAGCCGTGCGACGACATTCCCAGCGCAACCAGAGATTCGGAAGCTGGCAGTGTCCCTTAGCTGAAGCCACTTCCTCTGCTCCGATAGTTTTGATTTCGTAGCGACGTCGAACTCACGATTGAAACGGGAAGCAACTTGGAAGTCCGGAGCCATTCCAGGAATGCGACAGATTTTGATCACAGCACCGCAGGGAAGCGCACGCGAAGTCGCCGGTATTGCGTTTGCCGCCGGGATTTACGAGGTGACAATTGGGGAGCGGCGCATTCTAACTGCCGGCGGATCAGAGATAATAAAGGATTCTATCGAGATGGAAGTCGGGACTCATCTGTCCAAGAGTTTTCTCGATGACCTCACCAGCAACGCTTTTTTCTCACGAGAAGAATTTTCCATAGCTATTCGCCAACCGCGCTCCATCGTCTCTCGCGAGAAATTGAGTACGCTCGTTCGTCCACTGGTGGAACCGTCCTTCGACATCTTTGAAGAGCTCTGGCAATTCTCCCAGGTAACCTACGGCTTCGTCGGGCGAATTCTAATCGGTGCGCTGCTCCTGGCATATGGTCTGGTTGAGTATCGACTGCTCTTCATTATTGCGGGCTTACTGTTCATTCCCCTGCTGCCGTTGATGCTAAGCGTGGGCTTTGGGCTCTGGACGCAACAATGGAGACTAGCAATGCAAGGTCTATTGTCGCTCGTGGTTGCTACGGCCCTGCTGATCCTGGGAGGCGTGGTCGTTGCGCTCTTGAGTAGCCCGCCGGTTCAGTATTCAGACTTCAATTCGCTTAAGGCAGGTTTCTTAATCTCGTGCGCGGTGGGAGTGGCGGCCGGCCTGGCAACGGCCGACGACGTGGGTAGACGCGAAATGATCGGGTTGGCCGCTACCGCCCAAGTGGCGATCATTCCGTCCTGGCTTGGGTTGTGTCTAATGCTCGGATTTCCGGGTTCGATTTCGACTCCACCAACGAGTCGCCTCCTGGCGCTGCTGATAAATATCGCGGCCATAATCGTCGCGTCATTTGCCACCTATGCCTTGATTCGCGTTAAGGGATCTGCGCTTAGGTGTTTCAAGTCTGATGCAGCCAGAGACCGGGAAGTCTCTTCTGCCACGAGTAGCTGAAACGAGCGTCGGAACTCGTTCGATGCATCCGCACAAAAGTGGAAACATCTTCTTCATTCCGCACGTAACTGACGCATTATGTCGTTCATTAGATATGTCTTCACGCCGAACTACGTGAAATACGAGGGCGTTCGCCCGATAAACATTTACCTCCTGAGAGTGCTCTATTTTCTGATGTTCATTGGCGTGGGTGTGCAGACGTGGGGAACGATCATCAACCACCAGGGCCCCTGGGACCATACCAAGGCCGTGGCCTACTGCGTCTGGGCGGCGTACCCGACGTTGTCTATCTTCGGACTGATAAAGCCGCTGAGATGGCTGCCGATCGTGATCTTCATGATCTTTTACAAGACGCTCTGGGTGATCGTGGTCGCTTACCCTTTGTGGAGGGTCGGCGCACTTGCAGGCTCACCCGCCGACGAGATGGCGCATGTATTCATTGGGGCTCCCTTCATAATTCTCATCGTGCCATGGATCTATGTATTTAAGAATTACGTGATGTGGTCAAAGCCTAAGGTAAGTCAATAGTTCTCCCCCTGGTGCTTTGGTATAATGCCCACCATGCAAAGCGAGTTAACCGAACAGGCGAAGAAGCTCAGTATCTCTGACCGAATCCTCCTGGTCGAAGAAATTTGGGACACCATCGTCGAAGAGAATCAGGCCTTTGAGTTAACTGACGCGCAGAAGCGAGAACTCGATCGACGGTTGGAGTCGGCCAGAACCAATCCCGGTCACGGTCGGACTTGGGACGAGATCAAAGCTGAATTCATGAAGTCGCGCTAACCGTGCATGATCATTCGGTTCACTCCCGACGCCGATGCCGAACTCGCCGAGGCCTGCGAATGGTATGCCCATCAACGCGCGGATTTAGACATCGAATTCATGGAGAGCGTCGACGACGCCCTGGTCGCGAGTCGTTCGTAATCCGAAGCAGTATCCCATCGCCTACAAAATTCTCAGACGCGCGGTTGTTCGCCGTTTCCCGTTCGCAGTTGTTTATGAAATCAGAGCAAATGAGATCCAGGTGATAGCTGTTTTCCATTCCCGTCGCGATCCTGAGATATGGAAGTCGCGAGTTGGATAGACAGAGATCATGCGCGCTTTCTGAGCGTCACATGCGTGGCCCTCGCACCCTCAATGCGCTCAGCGCATTCATATCCTAGCTTCGGCAAATTCAGACCACCAAGCAAGTGCTCCCCACTACCGAGCAGGGCCGGCACGATTGCCAGATGTAACTCATCAATTAGCGCTGCACTCAGATATTGCCGAATGGTAGAGACGCCGCCTCCCAATCTCACGTCGTGCCCACCCGCCGCGTCTTTGGCCTGCTCGAGGGCTGAGTGAATGCCTTCAATGACAAAGTGAAATGTGGTGCCGCCTGCCATCTTGAGCGGAGCCCGCGGGTAATGGGTGAGCACAAAGACGGGCGTGTGATACGGCGGCTCGTCACCCCACCAGCCTTTCCACTCATCCCGCCCTTCTGGCCACGCGCCTCTGACGGGCCCAAACATATTCCGCCCGAGAATGTAAGCGCCGATATTCTCAAAACCCCGTGCGGCAATGTCGTCGTCGACGCCCGTCTCGCCATCTTGGTTGCCGTGCATCCGCTGCCACGTGCGCGTGGGAAAGAACCAATCAAACACTTTGAGGCCGCCAACTCCGAGCGGATTCTCAAGATCCTGCCCCGGCCCTGCACCGTATCCATCGATTGAGATCGAGAAACTGTGCACGCGAAGTTTCGACATAAGAGTTCCTTTCTTACTCAGCGCCGAAGGCGCGAAATGTAATAGCCTGGGCCAACGGCCCAGGAAACAAGCAATTTTGAAATCAAACAAGCGCTGAAAGCGCGAAATGAATCGACGAATGTGACAGCCTTCGCTCAATCCATTTTATTGCGCGCCTTCAGCGCTTACTTCCTCTTACAATACGTTACCTGGGGCGTTAGCCCAGGCTATTACAACATTTCGCGCCTTCGGCGTTTTCGTCTTCCTCAACCGCGGGCCGCTTGCACCCCTTGCACCTTTAACCCGTACTCGAGCGATGCGTAAAACTTGCCACGTCCCTGCGGCGTCAGGTCCAGCATGTTCCAAACCGGAATCAACTCATCGATGCCGCGCTCTTTGATGTCGTCGGCCAGCCAGGGATGGCCACTGTAAAAATGGCGTAGCGTGCCATCCTGATCGCGCGTGAAGACTGAGATTGTCGAATCCTGATGTCCCGACGCATCTTCGCTGCCGAGATCGTATTTAAAAGTGCTGTCCCCCGCACTGAGCAGACGTAGTTTGTCCCAACCTCTGCTTCGCGCGTGCGCTCGCAACGTGGACGGATCAGCCGCCGCGACAATTGCCAGGTCGACGTTTTGCGCGATGTGTTGAGCAACGCCATTGTAGCCATCGATCCAGGCGGTACACATTGGGCACGCTACGGTTTGCTTCTTGCCGTACATGAAGTGGTAAATCACGAGCGAACGATCAGGCGCAGTGAACAGTTCGCTCAGGCGTACTTTTCTTGTCGGACCATCGCCATCGTCAAGCGACGTTGGACCTTCTATGAACTCGTAATCCTGAATCGTCGCACCCTTTGGAAGTCCCCGCCGCAGCCCCGCGACTCTTTCACGCGTGTTGAGTAATTCAATTTCTGCCAGCCGCAGCTCCTCGCGCTTTGCCAGGTATTCCGGCGACTCGTTCGCCAGATTAGTTTGACGATACGTTCCATCAATCATTTCATGAACCATTAGTCCGTACCTCCGTTGAAGATTCTCTCGCTTTCCAATCGATCGGGAGTAATCGAAGGAAAGCAGTATAGGTAAGCTGGGGGGAACGAAAGAACTATAGCACGAAGGCTAGCTGTCATTCCCCAGTCCGCTTTGGCCGATAATAGAGAGTGATATAATGTCGGCCATGCACAGCGAGTTAACCGAACAGGCGAAGAAGTTAAGCATATCTGACCGAATCGTTTTGGTAGAAGAAATTTGGGACACCATCGCTGAAGAGAATCAGGCCTTTGAGTTAACCGACGCGCAGAAGCGAGAACTCGATCGACGGTTGGAGTCGGCCAGAAGTAATCCCGGGCAAGGCCGCACATGGGACGAAATCAAAGCTGAATTCATGAAGTCGCGCTAACCGCAGATGATCATTCGGTTCACTCCCGACGCGGACAATGAACTCGCCGAGGCCCTCCTCTTCTGATGTCTGTGACCTTGGGACAGTCTTAGACCACCCGATCGAAAGAGACCCTTCCCGGCAAGTCAAAGACTTGCCGCGCATCGGAGTGGCACAGCCATTAGTCGGCATTTTACGCCTTCAGCCTGATATCGCTACAATCTCTGTCATCCTTGATTGCGGGACCATAGAGTAAGCTTGCCCAAATATCCAGACCGTAATCTAAGACGACCGAAATGATTGACCTCAGTATCAGCGAAGCGGCTGAGTTGCTGCGCCAAAAAAAGATCTCGCCGGTGGATCTCGCCACCGCCTGCCTGGATCGCGTCGAGCGTCGTAATCCTGTGCTCAACGCTTTCATCACCGTCACTCGAGAGGGTGCGTTGGCCCAGGCGCGCGCGGCCGAAGACGAGATTCAGCGCGGCCAGTGGCGCGGACCACTGCACGGCATTCCGATCGGCTTGAAGGATCTGATCGACACGGCCGGAGTTCGCACTACTTGCGGCAGCGCTTTATTTGCAGACCGAGTGCCAACTGAAGATGCCGAGGTGGTGCAACGCCTGAAGCGCGCCGGCGCAGTGCTGCTTGGTAAACAGAACCTGCAGGAGTTTGCTTACGGAGGGACCTCGGCATCAAGCCACTTTGGCGCGGTGCACAATCCCTGGAACCCCAAACATATCGCCGGAGGTTCTTCGGGTGGATCGGCAGCCGCGGTGGCAGCGGGGATGTGCTTCGGGGCGATCGGCTCTGACACGGGTGGCTCGATTCGCGAGCCGGCAGCTTTTTGCGGGGTGGTAGGCCTCAAGCCAACCTACGGGCGCGTGAGTACGCGCGGCGTGTTTCCTCTTTCATGGTCGCTGGATCACGTCGGACCGATCTGTCGCAATGTCAGGGACGCCGCCCTCATGCTGGAAGCGATTGCCGGCTACGACGCTTTGGATGTTACCTGCGTCGATTGGCCAACGGAACAATACGCACAGTACGCGAACGCTTTGAACGTGAAGACTGACTTCCGAATTGGCGTTGCGCGTCAGCCTTTCTTTGCAGACCTCGATGCGGACATTGAGCTGGCCATAAACGAAGCCATTGAAGTCATTCGCAACATCTCTTTGGAGGTCATAGAAGCCCTGCTTCCTTCAGTACCAACTGCTGTGCAGGCCCCCGAAGTCTACGCTGTCCACAAAAACTACTTTACCAACTCACCTGAGTTGTATCGCCCATGGATGCGACAACGACTGGCCCAGGCAGCGACTGCAGACACCGGTGCTTATGTTGAGGATCGTTTCGCGCTTGAACGCGTGCGCCGCACAGTCAACGACGTATTTGCTGAAGTCGATTTGTTGATAACACCGACGACTCCCGTACCTCCGATAACGATCGAAGAAGCTTCGAATATGTCGCCTAACCCGGCAGGCGAGCTCTGGCTGCGCAATACTCGGCCCTTCAATGCTTACGGATTGCCCACGATCTCGATTCCATGTGGTTTCACCAGCGCCGGACTGCCAATCGGTTTGCAAATCGCCGGACCACGCTTTGGCGAGGGAAGAGTGCTGGCCTTTGCTCACGCCTTTGAGCAGGCTACGGATTGGCATAAACGCACGCCGACGTTAGCGGTGCTGCGGTGACAGTGGGATCGATACTCAAATGATGAGGTCAGTGCCGGGAGCGATAGCGACCGGGTTCCCGCGAGGGTTCGGGTTTATACGGATCCGCATAAAACCGAAAGGCCGAGTCCGGCATTCGACAATTTGTTGATAACCAGAGACTTGACAGAACGTAGCGCACGGTTTTATACGGAAGAGAACTTAGGTCGCCGGGTTTATACGGAACCAGATATACATTGTTCGCGCGTGCCTACGAAACCAGCCGCAGCGCTATCGAATACGCAAGGAGCGCGACGACGGTCCAGCATAACAAGAGGTAGAACCTAACTAGGAGACTGACCAGAAGAGGCTTATCGTTTAGTCGAAGTTTGACGTTGTCGCGCACGCCGGCGCCGAAGTTGAAGACGGACGGCAGCATCAACTCAAGGGTCAAGAACACGCGATTGACATACCTCGTCGCTGATAGTCGCGGGCGAGTGGGTTGGGCGTGATCGTTGGCGAGCGCACCATCGCTCTCAACATCTACAGTTTCCCTATCGGAGTTGCGCGTGAAACGCTCGTCATAGAAGATGAAGCCTCCGACAAGGCACAATAGGGCAAACGCCGCCAGGTAACTTCCCGGCGAGAATCGACCGTAGCCCGTCACCCACGCGCCTATTCTGGTTAGCGACGACGGTGAGGCCCGCAACCTGATTAAGAAAACCGCACTCGCAGCTTCAACAAGCCCGTGTTTCGCCAACGCCACCTCCAGCGGTAATAGCGCATCCATCGATCTTGAATTGCGCTGCGCTAGCCGTGAGACTCCTTGTACGTCCGAGGTGTCAAGTACATATTCAACACGAAGATCGTCAAACAAGATCGAGCCCGAACCGATGGGTGCGGTCGGTTGGATGTTCAGAATGTCAATAGCATGTGCTGAAGTTCGATTCAGATCCAGCGTGCTGGAAAAATGAAAGTTGCGCATTGAAAGTTCGCCGGAGAAGGTTGACAAAGCAATTGCTACCGATCGCTCCGCCGTAGCATCGTCGAGGACAAGGTTCTCCGCGTGTACGTGCACGAACTCGATCGACTGACAGATATTCGGATCCTTCGCCCGTCCGGCCTTCCATGGGTTCGCGTCCGTTCCTTGCGGACACGGATTTCCGCCGCAACTACAGTCTTGATGGGCGATCTGATCTGAGCGCGGCGTTGGATCTGCGACGAAGCGAACCCCTGAGAGATCAATTGCGGCACCGGCCCTGAGACCGTTGCCGTCCACCTCGTCACTAAATACAGCGGAAGCAAGATAGATCGAGCCATCGATTCGAACGCCAGCAAGCGTTACAAGACCGTGAAATTGACAATTAGGAAGATCCACTGCCGCGGCATGAAGGCTGCGCGCGTCGAACGCTTCGAACTGTGCTCCATCTCCCTCAATCCATCGGATGACGTTCACGCCCTTAAGTGACACGTCCCCAAGAAATAGTGAATTGCCCAACTTGAGGCCTGCGATGGTCGATTGATCAAGGTCGAGCCTTCCTCGCTCACGGCTCTTTGAGTAGTCCAATCGCAGCGAACCTTCGAAAATACAACTGTGACAGATGAACTCCGGGCATTGGCCTTCGTTGCAAGCGAATCGCAGCCTAGTTTCGCGCCGAAATGTTTGGCCTGACAACCTCGTAGGATGCCCGATCGTCAAGCAGTCCGAGCCATCCCCGTTGTCCATTAGCTCCACTGTGCCCGAACTCGGACTTCTCGGGGAGATCTTGCACTCATCATATGGAGTTGCAGCGAGCGTGACCGGCTTCCAGGTTGTCAGAAGGAACAGTCCGGCAGCAACTACGACCGCCCAATTGCCGAGCATCCGCCAGCAAGTGCGATTTGCCCCCATTATGAGCACCTCGTTGCAATACGCACCGTGGATGTTATAGCGATACGCTTTTCAACCTGCATTGGGGGCGAATGTACCGCTCTGGCCAGGACTTAGCAAGGCATTATTTGGGCTCTTGGCGGCTCGATCCGTCTGGGCGAAAGTCTTACGACGGCTAGGAGAAGTGGTCAGATGCGACTGCGCGCGAAGTCTTACAAGCCCGTCGCTGCCACTCCTGGTTCTGACGCCACGCGCGGCTTGCGTTCAAACACACTTGCTCGTTAACGGCGACGCCTCACTCCCCGTTTTTCCTACATGACGAACCAGAGCGCCTTACAATCTACAGGCGCTCGCACAAATCGTTGGACGCGAGGGGCGGGAGCGTGTTTCGCAACATGTTCATCCGGCAATGCTTGATTGAATGCGCGCCGCCGCGTCAACTTCTCAACCGTTAAGCCGACGGGAGAGATGTCATGAAACGCACCTGGACGATCATCGGCGTAAGCGATGTGCCGAGTAGCTTCAAATGGTACCAGTCGCTCTTCGGCCAGCCCGAGACACAACCGGGCCATGCCTACTTTGGTCAGCTCCTCGATGCGGATGGAACTGTCCTGCTCTGCCTGCACCAGTGGGGCGCGCACGAGCATCCGTCGTTGACGAGCCCGGACAGCGCGACGCCTGGCAACGGGCTCCTCTTGTTCTTCCGCGTCGACGATTTCGATATGGCATTGAAAAGGGCACGCGCGCTCGTGGCCCGTCTCGAAGAGGAGCCGCTGGCGAACCCGAACACTGGAACACAGGAGTTCGCGCTCCGGGATCCGGACGGATACTACGTCATGATTAGCGCGTTCTCTTCGCTCGAGCTGGAGGGCCTCGAGGCACCGACCTAATAATCGCCTCCGCCGTCCGTTCCGTGAATGTTCGCATAAGAAGGCCGGAGCGAATAAACTCCGGCCTTCAGCACTTTTTAGCAGCATCAAGCTTACATAGCGGCCAAATTCATGCCAAAGGCGAACTTCCACGCATCGCCTTCCTTAATATAAATTGACACGCCCCAGATAGGAGTTCCTCCGACATTCTGACCGCCGCAAGTGCCTTCGGCAGTGCCCTTGCGAGTGAGCATCTCGACGGTTGGGGAAAGAGCCGTGGCGAAGCCATCGGTGACGCTGACGCTTTTGACCTGGCAACCGGCCCCGGTCCAGTCCTTCATCGCATCGGCCCTCGTTCCGAGGTAGGTGCCGAATATATTCACAAATGAAACGTCCTTTGCCATCAGAGGGTCGAGCTTCTTGGGGTCATGGTCCTTCCATGCTTCCCATAACGCGAGTTCGACCTTGACGAGTGCGTCGGTGTTGGCATCGGGCGTGGCCGTGGCCGCGGTGTTAGCAGCCGTATTTGAATTGGCCGCAGTCTTGACGTCCTCCTTCGGCGTTTCTTTCTTGGGCGGAGCTGCGGGTGCGGCCGGTTTCGTCGGATCGACGATCAAATTCTCGCCGTGGAAGACCGCCTGCCATTTGTCGCCGCTGCGAACCCAG
>WNFR01002110.1_pt1 | contig 20742 bp, 14 predicted proteins | sample 5400221 | NCBI WGS metagenome assembly WNFR01 (sample SAMN13153357, study PRJNA577476) | soil metagenome | isolation source: 40 cm soil under Madrone tree | place: USA:California | collected 2016-06-14 | reverse complement strand
CATGGGCGCCCACTGCGCGCTGGCTGCTGGAATCGCGCAGAGAAATGCCGTCAGCGCAAGGAAGCGAGCCACCTGGGAGTGCCTGTTTTTCATCGGACAAGTCCTGTGATCGATGAAGATTGAGCGGGCCAGAATCCGCGGCTCGGACCAAGAGCCGGCCCGGAAGCGAACTTTAGGGAACTGCCCGCAATGTTCCGTAAACGTTTCCAATCGGGCTTACACTAACATACGAGGTTGGCTTTCGGCGCTCCTGATACCGGGAGTGCCGGGATACAAACGCGCCGCCGGAGGCCAAAACGACTCGAGACTTCACTACGGTGACTTGCTGCGATCTATGTTGCCTTGCCGCACCGCAATGCTTCCAGGCCTTCGGTCGTATCCGAGCCTTCGGCGCTGCTCCAGGCTCTCGGCGCTGGTGCTCGTGTTTTTTCTGCATGCGGCGCTTTCTGCACAGACGTCAGGAACAGGTGCGGAGGGCTCGCTGCAGAGCGACTACGACAGCGTGCAGAAGTATCAGGCTGCCGAGGATCTGGAGCACGCCCGAGCGCAGTACCGGGAGTCTCTGGCGGCCGCGCTCCGGCGAATCGCCGCGGGTCGTGCCCGCGCGAGTGGTTCATCGGCAAAGGCCGTTCCGGTGCTCGAAGAGGCGGCCAGGCTGGCGCCCCGCAACCTTGACTCGCAACTCGAGTACGCGCGGGCTTGTCTCGACGCCGCAGACCTGTTCGGGGCGAAGGCCGCCGCCCGGGCTGCGCTTGCGGTGAATCCCAAAAGCGCTCCGGCCCACCACACCCTGGGAGATGCATGGTCGCGAACGGTGAAGACACCGAGGCGGCAAGGCAATTCGAACTGGCGGTTCTACTGGAGCCCGATCTTGCGAATGGCTATGCGCTCGCCCTGCAGTACCTGAAGGTGAAAGACACCGAGAACGCGAACCGGGTCTTTGCGGAGTTACTCCAGGGCTATGGGGACCTTCCACCTGGGGCTACCTCGACCAGAAGGCCGGGGCGCCCAATCAGCGCATCTTCGAGCTGTCGGTCAAGTATTCGTTCTAGGGGGGCGCGGGGGTTGGTCGAACTCAACCGGCCTCTCGATCGAGTTGGGACTGGCTGCGGGTAGCTCGCTCGGACGGCCGGGGCCTCTTTGGACAGCCTCCGCCGAGTCCCCTACACGCACGCTGTCGAGACGGGAAACCATCTGCCAGAAGCAAAGGGGGTGGCCGTCCAGCCACCCTTTTTTCCGGTCAACGGGAGGAAGTCGGTCCGGGCAAGACGGCAGGCTAGCGCACCGAGTACCCGCCCACTTCGGCCGAGCTATGCTCAATGCCCACATCTTTGGTCTGCGTATTCTCGAACGATTGTCGTTGCAGAAAGAAATCCAGATTGCCGCGCATGACCAGGTGGGGAGCCAGGGTCACCTGCGACGATGGGCATTCGCCGTCCACCAGAAACTCATGCAGGACGCGGAAGGCCATCACGCCTTGGGTGCGCGGGCGCTGGTAGATGGTGGCGGCCACAGAGCCTGAGCGAATCTCCTCGACCAGGGCAGGGAAGAGATCGGTCGTGATGATGGTGAGCTGGTCGAGCATGCTCGCGTCCCGCGCGGCATTGAGGACCGGGATCGAAGCCTCGGTGGTCACATAGATTCCCCTCAGGTCCGGCCGCTCCCGAAACAACCTGCGACACTTCTCGTAAGCCTCGGACTCGATATCATGGTCCTCGAGGGGTGTCTCCAACTGGATGCCGGGATAAAACGAATGCAGCGTACTCTCAAACGCGTTGACCTTTTCCGCGTGTTCGAGAATGGCGAGATCGCTGAGCGTCACCGCTACCTTGCCGGTGCCCTGCAAAAACCTCCCCAGCAGGTCGGCGGCCAGGGATCCGCTCACCATGGTGTCGATCGAGACCACCGCGAGTCTTCCGGTTCCCGGAGCATCGGTCGCCACGCACACGATCGGGATCTGCGCCCACGACGCCCGGCGAATCCACCGCCTGAGACTTCCAGGCCGGCTGGGAAACATGATGATGCCATTGACCTGTGCCTGCAACGCCGCCTCGAAGACCTCCTCGTCACCATCGCCCAGTTGCGGGTAGGTGCGGTATTCGAGCTCGACATTCTCCATGCCAAGGGCGCGCGCTTCCTGCTCGATACCGGCACGCACTTCGTCCCAGAACGATGTCGTGCCCCGCAACGTGTTTACCGAGATGCGCAGTTTTCTCTTCTGGGACAGGTAGCGAGCCGCTCGGTTGGGCCGATAACCGAGAGTCTTGGCCATCTGCAGCACGCGAGTTTTCGTGATGGCATTGATGCCTTCGTGGTTGTGCAAGGCACGGTGAACGGTTCCGGTGGAGACTCCGAGAGAATTCGCGATGTCGACGAGCGTGGTTTTATTGCTCTTCATAAAGGGCGACAATTCGGAGCGCTTCCCGCAGGTCAGCAGACCGTAAGCGCTCACGGAACTGCGGGCTTGTTACTGGGTTTTCCGGACCTGGCACCCTCGGATTATACATCTTCAAATCAATAGGTTGGAGGGGATTTGTGGGATGGGCCGAGGGCCCGTCGCGCGCTCCCTTGAGTAAACGTTTACGCGCTCCGCCCAACCCGGTTGCGGAGGCCCGGACGACGAGCTTTGGAGTCAGGCGAATCGTCTGGGAAGTACTGGTTGCTGGATTGGCTAGCAGATTCACAACCACCTGGGAGGCACGCCGGGCGATGGCTTCGCTCTGCTGATCGACGCTGGTCAGCGGAACACGCAGGTACTCGTCGTAGTGGCAATTCCCGCAGCCCACCACCGCCACCTCCTGCGGGATTTCGAAGCCGGCTTCGGCAATGGCCAGAATCGCTCCCATGGCGGCCGGGTCGGCATAGCAGAAGATGCCGTCGGGTCGCGGGCAGAGGCAGAGCAACTGCTTCGTCGCTTCGTAGCCGATCTGCTCTTTTGCCTGGTTGAGTTCTTCGGTCCCGACGACGTAGTCATCACCGGGCGACATGCCATGCTGCTCCAGCGTCCGCCGGTAGCCCTCCGGCCGTCCCAGACTCGAACTGAGCCGGACGCCGCCCAAGTAGGCCACCGTCCGGCATCCCACATCGATGAGGTGCTCGGTCGCGATCCAGCCCACTTTCACGTCATCGACACCCACAAAGTTCGCCGCCACTCCGGGCAACGCCCGGTCAATCAGGACGTAGGGCCTCGCCTGCCCGTCCAGGAGCCGAAAGACTTCCGGCGAGGTTTGTGCCGAAGCCAACAGCAGGGCATCGACACTCCTGGCCAGGAGGTATTCGATGGCCTGGTTTTCAATTTCTACGTTTTCGTCGGAAGAGGCGATCGCGAGCCCTGAGGTTGAAATTTCACGATGGAAACCGGTATCCCGGCTTCAGTTCGCAACGGTACACGTTGGTGCGGTCCGGATTGACTCTGGCGTTGCAATTCGCCCAACTCAAGAATAGATCGGGGCCGAGTGGGAAGATAATGGTTTCCCCGGCTACGTCCGCTTCGAGGCTCACGCCCTCGGCGTCGGCGGGCAAGGTGAAATTGAGCGCCGGGCCAAAAATCACCGGATAAGACTGGTGGTCAATCTGGCTCTGCATCACGTGGATCACTTCCGCTTCCACCAAAAAAGTTGCCGTATCCGACCAGTTGAGAGCAGAGGCGGTGATCCTCTGACTGGCGGCAGGAAACTGTTCGGCCTCCATTCTTGTAAACGGGCAGGGACCGGCGATGCAGGAGACCCGTGCATTTCGAAATTCGTTTCCCATGCCTGCGTCGAGCGACACCACTCCGACCGCCGCCCTCCACTTGCCGTCCGGCGAGCAGGGAGTTCTTCCCTGGCAGGGAACGTTGCCGACATTCTCCGCCTGAAACGTCTTCACGGCGTTGCCGACGTCCATCGTTCTCAGCGCCTTGATGGAATATCGAACTCGGATATTACTGACGGTAATCGCCGGCCGGTTTGGGGCCACCGCAACATTGCGAGCCAGGGGCACGAGCCGGGCGATGCAGAGTCTGCCATCGGCGATCTCTTCGATCTCGAGCGGCTGATATTTCGGATGGCTGAATTTCAGGGCGACCTTTTGCCCCTTGCGCACCCTTTTTCGAAACGTGAGTCTGAAAAAGCCCGCGGAGTCGGACTTCATGGGAGCTTCTCCCAAGGTGTTGGCGGCCGTGATTTCGACCCCTGCGATGGGCAGCTGCTTCCTGGAATCAGCATCTTGTACGACGACCGCCCCGGCAATCGTCACCGGGTTGCGGTGCAGGAATACGGCTACCGCCGCCCCGGCCAGCACCAGGGCCAACGCGATCCACAGCGCTCGTTTTTTCGCCTTGGTCAGCACGACAATTTCTAACAGTTTACGGGAGATGCTACCTGAAAGGTGCGCCCTGTGCGCACGGCGATGGAAATCAAAGTTGGACGTTTTGTGATCGATTCAGATCGTTTAAAATTGCCACAGAAAGAATGAGAAACGCCCGCCCCCCAAAAACCTCGCGCCGTAGTTTTGTGAAACAGATGCTCGGTGCCGCCGGCTGCCTGCCGCTTGCCCAGGTCGCGTTTTCACTCCCCCATCCCGAGCGACGAGCCGGGGTTTCGGCAAGGGCCGCGACCCCGGAGACCCTTTCGCCCGAGGACCACCAGTTTCTGAACGAGATGGAGAAGGCCAACTTCCAGTATTTTTGGGAGCAGGCGAATCCCAAGACGGGTCTGGTCCGGGATCGCTCAAACGTTCATGGCAATGAGGGCGGAACGGTCGGCAGTATCGCCGCCACCGGTTTCGGGCTGACGGCGCTCTGCATCGGGGTGCAGCGCGGCTTCATTTCCCGTGCCGTCGCTCAGGAGCGTGTCCTGGCCACCTTGCGATCCCTGTGGGGGAAGCTTCCGAACCATCGTGGCTTCTTCTACCACTGGGCCAACGTCAATACCGGCGAGCGAGTCTGGGACGCCGAGGTCTCTTCGGTTGACACCACCATCTTGCTTTGCGGAATTCTGACTTGCCGCGAATACTTTGACTGGGATGAGGTCCGTGAACTCGCCGGTGACATCTTCGACCGGGTGGAGTGGACCTGGTTGTCGGAAGACACGGCCTTGCTGCCTCACGGCTGGACCCCGGAGATCGGCTTCCTGCCCTACCGGTGGGATTACTACAGCGAATTGATGATGATGTACCTCCTCGGTCTAGGGTCTATTTCCTATCCCCTTCGCGATGAAACCTGGACCGCCTGGAAACGCTTGAATTTCGAGTACGACGGCCTGCGCTACATTGGCTCATTCGCGCCGCTGTTTGTGCATCAATATTCACAAGCCTGGTTTGATTTCCGGCACAAGCGAGACAAGTACGCGGATTACTTTCAGAACTCGATCACTGCCACCGATGTCCATCGCCGCTTCTGTCTTGAACTGGCCAGGCAATTTCCAATCTACAGCGATGACCTGTGGGGCATCACCGCTTCCGATTCCCAGAACGGTTACGTGATTTGGGGCGGACCGCCTGCCATGGGACCGATTGATGGAACGGTGGTACCCAGCGCGACCGGCGGATCGTTGCCCTTCTTGCCGCAGCCGGTGATGCGCGTGCTTAGGACGATGAAGGATCGCTATCCTTCCGCCTGGAGCAAATACGGCTTTGTGAATGCCTTTAACCCACTCAAGAATTGGTACGACGGCGACGTGATCGGCATCGATACGGGAATCACCATGCTGATGGCAGAAAATGTGCGAACCGGATTTGTCTGGAATACCTTTATGAGGGCCGTGGAGGCCCGGCGTGGCATGGCCCGCGCCGGGTTCAAGAAATACTAACGTTTTCGCCGGATGCCTCGCCCGAGCCAGACATCCCCCGTGGGGAGCCGTCCATAAATTTCTTTCATCAGAATGTGCATTAATTTCCAGAAGCTTTGCCCGAGGCTTGCCAGCGGTCCTGTCCTAGTGGATGGAATGCAGAGCTTGGGTCGGCGATCGCTATGCGGCTAACCCGCACATTTTAAACAAAATACCTGTTTTCAGATGTCCTGGTGCCGGGCTCGGCAGGGTCGCGATGAGGGCGGAATGAGGTCCCCCGCGAATCGGACTTCAACGTGAAGTAGCAGAACGGGTGATCGGGTTTGCGGGCGAGGAGAATAATATCCTCAAGCCCCATGCATTCGGTGGTTTGAAACCCTGGGAGCCCTTTTGGCATCTCTGCATCACCGCGCTGGATGCTTGGGAAAATTGCGAAAATGGCAGAACTGGAAAACTTCCGCAGCGGCTGGGTGGAGCGTCTCTCGGCGCTTCGCAATGTTCCTCCAGTCCTACGGATTGTCTGGGAATCCGGTCCGATGGTGGTCTCGCTGGGGCTGGTCTTTCGGCTGGTTGCTTCCCTGTTGCCGATCGCGGCACTCTGGATTACCAAGCTCATCATCGACGGCATCGTGGTGGTTGTGTCCAGCCATCGGTCCGTGCCCACATCGCTGTGGTGGCTGGTCGCGGCGGAATTCGGTATCGCCCTGTTCGGCAGTGTGATCAGCCGCGCCATCGATTTCGATGACGCTTTGCTGGCTGACAAATACACCCGCCACGTCAGCATTCAGGTCCTGAAACATGCCGCCGAGCTCGATCTCATTGCTTATGAAGATCCGGTGTTTTATGACCGTCTGGAGCGGGCCCGGGTCCAAGCCACCGACCGGCTGGGCATGATTCAGTCCATCGGCCGGCTGGTGCAGCAGGTGATTACGGCTGGCTCCTTGTCGGTTTCGATTCTGCTGTTCTCGCCCTGGCTCTTGCTGTTGCTGGTGGCTGGCATCATCCCGGCGTTTCTTGGGGAAAGCCACTTCGCTTTTCTGGGATATGCCCGCAATTTTCGCCAAACTCCCATCCGCAGGGAACTCGACTACCTGCGCACACTGGGCGGAAGCCGCGAAGCAGCCAAAGAGCTTAAACTCTTTGGGCTGAAGGACTTCCTCCTCCAGCGCTTCACCCGTCTTTCCGATCAGATCTATGTCGAGAACGTCGATCTGGCGCGCCGCCGGCTGGTCGGAGGATCGTTCCTGTCCATGATCGGTACGGCCGGCTACTACTCGGCCTACGTGTACGTGATCTGGCGCACGGTAACGGGTTCGCTCAGCATCGGCACGCTGACTTTTCTGACGGGTGCCATCGTACAGGCGAGCAGCAACATTCAACAAATTTTTTCCACGCTATCCAGCATCGCCGACCAAGCTTTGTTTCTCACCGATCTGCTGGCCTTCTTCGGGATGCAGCCGACCATTCGGTCCAAACCAAATGCTCGACCGGCTCCCAGACCCATCACGCGCGGATTCGAGTTTCGCAATGTGTCCTTCCGATATCCCGGAACATCGCGAATGGTGTTAAGCGGTTTGAATGTCAGTCTGTGCGCTGGCGAGCGGGTCGCCCTGGTGGGTGAGAATGGCGAGGGCAAGACGACGCTGGTCAAGCTCATGACCCGACTGTACGATCCGGTCGAAGGGCAGGTGCTGCTCGATGGAATCGATCTTCGCGAATACGATCTGGAGAGCCTCTATCGTGAAATCGGGGTCATCTTCCAGGATTTCATGCGCTATGAGATGACAGCGCGCGAAAACATCGCGGTCGGTCAGATTGAGGAGATCAACAACCTGCCGCTGCTACAGAGGGCGGCCGACAAAAGCATGGCAGACGAGGTCATTGGAAGGCTTCCTCGCGAATATGACCAGATGCTGGGCCGTCGCTTTGGAGGCGGGGTGGATCTATCCGGGGGCGAGTGGCAGAAGGTCGCATTGGCACGAGCCTACCTGCGCGACGCACAGGTGCTGATTCTCGATGAGCCCACGGCTGCCCTCGATGCTCGCAGTGAGTTCGAGGTCTTTCAGCGGTTTGCCGAGCTCACCGCCGGGAAGACGGCCCTGTTCATTTCTCATCGATTCTCCACGGTGCGAATGGCACAGCGCATTTTGGTTCTGGAGAACGGCCGGATTGCCGAAGACGGCAGTCATGAAGAATTGCTCAATCTCGGCCGACGTTATGCCGCGATGTTTGAATTGCAAGCTGCCAGTTATCGTTAAGAAGCTTGACAGAGATCAATCACTCACATGCCGCAAAATCGACATCTAGAAATCAGCAGTATGGAAACTGAAGGGCTTGCCGAGCACGGTCACCCGTCCAATCCCCGGATGTTGCAGGACAGAGCAGAGGAACTGGCGCGCACCTTGAGGTGGCTGCCAAACACCCCTTCCTCGCGCACCTTTGTGAAACGCACCTCGGCGCTTCGACATGTCTTCCGGCCGATTTTCAGGGATCTGGAAGCGCCGCCGCCGAAATTGCCGTTCTCCGATGATTTCCGTTGGCTCTATGACAATGGGCGATTTTTGGAGACCGATCTTCACAATGCGGCGAAGGAGCTGACCGCGCTCCGGAAAACACCCCACGTCCGCACTCCGACGGATGAGGTCGTGCCGCGGGTGCTGGCCATGGCGGACGCGTTTCTTGAAGCCGCCGCCTACGAGTTCAGCGAGCTAGCCTTTGCCGAATTTGTCGGGGCTTTTCAACAAACCACGGTCCTCAAGATACAAGAGCTGTGGACGCTGGTCTCGGCCTTGAAGCTGGTCCTTCTGGAACGAATCGCTTCACGGGCCAAGGCAGTGCTCCGCAACCCGGCCGATGAATCGCAGGGGATTGCGGTCTGCGTACGCAGCATGCGCAAGATAGGAGAAACACCTTGGAAATATGTCCTTGAGCCGCTCCTGGTGGTAGACCAGATCTTGCGGCAGGCCCCCGGGGACTGCTACTCCGCTATGGATCGTGAAAGCCGCGAACTCTACCGGACCAAGCTCTCAAAAATTGCGGATCACGCGGACGCCACCGAGGTGGAGGTCGCCCGAGATGCGCTCGCTCTTGCCGAGCAAGCCCGGCAGCGGCAGTACCTGGATCCGCGCACTGCCCTGCGCGAGTCTCAGGTCGGCTATTACCTGGTCGACAAGGGGGTCTCGTTTCTTCGTCCCAGGGTCGGCTTCAGACCGCCCCTGGACCAGAAAATCCAGGGCCTGTTGCGCACCTATCCCAATGAAGTCTACCTGGTCGGCATCGAGATACTGACGCTTGCCATCATGGCGATCGCAGTACTATTCCTCACGGATTCTTCCACCTCGCTCACCCTCATCCTGTTTTCGATGCTGCTATTGCTGTTGACCAGTTCTGAGAGCGCGGTCCAGTTGATGAATCATCTGGTCACGGCCCTGTTACCGTCGGAAATCCTGCCCAAGCTCGATTTCTCGCAAGGCGTTCCGGACGAGTGCGTCACGCTGGTCGCCGTTCCCAGCCTGCTCCTGAGTGAAGATCAGGTGCGGGGGCTGGTGGAGAGCCTGGAAGTGCGTTTTCTCGGCAACCATGATCCGAACGTCTATTTTGCGCTGCTCACCGATCTTCCTGACACGCGTGAACCGGCTCGAGAAGACAGTCCTCTGATTACCCTGTGCGCTGACCTGATCCGTGAATTGAATGAAAAGTATGCGAGCCAGGGCGTGGGATCTTTCTTTCTCTTTCATCGGCATCGAGTTTACAACCCGCGCGAGAGGTCGTGGATGGGATGGGAACGGAAGCGGGGGAAATTGCTGGATCTGAACAAGCTGCTCCGCGGGCAATACGACAGCTTTCCGCTCAAGGTTGGCGACCTTTCCATCTTGCCTGACGTCCGCTTCGTGATTACGCTCGATTCAGACACCGAGCTTCCTCGAGGCACAGCCCAGCGCATGATAGGGGCCTTGGCGCATCCCCTGAACCAGGCTGTCATTGATCCGGAGAAGAGAATCGTGGTCGCCGGGTACGGCATCTTGCAGCCGCGGGTCGGAATCAGCGTGCAGAGTACCGCGCGTTCAAGGCTCGCCGCGATCTATGCCGGTGAGACCGGGTTTGACATCTACACCCGGGCGGTCTCGGATGCTTATCAGGATTTATACGGAGAGGGCAGCTTCACGGGAAAAGGCATCTATGAAGTCGACACTGTCCATCGCGTTCTTGATCGCAGGTTCCCCAGGAATGCGCTTTTGAGTCATGACTTGATTGAAGGAGCTTATGCCCGGGCCGGTCTGGTGAGCGATATCGAGGTGATTGAGGACTACCCCTCCCGCTACAACGCCTACAATCGCCGCAAACATCGCTGGCTACGAGGGGACTGGCAGATTGCCGGGTGGCTGCTCCCGCGCGTGCCGGAGGAGTCGGGGGACCGCCTCCCCAATCCCATCTCGCTGATTTCACGATGGAAGATTTTCGACAATTTGCGGCGCAGTCTGGTGGAACCTTCCACCTTTCTGCTGCTGGCGGCAGGTTGGTTCATGCCCGGCCGACGGCCTTGGCAATGGACTCTGGCCACCCTTTGCATTCTCTTCATACCCGCGTGGTTTCGACTGGCCTTCAGTCTGCTGCGCGCCGCCATCCGGGTTGATTCAACCATCGCTCGGGACGCGCTGAGCGAGCTCTACACAGCGAACGTAAGTCTTTTCTTCACGTTGATCTTTCTGGCCCATCAGACCATGCTGTCCCTGGACGCGGTCCTCCGCGCGCTGCTCAGGCGTTTGGTCACGCACCGGGGCTTGTTGGAATGGGAAACTGCGGCCGAAGCGGATCTAAACACGCGCGGGCGCGCACCGGTGGACGTATATCTCAACTGGGTACCCGTGCTCTCGATCGGGCTGGCCATGCTCGTCTGGAGTGTGCGGCCGCAGGCGATGCCGGCGGCCGCGGTCATCCTGTTCCTTTGGGCCTGCAGCAAGCCGGTTTCAATGTGGTTGAATCGTCCTCCAGCGGCGCCCCGAAATCAGGCGTCTGCCAAAGACGTGATCTTCCTTCGGCGCGCAGCTCTGAAAACCTGGCGATACTTCGCCGAGTTCAGCACGGCCGAGCATAACTGGCTGATACCCGACAATGTTCAGGAACAGCCCGCTGCGATCGCGGCACGGGTATCGCCAACCAACATCGGGTTGCTGCTCAATGCCCGCCAGGTGGCGTGTGAGTTTGGATATCTTACGGTGCCCGAGTTCGCCGAACAGACTCTCCGAACCCTGGCCACCGTAGCCGGTCTGAAGAAGCATGGCGGGCACGTGCTGAACTGGTACGACACCCGCACGCTGGAGCCAATGACCCCGCTTTTTGTTTCTTCGGTGGATAGCGGGAACTTGCTGGCCTCGCTCTGGACTTTGCAACAAGGCTCTCTGGCGCGGTTGCATCAGCCGGTTCTGCAGCCGTGCCTGTCGGAGGGCTTGCTGGACTATCTGCGGGTGTTGACCGAGGCGCGTGCTTTCCCCCGCAAATTGCTCTCCACCTGCGAAAAACATCGCAAGACCGACCATTGGCTCGAATCCATGCTCGGCCTGTCGGAAACCATCCTCGGGCAAGCTCAGCGGGCCGGTGCGCGCTCCAAACTCTCCGGCGAGGCGACTTCGTTTGCGGATGAAGCCAGGCTTCGACTCCGCATGATGCAACAAACCGCGAGCGAGTATGCTCCCTGGTGTTTGCAAGAATTCGCGGCTCTGCGCGACAACCCCAGCCTCAACCTTAAGTTGCTGGACAGCATCGCTCTCGAACAACTCCCGCAGTTCATCGACAAGCTTGTCAGCCAGCTTGATTGGTCACTTCCGTCGGTTGCCCAGGAGCAACGACCCTGGTACGAACGTTTTCGCGATCAGCTTCAGCACGCGCGCGCCAACGCCGTGCGCCTCCTGGCTGATCTGCGACGCATTGCAGCCCAAGCGGGACGGCTCGCCGACGAGATGGACTTCAAGTTCTTGCTCAATGACCATCGCAAACTTGTGTCCGTGGGCTTCGATGTGGAGACCCAGCTTCTTCATGATGCTTGCTATGATCTGCTCGCGACCGAATCTCGCAGCGCTGTATTTGTCGCCATTGCAAAGGAAGACGTTCCGCAAGAGAGTTGGTTCCTGCTCGGCCGCGCACACACACTGGATTCGGGACGTCCAGTGCTGCTGTCCTGGACAGGAACTCTGTTCGAGTACCTCATGCCGTCGCTCTGGATGCGTTCCTATCCGAACACGCTGCTGGAACGCTCCCGGCTCGCCGCTGTCCACTCGCAACAGGTCTACGCCGAGCGAAAAGGTGTCCCCTGGGGCATTTCCGAGTCGGCCTATTTCCAGCTGGACGACGGAGGAAACTACCAGTACTGCGCATTTGGACTTCCGCATCTTGCCTTACGCAAGCCGCAAATCGACGCCCTGGTGATCTCGCCCTATTCGACATTTCTTGCGCTGGGTACCGATCCCGTGGAAGCGGTTGAAAATCTGCGAAGAATGGCGGACATGGGATGGGTCGGAAGCTACGGTTTCTACGAGGCGGCTGATTTCACTTCTGTGCGGCGCAGGTTCTGGCAGGATCGCTATCAGCTGGTTCGCTGCTGGATGGTGCATCACCAGGGCATGAGTCTGCTGGCGCTGGCTAATTTTCTGCATGATAACGTCGTGCAGGAGTGGTTTCACGCCGAGCGTCGCGTGCAGGCGACAGAACTGCTGCTGCACGAAAAACCGGTCGCCCACCTGCGGCGTCGAGATCTACCCCGGCGACTCGCGGTGGCCTAGCGCAGCCCGGGGCGTGCCAGTGCCTGTCCCAACCGTTGGCGTTGATGGGTTTTTCAGGGATGAGCTACCCCCCCGCCGGCGATACCGCGCCCGCGGGGGGGAGGTTTCACACGCTACGGAAGATAGTAGCGGAACGAGGTCCAAACCATGTTGTCAATCGCTTTCGGGGAGATGGAGACGGCCGTGTTATTGGTGCCTGACCAGCCGTTCCTGGTGAAGTAGGAGTACTGCAGACCCCAGCGAAGGCCGCCTTTGGGACCCTGGTAGAACCTGTGCCAGAAGCCAACCGTTCCCTCCGTAATGATGCGAGTATCCCCGGCACAGGTACCGCCGCCCGATGGGGTGAGCTGATTGGACGGTGGAAGTTCCGTGCTGCAACCCGAGTTGTTCGCCAGTCGCGAGCCGTACCCACCGATCTGGTTCAGCTTGAACGTGGTCGTAGTGGTGGCGGGAATCTGCGGCGTCGTAGCGGTTTGCGGAATTAGGGGCGTCTTGGTGATTGAAATGCTGTTGTAACCTTGATACGCGGTACGCGCTGCGTACTCTGCCCCGAAGTAGGCGAAAATGTCCAGTTTCTTGGTTGCATGGAGTTCCAGACCGCCAAGTCCATGGCCCGTACGGATCAAGGCTTGAGTGCCGTCGGGACGGAACGTCAAGTCACCGAGCTGGGCCGAGCCGTAACGACCGATGCCATCTCCGTAGACTCCCTTGGCGAACACGTCCAGCTTCTTCGCAAACAACGGGACGCGGAAGCTGGCTCCCCCGCCACCGCCCGTTCGTGTGTCGTTGAACGCGCCCATTGCGCTGGGCGACAAAGATCCGTCCAGCGGGCAAGCAATGGTTGTGGGAGTAGCCGGAGGGGCGGTATCTTTTGCGTTCGTGCCCACCACACCGCAGGGATAGACGCGATTGCGGAACGTGCTGAGGATGCCGAACACCTCGTAATGGCCCCAGCCCGGGTCCACGGCCGCCTTGACGATGACGTCAGGGGCTTTGTTGAGCGAGTATCCGGAGGTGTCGACGAAGTTATAGAGGCCGCCGCCCGAGCCCGGCGCATCGACGAAATTATTCCCGTTGGTGGCGACGGTAGCCGAGCCAACCGTGGTGGTGGTAGCCAGTGAAAAGCCTCGTCCACCGATGGTGGACTGGGGTCCTTCTACGGAAATACCAACCGCGAACTTCCCGCCAAAGTCTTTGACCACCCGGAAGCCGTACTGCCGGGCCCAGGTAAAGCCGACGTTATATTGCGGGTCGATCGTCAGCGGGAGAGCTTCTTGCCGGTTCAGGATTCCTTTTCTGTCCTCCGTCGCCAGGGTCCACATCTGACCGCCGGTGAAGATCCATCCATTGTCAAATGCGGCTTGCGCGAAGAGTTGCCGCTGGCGAAGCACATAGCTATTGCTCTGCCGGTTATTGGAAGTGACGCCCGTGCCCAGCCAATCAGCCTCATAGTAACCGCTCATTTTGACACTGCCGACTTTGCCTTCTGCGAGCAGGCTGACGCGGCTCTGGCGAGCCGCGAAGTTGTTCTCGCTAATATGGGCCAACGCGTTCCCCGTATAAGGAACGCTGTTAAAAGGAGTGTTGATGTCGGCGCTGGTCGCCCGTTGTCGCGATATGGTTTCCGCTGCCACGAACCCGCCCGGGGTAATCGTGATCCCTTTGTAATGGATGGCCACCGGGCTCTCGATCGCATCCTTGACGTTCTTCTGCGTCTCTTGCAGCGTCAGAGCGGTCGTGCTCGCATTTTGCTTCAGGTCATCGACGTCGCTGCGCAGCGCCGTGACCGATTGTTCCTGCTTGTTGGCCTCGGCGCTGGCCGAGTCTGCCTTGGCTTGAGCCTGGGTGGCCACTGTCTGGCTCTGGTCCAGCCGCTGCTGCAATTGCCCCACTGCCTGGTCCCGATTCTGCAAGTCCTGGCGCAGTTGTTCAATCTGCTTCTGCTGAGCCTCGAGCGCTTCCGACATCGTTTTCAGCTGGCTCGCGACGCTTGGTGCGGGGGGTGTCTTGGGGGCTTTGCGAGCCTTGTGAGTGCCACTGGCTGCGGTCTGGGCGGAAACTGCAATCATGCTTCCCGCCAGCGCAAGCAAAAACACCTGGGCTAATACTCGTTTCATTATCAATTCTCCTCAAACCAGTAGTTCGACGCGCAAAAAAAATCCGAAGGGACTCACACTACACCCTGAGTTAGAACTCGGAAGGTGGATGCTAGCCGCGCTTTGTTACAAACATGTGAATTTGCGGTTAATATCCAGTAAATTGCCGCTGTTGTGCGCCGCGGCTCACGTCCTCAACCATGTTCAACACTGGAGTTGAAAAAGGAGGCGAGCGTCTGCGAGCGTCTGGTTGCGCTGCAGGCCTAGCGTCTTCCGATGAGAACCGGCACTGCCGTATAATGAAAGTCTGGCTATGGCAGATGCCTTGACGATGCCGCTCCGATCTCATGAACGAGCATGGGAGCGCCCCGAGCAGTGGGGGCGCTGGGTGGTCGTTACCCTGGGCATTGTTGCCCTCACGATCAGTCTTGCCAGCCGTACTTTTGATCTCAGGCTTTCCACTCAAACGTCGGTAGCGTCGCAAACCCAACAGGCGACCATTCAGCATCGCGACCGCGATGCCTTTGGCTGGGCACCGGCCCTTGCGAACTCGGAGCCTTTCTACCTTTCAGTTTCCCCGCAACCCGTTGCCCCGGAGACGACGCCCATCCTCTCCGAAGAAGTTGACGACTGTCTTTACAACCGTCCTCCACCGCTTTCCTGAGTCCTCGTTCGCGTTTCCCAAAGGAATAACAGCTGCGATTTAGGCCGGCTCTGGGCCGGAAGCGCCGTTCGCCACAGGCGAACCGCCCTTTTGATGGCTGTCAACGCGCCGACGTTTCGGGCGAAAGACGCCGATCCACTGATCTCGCAGCCCTTCCAACGCGAGGTTATGGACATGAGAAATGGGTTGTCGTTTTGTCTGGCTGTTCTTCTGCTTTCAGGTGCGGCCCAGGCGAAAACGGGTGCGTCGCACCAGTCCGCAACCGTGATCGGCGTCCAGAAACACGAGGTGGAATCATCCTGGGTGGGAAGCAACGGGTCCGATGCGCCTGTGCGCGCGGATGGGTATCTCTATGACGTCGCGCTGAAGGTCGACTGCGCGATCTACGTCGTTCGCTACCAGTCTTCGTTTGACCAGCCGCCTCCGATCTTTGCTCCCGATCGTCGGGTGGATGTGCGCGTCGAGAAACATGTTCTTTACGCGACCATGCCGGGAGGCGAGGACGCGAAAATGGCCATTCTCAAGCGTGGCACCGACTCAGGGGTGCAATGTGGTGGGCGATCGGCGCGCAGTCAACCGAGCGTGCAGGCCAGGTTGGTCCGCTGAGCGCTTGAGCGAGCGAAACCCTCGCCCCGACCCCGTCTTATCGTTTCTTGGAGTCGGGTCGAGGACGCATCTCCCGGCAGGTGCGGGACTCAGGTGGGTGGAACCCGATTCAAGGACCGGTGCACGGAATGCCAATCAATCGTAAGCACGCAATTGTCTCGGGGTGCGTTCTGGCTGCCGTAGCCGGGACGTTCACTTCCATCATCGGGCGGGGCGCGAAAGCCAATCAGGGTGATTCAGAAGCCCGCCCGGCGGCGGTGGCCTTGGTATTCAGAAAGCCCCTGTCTGACACGGTCAAGCTGTCGGGGGAGTTCCGCCCCTTTCAGGAGGTGGACGTCCACGCCAAGGTGGCGGGCTACATTCGCGTCATTCGCGTGGAGGTCGGCGACCGCGTCAAGCAGGGCCAAGTGCTGGCCGTTCTTGAGGTCCCGGAACTTCGGGCCGAGTTGCAGGGTAGCGATGCCTTGGTCCGGCGCAGCCAGGACTCGGTTCGCCGCGCCCAGAGCGACTTGCAGCGCGCCGAGTCTGTCCATGATGCAGCTCACCTGAATTTCTCGCGACTGAAGGAAGCGTCAGCCACACGTCCCGGAATCATCGCGCAACAGGAACTGGACGACTCCGAGGCCCGGGACAAAGAAGCCGAGGCGCAAATCTCGGCAGACCAGGCTGCGCTCTCCGAGGCGGAGAACCAACTGGATGTGTCTCTGGCCAGTCAGAAGCAGTACACAGCGCTTTCTGACTATACCAACATCGTTGCCCCGTTCGACGGAGTAGTGACCAGGCGTTATGCAGGCGGGTACCTCCTCCAGCACCCAGGCGCTGCCGGTGGTGCGAGTCGCCGAAACCGACGTGTTTCGCCTGACGCTGCCGGTGCCTGAATCCGCCGTCCCGCAGGTTCATCTGGGCAGCGTGGTGCAGGTGCGTGTCCAGGCCCTGGGCCGGACGTTTGAGGGCAAGGTGGCACGGTTGGCAGATTCGGTGGACGAAGATACTCGCACCATGCACACCGAAGTCGATGTTGGCAATCCCGGCGGTGGCTTGGTACAGGGGATGTACGCAGAGGTGTCTCTGGTGCTGGCGCACAAAGACGGGGCGCTCGTGGTTCCTGTTCAGGCGGTTTCTCGTACTGGCGCAGAGGCCAGCGTGCTGCTGGTGGACGCGCAGAACCGCCTCGCAGAAAGACCGGTGCAACTGGGCCTGGAGGGTTCCGGCAGCGTCGAGATCCGGTCGGGCTTGCGGGCAGGCGATCGCGTCCTGATCGGATCATGGGGCCAGTTCCGTGCGGGAGACAAGGTCGAACCCAAAATCATTCCGAACAACAAAGGGGCCGACTACTAATGTGCAGTTTCGCGATCAAATATCCCTTTTTCATCATGGTCGCCTGCCTCATGGTGGCCATCGTAGGCACGGTCACCCTGGTGCGAATGCCGGTTGATCTTTTTCCTCCGATCAACATCCCGGTGGTGGTGGCGACCTTCTATTCCGGAATGCCTCCCCAGCAGATCGAAACCGACATTACCAATCCTTTCGAGCGATTTTTTACGCTGGGCAGCGGCATTGATCACATCGAGTCACGATCGTTGCCGGGAGTAAGCCTGATCAAGATCTAGTTTCAGCCAGGGACGAACGCGGACGCCGATCTGAGCACGATTTCCAACCTCGCCATGGCTGACCTGCGGCGTCTTCCGGCGGGAACGCTTCCACCGGTGGTTCTCAAGTTCGACGCTTCGAGCCTTCCGGTATGGCTGATCACCCTGAAGGGACAAGGGTTGAACGAGACCCAACTGCGTGACCTCGGCCAGTACACGGTACGAAACCAGATTGCCAGCGTGCCCGGCGCCTCGGTGCCCCAACCGTTCGGCGGACGCTACCGCCAGATCATGGTGTACGTCGATCCCCTCAAGCTGGACGCGTACGGACTATCGGTGATGGATGTGGTTCGGACGGTCAACCAGAGCAACCTGATTCTTCCGGCAGGCGACGTAAAGATCGGTCCCTACGACTACAACCTCTACACCAACAGCCAGGCATCCACTGCGCAAGCCATCAATGACATGCCTCTGAAGACCCGTGGGGCAGGCGTCGGTGCTCGTGCGCGATGTGGGTAAGGCTCTGGACGCGCAGGCGATCCAGACCAACATCGTGCGTGTGGATGGCCAGCGTTCCGTTTACCTGCCGATCCTCAAACAAGGTGGAGACACCAACACCATCGCGGTGGTGGATGGCATCAAGGAAGCGATCTCCCGGCTGGTCGACCTTCCCCGCCAGCTCGTCGCCCGGGTGGTGTTTGATCAGTCGATTTTTGTGAAGCGTGCGATCGAGAACCTGCTTCATGAAGGCGCCATTGGGCTGGTGCTCACCGGGCTGATGATCCTGCTCTTCCTGGGCAGCATGCGAGCCACGGCAGCGGTCTTTCTGTCGATCCCCCTCTCCGCATTGGCCGCACTGCTCGCAATCAGCGCGGGAGGAGGTACGGTGAACACCATGGTGTTAGGGGGTCTCGCGCTGGCGTTCTCTCGCCTGATCGATAACTCCGTGGTTGTGCTGGAGAACATCTTTCGCCACCTCGAGATGGGGGAAGCGCCGGAGGTGGCTGCGGAGAAGGGCGGGCAGGAAGTGTCTCTGGCGGTCCTGGCCGCCACCATCACCACTGCCATGGTGTTCTTTCCGGTCGTCTTCCTGTATGGCGTCAGCCGCTTTCTATTTGTCGCGTTGGCCATGGCGGTCGTCTTGTCGCTGGGGGCTTCTTATGTCGTTGCCATGACGGTCGTGCCCCTGTTCTGCGCCAAGCTCATTCGGAAGCATCAGGCTGATGAGGAGATTGGCGAAGGGTCTCCGGGTGCGCGGTTGGGCTCGATTGCGCGGAGATTCAACCACCACTTCGAGAACATGCTTGTTTCCTACGATCGCACGTTGAGCCGGTCATTGCTGCGGCCGGCGGCTACCACTCTGGGTCTGGCGGGGATTTCCATTTTTTGCCTCACGCTGTATCCGCTCCTGGGGGTGGCGTTCTTCCCACGGACTGATCCCGGACAGTTCGTCATCAACCTGAAGGCTCCTTCCGGAACGCGGGTCGAATTGAGTGAGCAGTACATCAAGGAAGTGGAGGAAGCTGTCCGCCAGATCATTCCTCCGAACGAACTCGGGATGATCGTTTCCAACATCGGGATCACCACCGATTTTTCCGCGATCTACACGCCCAATTCGGCTCCCCACACGGCCTTTGTCCAGGTGAGTCTGAAACAAGGACATAGGGTGGGCAGTGATCAATACATGAGCCAGGTCCGCAACCGTCTGAGCCGCGACCTGCCTCAACTGAGCACCTATTTCCAATCGGGCGGGTTGGTGGAGGCGGTGCTCAACCTAGGCATGCCCGCTCCCATTGACATCCAGGTGAGCGGAAACAGCCTCAAACAGGACCTACGCCACGGCTGCCGAGATTGCCTCGCGGGTGCGCCGCCTTCCGAATGTTAGCGACGTGCTGATTCCCCAGGACATCGACTACCCGGCACTGCGACTCGATGTTGATCGGGAGAAAGCCAGCTTGGTCGGTTTGTCCCAGCAGGAGGTGGTTGACAACATCATTACGGCCCTGACCTCCAACGGCATGATTGCCCCCGACTACTGGATCGACCCCAAGACCGGGAATCCATACCTGCTGACGGTGCAGTACCCCGAAGATGCCATCCAGACGCTTGCGGACCTGAAGCAGATTCCGCTGCGCGGTCCGAGAATTGCCAACCCGACGACTCTCGATACGGTGGTCAAAGTCGAAACGATTCGGTCTCCGACTGAGGTTGACCACTATCAGCTGTTTCGAGTCATCGACCTCTACGTCTCGCCGAACACGGAGGACTTGGGAAAGGTGAGCGTTCAAATCGAAAAAATCGTGCGCCAGACCACTTTGCCGGAAGGAACCCGAGTCAACCTGCGCGGTTCCGTGCAGGGGATGCGGTCATCGTTCAGGAGCTTCGGCGTCGGTCTGATTCTGGCGATTGTGCTCGTGTACCTGGTTCTGGTTGCGCAATTCGCGTCGTTTCTGGACCCCTTCATCATCCTGCTGGCGATTCCTCCGGGGCTGGCAGGCGTGCTGCTATTTCTTCTGGCAACTGGAACCACGTTAAACGTGATGTCCTTGATGGGTGTCGTGATGATGGTTGGAATCGTGGTGTCGAATAGCATCCTGATTGTCGAGTTTGCCCGCAACCTGCGTCGAGAGGGCAAGCCTCTGAAGCAAGCCGTCTGGGACGCTTCTCGATTGCGTCTCCGACCCGTCCTGATGACCTCGCTTGCTACCCTGCTCGGACTGATTCCGATGGCGATGAAGCTAGGCACCGGTGCCGAGGCCTATGCCCCGCTTGCACGGGCGATCATCGGTGGTCTTCTGGTGTCCGTGGTGGTCACCGTCTACCTGGTCCCCGCGGCCTATCTCTGGTTGCACGCCGGGGATGAGACTGGCAGCGAGGAGATACCGGCGTGATGCGAAAGCGATGGCTGACGACAGGGGTGCTTGCCCTCCCGCTGTGCGCCTTTGGGCAGACCTCGAATCCCGGCGCGGATCTGCCCTCCGCCCCCCTCCCGCAGGCGTCGGCGAGCCTGCGGCGGTCGTTCCAACCCGAACTCGACCGGATGCAGCACAACGTCTCGCCCGAGGCGCAAACCGCCGCTTCCCTCGCCGGCCAGCAGCTGTCGCTGCAAGATGCCGAAGCGCTTGCTCTGAAACAGAATCCCCAAATCTCTGTCGGTCGCCTGCTCGCGCTCGCGTCCCAACAGGTGACGCGCGAGGCGCGTTCCAGCCTGTGGCCTGCTGCAACTGCGGATCTTACCGGCGT
>WNFR01003452.1_pt1 | contig 20743 bp, 19 predicted proteins | sample 5400221 | NCBI WGS metagenome assembly WNFR01 (sample SAMN13153357, study PRJNA577476) | soil metagenome | isolation source: 40 cm soil under Madrone tree | place: USA:California | collected 2016-06-14 | reverse complement strand
CGATCAGCCGGATCGCTGCGTCGTTCCAGCCACCCGTGGGATTCCAGGCAGTCAAGGGTTCGCACGAGAGTCATCGGCTCGAGATCCGTCAGCTCCGCCAGCTGTACCTGGCTGATTCCTTCGTGATCGGCCAGATAGACGAGCGCTTTGCATTGCGGCAGGGTCAGGCCGAGTCCACTGGCTCTTTGCTCAAAGCGCTCGGTGTATAGACGGGCTGTGTCTTTGAGAAGGAAGCCAAACGTGCGTAGTGGATTCAAATTAGGTCTCGCAGATTTCCTATCAATAATCAATTGTTATATTCACATAGATGACTATATTAACTGTTATCATCAGTCGTCAATGCGGCGAACCAAGCAAATCGCAAATGGGCGCGCTGTACTCTCTACGCTCTTTAGATGACCCGCTTCGTGCCGCCAGGTGAGTGCCGGCGCCGGCGCCGCGGCCTTGAAGCGGAACACTTCGATCGACTCCCGTTCGCCATGATGGACGAGTAGCCGCTGTTCGCCGGGGGTCTGCCCACTGAGGCTCAGACCGTGGCTCGAGAATTTGGACTCGTCTGGCTTCCCAGGGCAATCGCCATAGATCGCAGCCTTCGGCCCATACGCGACATGGCCGGGAATCAGGACACGGCTGGATCTATTGGCTCTGTTCACCAGGTACATGTGACCCCGGAGCCCGGCGCCCTCCGCCCCCTCCGCCATGCCGCTGGCGATGATCCATTCGGTTTGCGGGACGTGGACCAAATCCTCAGCATTGTCCAAGCCCTCGACGAAGGACAAACCGTGGACCGCCGTGGGCGCAATCAGCCGGCGATTCCGCCCCATTCGGTCCTCGTTATACGGTGGGCTGACAGCGAACGACGAAGCGTCCATAGCGCGCCTTTTTGAGCGACGATGCGCCGCTGGAGGCGATAGTGCACCAATCAATATGAAAGCTGGGGCTCTATCTTGGGCCTCGCCCCCTACGCCTCAAACATTCGATTTCGATATCACTACGCTCCATCGTAAATCCGACCGATCCCTTAATTTGCCAAAGATCCAACTGCTTACTTGATAATTAAGAAGGGGGTCGAGGACGTAGATCGGGCGCGCACGGAATTAGGCTACCAATCTGACTATCAGCCTAGATCGGAACAGCGCCCACAGAGTCCGTCAATGCACTGACTTACTATGATGAAGCCACGAAGGAACATGTAATTCTAATAAATACCGAACTATTAAGATTTTCAGGCCAAATTGCTTCACTCACCGCACAGACAATACCCCTCGATCGACTAAGGGAGCCACAGCGGGTTATTTCGGCGCGCGGAAGAGATATCGTTGCTGACTTTGAATCGCATCCAGAATGGGGTGTGGATGCTAGAGTAGCGCGATATAGGCCCCGACTCGGCACAACCTATGCGGTGGCGACCCGAATGCACGATGGAGAAAACAAGGCGCAGACAGCGGAAGCAGGGCAGCCCCGCGTGCGCCGCTCTGTGAAATCCGCCGAGATTGTCGCGCTTGAGATCGTGCGGGATATCGTCAGCCGCCAGCTGCGGGCCGGCGACCGGCTGCCGCCCGAGTCGGAAATGGTGTCGCAGTACGGCTTCAGCCGGCCAATCATCCGCGAGGCGCTGCGCCTCCTGGAATTCCAGGGCCTGATCACCATCCGGCCGGGGCCCGGAACCGGGGTTGTCGTGGGCAAGGTGCAGTCCGACAAGCTGGCCCAGACCCTGACCCTCTACCTGCATCTGGCGGAAACCACCTACCAGGAGCTGCTGCAGGCGTGGGCCGACGCCGAGGGCGTCATGGCTTGGCGAGCGGCGCGCAATCCGGACCGGGAGCTGGTCCGCAAGCTGATGCAGCCCTACGTCGCGGGATCGGACTGCTGTACCGAGGACCTGCGCTCGCGCCAGGTGGGGCGGCGCTTCCACGCCGATGTGGAGCAGCTGGCGGCCAACCGGGTCGAGTCCCTGGCGTTCCGTTCGATCGCGGCGATTTCCGCGCAGCACGTGATGAATAACATCCCCGGCGAGATGCTCGAGGACTGGGTGCATGATCACACCACGATCGCCCAAGCCATCATCGAAGGCGACGCAGATCTGGCCCGCAAGCTGATGCACGAGCACATCGAGGATATCGACCGGCACTTCCACCGCCTCTGGCCGGAGAAGGTGGGCGAGCGGCTGAAGTGGGGCGTCACACGAAACCCGTTCTGAGCCGCAACGCGCCGCCGACACGCGAGGCGCAACAACCTGAAAGCACCCGGCGTCGCCTGGCGCCCTGGCACTCGCGGATAGCAGTTGCTGGGCAGAGCCTTATTGCGATCCGCCCGACCGCGCGTTTACAGCCACGTCGATCTATGTTGTCTACAGAAAATTCCCCAGACAACGGGCCGCTGGCGACCGGCGGAAAAATGGGGAGGGGCCGATGAGGGGCGAAGTGCGCGGGATCCTGGCGTGAAGCTGCCGCCTCACGATCAAATCGTCTCGACGCACACGCGGCGATTATCCAGACAGCCTCCTAGCTGGAGCGCTGCGTCGGGACCGGCAGGCGCCGCCGCAGCGCGCGCGAAGCGACCGCCGCAGTCGAGAAGATCAAGATGAGAAAGCGGAGCGCTAGGCCACGCCGCGCCCTGTTTCAGGCGTCCTGCAGTGCGCTTGTGAAATCCACAGAGGGGAGGACTGTCGCCTGGCGCGGAAAGACCTTGTTCATTAGGCAGGCGTGGACCTCGGCGTCCAGGTCGCCGCAACAGTCGCGCAGGACGATGATGCGGTAGTCGGCGTCTGCGGCCTGGCGCAGCGTGGACAGCACCACACCGCTGGTGGCGACGCCGCACAGGACGAGCGTGTCGACCTCGTTTGACCGCAGGATCATATCCAGGTCCGTGCCCGCGAAGGCGCTTACCCGGTGCTTCATCACGACCACCTCGTTCGCAGCGGGCGCGACGCGCGCATGAATATTCGTCGGGATGCCTCCGGCCGTTTTGATGGCGCTGAAGGTTGGGTTGCGGCTGCTGACTTCCGGAAACCCAGGGCGGAAGCCGACCACGACATAGATCAACAGCATGCCGACGCGTCGGGCCGCCGAGATTGTTTTCGCTGTGGCGCTCAGCAGGTCATCCGGGTCGGTCGCATAACGTTCGACAGTCGACGACTGAAAATCCATGATCAGCAGGGCAGTGCGCACTGGCTCGAGCTTCAATTCGGGCATCCATTTACTCCCCAAATCAGTCGCCACGTTCGGCGCTTTCTTCCAGCGTAGCGAGCGAGGCGTGATCTGTCGAGACGCGTCCCGTCCGGAGGCCGGCCGCTAACTCGAGCGCGTGCGGCGGCCTATCGGATCGCTCCAATTTCCTGTACTTGATATATATGAACTTGCATGCGAGGATGGGCACATAGCGGGAAAGCGCCGCGAAACGATGCACCGGCGGAGGAGAAATGCCCATGGAAATGAATGACTTGGTCCTGGTCAGCGTCGATGATCATGTCAACGAGCCGCCCGACATCTTCGAGCGGCACATGCCCACGAAATTCAAGAACCAGGCGCCGGTCGTGGTGCCGACGAAGCATGGCCGGGCCTGGGAGATCGAGGGCAAGGTGGCCGGTGGCCTGGGCCTCAATGCGGTCGTCGGCCGGCCGAAGTCGGAATACGGTCACGAGCCGATGAACTACGACCAGATGCGCAAGGGCTGCTGGGACGTCCACGCCCGCATCGACGACATGAACGTCAACGGCATTCTGGCCGCGCTCTGCTTCCCGCAGTTCCCCGGCTTCGGCGGCCAGCGATTCCTCGCAATGCAGGACAAGGACCTCGCGAACGCCACCATCCAGGCCTACAACGACTGGCACTTCCACGAGTGGGTCTCGGCCTACCCTGACCGGCTGATGCCGATCTCCCTGCTGCCGCTGTGGAACATGGACCTGCTGCTTGCGGAACTACAGCGTATGTCTAAGCTCGGCGTGCACGCGGTGGCCTTCTCCGACAATCCGGCCATGCTCGGCCTGCCCAGCCTGCACGACGAATACTGGGAGCCGTTCTGGAAGGCCTGCGCCGACCTCGACATCGTCATCTGCTGCCACATCGGCAGCGGGGCCTTTCCGCCGCACGCGTCTGACAAGTCGCCGATCGCCTCGTGGATCACCTCGATGCCGATCTCCATCGCCGCCACGGCCTCCGACTGGCTGTTCGCCGGCTTCTGGAAGCGCTACCCCACGCTGAAGATGTGCCTGTCGGAAGGCGGCATCGGCTGGATCCCCTATCTGCTCGAGCGGGCGGACTTCACCTATTCCCATCACAGTGGGTGGACGAATCTGGACCTGGACGAAAAGCCCAGCGACATCTTCCGCAAGCACATCATTAGCTGCTTCATCGAAGACGAGTTCGGCCTCGACAACCTCAAGGCCATTGGCGAGGACATGGTCTGCTGGGAGTGCGACTATCCGCACTCGGACTGCACCTGGCCGAATACACCCGAGGGCGTCTGGAAAGGCCTTCAGAAGCTTCCCAAGGCGACTGTCGACAAGATCACGCACCTGAACGCGATGCGGGAGTTTCGCTTCGACCCCTTCATTAACGCCAGTCGCGCCGAGTGCACGGTGGGCGCTTTGAGGGCCCGGGCGACGCACGTCGACACCTCCGAGCAGAGCTTCTTGGGCGGACAGAACCCGCAGTTCGACCGCACCCGCCCGGTGACCTCGGCCGACGTCAGGAAGATCCTGTCCGCGGTCTGACCGTAGGCGCGCTTGGCGCTGCAGGCACCGGGCAGTTGCTAAAAAAGAGCGGCCGCCGTCCGCGCTGAGGACGGCGGCCCGGCACGGCGTCCCGCTGCAGACGACCGCTGGACGCGAGCAGGAGGATGGATCGATGGCAAGCGACACCACGATCTTGAACAAGGCCTTCGCGCTGAGGCCGCTCAAGCACATCGGCGCGGAGGTCGTGAGCCTCGACGTCGACAACATCGATGAAGGTACGCTCCTGCCGCAGCGACATCCTTCCGCGCTTCGCGGACAAGCTCCAGCGTCGGTCCTTCCCCCGCCGCCTTCGCGCCGATTTCGATCAGGCCTGGCCCCAGCGTGTAGGTGACGTTGGTGGGATGTCTCAGAACCAGGTTGCTGTGCCACAGCAGCACCTGTTTCCCCCTTGAGTCTTCAGTTTTTAGGACAAACGTCGCCGGCGGTCGACCGGCTCGCGCCCGGATAAGCAGTACACCCACGCCGCCGAGGCGGCCGCACTAGGAAGCGCTACCATTGCAATACCATTGCCGGAGATTCCTCCCCCGCGCGGCGCAAGGTCGCGGCCCGCGTAGTAGGGCCAAGCTGAGATTCGTTGTCCAACAAATTGACGCGCTGGACCAGCATGTTCAGGCCGACTGTGTTGTCCCGTCCACAGGTCTAGTCGCTTCACCGGGCCCAAAGGGCGGCCGCGAGATCAGCGCGCCGCCGTTGTTGGCGCCTCGATATATTGCTTACAGCGTCTTGATATAAGCCAGCGCAGGCCCGATTCGGGCGGCGTCAGCTCCGGGAGAAGCCGCGCCGCAAACTCAGACGACCGCGCCGCCGTCCTTCAGTTCGATGATCCTGTCCCAGTCCATACCGAGCTCCAAGAGGATCTCTTCGGTCTGCGCGCCGAGCTCGGGCGCTGGACGAAGATCGGGCGGAGTCTCGTCGAACTGTACGGGCGCGGGCGGCAGGGCGACGGTGCGCCCGTCGCCGTAGTCGATGGTGCGCAGGTAGCCATTGGCCCACACCTGCGGATCCTTCAGGTGGTCGGTGGCGACCTGGACGGCCGTCCACTGGCCTTCCTGCTGGTTCAGCAACTCGACCCATTCATCGAAGGTGTGCTCGGCGAAGATGGCGTCCAGCTCGGCGATGCAGGCGACGTTGTTTGCGGCCCGGGAGGGGATGTTCTTGAACCGCGGATCGGCGACCATGTCCTCGCGTCCGACCAATCGGCAGAAATCCGCCCAGTAGCGATCCCCCTGTAGCATTGAGATGGCGATGCGCTTGCCGTCGCGGGTGGCGTAGTTGTTGGTCAGCGGACTGAGCGCGGCCTTGCGGTTGGCGCGCGGCAGGCCCGCTTGGCCAGTGATAGACGCGCCATAGAGGGTCGCCTGCATGGCCCAGATGCCCGAGGCGAGCAGCGAGATGTCGACGGTCTTCGCCTCGCCGGTCTTCTCGCGGTGGAACAGGGCGGCCGAGATCCCGCCGGCGAAGGCCATGCCCGTCTGCACGTCGCCGAAGGCGGGTCCCGGCAGGGTGACCAGTTCGTCCGCCAGCTCCGGCGTGGCCTGCATGCCGGCGCCGCTGCGCAGCCAGTAGGTCAGGCCGTCGAAGCCGCCCCGTTCGGATTCCGGGCCCTTCGGCCCGTGAGCGGAGCCGCGGCAATAGATCAGCTTGGGATTGACCGCGCGCAGGTGTTCCACGTCGATGCCGAGTCTTCGCCGCGCGTCGGGCAGGAAGTTGGTGATGAAGACGTCGGCGCCCTTCACCAGCTCCAACAGCACGGCCAGCCCGTCCGGATTGGCGAGATCGAGCCCGATCGAGCGCTTGCCCCGGTTGAACGGCTCCCAGAGGCTGGAGAAGCCGCCCGTGCCGGGCTTGACGCCATAGGCGGTCAGGCCGCGGATCGAATCTCCACGTTGGGCGTGCTCGACCTTGATCACGTCGGCGCCCCAGTCCGCGAGGACCGCCGCCGCGACCGGCGCCATGGCATATTCGGCGACCTCGATCACCTTCACGCCCTGCATGACTTCACTCATACGCCTTGTTCCTCCTGCGGCGCGCCTCGTCTGGCGGCTCTCGTGCTTGCGCCACCCTGCCAGCCTTATTGGTATATATCAACTAGAGAAACTCCTCGACAGCGTCGTTGCGGATGACGCGGCCAAGGATGATCATCGCGCAGCAGGCCGCGGCGATGATCCCGCCCAGCACCAGGAACACAGCGTCCCGCAGGCCCGGGACGCCCAGCACAAAACCGCCGATCATCGGACCGCTGAGGCCGCCGATGCGCCCGACGGCCAGGGCCAGGCAGACTCCGGTCGCGCGCACCTCGGCCGGATAGAGGCTGGCGCCGAGGGTGTGCAGGGTCACCTGGCCGCCGATCACACAGTCGCCCAGCGCCACCAGCGAGCCCACGAGGACGCCATTGGGCTCATGGACAGGTGGACCACTACGCACACCGCGGTCGCCACCCCGAAGACGATGGCCAGCAGCCGCTTCGGTCCGACCCGGTTCACGATCCCACCCATCAGGAAGAAGCCGACGATCACACCGAAGTAGATGAGCGAATTCAACAGCGACGCCGTGGCGGCCGAACCGGTCGTCCGGGTCATGATCGTCGGTAGCCAGTTGGTCAGCAGGAACACGGCCGCCAGTGAGATGCGTTCCGTCGAGCAGAGCGCAATGGTCCGGTCGCGATAGGTGCGCGAGAACAGGGTCGCGCGGCCGGCCTGCGGCCTGGCCGCGCCGGTCTGCAGGACGACACGGGATGGAGGACGCCCGCCGGGAATGGAGAGCACCGGCAGAACGATGCACGAAAGCGCCATGCCCCCCGACGAGGAACATCAGCCGCCAGTCGCCGAGCTTGAACAGCGCGCCACCGATCAGCGAGGCGATCAGCGGGCCGAAGGAGGCGCCAGTGGGTTCGCGCGCGGGCGGCAGCGGCTCAGGGGACTGCGAACACCGGGCGGCCGGCGATGAAGGTGGCGGCGACCGATCTCGCGTCCGGCGCCGCCAGGGCCTGCGCCAGCGGCGCGCCCAGCAGGCACAGGTCGGCGGGAGCGCCTGTCTCGACCCGGCGCGGCGGGCCGCCGGGGTCGGCGAAGCTTCCCAGGTAGAGGTCGAGGGCCCTGCACGGGGTGATCTGTTCCGACAATCCGACAGGTTCGCCCAGGCGAGTGCGGCGGCCGATGGCGGCGCGCAGGCCGGACCAGGGGTCGGGATCGGCATAGGGGGCGTCGGAGCTGCCGGCCACCGGCACGCCGACGGTGAGCAGGCTGGCGCAGCGATAGAGGTCTCCGTGCTCGGCGGGGTCGATGTCCGCCAGGTAGCGGTCCCCCCGCTCGAAGACGAAGGCCGGCTGGGTCACCACCGTGAGGCCCAAGCCCTTGAGGACGGCGATGGCGTCCGCCGGGATCACTCCGCCGTGCTCGATGCGGTCGCCGGGCGCGGCGCCGGCGGCGCCGAGCACCGCCAGGGTGAACGCCAGCTCGGCGGCGGTGACGCAGTGCAGGGCCACCGCGCGGCCCTGGCTGCGGGCGCAGGCGACGCGCCCCAGGACATCGTCCAGGCCCGGCAGGTCGTGGTCGTCCAGCAGCACCTTCAGCGGTCCCACCATGAAAGCCCCGTCGGCGGGCGCGGCCAGGGCGTTTGCGCTCATCAGGGCCAGCCGCTGGGGCAGGGCGCCGGTCCGGTGGGCGTCGGCCAGGATCGCGCCGGTTTCGGCGTCGTTGCCGGCGCTGGCGTCCATCAGCCCGGTGACCCCGCACGCCGCCAGCAGCGCGCCCAGGGGGGCCAGGGGCGGCGGAGTCTGGCCCATCTGTTCCCTGAGCCACCTGTCGGCCCGCCAGACTCGGCCAGTGGGGCGGCCTTGGGCGTCGCGCTCCAGCCCCGGCGGCGTCTCGCCCCGCGCCACGATGGCCAGGGCGGCGCTGTTCAGCATCCACAAGGACCCGGTCTGGTGCTGCACCCGCACCGGATGATCAGGCGCCCAGCGGTCCAGGTCCTCGCGGCCCAGGACGCCCGCGATCCGGCCATGGTAGCCCACCGCCCGAATCCAAGCGCCGGCGGGCCGCGCGGCGGCGGCGCCCGCGATGCGGGCGGCCAGCTCATCGGGCGAGGCGATGTCGTCCAGGGTGAGCGAGTCCGCGCGGGCGGCGGCGGCCAGCAGGTGGATGTGGTGGTCGATCAGCCCGGGGATCAGGGCGCCGCCCCGGCCGTCGAATTCCTCGCCGCCGGTGAGTCCCTCGCCGATCTCGCTGATCACCCCGTCCGTCAGCCGCACGTCCAGGCCCGGGCGGCCACCGACCTCCACGTTCCTGATCAGCAGGCTCATGCCGCGGCCGCCGCGGCGGTGCGGGCCAGGGCCGCGTCCACCAGGAAGCCGCCGCCTTGCGCCAGGGCCCGCAGGGCGCCGCCGGCGGCGGCGAGGCCCGTCAGAGGGTCGGCCAGGGCGTCGCCCGCAAAGCGCGGCGCGCCGCGGGGCGTCCAGCGTAGCAGGCCCCCGGCGGCGGCGGCGTCGTCGCCGAACGCCACCCGGTCCGCCGCCTCTCCGGTCCAGCCGTAGCCGCTGATCGCCACCCACACGAGGCCGGGGTTGGCGGCGAAGGCGTTGGCGGGCGAAAGGTCCAGCTGGGCGAAGGCCCGGGGGCGGGCGCTAGTGATCACCACGTCGGCGGCGGCGATCTCACCGCGCAGCCAGGCCAGGTCGGCGGGGGCGGCGAAGTCCAGGGCGCGCTCGGCCTTGTCGCCGTTCAGCCGCGCGGACAGGGCCGGTGTCCCGTCCCGCGCCGCATCGGGGCGTTGACGGCTCTCCACCTTGAGGACGGCGGCGCCGGCCTGCGCCAGCACCGCCCCGCACAGCGGTCCCGCCCACATGCTGGAGAGGTCGACCACCTTCAGCGCCGCCCGAGGCCTGCCGCCTGCCGCCCGGCGGATCAGCGGCGGGATTAGCGTCTTGGCCTTCACCTCGCCGACGCCCGCCACCGGCAGGCCCAGCAGGGCGGCGCCGGCGGTCAGCGCCGCCACCGTCCGGGTCCTCGCCCGCCGCACCACCGTGGGCCAGGGTTCCGCATCGAGGCGGCTTCCCAGCCACGCGGGGATCAGGTCGAGGTCGCTGTCGCGGGGCAGGTTCACGGCGATCCAGCCGTCGACGGCGCGCACCAAGCGGCAACCGCCGTTGGGGGACCATAGGCCGGGGCGCCGGAGGTCGACGACGTCGCTGCGGTCCAGGACGCCGGCCTCGTCGATCCCCACCTGGCGCCCGAACCGGGCGGTGAACGCGGCGATCTCGGCGGAGAGGGTGGCGACGGCTCCGGCGACGGGGCTCACGGGGCCGGCTCTAGGTCGTCGACGAGCCCGCAGGCCAGGGCGGTGGCGACATCCACATCGAGGCCGGCGATCGCCATCCAGGCCGCGCGCCGGCGGCCGATCCGGCGGGGGATGGAGGCCGTGCCGCCGGCCCCCGGGATCAGGCCCATGGAGACTTCCGGCAGCCGGAAGACCGCGCCGGGCCTGGCGGTAACGCGGCCGGCGGCGGCGGGGACCTCCATGCCGGCCCCTACGCAGGCGCCGTGCAGCCGCGCGGTCAGGCGGGGCCCCAGGCGGTGGGCCAGCCCGGTGGCCGAGCGCAGGGTGCGGACGGCGTGGGCCTGGCCGGGGTCGCCGAAAGGGCCGAACTCGTCCAGGTCGCCGCCGGCGCTGAACGCCGGACCGGCGCCGGTTAGGGTCACCGGCCGGGCGTCGGGATCGGCCAGGGCGAACTCCAGGGCTTCCACCAGGGCGTCGCGCATGGCCGCATCCACCGCGTTGCGGGCGTCCGGGCGATCGAGCTGCAGGCCGATGGCGCTGTCGGTGGCGCTGATGGCGACGCGGGGGCGGCCGTCGTCCTCTCGCACCCGCACCGGGCGGCCGGCGCGCCATCGGCGGAAGGGCTCGCTGGCCAGCAGCGTGGAATAGGCCAGGGATTCCAGCACCAGAGCCTGGTCGAAGCTGACGCTCAGGGTCATGCGCATCACCTGGGCGGCGACGGCGGCGGCCACCGGCTGGCGGGCCACCGCGTCCCGCAACCGGGCGAGGGCGGCGTCGAGGTCGGCGACCCCGACCCAGGGTCGCGGCGCATCCGGCTCCGCGCTCAGCAGGATGTCGAAGCTATCGAGGCCGGCGGCGGGCAGGGCGCCCGCGCGGTGCAGGCCCACCCGCACCACGCCCGGCGGGGTGGCGGTCCCGTCGCCCGCATCCAGCGCGATGACCCGGAGGCCGACGCCCCCGAGGTCGAAGAGGTCGTCGATCAGGCTGCCCGTCGCTGGCTCGTCGCGGGGGGCGTCCATCGCGCCTCAGGCCGAGGCGGTCTGGGGTTGCGAGAGTTCCTGTTTCAACACCCGGCGCAGCAGCTTGCCGGTGTCGTTGTAGGGCAGCTCGGCGCGGAACTCCCAGGTCTCGGGGGTCTTGGTGGAGCGCAGGGACGCCTTCACCCAGGCCGCCAACTCCTCGACGGTGGGCTTGGGTTCGCGCGGCACCACCACGGCGGCGACCTTCTCGCCCCACTGGTCGTCGGGAACGCCGAACACCGCCACGTCGGCGACGCCAGGGTGCTTGCGCAGCACGTCCTCGACCTCGCCGGGAGAGATGTTCTCGCCGCCGCGCACGATCACGTCGTCCAGCCGGCCTTCCACGAACAGGTAGCCGCCCTCGTCCAGCCAGCCCGAGTCGTTGGTGGCGAACCAGCCGTCGTCCTGGATGACCTTCTTGTGCAGATATTCCCCGGCGATCTGCTCGCCGCGCACATAGACCTCGCCCGACTGGCCGGCGGGCAGGACCTCGCCGTTGTGGCCGCGGATCTCAAGCTCCAGGCTGGGGAGCGGGCGGCCCACCGAGCCCAGGCGCCGGCGCACGGCCGGGTCGGCGGAGGTCAGGGCGGCGCGATGGTCCTCGGGGCTCAGCACCGATACCGTGGAGCTGGTCTCGGTGAGGCCGTAGGCGTTGACGAAATTGACCTGCGGCAGGAGCTTCAGGGCGCGCTCGATCACCGGCTGGGGCATGCGCCCGCCGCCATAGGACAGGGCCCGCAGGTGCGGCAGCTTCTCGCCGCGCTTCTCCAGCACGTCGAGGATGCGGCCCAGCATGGTGGGGACCACCATGGCGTGGGTGATGCGCTCGCTGGCGGCGGCGTCCACCCAGGCTTCCGGGGTGAAGGCTGGCAGGTGGACCACGCGGCGGCCGCCATAGACCCCGGTGAGCACCGCCGAGACGCCAGCGATGTGATAGGGCGGCACGCTGACGAGGGCGGCTTCTTCCTCGCCGGCGTCCATGAACTCGACGGTGGAGATCACATAGGCCGCCAGGTGGCGATGGCGCAGCACGGCGGCCTTGGGCTCGCCGGTGGTGCCGCTGGTGAACAGCAGCACCGCGATGTCGGGGTCGACGAAATCCAGCTCGGCGGCGCGGTGTTCGTCGTTCAGGCAGGCGGCTTCGAATTCGGCGCGGGTCACCAGGACCACGCCGGGGACGCCCTTCACCCGCGGCATCATGTCGTCGTCGACGATAGCCACGGAGGGCGCGGTGCGCGCCAGGAGCTTGCGCAGCTCGTCGTCGGCCAGGCGATAGTTGATCGGGGCGAAGGGCTCGCCGATCAGGGCGCTGGCGAAGATGGCGGTGGACATGGCCGGGCCGTTGAGGCCCAGGAACACCACGGTGTCGCCGCCCTGCTTGGCCAGGTAGGCCGCGCCGCCGCGGGCGCCGGCCGCCAGTTCCTCATAGGACATGCCGCCGGTATGGGAGCCCAGGATCGTCCGGTCCGGGGACGCCCCGGCGGCCATCTCCAGAAGAAGCGCAGTGTGCATCGAGGATCAGTCCGAGGAGGGAAGCTTCTTGGCTTCCTTGGCCGGCACCGGGCGGCCGTCGATGGACAGCGAGCCCTTGCCGGGCTTGCTGCAGAGGGCCTCGAGGCCGGTGGCCTCGTCGAAATAGCGCTTGCCCGCCGCGCTGCCCGCCGCATGGTCGGGGGAGAGCGTCAGACCCTCCGGCTTCGGCGTGCCCAGCGCCACCATCGGCGCGCCGCCGCATTCCAGGGTCACCGCGGCATTGGGCGGGCGAACCACCACCACTTCGGTGTCATCGACGGCGCTGGCCCAGCGCGATCCCGGTTTGATATCCATGCTCTCTATCTACTCCCTTCGGCGTCGAGCACCACCTTGCCGACGTGGGCGCCGCCTTCGAGGTGGGCGTGGGCCTCGGCAGCCTGCGCCAGGGGGAAGGTCTTGTCCACCGCGGGGCGGATCTTGCCGGCCTCGATCCACGGCCAGACCACCCGCTCCACCGCCGCGGCGAGGCGTGCCTTCTCGTCGGCGTCGCGCGGCCGCAGCGTCGAGCCGGTGACCACCGCGCGCTTCTGCATCAGGCGGAACACCGGCAGCGCGACCTCGCCGCCGCCCAGGCCGGCGATGAAGACGATGCGGCCGCCGGTCTTCAGCGCCTCCAGTTCCTTCTTGAAATAGTCGCCGCCGACCATGTCGAGCACCACGTCGACGCCGCCCTCCCGCTTGGCGATCTCGGCGAAATCCTCCCGGGTGGCGTCCACCGCCACGTCGGCGCCCAGCGCCCGGGCGGCGGCGGCCTTGTCGGCGCCGCGGCCGGTGGCGATCACCTTGACGCCCGCCGCCTTGGCCATCTGGATGGCGGTGACGCCGATGCCGGAGGTGGCGCCATGCACCAGCAGGGTCTCGCCGGGCTTCAGGGCGCCGTGCTCGAACAGGTTGGCGTAGACGGTGAACACCGTCTCCGGCAGGGCCGCGGCCTGCACCAGGTCCAGCCCCCGCGGCACGGGCAGGGCGTGGCGGGCGTCGACCACCGCGTATTGCGCATAGCCGCCACCGCCCAAGAGGGCGACGACCTGGTCGCCGGCCTTCCAGCGCCCGGACTCGCGGACCACCTCGCCGGCGACCTCCAGGCCCAGGGTGTCCGGCGCGCCCGGCGGCGGCGGGTAGTTGCCCTCCCGCTGGGCGATGTCGGGACGGCTCACGCCGGCGGCGCGCACGGCGATCAGCAGCTGGCCGGGCCCCGGCTGCGGCGTCGGGATGGTCTGCAGGCGCAGCGCCGAGGCCGGCCCTTTTCCGCCCTCGATCGTCACCGCCTGCATGGTCTCGGGGGTCGATTTGCTCATGGGTGTGGCTCCGGCGAACTTGCGCGTCGTGGGGATGCGCGCTTGGGTACATCAGCGCAGCTGGAAGCCGGGGTGGCCCTGTTCGGCGACTTCGCGAAGATGATCGCGATAGCGGCCGAAATGTCCGAGGAAGAAGACGTAGGCCTTCGCCTTGCCGGGGATGTTCGAGCCGTCGTACCAGGAGCTGGCCATGGGTATCAGCGAGCGCTCGGCCTGCCTCTGCACAGTCTGCGTCCATTGCGCCTCGGCGTCGGGGGCGGGCTCGATGGTCTCCTTGCCCGAGGCGCGCATCTCGCGGATGCAGTCGGCGATCCAGTCCACGTGGGTCTCGATGGTCAGGGGCAGGTTGCCGACCATACTGCCCGGTCCGGTGATCATGAACATGTTGGGGAAGTCGACCGTCAGGAGGCCCAGATAGGACTTGGGTCCGTTGCGCCAGTGATTGTTGAGCCGCCGCCCGCCCCGCCCACGCAGGTCCATGTTGAAGAAGGGCCCGGTCACCGCATCGAAGCCGGTGGCGAAGACGATGACGTCGAGCGGGTAGTCCTGTTCGGCGGTGCGCAGGCCGGTGGGGGTGATGGCCTGGATCGGGCTCTTCTTCACGTCCACCAGGGTGACGTTGTCGCGGTTGAAAGTCGCGAAATAGTCGGTGTCGACGATCGGCCGGCGCGCCATGAACGGGTGCGACGGGATCAGGGCCTCCCGGGTCGCCGGGTCGTGCACGATGTCGCGGATCTTCTGGCGCATGAAGTCGGAGACGGTCTGGTTGGCGGCGAGATCGTAGGAGATGTCCTGGAAGGACCCCAGCGCGAACCTTATGCCCCCCTGGGCCCAGAGACTCTCGTAGGTGGCCAGGCGCTCCTCTTCGGACACCTCCAGGGCGCGCTTGCCGTTGTGCTCCCAGGGAAAGCCTCCGGCCGACCGGCGCGCCTTGTCCCAGATCTCGTCATAGGTCCGCCGGACCTCCGTCCAGAACTGCTCGTCGGCGGTCTCATGCCGCGCGGGAATGCTGAACTGGGCCGTCCGCTGGAAGACGGTGAGGTGGCTGGCCTGGCCGGCGATCACCGGGATCGCCTGCACGCCTGAGGAGCCGGTGCCGATCACCCCCACCCGCTTGCCGGCGAGGTCGACGCCGTCGGGCCAGCCGCCGGTGTGGAACCACTCGCCCTGGAAGGTCTCCAGGCCCTCGATGTCCGGCACGTATTTGGAGATCGCCAGGTGGCCGATGGCGGTGATCAGGAACTGAGCGGAGATGGTCTCGCCCTGGTCGGTGGTGACCAGCCAGCGGTTGGTCTCCTCGTCGAATTCGGCGCCGGTGACCAAGGTCCCGAAGGTGATGCTGCGGCGCAGGTCGAAGCGGTCGGCCACGTGGTCGAGGTAGGCCCTGATCTCGGCCTGCTCGGGATATTTCCCCTTCCAGCGCCAATCCTGCAGGAGCTCCCTGGAGAAGGAGTAGCAATAGACGAAGCCGTCGGAGTCGCAGCGGGCGCCGGGATAGCGGTTCCAGTACCAGACGCCGCCGACGCCCTGCCCGGCCTCGAAGGTGCGGACATCGAGCCCGAGGTCGTCGCGAAGCCGCTTGAGCGCGTAGAGCCCCGCAAAGCCCGCACCGACGATCACGGCGTCGGCCGTGCCCGTCTGGGTGTGGCCCGTCTGGCTGTGGGTGGTGGTCATCGATCCTCCTGAAAATTAACGAACCGACTAGAAGGCGCGGCGTTTTCCCGCTATGTGCCCAGCCTCGCATGCAAGTTCATATATATCAAGTACAGGAAATTGAAGCGATCCGATAGGTCGCCGCCGCGCTCGATCGGCAACGCCGATCGTCAGGAGGTGGGCCGCTGGCTCAACAACCGGGCTGAGAACTCACACCAGCCATTCCGACGACGAGAGCGGGCGGTGGAGCGATTCGGAGGATGAAGACACTCCAGAAATTCGCCTCCGTCCATGGCACGGTCCACAACCACTTCAATCAGGAACGCCCCCTCATCAGCAGAGACCTGTACCGCGAACGACGCTCAGCAGCCCTGGCTGAGTGGCGGGCGGTCATGGGCTAGAGCCAGGCTGGGGTAGGGGGTCTTCGCGCCAAGTGGAGACAAGTTGCCGTTAGACTGATGGGGTGGATGGCCCCTGTTTGCGGCGTCTGAGCGCCATAGCGTGGCCGTCGCTAGAGCGACCACTTAGGCAGGAGCCGTCCACCATCCAGACTATCACCATCGGCCTCGACCTGGCGAAGAGCGTCTTTCAAGTCCACGGCGTCGATGCTGCGGGTCAGGTCACCCTCAGGAAGAAGCTGCGGCGATCCGAGGCGATGAGGTTCTTCGAAGTCCAGCCGCCGTGTCTGGTCGGCCGCCAAGCGCGTCGTGCGTTCCATCCCCCATCGTCAGCGTCGTGCGTTCCATCCCCCATCGTCAGCGCCCTCGCCAAACGGGCGTGCGCTTTTCGGCAAAGGCCCGGGCTCCCTCTTGCGCGTCTTCCGAGGCGAACACCGCGGCAGTGATCGCATTTTGCCGATCGAAGAGTTCTGTCGAGGGCCAGTCCACAGATTCCATCATGACCTGCTTGCTGACCGCGACGGCCAGAGGCCCGTTGGCTGCAATCTTGTGCGCCATCTCCAAGGCGGCCGCCAAGGCTTGCCCATTGGGCACAATGCGATTGATCAGACCGTGCTGCGCGAGGATTTCGGCACCGTAGATGTCCCCGGTCAAAACGAATTCGCAGGCGATCTTGGGCGGAAGCTGGCGCGGCAGTCGGACGAGTCCGCCGGCGTTCGCGACGAGGCCGCGCTTGACTTCCGGCAAACCGAATTTCGCGCCATCGGCAGCGATCAAGAGGTCACAGGCGAGGGCGATCTCCATGCCGCCCGCCAGGGCGTAACCCTCGACGGCCGCGACCAGCGGCTTGGTCAGTTTGGCCTGCGTCACGCCGGCAAAGCCGGTGCCGGGCAAGCGGACGATCTCGCCGCGAAGGAAGGCTCGCAAATCCATCCCAGCGCAAAAATTTCCGCCCGCGCCGGTGATCACGCAGGCACGCACCGACTCGTCCGCCTCCATGTCTCGGATCGACCGTTCGACGGCTAGCGCAGTATTGCCATCGACCGCATTTCGAGCTTCCGGGCGATCCAGGGTGATGACGGCGACACCGCCTTCGATTTCGTATTTCACTGCCATCGACGTCCCCCGCCTAAAAAGCTGAACCCATTACAGAGAGCAGTCAAATTCAGCTTTCCAGCGTACGGGCGATGAGCACCTTCATGATCTCGTTGGAGCCGCCGAAGATGCGGCTGATGCGGGCGTCGCGGTACATGCGGGCGATGGGATATTCGTTCATGTAGCCATAGCCGCCGTGCAGCTGCAGCCCCTCGTCGATGATCTTGTTCTCGACCTCGGTGATCCAGTATTTCGCCATGGAAACCGTGGTGGTGTCGAGTTGGCCCTTGAGCAGCAGGCCCAGGCAGTGGTTGACGAACACCCGGGCGATGGTGGCCTGGGTCTTCATCTCGGCCAGCTTGAACTGGCTGTTCTGGAAATCGATCACCCGCTGGCCGAAGACCTTTCGGTTGGTGGTATAGTCGATGGTCGTCGCCACCGCGAGCTCGGCCCGAATGGCCGACCCCAGGGCGATGGTCAGGCGCTCGCGCGGCAGCTCCTGCATCAGCTGCTTGAAGCCGCGACCCTCCTCCATGCCCAGCAGGTTGTCGGCCGGCACGAAGACGTCGTCGAAGAACAGCTCCGAGGTGTCGGCGGCGTCGAGGCCGATCTTGTCGAGCTTGCGGCCGCGGTGGAAGCCCTCGGCCTGCTCGGTCTCGACGACCACCAGGGAGACGCCGCGGGCGCCCTGGCTGGGGTCGGTCTTGGCCACCACCACGATGAAGTCGGCATTCTGGCCCGACGAGATGAAGGTCTTGGCGCCGTTGATGCGGTAGCCGTTACCGTCCTTGAGCGCGGTGGTGCGGATGGCCTGCAGGTCGGAGCCGGCGCCCGGCTCGCTCATGGCCACGGCGGCCACCAGCTCGCCGTTGCACAGGCGGGGCAGCCAGCGCTGCTTCTGCTCCTCCGTGCCATGGGCCAGGACGTAGGGGGTGACGATGCAGTTGTGCAGGCTGACCCCGAAGCCCGCCACGTCCATGCGGGCCACCTGCTCCAGGAGGATGGTGTCGTGGCGGAAGTCGCCGCCGCCGCCGCCGTATTCCTCGGGGATGGAGACGCCGAGGATCCCGGCCTGGCCGGCCTCGGTCCAGAAGGCGCGCTCCACCTGGCCGTCCTCGCGCCACTGGTCGACGCGCTCGGGTGGGGCGTGCTCCTCGAAGAATTTGATCACCGAGTTCTCGAAGATGGCCAGTTCCTCGTCCTGCATGAAGTCAGGCTTGGGGACGTCGAGGGTGCTCATGGGATTTCCTGCGCGTAAAGCTCGTGGGCTAGGCCCGCGGCGAGGCTCAAACCGTCGGTCTGCAGGAGCAGCGCCTTGGTTGCACGGTGGCTATGCGGTGATTGGGCGACTACCGTCACCGCTAGCTTCTCTAACGCCGCATCGAATCCATCGTCAGGCATACAGAGATTGCTAGTCGGTCCGGCCCGACATCGATTCCGGCATTCTTTCGATGATCATCGCCGGCGCCATACCGCCGAAAGCGCACATGGTGACGAGGGCGTAGCGTCCGTCGGAGCGTTCGAGCTCATCGAGGGCCATGCCGATCAAGATGGAACCGGTCGCTCCGATCGGATGGCCTAGCGCGATCGACCCGCCGCTCCTGTTGACGCGCGACCGATCAAGGCCAAGGTCGCGAATGGCCTTCTCGGTCACCACGGCGAACGCCTCGTTGATCTCCCACACGTCTATGTCGTCGACCGTCAGGCGTGCGCGCTCCAACGCCTTCCGCGCGGCCGGTGCCGGCGCGTTCAGGATCAATGTCGGACAGTCACCGGCGTTGACTGCGGTGACGATACGCGCACGCGGCGTCCAGCCGTTCGCCCGGATCCCGTCAGCAGACGCGAGAAGCAGGGCGGCCGAACCGTCGACCACGCCCGATGAGGTCCCGACGTGGTGCGCCGCTTCCCACGTCAGCCCCGGATACTTGCGCTCGATCATCTGGCGCATGGTTGTACCGTCGGGAGCAGCGGGAACGCCTTCGATCACCGCGAATGCTGGTGCGAGCGCTGCCAGCCCCTCGGCCGTAGTGTCAGGTCGTGGATATTCTTCGCGGTCCAGAGCGACCGAACCGTTGTCGTTAAACACCGGGACGACGGTCCGGTCGAAGCGCCCCTCGGCGATCGCTTGCGCAGCGCGGCGCTGGCTTTCGAGACCGAAGGCCTCGAGTTCTGCGCGGGTGATGCCCTCCATCCCCGCGATGGCGTCAGCGGCGACCCCGACATGCGAAATCGGATGAGTGTCGTAGAGCACATAGTTGCCGCGTGCGCGCCCGAGCTGGGCGTAAGGCGTGCACTGTTCCCACGCGTCCGCTTCGGCGTAAAGGCTCATCATCTCGGTTCCGCCGGCGATCACGACGTCCTCGAAGCCTGCCATGATCTGCCCGGCGGCGAACGCGACGCTGGAGATTCCGCCCCCGCAGTAGCGGTCGAGCGTGACGCCGGAGGCCTGGACATCGTAGCCCGCATAGAGGGCCGAAAGCCGCCCGAGATCTCCCGCTTGCTTTCCGCGCTGCTGACTAGTGGACCAGATGATGTCGTCCACCATTGCGGTGTCAATCGCGTTGCGGTCCTTCAGCGCCCTCAGAACCGTCGCACCAAGGTGTTGAGGGTGCAGGTGGGCAAGAGCGCCCTTGCCGCGCTTGCCGATCCCTCGCGGCGTGCGCACTGCGTCGATGATGTAGGCCTCGGTCACCGGATTTCCTCTCTGATTCACCGAGGCTGCATCCTCAGGGCGCCGTCGAGCCGGATGTTCTGGCCGTTGAAATAGGCGTTCCGAACCAGCTCCGCGACGAGCGACGCGAATTCCTCCGGCTTCCCCAACCTCTTGGGGAAAGGAACCGAAGCATTGAGGTTGTTCAACACCTTCTCCGGAAGCCTGCCGAGCAGCGGCGTGTCGAAGAGGCCCGGCATAATCGAATTCACGCGAATGCCGATATCCATGAGATCGCGCGCCATCGGCAGCACGAGCCCGTTCACGCCGGCCTTGCCGGCTCCATAGGACACTTGGCCGATCTGCCCGTCCTGGGCGGCCACCGACGCGGTCAGCGTGATGCAGCCGCGTTCTCCGTCCTCCAGCGGTTCGAGAGTAGCCATCCCGAAGGCGGCATGCGACGCCACGCGATAGCTGGCGATGAGGATGCCCTGGGTCGCGAATTCGAAGTCCTCGGTGGAGAAGCGGGTCAGCTCGCCGGTCTCCTTGTTTCGCCCGACCGTCTTGCCCTTGCGGTTCACCATCGCGCAGTGGACAAGGACCCGTTCCTGCCCGTGCGCGGCTCGCGCATTGGCGAACCCCGCGACGACCGAATCCTCGCTAGTGATGTCAACCTTGCAGAACAGGCCACCGATCGACTTGGCGACCTCTTCGCCACCTTCCTCATTCACATCGAAGATGGCGACCTTGACGCCTGCGGCGGCCAGCGCTTCGGCCGTCGCCCGCCCAAGCCCCGACGCCGCGCCGGTGATGACAGCCGCGGTGGTGGAATCGATCTTCATTGGTGATATCTCGGCTGAAGTTCTTGAGAGGTTGTGGTGGACCGCCTCCGCGGCATCGACAGCGCCGCAATCGAGCGGGCCTTCTGGGCGTCGGAGCCGAACAGCCTCACCGCATCGATCACCGCGCTGGTGGAGGCGAAGGGGATCGGCGCCAGCGAGCGGCCCAGCTCTTCGGACAGCACGCAGCGCTCCAGGCCCTCGCAGCCCATGCCGCCGTATTCCTCGGGGACGTCAAGGCTGAGCCAG
>WNFR01022366.1_pt1 | contig 20745 bp, 16 predicted proteins | sample 5400221 | NCBI WGS metagenome assembly WNFR01 (sample SAMN13153357, study PRJNA577476) | soil metagenome | isolation source: 40 cm soil under Madrone tree | place: USA:California | collected 2016-06-14 | reverse complement strand
CTGCACCCGTTGGTTCTCGACGAGCAAGACGACCTGGGGATGACGATTATTGAAAAGTTCGAGAATTACGCTACGACCTGTTCGTTCGCCTTCGTGTTAATGACCCCGGACGATCTAACCGCAGCTACGGGCCAGACCGAATCGCAGCAGCGCCCGCGGCAGAATGTAATCATGGAGCTTGGGTGGTTCATGGCATACCTAGGCAGAGAGCGCGTGATCCTTTTGTACCACGGCGAACTTGAAATTCCTTCGGATATACATGGTGTCGTTTACCTTAAATTTAACGACAGCATTTATGAAATCAGCGAAAGAATCCGACAAAGACTCAAGGGTGTAGGCCTGATCTCGTAGTGAGGCTGACGTAATGCTGAGTTCGCAAATTGACACAGCAATTTCTGAAGGAACCGCCGGCCGAACAGGCTGGAGCGACACTATGAGGACGGCCCTTCTTTATCTCATTCTCGTTGTCCTTCCGGTCCTCGGAATCCTGGAGCTGCTGCACGTGGGACAGGGATTGTCGGCTCCGATTTCTCTGGCCGGGAAGTGGAATGCTCACCTGGTTCCACAAAACCCGCGCGCGCTGGCAGGTGAGGATTCGCTCCTTCTTCCTGGCCCCATCACTTTGACCATTACACAATCTGGCCCCAACTTGCTTCTTACTTTCGAGGAGGATCCAAAAACCACATTCGTAGGAAACATTCGCGACGTGACGATTGATGCCGGCATGATTCGTGACGGCGCCACGGCAACGCGTACGTCAAATGGGGCCATCCCCATTTACTTCCACGCCAGAGTTGAGCGTCAAACCGAGCCGGATCGCCTGGTTGGAGTACTCATCTTTGAAGACGGGCCATCGCGAACGGAAGTGCCTTTGACGGCTATGCGGCAAGGCGAAGTTCGCAACGCAACGAGAGGCCAGTGATGCCTAACCTTATAATCCTTCTGGCGCAAATTGCCGTTATCCTACTCGCGTCTCGGGCTGTGGGGTTGCTCTTCCGCAAATTCGGCCAACCCCAGGTAATGGGTGAGATGGTTGCGGGCATTTTACTTGGACCTTCGTTGTTGGGTTGGGTTGCACCAGGAATCGCAGCGGCGCTTTTCCCGGCGGCCAGTCTGGGATTTCTGAATTCACTCAGTCAAATTGGACTGCTTTTATTTATGTTCCTGGTCGGACTCGATGTGAATCCTCGGATCTTGCGCGAACAGAAGCACGCGGCGGTTGTTACTAGTCACACCAGCATTATCGCGCCTTTCTTCATGGGCACTCTTCTGGCCCTCTATCTTTATCCCAGATTGTCTGATGACAGAGTAGCTTTCACCCATTTCGCTTTGTTTGTAGGGACGGCGATGAGCATCACTGCCTTTCCCGTTCTGGCACGCATCCTGACCGACCGGAATCTAACTCACAGCCGCGTCGGCGCTATCACCATCGCTTGTGCTGCCGTCGACGATGTCACTGCTTGGTGCATCCTGGCCGGCGTGGTCCTACTGGTGAGGGCCTCGAACGTTGCGCTTCCTTTCTGGCTGACATTGGCTGGCACTGCCGTTTATGTCTGCATCATGTTGTTCGCAACACGGCGGGCGTTAGGTCGCCTCGAAATTATTTATCGCGCACGCGGCGCGATTACGCAGGACCTGATGGCAGTCATTCTCGTGCTAATGCTCGCATCTGCCTGGATCACGGAGCGACTCGGTATTCACGCGCTTTTCGGTGCGTTTCTGATCGGCGTAATCATGCCAAAGAACCAGCTATTCGTCCGTGCCATCAGAGAAAAGCTGGAAAGCCTTACGCTGGTCTTGTTGCTTCCTCTTTATTTCGCTTTTACTGGATTGAGAACCAGCATCGGACTCTTGAGCGGGGCGGATATGTGGCTCTACTGCGGAATCATCATCGCGGTCGCGATTGCGGGTAAATTCGGCGGCGCTACTTTTTCAGCACGCCTCACCGGAATGTCCTGGCGTGAGGCAGGTGCGGTTGGAGTATTGATGAACACGCGTGGATTGATGGAATTAGTTGTCTTGAATATTGGACTCGATATCGGAGTCATCTCGCCGGCGCTTTTTACCATGATGGTCTTGATGGCGCTGGTGACCACCTTCATGACAACGCCTTTGCTGAGGCTGATGTACCCGACACCGGAACTCTGGCAGGAGTTCACAACTGCTAAGACGGCAAGGGCAGCATGAAGGCTCTATCGAAAATCGGTTTTGGAAAATTGCTTATGGATGAGGAAAAGCGAGCTATATCTGTCGCTCTTTGGAGCCTGTTGTGAAGAAATCCAACAAGGGCGACATGTAATCAAATGACGAGCGAAAATCACACGAAGGGGCTTGATTATATCTACATGCAGGTATTAAGTCACCGAGCACTGAACAACGCAGTCGCGGTGTTCGTCATCATCGGGTGCCTGGTCTACCTGTTGTCATGGGAGCCAGTCAAGGAGCATGTCCTCGCCTGGATGCGCTGGCACTTTTGGGGTTATTCCGCATGACAGCGACGGCGGATTGTTTGCTACTGTTTCTTGTTTTGCCGAGATGCTGCCGGGCCGTGAGAATCTTCCTTCTCGAGAAGCGCCCAGTAATACGCATCCCAGGGTAAGACTTTTTTGTCGCATCTCTAATAGATTCATTGAAGCGACTTTCGGCTGAGTCCACGATTTTTTCCGTAGCAAGAAGACGCGGTTAGGCACGGCCTCCCGCCCGGCGCGATCGGGAGCGACCAGTGCCTTGAGGCCGCCGTGCAAACGTGGGTAGACACGGTGGCCTCACAGTCTTTGTCCTTAACGATTGCGGCGGCATGTCCCTGCCAGGCGCCGATTGCGCTCAACGTATGCCGGTCAGTCCTAAATAAGAGGGCGCACTATAGACCACCGTGCCGGCGCTCTCGGGAACGTCCGACCGGCTCACCGAATTCGCAGTCTTCGCCAGGGTTGTGCTCCGCCTTAACTACGGGTCGGTGCTAGTGCTGAGGCGGCGGCGAGCACAAGTCCGAAGTAGCGCACCAAGCGCGCCGAAATGGAATCGCGATCTACGATGATCTTGCCGGCAGTTTGCTTCATCTGCGCAATAGGGGTGACTGGGGACGGCCTTGACACGGTAGGGTCAGCGGTTCAAATCCAACTGCCTTGGTGAATTCGAAGTGAAGCGGTTTTGGTGTCCACTTAGTGCCCAACTGTGGATCGAGACTTCACTCAGTAGGCTCGATGCAAAACGCGAAAGTTCGATGAAAGCTCACTGTTTTCAAATTTCCTCAGTAATACGAGAGAAGGGAATCAGCTTTTCAGGCCCCCTTCGGCACCATACCCTTCTAGTTCTCCTTAGGAAATTCGCAAATTCTAAAAATAGTGCCCTCTTAGCCGAACACCGTGTGCACTGACCGTACTGTCTGCACGTTTCCCACCAAAGGTTGTACCTTAGTTGTACCTGACAACCGAGCGCGCTCTCTAAGTCTTGAAACGTCGTTATTCATTTTTCTAGTTCGAGTGCCCCTTGGGGAGTCACCTTTGGGTAAAGGTCGCTGGAGATTAATTCCGGCAACCTCTTCTCGTCTTCTCATACGCGTTTCGCTTGGGTCGTTAACTGGTAGCCTCATTAATTGTTTGCCACGCTGCGAATCTTCCATGATAGGCGGCTTAATAGGATCGGCCAGCTTACAAGAATCCTGACATGGAAATATTGACAGCCTGTAGAGCGCCGAGTATATTGACGACGTTTCAAGCATTACGTAGTCCGATCACATCAACTTTTCGACTAGTCTCCCGAAGAATCTCCCTGGATCAGACTAGCGCGAGGCGGGGCGGAAGGAGCCACCCACATGGCCGACCACAACGATCCCAATGCCGTCAATTCTATCTTTTCCGACATCGATGTCAGTGCTGCCGACCTTTACGATCTGTTCGGATTTCCGAGCGCCGATAGCGATGGCGGCGAGAAGGTCCTGATCGCGCTGACGTTTGCTTCGGTGCCGGAGCCGGGTGTTCTGGACCACGATATGCTCTACCGGATCCAGATCTCTGCCGAGCCCAGGGTCGTTCCTCCGGCAAAGGAAGACCATAGCCTAAAAGCCTTGCTCAGGTATTTCGATGAGCTGAAGGACAAGTTCCTGGGACCGTTGCACTCATCTGAGATTCGCGTCACCACCGATCAGGATAATCGGGCCACGGTAAGATTTATCAATTTTCCGGGTGGCAGTTTTTCAACCGTCGTCATCAAAACCTTCATCGGAGGTCGTGACGATGCTTTCTTCAATGACCTGACGGGCTTCTTCCGTTCCATAAATTATGCGCCGCAGTTCTATCACGTGCCGCATACGATGACCGACGCCCGTGAACTAAAGATCCCGAAGACGTTGCTCGAACTGGAGGGGAACGATCTTTTCAACTTTGATCCCGCCTTTCCCGAATGGGGTTATCACGGCGTAAAGAAAAATCTGCCTCCCGGTCCGCTGACGTGGAACGGCGATAAGTTCCGCAAGGACGAAAACGGGAACTTTCGCTTCGTATATAGCGGCATAGATTGCCAGGCGGGCAAGAATGTTAACGCCATCATTCTCGAAATTCCGCTGGCGTTCATCACTAAGTCACCCGCGGAGAACCGCGTCGTCAACACCTGGGGCGAAAGCTGGGTCCTGAAAGCTGCGAACAAAGTCGAGACGATTCCCGATCACCCATTCTGGCTGGAACATCCATTGGTGCTGCTTGACGCGTTCAAACTGGACGAGGAGTTGAAGAAATACAAGCTGGTCGACACCGACGGCCAACCCTTCGCCGATGCGGCTTTGAGCGAACGCGAAGACAACCGGCAACTTGGCGCCAACAACTTTTGGCTGGCGCCGCACTTCATCAAGCGGCTGGCCCACCTCGGTTGGGGCTTCGGACCATCCATCAGCGCGCTGGGCCTTCGGACTTCCTTTGATCATGACAACTCGCCGGTTTCGGTGCACAAGACGTACTCGCTCGTCGTCGAAGCGTTTCCACGCGTCCGCAAGACTCTGTTTCAGCGATTGAATATGCCTGACGACAGTTGGAACCCGAAGGGTCTGAATATCCCGCTCAGACGTCCGATCGAGATCTTCGTGCCGAATGTTTGTGCGATTGATATGGACACCACGGGCACGTGGCCGTTCGGCAGACGCCCGGAGGATCAAGTCGCGACGCGCTTCCTTTCCATGTTTCTGGACATGGAAGCCGAATTCAAGGGCAAGAAATATCATCTTGAATTGCTCAACGATCAGTCTTTGTGGGACCAGGCGCCTATTGAACCAAAGACACCGCCAAATCCTCTGAAGAATGACGCGGAGTTTTCCACCGACTTTCCTTATCTGGCAAAGCCCTGGTAATCATTCGATCCGTGCCAAGAGCAACGGCGGGTTGCTAACCAAGGTCGTTTTCTGTTGTCCCATTGTCCTCGCGTTAGCTTCCGTAACCTGACCATGAATAAGCGGACTGATTTCGAAATCGAACTGGAGCGGATCGATCAAGCCATCGGCGAGTTGCAGGCCGGCGCTTTTGCTCCACCGATAGATAGTGAACGGGCAACTAAATACGTTTATCTCGTCTATCAGCGCGCTTCGCTCACGGGCAACCTCGCCGCATTCGATCTTGCTGAGGCAAATCTGAAACGGGCTATTGAGGAACTTGGTCCGGCATCTGATCTCTATTTTCTCAAGGCGAATCTTGATTTCAAATTTCATCGTCTGGCGGATGTTCGAATCGATCTCGCAACCGGCCGCGATCTGAACGACACGATGCAAGGCAGAGCACTGCGCGCCGATCTCGATTTCCAGGAAGGCCGATATCAGGACGCAAGAGCAGGTTACGAAGCACTCATCAAGGAAGATCTAACCTGGGACAATCTTGCTCGCCTGGCCTATTTCAAATTCAAAATGGGAAACGTTATCGTCGCCGACGAGTTGTATATCGAAGCCGAAGATGAACTCACCGCCAAAGAAATGCGCCACTACTCGTGGGTCGAATTGCAAAGAGGTGTGTTGAAGCTAAGACAGGGCCGCTATGAAGAAGCGGCGGCACACTACGATCGCGCCGATCGCGCTTATTCGGGCTACTGGCTGGTCGATGATCATAAGGCAGAGTTGCTGGGCGCGGAGGGAAAGTTTGCCGAAGCCGCACAGCTCTACGAGCGAGTGATTGCGCGCGCGCCGAGGCCTGAGTTTCAACAAGCTCTCGGCGAACTCTATGAAGTTCTGGGCCAACGCGACCGAGCTGAAGGCTGGTACCAGGAGGCCCTCGCGGGATATCTGGAGTCAGCAGAGCGCGGCGATGTCCACTTCTATCATCACCTCGCCGACTTTTATTCAGACGTGCGCGAAGACGGCGCGGAAGCCGTCAAGTGGGCGCGCAGAGATATCGCCCTGCGCCGGAATTTCTCGACCCTGGCAGCGCTGGCGTGGGCCCTATATCGTGCGGGTGAGTTCGCCGAAGCGGTCGAGACCATGCAGCAGGCCCTGTCGACGGGCGCCGCGGATGCACACCTTTTCTTTCAGGCGGCAACCATCCATCAGTCTGTTGGCGGAAATGGCAACGGTGACCGGTACTTACAAATGGCCCACGCAATCAACCCCTACTATCGCAGCTTTCACGTTCATCGATAGGCCAACCCGTACGGGAGATGTAATTCGGTTACGAGACATAACTAATTGAACCGACCCAACAGGTCCGGGCAGAGCGAACGATCGCTAATCGTCAACCGCAGCACTTAGCAGAAGGAGGGAGTCATGACCAAGCCCAAGCGCAAGTACCTGATTGCGATCGTTATCGTGTTATTGGTTGCCGCGGCTTTCATTGTCTATCAGTGGTGGCCAAACGGACCGCGGCCCGGCAGTGTGCTCGATGAAGCCAGACTTGCCAACCGTCCCGCTGCTTCCTTCCAGGCCGCCGATGAAGATTATTTTCAGGACGCGGATCAAACAAAGGCCGGCGTGCTTCATTTGCAGCCGGAGGAAGTGAAAGGCCGCAACACGTGGATTGTTTGGACCGGCGGCAACGATCGGCTCTGGGACAAACTCAGCATCGCGAGTTTCGGCGCGCTCGATCTGCTCAAGACGATCTCGTCGCGAAAGGGTTTGTTGGCCAGCCGCGACAATCGCTGGGCGTATTTGGGCCTGGTCAACGAACCCTGTTTTGAAAAACCGACCGGCCCCGATCCCGAGCGTTTCGGACTATGGCTCGACAAGCGGAAGGCCGGCTGTCCTCCCGATCCTTTTGAAAACGAGTCGAAGTATCCCGGTGTAAAAGTTGGCGCGCGCGGTACGACCTTTGCCGACGGCAAGAAACTGCCGGTGGGATCCTTCTACGGTTATGGAACCGGCATTGTCGGGCTGCGCTTGTTTCCCAATCCGGATTTCGATGAAGCCGCCGAAAAGGCCTGGGATGCCGAGAAGTATTACAGCGACGCGAGTTACTACAAACGGAAAGACCTCATTCGGCCTTATCGAGTCGGCATGTCCTGCGCCTTTTGCCATATTGGGCCAAACCCAATCAAACCGCCTGCCGATGCCGAGAACCCGAAGTGGGAAAACCTTTCGTCCAACGTAGGCGCGCAGTATTTCTGGATCGATCGGATCTTTGACTGGGACGCAAATCCGGCAGATTACATCTTTCAAATACCCACGCACAATGAACGCGCTCTATGCTTTGGGCCCGCGGCTCGATCAGGCCACGCGCTTTGGCAAAGAGACGCTTGCCGGCGGCAGCGCCAACAACAAACAGTTCAATGATTACGTTCCGCCCGGTTCGCCGCTGGCCAAATTCTTCATTCCTCCCGTGACCGCACTTTCGCCGCGCGTGCTCAAGGACGCGGCAGATTCGGTCGGCGCCCTCGGCGCACTTAATCGCGTCTATCTCAACATCGGTTTGTTCAGCGAAGAATGGCTGCTGCACTTCAAACCGCTAATTGGCGGCAAGAAAGTTACACCCATCGAGATCGCCGTCGCGCGCAAAAACTCGGGCTTTTGGGAAGCCACCGAAGCACAAACGCCGAACATGGCGCTGTTCTTTTTGAAGAGCACTGACCCGCATAAATTGAAAGACGCTCCGGACGGTGACGCCCGTCTCAGTAAGGACACAGCGCAACTCGAACTCGGCAAGAAAGCATTTGCCGAAAACTGCGCCCGCTGCCACTCGAGCAAATTGCCCCAACCGGATCAATCCAAAAAGATCTTTGATGCGAATGGCTGTGCCGGGCCGAATTATCTGCAGTGCTGGGAGGAATATTGGACGTGGACCAAGACCGACGAATTCAAATCCAAGATGCTCGCGATCGTTAGTGCACCGGATTTTCTGGACGGCAACTATCTGTCGGCCGAGTTTCGCGTGCCGGTAACGCTGCTGCAAACTAACGCGTGCAGCCCGCTGGCCACCAACGCGATCCGGAAAAACATCTGGGACAACTTCTCTTCTGAGACTTACAAGGAGTTGCCGTCAGTTGGCGCCATCAAGGTTTATGATCCGGTGACCGGGGATGCGAAGGATTACAACATGCCCGCCGGCGGACGCGGCTACACGCGTCCAGCTTCGCTCATCAGTCTCTGGTCCACCGCTCCGTTCCTGCTCAACAACTCGGTCGGACGATTGAATCCAACCGCGCCCAACGACGATTACAATCCGTCGCCGTCAGTTGAAAATCGCCTGGCTGCTTTTCAGGACGGCATCGAAAAGATGCTATGGCCCGAGAAGCGCGAAAGGGATTCCGTGCTCGGGGACAAAGTTCCCGGAGTAATCGATCGAACTACTCAGATTTCTTATATTCGCATCGCGTCCGGCTATTTGCCGGACAACCTTAAAGGCTGGGGCTCGTGGTTATTTCCGCGGCTGTTTGACGACGATGGTGGACTCGAACTCGGCCCGATTCCGCGCGGGACTCCGGTGAGCCTGCTCGCGAACTTGATGGTGCGGCCGGAAGAGTTAGGCGTGTGGGATCGTTGGAAGCACGATCGCGAATTGAGAAACGTTATTTGGGGAATTAACACGAAGCTGAAGGAACTGGGACAGCGGGCCGCGAACGAGAGCGAAGAAGACTACAACAAACGAGTCCAGGATGTGTTCCGGCCACTCGCGTCAGGTCTGATGAATTTGAGTAAGTGTCCTGACTATGTAGTCAATCGCGGGCATTACTTCGGCACTGGTTACGACAACGAAGCGGCGCTTAGTGATAAGGACAAAAGAGCGCTGATCGAATTCCTGAAAACGTTCTAGAGCTTTGGAGCGCGCCGGCAGAGCGAAGCGGCGACGGCGCTTTGGATAAGGCCGGGTTCACTATGCAGGAGAATCCAAAGCGGTGTCGCGCTTTCCACACCACTCCACAAAGAACCTACGAGGATTAATTATGGGCGACGCGGACTTTGATTACATAGTAATCGGATCGGGTGCGGGCGGCGGTCCACTTGCAGCTCGCCTGGCCGAAGCAAACCACAAAGTGCTCTTAATCGAGGCCGGTGGCACGGACGACCCCAAGGCCGATCCGAAGCAGCGCAACTGGAACTATCAGGTGCCTGTCTTCCACGGACGCGCCACGGAAGATAAGGAGATGCGTCTTGACTTCTACGTTCGTCATTATGAAGACGAACAGCGCCAGGAAAAGGATCCAAAATACATTGTGGAGCGAAACGCCGGCCGGCGCGGGGTGTACTATCCGCGCGCCCGCACAGTGGGCGGTTGCACGGCGCATTACGCGATGATCATTATCCGGCCGCACGACAGCGATTGGCGGACGATTGCAGATGCTACCGGCGACGGAAGCTGGGCGCCGCGCGAAATGGACAAATATTTTGCCCGGGTCGAACATTGGCGGCACCATTCGGCTCCGTCTTCGGGACACGGCAAGGACGGCTGGTTGCCGACACGCTTCGCGAGCGTTGTCGGCCTGGCACGCGACGCCATTCGCCACCATGATCCATCGATTGGCGAGATTGCTTTCGACGCCTTGAAAGCCAATTGGAAGAAGCTGCCGATCCATTGGTGGAATCGACCTTTTTTCCGTCGCGACGCTCATCTTAAAGCTGAATTCGATCCCAACGATCTGCGGGTGCTGAAACGTCACGGCTTCGGCGCGATCATGGTGCCCATGGCGATTGACCAGAAGGGCCATCGGGCCGGAACGCGCGAACGCGTGGCCGCGGGCGAAGCGACTGGCCGGCTTGAGGTGCGCACGCATTGTCACGTTACCGAACTCATTTTTGACGACGACGATCCGTTGCGGGTAGTCGGGGTCCGCTACCTGCGCGGCGAACGACTGTATCGAGCCGATCGCGATCCAGAGCGCTTTGGCAAGCCGAACGAACCGGCGGAAGAAGTGCGGGCGAAGCGCGAGGTGATAATCGCAGCGGGGGCGTACATCACTCCGCAACTGCTCATGCTGTCTGGCATCGGACCGCGAGCGGAGTTGGAACGCGCGGAAATAAACATAACCGTTCGTGTGGACCTTCCCGGCGTGGGAAAGAACCTACAGGATCGCTATGAAGTGGGCATAGTGGCTCAGGCAGACGCTGTCTTCCCGTTGTTGCAAGGAGCAACATTCGACTGTCCCAGCCCGGATCAGCCGGAGGGCGATGAATACTTGAAAGAGTGGTCCAGTGGCGGCACCGGTCTTTACGCCACCAACGGGGCGGTGATCGGGTTCACTGCAAAGTCCAGCGTTGCCGAGAATGACGAGCCCGACTTGTTCATCTTTGGCGTCCCGGGATCTTTTACAGGTTATTACACCGGCTGGTGCATCGATGCCGTTGCCCAACCCCATGACAAGTGGACGTGGCTGCTGTTGAAAGGGCATGCCCGTTTCCGCGGCCGCGTGACGCTCAAGTCAAAGGATCCGCTTGATCCGCCGAAAATTGATTTCAACTATTTCGAACGCGACGAAAAGGGAAAGCTGACTCCCGATGCCGAAAAAGATCTGCAAGCGATGCGCGAGGGCGTGCGTCTCGTCAACACGCTGCTCAAGGGAGCCACGCGTCGGTTGCCGCTTCATCCAGAATGCATGAAGGACGTAGACCTGGCGTCCGACGAAGGCATCGACAAATTCGTCGAGGATCGCGCCTGGGGTCATCACGCCTCGTGCACGTGCAAGATCGGCGCCGACGATGACCCGGACGCCGTCCTCGACGCGTCGTTTCGGGTGCGTGGCGTGAAGGGCCTGCGCGTGGTTGACGCGTCTGTCTTCCCGAAAATTCCTGGCTTCTTCGTGGTGATGCCGATTTACATGATCGCTGAAAAGGCAGCAGAGGCGATCCTCGCCGACGCGCGATGAACTCGTTTTTCGCCGGCATTGTGAACGGGATGTCACCGCTCACGAGAGAACTGAGATCGGACGGTCTGCGACCATCTTTTTAATTTTCGCGAGACTGCTTTTGCACAGACAGTCTACTTAGGCGTGATAGCTGCGCGCGACTGGCGCGAGAAGAATTGCAAGGCATTCTCACATGTCGATGCGAAGAGGAGACAAACATGAGCGTAGAGAATCGACAACGCCAATTGTTTACCGCCGGCATTCTGCTTTTCTTAATGGCAATGCTGGCCGGCCTGATTTTCCCTCAACTGGCAAATCCGCGCATGGGCCTGAGCGCGCATCTGGTCGGACTCTTTGGCGGTCTGTTCTTAATCGCCCTCGGTTCGATTTGGAAACAGGTAACTCTCCCGGGCCGACTTGAGGCGGTTCCGGTCTGGTTAGCGCTGTCCGGGGTCTATGGGAATTTTGCCACGACTTTGCTGGCAGCCGCTTTCGCGACGAATCGTCTGACCCCGTTGGCAGGCTCGGGGCATTTTGCGGCTGCCTGGCAGGAGAACATTGTGACTCTCGGCCTCACTTCGGTATCAGTCGCGATGGTGACCGCGTGCGTGCTGGTACTGTGGGGATTGCGTAGGCAGGTGGCAGAGTGAGCAGGAGTGGCAAAAAGTGTGTTGCTATCTACGGGGCACTAGCCCGACCGTCAGGGAGGGCTCCGACGTGCAAGATCGAGCCCTCCCTGACGGTCGGGCTAGTGCTCCGGATACCAAGCCGACTGCTATCAAGACACAGTTATTATCCGTGGCCGTTAAGTCAGAAGCGCACGCCAAAAGATCGCTAAGATGAGCATGAAACCAAAATTTTTCGGGGCCGAATCGATTACCGACGACGATCGTGCCTACAACGGGTCGCGCTTCGCGGAAGTGCGGGATGCGATCTTCGCGAATCCTTATCAGCCTGTGTGGATCCGCGACGGCCCCGCTCCCTTGCCGGTTTATAAGGTCACGCTTTCGAGTGTGTTGCGTGGCGTCTTGTCATTCGGTAAGCGATATCTCTTTCAGCAGGCCATCGAACGCACCGTTGACTCCCATGCAGATCTGCGTTGGGGCGCTGATGGAAAAGGCTTTCGACGCCTGCTGCACCCGAACGGTGTTTGTCTCACCGGCCGGTGGAAGATTACGGAGGAGACAGAGTACTCCGGCTACTTCCGCAAAGGGAGCGAGGCGTTGGCGGTGGGTCGTTATTCCACCTGCTGTACCGAGACACGCCGAGGGCACACTCGTTCACTGGCGCTGGTGGGCAAGCTCTTTCCCACCACCGACGAGAATCATCCGCAGCCTTTGCGCACGGCCAGCTTTTTTACCCAGCAAGACATTGCCGGCGAGCACACGGACTATATCAACGACGCAGAGTTGCGCAACGCTCCCGATGTTCATGCCTGGCGACGCGGTGCCGGCGTGCCGATCCTGCTCCTCACCGGAATCGTTTTCCAGCGCGTCGACAAAGAACCCGCTCAGCGTCAGCTTTACCAAATCGCGGAGCTTGGTAAGCCGGCTAACGAACCCACCCGCACTCCAAAGTATATGCGGCTGCTGGTAGCGACGGAGCAACCGAGGATTGCCGGCGATGCCCTCGATTTTCGCGACGAAGTGATGGCGCAAATTTTTGATCCGGGCGACGCGGCGCCGAAGCGCCCACTCACTTTCAACATCGAAGTGACGGATGAAGGTTCGGCGCACGGTCCCGGAATTTCTCAACACGTCAGGTTCAGCAATTGGTGGCGGATCGGCAATCTCACTCTCGATAACGGGGTGGTCTCGTATAACGGTGATTTTGTGATCCATTTCAATCATCCGACCTGGCGCACCGATCGTAATGATCCGTCGACGGCTACGCGCGTGAACGAGTATAAGGTGGGTTGATTGGTTGGTCAGTAGCCAAGCGTGTACATCCCACAGATCGCCGTTGCAGTGACTCAATCTGGTCAGCTTACGATCGAAGGTCCTCCGATCCGCATTCTTTCCGGGGCGGCCGCACGCTCATCATCGATCTTTCCAAAGGCCAGATTCAGTGGCGAAATAGCGTTGCGACGTTTGGCTCTCCCGGACAATGTGAAGATCTTTATTGGAACGGAGGACCGTGAAGCCACGCTGCCAACGCGAACCTCTGGCCGCTCTTTATCGGTGAGACGGTATGGAGCATATGCGAGGGAAACACCACCGCGTCACCAATATCCAGGTCGAAACTTTCGGTCTCGGCGACTGTTAGAACACCACCACTAAAGGAACCTCTGGGCACCAACTGAACACTACAACTCAACTTGCTCGGATCCGGGACTCGGTAGTCCGCGTCGATATGGGGACGGATCCAATCGGCGTGGCGATAGCACAGGACATTCACCGGTTCATAAATACCCGCAAGAGACAACCGCCAGAGTTCCGCATTTAGCTCCGTAATCCTGTGGGCCAATCGCTTATAGATCAGGGTAACTTGACAGCCGCCGGCAACGATTTGACCTTTAGCGGTATCGCGTAGATGAGATTTTCTCTTTGCAGCATTTGTATCGCAGACTCGGTCAAAGCTAGAGGTTAACGCCGTAAGCTGCGCGAGTGATCGTCGCTTCCGGCGGGACAACTGAGGAAATTGTTATCGGAAGAGGTGTTTCCACGTAAGTCCCTCTTTCATCTCCGGAAGTGTCCATTGCGCATAGCTAAGGTCGTTCAGCCATTGTAGTCGGTCCGGTAACGACGGAGACTCAATGTCAGACAAGGACCGGTTGCATATGGTCCACACCATCGATCCTTCATCGAAGGCGAATACCGGAACCCCTTCAAGGAGAGCCTCGACGCCGGAATTGGAGTTGAAGGTTACCACGGCCCAGGCATTCCGTAAGTCCTCCGAGAGGGGCTGTTTGGAATACTTGCATCCCTTGATCGGAGGCAACGAGGCTGAAGGGTGCGGCCTGAACACAACCGGCCTGGGATATTTTCGCAAAGCCGCTGCTGACTCTTTTAACCAGGCCACGTGATTTGTCGTATCCACGGACGCATCCCACGGAACCTGACCGCACAGGACGACGTGTTCTCCCTGTCTGTAGGCTTTCAGCTCGATATCCAAAAGCTTCGCCCGGTCATTCGGCATTCCTTGATTACGGAAGTTTGCCCTTCCATTCAATCCGTTCAGGCCCGCTGCGTAGTGATGCGTTTCACCCTCACCCCGGTTGATGTATCCGGTCTCTAAGACGACCACATCACGATTTTCATTCCTCTGCTGACCGATGACCTTAGCCCTGGGCCATCTTTCGGGAACCTGGGACTTAATCCAACCGAAGACTACCGCTACGTCAGCAGGTTCATACAGGTAATCCCTAATCAGTTTTTTTGGTTCAGGACAGCCTTCATAGAACGCCAGGATCACCTGGTCATGGTTTGGTTGCCCAAACAGGTAGAAGTTAATCATAACAACTGCAGCGCCCTCTGATCGGTCTCCGGTAAAGCGTCAACCCTTGAGCTGTGATTGAGACGGCTCGCCGTGCGCCGACGAGCCGCTATGCTTCATCTCCGTTTGCCCGGTGCCGCTGCTTGCCACACTGGAGCGACAGCCACGTAATAGGCTTAGTGGTGCTCCGGAATGTAGCCCTGACAGCCGCTTGGGTAGCGTGCAGCCGGGACGACGCGCACCAGTTGCATCATCCCTCGATCTTCGTGGGCGAGGATGTGGCAGTGGAGGACGTAGGTGCCGATGAAGTCCAAATAGGTCTGCCGGATTCTGACCCTGCCAGGTGTAATGTTGGTAACCTGGCCGGCTGGATTTGTGCTGATCACCCCGGGCGGAATGGAGATCACATCCTGCCAGGCGAAGTCGTCTCGCGGCGCATACTGCGAGTACTGGTTCGGCCCAGTCGGTGTGTCGATCCGGATTACCTGAAATGGGTTGATGTGGATGTGGAACGGGTGGGGCGTGCTAGTCCAATTCTCGAGAACCCAATCCTGCAGCGAGTTCAGCGGCATGCACTGGTCAACGACCTCGCCATGCTCGCCGAACTGTTTGTCATTGATCATGAAGTGGGGCGGAAATCCATTACTGTCCAGCCCTGTTCCGCTCCTGCCAACCTCCCACTGGAATTTCACCGGCGAGTTGGGATTTGTAGGTTCGTTCTTGCCTGGTGGGTTCAGATCGTTCAGAAACTTCGGCATCTCGGCCCACTGTTTGGGGAACGGGCCATCAGCCGGCGGCTTCACCGGGGTGCCCTCGACTTTGATAAAATACATAGTCGTCCCGGCAGGGTTCCTCGCGGTCTTGCCAGACACAAATGTATAGACGCCGGCTTGCGTCGGCGCTTGTACGAGGACGTCGGCGCGGTTCCCAGCTGCCAGTGCGAGTCCGCCCGGCACCATGCCGTTCGGCGCAGTGGTGGTGGTGAGAAACGGTTGGTTTTTGTAATTGTCCGGGCTGAACTGCACGCCGTCCTGGGCCGTCTGTTTGAAAGCAAATCCCGTTGCAGTAGATGCCTTTGTAGTAGATGGCGCCATCGGGAACAGGTCGTTGGTAAGTTTGCCCGGATTGTTTCCATCGGTGGCGTTTATGAAGCGCCACAATTGGACCTCGCCTGGCGCCATGGTGATAGTCGGTGTCAGTTTTCCATTAACCAGAACCTGTTTGATTCCCTTACCCTGATTCGGTGGACCACCGCCTGTGGCGGTGTTCTTAGTTCGCTCAAGATTCTGGGTCGTGTCGAACTCCTGAAAGACGAGGATCTTTTCGTGGTCCCCGTAAGCCTCTCCCCACCCATAATACGACCGGATGACGTGGTCGTAGCCACCCGGCCGGTTCGATTCAATGATGAACGCTCCGGCCAGTCCATTGAGGATGTGAAGGGAAGTCGATCCGTGCTTATGCGTATGGTACCAGTGGGTGCCCGGCGCCTGGCCGGCCTTCCATCTCCCGGAATCGTAGTCAGGGATTTCGAAGAAGTTGGGAAAAGCGCCCATGAGGTACTGCGGCCACTGGCCGGCGTGGATTGCCTCCTCGTCCGCTTTGTAAAGTGACTCGGGTGCAGGCAAACCGTTCTTCCTGGCTGCGGCCGCGGCCGCGGCGTCGTGCTTCTTGATCATGTCCAACTGCTGGTCCCGGTAATCAGACGGCATCTCACTCCACCTCTGCGGAATTTTGCCGGAGTCGAAGATACCGTTGAACGTGGCTGTCCAGTCCGGCTGATTCAACTGGGGCAGCACCTGCACCAGCACGTTATCGCCCAGTCCATCCGGATCGGTATGAGTGCCGTGGTAGTGAATGTTTGCGGTGCTCGAGCCGTGAAAGCAGTTGGGGTACTTGTCGTCGCTGGGATAGGGATTGACCTTTCCGGCCTTGGGATCGGGGGGAATCCTGTTATCGGAGGGGGCGCGCGTGCCACTCTTGTCGCATCCAAAGTCGGAAAGTCCGCCCTTGCTGTCCGTGACGAAGGTATAGGGGAACTGACGGTCGTCAATCTTGTTCAGGAACGAAATCTCCACCTTGTCTCCGAGGCGGGCGCGCAGAGTCGGCCCGGGACCGATATCTGTTTTAAGAGGCGGCGCCCCTTGGGCCGGATCCCAGCCGCGCAACTGACGCAACGTCGCGCTGCCGACGTTCGGTATCGTGTAGTTGCCGCTATTAAGTTCCATGACACCGCGCAATCTATTTTCACCGGCGCGGTAGCGGATCTCGCTGGGATTGGCAAAGGCAGGGCTACCCAACTGGGGCAACGACTCCAAAGCGTTAACCGGGCGCGCGCCTGTGACGCGGCCAAAATATGAGAGAGCAACGAAAGTGATTCCGAGCGCGACCACGCACACAGCGGTGACATCGACGTGCTGGCTGATGAAATACCGAACCGGCGGCAAGTTACCCTTCGCGTGCTCCGCCTCATGCTTGCTGACACCGTCCGTTACTCTGCCGCTGACCACAATTTGTCTGTTCGCCTTTTTCATGTGAGTCTCCTTCTGCATCACTATCGGCTGGGACATTTCGGCAGTCCCGATCAAACTACTTTCATCGAGTACTGAGCCTGCTGAAGGTTCTTCCCCATGGCGTCATCCACCGTGAACGTGAACTTGTAAGTTCCCGCCATGGTGGGAGTCCCAGTCACGGAGATCCCCTTGTGGTCTGTCGAGGCGTTCAACTGTAGCCCCGGTCCGATGCCCGAGCCGGAGTTGATTACGTTGCCTTCGCTGTTGGTGACCTGAAAGAGCTGACCGGTGATGGTATAGGGGGACATCCCTCCGACTACTACTTGCACTGGCGAGGGAAGCGGCGTGTTTACACCAACCTGAGGCAGCGTAGTGTTTCCTGCCGCAAGCTGGGCAAACACGTTGATGGTCCCCTGCTCGTTCGCGTGCGACTTGCACTTGTAGGTAACCTTATAAGGAGAAGGAAGAGGAGGAGGAGGAGGAGGCGGCGGCTTCACCGGAGGAACAGGGACGGTGCATTGGCTCGAGTTTGGAGATGGCGCTGGACCGATTTCATTGTCGCACAAGTCTGCGGGCTTGGCGTCGGGATCCAATTGGGGCCATTGGGCCTGATAGGGCCAATGGGCCTGCTCAGGATCCAGATTGGTAAAAAACACGTTCTCAGTAGCGTCAACAGATACTTCTTCAAACGTCACCTTGCCGCTGCTATCTCGAGTTATGTTGATCTGCTTCATGGACGACCATCCTTTCGCATTTAACCCGCCCCCCAGGATCCTGTCGCAAATTAGTTGAGAGATACGAAATCAAGAGAACCACACCAGTTGTCGACGGCTTCACAGTTTCAGGTCACAAGTCTCGTGACGAGTTCTTCGCCGCTCAGAACCGAAAATAAACTTCATCCTTGCAAATCGGGCTTCGTAAGAACTTGACTGCGCTGGAAATACTCTTGGCTAAATTAGGCGCGGAGTCTATCATAGGGCCCGAGTACCCGCAAGAATTTTTGCAAGAGAGATGGCTGGTTGGAGAAAGTAAGCAACCGGGTGAGAGAATTCCAGTCTCTCTCTTCATTCGCCCTTCGAAGTTCGCGTCTTAACCCAGAGTGCTGACAGGGCGCAAAGATGGACCGAGATCATGCAGAGAGAGCGATTAACGGTGATGGTGCGGAACGGAAACGACAGTCGCGTCACCTGGAAGGCAAATTGTTTTGTGGTCACCGATCAGCCAGAGCAGGCAGCACGGGGATGCGATCTAATCATCTTCGCTGTTCCGGCATATCGGCATTGGCAGTACCTCGTCTCTCTGGCACCGTACCTCGAGGACGGATGCGTCATAGTTGGTCTGCCAGGCCAAAATGGATTTGAATTTGATGTGAGAACGGCATTGGGTCCGAAACTGAAGAATTGCATTGTAATGAATTTCGATTCGCTTCCCTGGATCTGCCGAATTACCGAATTTGGGAAGTCCGCGAAGATTTCCGCAACCAAGAATAAGCTGGTCGGCGCTATACAAGGCGATCTCACGAGAGCCAGGCTGAAAGACCCTCTGGCCGCCATGCGGTCTCTTTTGGGGGAGACGCCAAAGCTGTTGGTCTCGGGACATTTACTGGGCATTACTTTGAGATCGCTGAATGCTTATAGCCATCCTCCGATCATGTATAGCCGTTGGAAGGACTGGAAAGGGAAGGCACTGGAGCGCCCGCCATTGTTTTATCAGGATATCGATGAAGAAACAGCGGAACTGCTCGGCAAGATCAGTGACGAAGTCGTAGCAACCAGCAAGTGGATCATGTCACAGGATCCCCGGGTCGATCTCTCCCAGGTTGTCCCAATGTATGATTGGGATATCGGCTGTTACGGAAAGGACATCAAAGACAAGACGAATTTGATGACGGCGTTGCGGACCAACTCTGGATATGCAGGCATCACTCATCCAATGATCCAAACTGAGAACGGCGAATATGTTCCAGACTTCAATCACCGCTTTTTGACAGAGGATGTTCCGTTTGGTCTGGTGGTCATTCGCGGAATCGCTGAGATCGCCGGCACGCCGACTCCCTGTATGGACAGGGTCCTCGCCTGGTGCCAGGACAAGCTGGGGAAAGAGTATCTGGTGGGATCGAGCCTGGTCGGCAAAGACCTGTCCAGCACGCGATGTCCCCAGAGATATGGCTTCACAACGATGGCGGACATTCTGGGGCTGGATTTGGCTCAGGCGGCCGCGCAACGGCAATGAGCGCCGCGATCTCGAAAGCAATGGTTGCCCCCAGGAGCGCGGTGATCTGCGAGCAGTCGTAGGCGGGCGCTACCTCGACTACGTCACCGCCGATAAACTTGAGACCTCTGAATGAGCTCATCAGATCCAGAGCTTCGAAGCTTGTGAGGCCGCCAACCACCGGCGTACCAGTTCCCGGAGCGAACGCCGGATCCACGCCATCCACGTCAAACGTGAGATAGCAGGGATCCGATCCTGCGACTTCATAGAGATGGTCCAGGAACTCTCTGCGCAGTTTCTGATCATGAAACGCCCGCATGTCGAGCATATTGATGCCCGCTTGTTTTGGATAGTCGTGGTAACTAGCGTTTCCGACGGATCCGCGTATGCCGATCTGAAAAATATGATTCCCCTGCACCAGTCCCTCTTCGATCGCCCGGCGAACGGGTGTGCCGTGATGGAACCTCTGCCCCCATCCCTCATCGGATGTGTCCGTATGAGCATCGAACTGGATGACGGTGAGTTGGGGATATTGCCGGCTCGTGGCGCGTAGGATCGGCAGGAGGATCGAGTGATCTCCGCCTAAAGAGACAACCGCCGCGCCGCGCCGCTGAAGTTGGCTGACGCGATCTTCTATTTGGCGAAATGTCTCCTCGTAGTTAAATGGGCCGACATTGACATCGCCGACATCGAAGGCCCGCAATCGCTCGTAGACTTCCACTTCCATCTGCTGACTATAGTTGCGGCAGAGAACGGAGGATTGACGAATGGCGTTCGGCCCGAAGCGTGCGCCGGGACGGAAGGTCACGAGGCTATCAAACGGGATGCCCAGGATAGCCAAATCGATTTCTTGACCATCGATCTCAGCGGTATACGGCAAACCACCGAAGGTCGTGATCCCGCTGAAAGGAGTTTGATGGATTGACCCGGAAGGACGAGTTTCCTGGTGCTTCTTCAATCGCAGCGTTCCAATTCGGTTTGAGATTTCAGCTAGAACAGGGATTGCAAAAGACTACAGACTGAAGCTAGTCTGGCGATTTCCTTAGGGGATGTCAATCCCGACAGCAGGAAGATGATGAGAGGCAAAAGAGAAAAGAGCGGTGACCTCAACACTCTTTTCCCACATAAGATCTGTATCAACCTTGACCGAAGACCTGATCGCTGGAAAAAAATGGAAGTGGAGTTTGCTCGTCATGGAATTACTTCAGTAGTAAGGCAACCGGCTGTAGATGGTTTGAAAGTGAGTATTCCCTCTACCTGGTCTTACACGCCCGGTGCCTATGGTTGTCTGCAAAGTCATTTGGACGTGCTGAGAGAAGCGCGAAAGAAGGGGTGGCCCAATATTCTCATC
>WNFR01002240.1_pt1 | contig 20745 bp, 19 predicted proteins | sample 5400221 | NCBI WGS metagenome assembly WNFR01 (sample SAMN13153357, study PRJNA577476) | soil metagenome | isolation source: 40 cm soil under Madrone tree | place: USA:California | collected 2016-06-14 | reverse complement strand
ATTTTCAACGGTGGCAACAAGTGGTTTTTCTTCGCAAACTGGAACGCAAGCCGCGGCAGCACCCCCTATGACGCCTATTCCACCGTCCCCACGCTCGCCGAACGCTCCGGAGATTTCTCTGCTGCGACCTATAGAGACGGCAGCCCCGTGCAGATCTTCAATCGATCGACCGGACAGCAATATCAAAGCAATGGCCAGCTCAATGTCATCGATCCTTCGCTTATCAGCCCGGCGGCGCAAGCGCTGCTCGCCTATATTCCATTGCCCAACCTGAATAGCCCGACGCAGAATTTTCACTACGTGACCTCGGATAGCAGCAGCAGCGACTCGCTCAACCTTCGCTTGATTCACAACTTTGGCTCAGGCGGCGGCCCCGGCTTCGGACCTTTCGGTGGGGGTGGCGGAGCCGGCGGGCGCAAGAGCGCGCAAAATAACATCAATTTCGGCTTGAACTGGACGCGCAACTCCACCGCGGTAGTCAATCCGTTTCCATCCCTGGGTGGCGGCAGCAGTTTGCAGGGTCTGAATGCCAGCGCCGGCTGGACGTACGGGCTCAGAACGTCGCCGGGGATGCGGGCATCGGCGGCGTCTCCCCGAACCCTTTCGATTGGGGGCTTCCCGGAATCAGCTTCACCACGTTTGGGGGACTCACGGATCCCACGCCGCGCCGCGAACTCGATCAGACGTATACATTTTCCGACACTCTCTCCTGGAGCCGGGGCAAGCACAACTGGCGCTTTGGCGGGGACTACCGGCGCATCCTGCAAAGTTTCCGCTCCGCCAAGAATGCCGAGGGCAGCTTCGTCTTCACCGGCTTTGCGACTTCGCAACTCGCCAGCGGTCTGCCCGTCGCGAATACCGGATACGACTTCGCCGATTTCTTGCTTGGCCTGCCGCAGCAGAGCACGTTGCAATCCGGGACCAATTCCTACGATTTCCGCGCCAACGCTTTTGACGTTTACGCGCAGGACGATTTCCGCTTCCGCCCCAGCCTCTCTTTCAATCTCGGCTTGCGCTACGAATACAACGGGCCGTACACCGAACTGAACAACCAAATTGCTAACCTGAACGTCGGCTCCGGTTTCACCAGCGCGCAGCTAGTCCTTCCCGGCAGCGCTTCCACGCCATCTCTGATCCGCGCCGACCGCAACAATTTTGCGCCGCGCATCGGTATCGCCTGGAAGCCGATGAAACAAACCGTCGTGCGCGCCGGATACGGCATCAACTACAACCTCGCGCAGTACGGCAACATCATTCAAAATTTTGCCTTTCAGCCGCCGTTCGCTATGACCTCCACGAATGTCAGCTCGCTAGTGAACCCGCTCACTCTGCAAGCGGGTTTTCCGGCCACCACCGCCTCCGTCACCAATAATTTTGCTGTCGACCCGAACTATCGCCTCGGCTACGTGCAAATCTGGAACCTGGACATTCAGCGCCAACTCCCCGGCGGCCTGGTGATGAATGTCGGGTACAACGGTTCGAAAGGTACGCGGCTCGACGTCGAGCGCGCCATCACCATCCCCGGCGTCCAGCCCTTCGTCTATGAATCGTCGGACGGCAATTCGATTTATAATGCGGCATCGATTCGCCTGCGCAGGCGCATGGCCCACGGTATCGCGATTTCGGGGACCTACACGTACTCCAAATCCATCGACGACGCTTCCTCCATCGGCGGTGGCGGCACCGTGGTCGCGCAGAATCCTTTCGATATCTCCGCCGACCGCGGCCTCTCCAGTTTTGACCAGCGCCACAAATTCACTGGCAACTGGATTTACGAATTGCCCTTTGGCGAGAATCACCGCTTCGCGCAGCGCGGAGCGCTTTCCCACATTCTGGGCGGCTGGCAATGGAGCGGCGATTTCACCATCGGCTCCGGGCTCTACTTCACGCCGCGCGTGCTGGGCAATTCTCTCGACATCGGCCGCGGCGTGAGCGGATCGCTGCGCGCCAACGCTACCGGCGCGCCAATCGCACTCAGCAATCCAACCACGCTCGAATGGTTCAACACTGCGGCGTTTTGTTCGCCAACCTCTTCCCTTGGCTCCAGCACGCCCGGCTCCAGCAGCACCTGCGCGAACCTCACCGGAAGTTCCTTCGGCGATGCCGGGCGCAACACCATCGAAGGCCCCGGGCAGTTCGTGTTTGACATGAACCTCGGCAAAATCATCACGATAAAAGAATCCCGCGCGTTGGAGCTTCGCATTCAAGCCGCCAACGTTTTCAACACCGTGCATTACACAGCCATCAACACCGTCGTGAATTCGCTGACCTTCGGCGAGATAACTTCGGCCGGCAACATGCGGCGCATCACCATGCTGGCGCGGTTTCGCTTCTGAACATGAAAATGTCGATATTTATAAAAACACGAGCGTTCCTGGCGGCGTTGCTTCTTTTTCTAAACGGCTCGTTCTCCGTCTTCGCGCAAGACGCGCCGCAAACTCCGCAATCGCAGCAGCCGCAATATCGCATGCAGGTCACCTCGGAACTGGTTCTCGTCAACGTGGTCGTCCGCGACAAAAAGGGCAACCTTGTCCGCGACCTGAAAAAAGACGACTTCACACTTCTCGAAGACGGCAAGCGCCAGGCAATCTCCACGTTCGACTTTGAAAATGTCGATGAGCTGGCCACTGCTGGCGCCGCCGAAGCCACCGTTTCCGGCGCAGCGCCGGACGGCGCGCTTCTACGCCCGTCAGACAAGCCTGCCGCGCTGAACGCGCGCGACCGCCGCTTGATGCTGCTCTTCTTCGATTTTTCCGGCATGGACCCCGAGCAGATCGAGCGCTCCGTGGACGCCGCCAGGAAATTCGTGCAAACGCGCATGCAGCCGGCGGACATGATCGCGCTCGTCTCGCTCGCCACCAACATGCGAATCGATCTCGATTTCACCGATGACAAAACGAAGGTGCTCAGCGCGCTGACTGCGTATACCTCCGGCCAGGGTCAGGGCTTTGACACCGGCGCCACCGGCAGTTCCGAAGGCACGGCGGAAACCGGCGGCGCGTTTACCGCCGATGACACCGACTACAACACGTTCAACGCCGATCGCAAGCTGCTTGCGCTGCAAGCCATCATGCAGACGCTGGGCAAAATCTCGCAGAAGAAAGCCATCATTTATTTCAGCAACGGCATCAGCCAGAACGGTGTGGACAATCAATCCGCATTGCGCGCCGCAACGGCTTCCGCCGTGAAAGCCAACGTCTCTATCTATCCTGTCGATATCCGCGGCTTGGAGGCGTTTCCTCCCGGCGGCGAAGCGCAGAACGCCAGCTTGCACGGCCAATCCGCTTACAACGGCGCCGCCGTGCTGAACGACCTCAACAACAATGGAGCGACGCAGGACACGCTCTCCACGCTCGCTTCGGATACCGGCGGCAAGGCCTTCTTCGACTCCAACGATTTCGGCGCCGTCTTTTCGCAAGTGCAAAAAGACAGCTCCGCCTATTACGTTTTGGGTTTCACCAGCACGAACGGCCTCAAAGATGGAAAGTTCCGGCGCTTGAAAGTGCAGCTGAATCGCCCGGACCTCAAGCTCGATTATCGCTCCGGCTATTACGCCGGCCGCGACTTCGAGCACCTGAATCGCGCGGACCGCGAGCAGCAGATACAAGACGAACTCGCCTCGGAGTTGTCTCAGACCGACGTTGCGGTTTACGCCGGCGCCTCCTATTTCCGGCAGGACGATTCGCACTACTATCTTTCGGTTTCGCTCGTCATCCCCGGCTCGCAAATTCCCTTTGTGCAAGAAAAAGACAAAGACAACGCCACCATCGATATCATTGGCGAGGTGCGCGTGGACGGGAAGTTTGCCGTCGGGCATCAGCGCGACACCGTGAAGCTCGCGCTGGATAGCGCGCAGCAGGTCCGCCGCAAGAACGTGCAGTACAACACCGGCTTTCTCCTCGCGCCGGGAAGCTATCACCTGAAATTTATCGTGCGCGAAAATCAGAGCGGGCGCATGGGGTCCTTCGAAACGGATGTGCAGATTCCCGATTTGCGCAAGACGCCGCTGCGCATGAGTTCCGTCGTGCTCAGCAGCCAGCGCGTTCCGGCCGGCGCGAAAAAGATTAGCGGCCCGCACCCTCTGGTCCAGGATCAGACCGAGCTCGTGCCCAACATCACCCACGTTTTCACGCAGGACCAGCACCTCTATCTGCAATACGAGGTGTATGACGCCGCGCGCGGCAAAAATCCTGTTCCCGCCGCTGCTGTAAATACGGCGGCGAATGGCGGCGCGGCTAACGGCGGCCCAAATGCCGCAGCGGCCGAGACTCCGAAGGCTCCGTCGCCGAAACCGGCGAAAGATAGCGTACGCGTCTTCACCAGCATCGAATTCTTGCAGGGCAACGCGAAGGTTTACGAATCAAAGCCAATCGTCGCGAATGAAGTGACCGCGCCGGATCGCAAAGCCGTGATTTTTCAAATCGATCTGCCGCTGCAATCGCTCAAGCCCGGCTACTACGTTTGCCAGGTCAACGTTGTCGACGACGTTGCCGGAAATTTTGCTTTCCCGCGCTCCCCCATCCTGGTGAAAGAGCCTGCCCAGCTTAATCCGACGTCGAGTCCCGCTGGCAAATAGCTCGCTGTAATGCTGCACCAGGCGTGCCCTTTTTCACGATGTGTGCAAAAAACTGGCCAACTCCTGCGTGAAACGATCGTGCTGCTCGACGTTCGCTAAATGCGCCGCGTCAAGTTCCACATAACGCGCGCCGGCAATCTGCTTGGCCAGGAATTTGCCATCCGCCGGCGGCGTACTCGGGTCGTGCGTAGCGGAAATAACCAAAGTCGGCGTGCGGATTGCGGTGATGCTCTCCCGGAAGTCCGCTTCGCGCAGAGCTTCGCAGCAAGCGATAAAACCTTCCGCGCTCGTGCATTCCACCATGCGCCGGATGCGCTCCACGGTTTGCGCCTCGCTCTCCCGGAATCGCGCGGTAAACCAGCGCTCCATTGTCGCCGCCGCAATCGATTTCGTTCCGCCCTTGCGCACCGCATCAATTCTCGCGTTCCATGTTTCGATATTTCCGGTCTTCGCCGCCGTGCAGCACAGCGCGAGTTTATGCAGGCGTTTGCCGGCATGGATGCCGAGCCACATGCCCGCCACGCCGCCCATCGACAATCCACAAAACGAAAAGTGCCCGACGTCCAGCGCGTCCGCCAGCGCCAGCACATCGCGGCCCAATTGCTCGAAGAAGTACGGTCCGGGCGTCACCTCGCTCTGCCCGTGTCCGCGCGTGTCGTAGCGCAGCACGCGGAAATTCTTCCGCAGCTCCGCGGTCTGCGCATCCCACATGGAAAAATTCGTGCCCAGCGAATTGGAGAGCACCAGCGCGGGCGCGTTCGCCGGCCCCGCGATTTCGTAATGAATGTGGCAGCCGTTTACCTGGGTCAAAGGCATGTTGGTTACACCCGCTCGAGAATTACCGCGATTCCTTGCCCGACTCCAATGCACATGGTGCAGAGGGCATACTGCGTCTTCGTGCGCAGCAATTGGTACATGGCCGTGGTGACCAGGCGCGCGCCGCTCGCGCCGAGCGGATGGCCCAGTGCGATGGCTCCGCCATTTGGATTTACGTGCGGCGCATCGTCGGGGATGCCCAGCTCGCGCAGCACCGCGAGCGCTTGCGAGGCGAAGGCTTCGTTCAATTCGATGACGCTCATTTGATCGAGCGACAGATTCGCCTTCGCCAATACTTTTCGCGTCGCGGGCACAGGCCCCATTCCCATCACGCGGGGCGCAACGCCTGCCGCCGCGGCAGCAACCACGCGCGCTCTGGGCGTGAGCCCATGCTTCCGCGCCGCCGATTCCGAAGCGAGCAGCAGCGCGCAAGCGCCGTCGTTCACGCCCGATGCGTTGCCCGCTGTAATCGTTCCGCCGGGCTTCACGATTGGTTTCAATTTGGCGAGCGCTTCGAGCGTTGTATCCGGCCGCGGATGTTCGTCCACGGAAAATAAAGTTATATCGCCCTTTTTGCCGGCGAGAGACACGGCGACAATCTCTTCTCCCATCCGGCAGCTTCGGATCGCATCGGCCGCGCGCTGCTGGCTGCGCAGCGCGAAAGCATCCTGGTCCTCGCGCGAAATCCGCAATTCCTCGGCGACAATTTCGCCCGTTTCCGGCATGGAATCCGTGCCGTACTTCGCTTTCATCAGCGGATTGACGAAGCGCCAGCCAATCGTCGTGTCTTCCAGCTTCACCGAGCGCGAAAACGCGGCATCCGCCTTGCCCACCACGAACGGCGCGCGCGACATGCTCTCCACGCCGCCCGCGATCACCAAGTCGGCCTCGCCGCTCTTGATCGCGCGCGCCGCGCTGGCCACCGCGTCCATGCTCGAGCCGCAAAGCCGATTCACCGTCGAGCCCGGCACTTCCTTCGGCAATCCCGCAAGCAATAGCGCCATGCGCGCCACATTGCGATTATCTTCGCCAGCCTGGTTCGCGCACCCGAAAATCACATCATCAAGCGCGCCCCAATCCACCGTGGCGTTGCGCGAGACGAGCGCCGCGATCGGCACCGCCGCAAGATCGTCCGCGCGCACGCCAGCCAGCGCCCCGCCGTACCGTCCGATCGGCGTCCGAATCGCGTCGCAAATGTAAGCGTCAGTCATGGCTCAGTGCCGCTCGTCGCTATCTTAGCGTAAGCCGCCTCTCTGCGCTGGAGCGTCCCACCCCGCTTGTCATCCCGAACCCGCTCGCGCCGTTTGCGAGCGGGGTGAGGGACCTGCTTTTCTCCTCGTCAGGGGCGCGGTTCCCACCTCAGCCCCATTTCTCTGTGGAGGTGGGACCTTCAGCCCCCACGCAAGGCGAGGAGTCACGGATGCCCCCTCCCCAATGGATTCCGTAACCTGCTAACTCTGCAAGCTAATAGCGCATGAATCTAATGGAATTGCGTGCGAGTATGCCGATTTTATGCCCAAAGTGCGCCCATCCAGTCCCGCCGCGAATCTACTATGCCGGTAAAAGAAGGGCTTGACTCTGGACTATGCTCCAGGGTTTACCATTCACAGTAGGAGTGTGGCCATGCACATAGGCCGTGTTGCAAAGAAGATTGGCCTGACACCTGATGCGATCCGTTTCTACGAACGCAATGCGTTGCTCCCGCGACCGCCACGAACGGCGGGTGGATTTCGCCAATATGCTGACGCGGACGTAGAAACGCTCGGCTTTATCCAGCAGGCGCAAGGCTTGGGGTTCACGCTCAAGGAAGTACGGGAACTGTTGAAGCTGCGCCACGAACGATTGCAACCCTGTGCTCCGGTAAGAAGGCGATTGCAACAGAAACTTTCCGACGTGCGGAACAAACTCGCGGATCTTGAAGAGCTAAAGCGTGAATTGGAAGCGGCCCTGCGTGCTTGCAACCGAGAATTAAGCAAGAGGCATACGCGGTGCCCGCTCCTGTCATCCCCGAAACCGAGGAACGGAAAATGAGAGTTGAAATCTTGTATGTGGCGGATTGCCCATCTCATCCCGCCGCTGTCAAGCTCGTAAAAGATGTGTTGGCCAAAGAAGGGGTCATCGCACAGGTCCACGAGGTTCTTGTCAGCGATGAACAGACGGCGGGCAAGCTAAAGTTTCTCGGCTCTCCAACGATCCGCATCAATGGCCGTGACGTAGCGGACGACGAGAGAACAACATTCGCACTCAGCTGCCGTTTCTATCCCGGCTCAAAGCAAGTTGGCCTTCCACCCGCAGAATTGGTCCATCGCGCCATCATCGAGGCCCGAGGTAATACATGAAACAGGGCACGGGAGTATCGGCATCGTTGACCGCGATCATGGCGGCGGTCGCAACAATTAGCTGTTGTCTCCCACTCGGATTTGCGGGCGCTGTTGGAGTAGGACTTGCCAGCGCATTTTTCACAACTGCCCGGCCTTGGCTGTTAGGTCTATCCGTCGTGTTGATTGGCTTGGGATTTTGGCAGCAGCATCGCGCCAAACGATGCGCCGTTCGGGGCCGATGGATCGGCAATGTATTGCTGTGGACCGCACTGATTGTAGTGGTTGGAATGATTCTGTTTCCGCAGCAAATCGCGGGTGTCATCGCTGACAGGTTTGGGAAATGAAGAGAATCGCAATCGTTGGGGCAATCGCGTTCGTTTTACTCGTGGCCGCGTTGTATCTATGGGGTCCCTCCTCGGTTCCGCAAGGCCAAGAACAACTTGTCACGCTTTCGGATTCAAACTTCAAAGAATTTGAGAAGGCATTCGATGCTGACTCGAACGTTCCTCGTCTCGTGTTACTCCTCTCACCCACATGACCAACGTGTTTGCGGGGGTCCTCCGCAACCGAAGAGCTCCTGTCGCGACACCCAAATCAGAAGGTGCGCGTGCTTGTCGTTTGGGAGCCGATCTTGCCTACGGATTGGAGTGCGCCTGGCGGGAGCACGCTGGGCCGAATATCAGACCGACGGGTAAAACAGTTTTACGATCCGAATCATGTCGTATCAAGGAAGTTAAAAGAAATTTCGGCAAAGCATCCGCCACAGCCCGAGCCGCACTGTTGTGTGCGGAAAGGATTCTACTGGGACGATGCCATTCTTTACGCACCTCAAGCCCACTGGACTGATGCGCCCGCGTCGACGTTTTGGGATGGTCCGGTTGTAAAAATCATTCCGGCATTGGAGAAAAATATCAGCCAATGAACAAGCAGGTGGTTCTTTACAGCCAACCAGGATGAATGTTTTGCGCCAAAGTGAAAGAGTTTCTTTCGCAAAACAAGATCGATTATACCGACCGCAACATCGCTGCCGATGAAAGCGCTTTGGCTGAACTGGAAAGACTCGGCTACATGACAACGCCAGTCACCGTTGTGGATGGCGAAGTAGTGATAGGTTTCGACCGGGCCAGGCTGGAGAAGGTACTCAGAAACGATAAGCAGCCGTAAACCGACACCCTTTTTATTTCGCCCGCCCTGATTCATCCGTCTTTTCGATCTACGTAACTCCGCTGATAGCCCAACCGTTTCCTACAATTCCCAAAACGGGACAAAAATTCTCTTGACAGCAGATAACCGAATGGTATAATATACCATGAAATATCCAGTCAGCCGCCTAACTCCTTTCCTTCCCGCATTTCCGGGAAAAATCGCCCGTAAAAAGATCGAACGCCCGAACAATTGTGCAAGAGCGCCCACGATTCCGCTATCCCCCTTTAAAATCAACACTTGTAAAAGTGTGTGAAAACAAAGGACTTTAACTCCCTCTAGAATGAACACTTATGCAAAACCGGGGGGGAGGGGTACCGCCGTCACGGCATGAGGAGCGCCAGGCTGAAGCCCGCCGCTACGTAACGGCGAAGAGGGATTCTCCGCTCGCAACGACCGCGACGCGGAAGTTACGTAGCGGCCATCTTCAGATGGGCGCACCCTGGCTGCGCCAGGGTGGGGACCACGTTTCGTGTGGCGGCGCGGACCTTGGTCCCGCGCCTGTCAATGAGCCGCACCAAGGGTAATCGTTGACTCGGGCGCACAGGCCGGCACGGACGGGATTCATCCAGATGTACCAGGCGACGAGGTCGGGCGGGTCGCTGGAGCGGAGGGCGTGATCGTACGATTTTTTCTGCCAGAGTTGCTGCCTGGTTTCCTGTTTGTAGGCGAAGCCGGTTTTCTTCTTTAGGGCCGTCAAGAATCGGAGAAGGTCACTGGTTGGCGTGAGGCCTTCAGAGAGAAGGTGCACGTGATCGGGCATTACGCAGTAGGCGTGAATTGCGAGGGCGTGGGCGAGCAACTCCGTGCGCAGGTTGTCGAGGAACGATTGCGCGCGGGTTGGGTCGAGGAAGATTTTCTTTCGGTGTTCGCAACAGAAGGTGACGAAGAACCAGGCGGTGCCAACGTAGCGATCGAGTGGGAGGCGGATGTTTTTGTGGCGGAACATGCGTGGCGGTGGCGGGGATTGTAATGCAGGTTGCCAACAATCGCGGAGTGCGATTTGTCGGCGATGGTCGGAATTTTTGTTCTCACCCCTGGCTGCGCCAGGTGCGCCCATCTGAAGATGGCCGCTACGTAACGGCCGCCCATCTGGCGATGGCCGGCGCGGCTACTCGTAGCGGAGGGCTTCTACTGGGTTTAGTTTGGCGGCGCGGGCGGCGGGGTATAGGCCGGCGATTAGGCTGACTATGACGGCGAAGACTATGGCGCTTGCGGCTAGCCACCAGGGGACGTAGGAGATTTTTACGGCGGGGAGATCCTGGCGGCGCAGATAAATGGTTGTGCCCCAGGTTAGGGCTTGGCCGATTAGCCAGCCGAGAGTTACGCCGAAGAGGCCGCCGAGGAGGCCCATGGCGCCGGCTTCGGCGAAGAATAAGCTGCGTACGTCGCCGTCCGTGGCGCCCAATGCTTTGAGTACGCCGATTTCGCGGCGGCGCTCCAGGATGGCCATGACTAGCGTGTTGATGATGCCGAGGGAAGCGACCGTAAGCGCGAGGCTGCCGAAAAGTCCGAGGAAGAGATCGAAGACGGTGAAGACGAGGCGCAAGCTGCGCGCGGCGTCGAGCAGGGAAAAGGCGTTGAAGCCTAATTTTTTGATGGCGTCTTCGACTTGCAGGACGTCTTTGGGATTTTTCACGCGGACGGTGAGCGCGGCGTACGTGGGCTTGCCGGAGCCGCCGCCGCGGACGAAATCCTGCACGTCGTTGGCTTGCGCGGCGTGAAGCTGCTCGGCGACGCGGATGGGGAGGAAGACGCGGCCGCCACCGAAACCGCCGATGCCGGCGGAAGGATCGGACTCGATGACGCCAACGATGCGAAGCTTTTTCTCTCGCGACACGATGGAGATGCCGCCGGACATCATGGCATCGAGCTGCGCGTCGATATCTTTTTCTCTGGCGATTTCGTCGGAGGAGAGCGAGCGGCGCTCGGCGTAACGCAGAGTGATTTCCTTGCCGACGAGAGAGGCGGGCTGAGACGAGAGGTCCTTGGCGAAATCCATCTGGAGGATCGCTTCTTCGGCGGTGGGGGAGGAAAAATATTGGCCGGTGATGCCGCTGAAGGCGCTCATGGAACGGGAGGATTCGGGGACGCCGAGGACGTTGGTGGCGTGCGTGTTGCCGTCGAAGCGGACGTCGGTAAAGAAGCGGATTTGCGGGTAGACGTCGACGACGTTGGGCAAGGCGGTGAAATGCTGGCGAGCGTCGTCGTCGAGCGGCTTCGGATTTTCCTTGGTCGCGCCGGCCGACGGCTTCGCCGGAGGGCCGCTGCCAGGGCCGCGAAACTCGCGACGCGAAGTGACGAAAATGGCGTCGAAGAGGCCGGACTTGGTGAGGCGATCGGAGGCCAGCGTTTGCAGGCCGACGCCGAGAGAAAGCATGGCGACGAGCGAAGCGACACCGACGGCCACGCCGAGCGTCGTGAGGGAATTGCGCAGGATGGCTTCGCGGAGATTGCGCGCGGCTAGTTCGCTCAGGTCGCGTAGCTTCATGCGCGCGCTCCGGCTTGCATCGCAAATTGATCGATTAGCTTGCCGTCGGATAAGACGGCGATGCGGTTGGCGAAGCGCTCGGCGAGCGGGCGCTCGTGCGTGACCATGATGATGGTCATGCCCAGCGTGTCTTGAATTTCGCGCAGCAGCAGGAGGATTTGCTCGCCGGTCGCGCTGTCCAGATTACCGGTTGGCTCGTCGGCGAAAAGAATCGCCGGCTGATTCACCAGCGCGCGAGCCAACGCACCGCGCTGTTGTTCGCCGCCGGAAAGCTCGCTCGGGCGATGCTTGCTGCGTGCGCCAAGCCGGACACGCTCGAGCGCTTGTGCGACGCGGCGGCTGCGCTCAGCTCGATCAATTTCGGCGAGCCGCAGAGGGAGCTCGACGTTTTCTTCCAACGTCATGCGCGGAAGCAGGTTGAAGGATTGAAACACCATGCCTACGGTTTCGCGGCGATAGCGCGCCAGACCCTGCGAATCCAGCGCGGCGAGATTCTTTCCTTGCACATGGATCGCGCCGGAGGTCGGCCGATCCAGTCCGGCCATAAGATTCAGCAAAGTGGACTTGCCGGAGCCCGAACTCCCCAGCAGTGCGAGAAATTCGCCGCTGCCAATTTCCAGCGAAAGGTCGTTCACTGCGCGGATGACCGTTTCGCCCAAGCGGTAGTCGCGGGAAACATGCTCCGCATGAATCAGGGTTTGCGTAGATGGCATCGTCGAGATACCCACCATAGTAATACGGTTGCGAGCGCCCACAAATTTCCGGGCAGCGGGTTTGATTTGGCAACGGAGTGGAGCAGTTGCCTGGAATGGCTCTACCGTTCGAGCGGGCAGGCAGGGCCGGAAACGGCGGCTGGCCATAAATTGGCCGTGCTGCCAGTTTCGCGGGGAGTCGCGAGGCGCTACGCTTGCCGTGAACCTGTCAAAGGCAAACTTATGAGCGAAATGAGCGATTGGTTCCAGAATAACTGGATTGATCTCGCGCGCTTATGCGTGCAAGGCGCCATTCTGGTTGCTGTGGTGCGCTACGGCCGCAAGCTGCTGGCGACGCTGCGCGCTTCGCAGGAGCAAGTGGGCGCCCTGCTGAAATTATCGGTGTCCGATACGGTCGAGGAGCGGCCCGCGCCAGCTACCGAGCCGGCCAGGCAATTCGAGCCCCCACCGGCGCGTGTCGCACAGCCTGAACCAGAGCCGGAACCGGAGCCTGAACCAGCGTTTGCGGGGGCTTTTGCGCGCACTAGCTATGAGCGCACGAGCTATGCAGACGAGCGCGAACACACCCTCGGTGGGCGAGTGATTGGATCGCAAGCACCCACTTTCGCGACGCCGACTCAACGCGCGGAGAGTCCATCGCTCACGCCGTGGGTTTCCGCTCCGACCAGCGCGCCAGAGCCGCTGCATACGCAAGCAACTTCCATCCCCGCACCCAGCGCGTCTACGTGGGTGCAACCTCCCGTACGCCGCAATGGGGCGAGCCCCTGGCGCAAAATGGTGCGCTGGCTGCAGGCCCCAGTCCGAAGCTGAGTCGCTCACCGGCAAAAGAAAAACTGGCAAAAAGAAAACGGCAAAAGAAAAACCCTGCGTAACTTGCGTTACGCAGGGTAAGAAACTACGCCAATTAACTTAATACGTTAGTGTGTCTATTCGGCCGAGCGCTTCGGCTTGATTTCCAGCGGGTCTACCAACTTGAACGTAATTGGAGTTTCCGCTGGAAGCGTGATGTCGCGATTGCCGGTCAGGCCTGCGCCGCCGGTTCCCGCGGCCGCGCCAATCAGTCCGCCGATCAGCGCGCCTTTGCCGCCGCCGGCCAGTCCGCCGATTAGCGCGCCGCCGCCAGCGCCGCCGCCAACCATCGCGGCCGTGCGCTTGCCCTTGCCCTTGCTGGTTTCTTCCGGGGACGTGGTGTGTACTTCGTAACTCGCGCCGTGCACCTCGATGCTCGCGAGCGTCAGCTCAAGTTGCGCGCCGCCCTTGAAACGGCCGGCAGGCTTGGCATCTCTTACGATGCCGGTGGCGCGAGCGCCCTTGGGAATGGCAACTTTGCCGTCCACCGCGACTGGCTGGCTCACGGTGGCGGTAAATTGCTGGCCTGAAGTGCTGATTTTGGAGCCGACCGGCTCATCCAGGACCACGGAGATCACTGTTTCCGCGGGAACGACAATCGGCCTTGGCCGCGGGGGAGCTTCTCTCACCGCGGACCTGCTGGAACTTGCGGGGGCACCGGAGTCCGGCGTTGCTGAATTCGGTGCTGAATTCGAATCGGGTGCGGCCGCTTCCTGGTCCGCTTTTTTCTGGCATCCCGCCAACGCCAACAGCAGGCAGAGCGCAGGTAGAGATGCAGTGGCGAAACGACGATTCATGAACTACCTCCATTGGAGAGTGGGCGTATAAAACGATACTACGAACCAGCGTGAAGTCAATTTAGGGATGACTCGCTGCGTCCGAAAAAGCACCCTTTATTGCAGCACCCATTGCCCAAGTTTCTCGACAAATCGGAAGGCATAGCGAGGGTAGGGAGTATCCGTGGATTCGGAGCGAACCACACGCGCTTTGCCGACAAGTTGCTCACCGCCGATGAGCAGGAAAACGTTAACGACGGAATCGGTGTTCAGCGATGCGGTGCAGCCGCAAAGAAACGCGCTCAAGCTGACATTCTCCGTGTGAGTGCGCTCTTCAAAGGGCTTTCCGTTCGAATCGACGCCGGACAGCTTCAGGGGCGCGCGCAATTTTACACGGACCTCGCTTCGCCGCTCGGGGCGTTTGGCGCTCAGAACCTCGGCGAGACGGGAACGCAAGAGGTCAAAATCGATAGGTTTTTCGAAATACGCGGTAGCTCCAAGCTCCTTGCAAAGCGATTTGGTGGTCGACCCGGCTTCGCCGCTCACGATGAAAACAGGAGTCAATTGCGTTGAGGTCAGCGCGGTGAAGGTGCGGCACAGTTCGAAGCCGGAAAATCTCGGCATGCGGAGATCCAACAGAATGGCGGAAGGCTTGTTTTGCATGGCCAGCGCCAAGCCTTGTTCGGGGTCTCCGGTGTCGATAATTTCATACGAGTCGGAAAGATTGACTGGCAACAAGCGACGCATGGGCTCTTCGTCGTCGATTACCAGCAGTTTTTGCATCGCGTCTAGTCTCCTGTGATCTCGGGTTTCCTATGAGTTCGGGTTTCCTATGAGCTCGGGCCTGGGTCGGCTCCAGCAAAAACCGGTGCAGAAGTTGATGTCGGCTGTTTTTTATCGGCGGTATCGCGCTTAGCATCCAAAACGTCGCGAACCTTGCGAGTGAGAGTTTCTTGCGTGAATGGTTTGTGCAGCAACTGCGTGCCGGGTTCGAGTACACCATGGCCGGCTATGAAGCTATCGGTGTAACCGGACATGTAAAGCACTTTCATTCCAGGTTGACTGGGGGCCAGGCGTTCACCAAGAACGCGGCCATTCATTCCAGGCATGACGACATCGGTGAGCAGCAGGTGAATGGGGCCGAAGTGCTGCCGCGCGACTACCAGCGCTTGCTGCCCATCGGGGGCACTGAGAATTCGGTAGCCGCTCTCCTTCAAGAACATTTCGGCTAGCTTGCGCAACGGGTCGGCGTCTTCCACCAGCAAGATGGTTTCTGTGCCGCGGGTGTTCGCGGGTGTAGCTGCCAAAGGCGCGGTGGCCTGGGTGGCCGGTTGTTCGAGGCGAGGCAGATAAACGGAGAACGATGCGCCTTTTCCTTTTTCAGAATCTACAGAGATGTATCCTCCGCTTTGCTTGACAATGCCGTACACGGTGGCCAAACCAAGGCCGGTACCCTTATCCCGTTCCTTGGTGGTGAAAAAAGGTTCGAATATCTGTGATTGAATTTCGGGGTCTATGCCGGTGCCGGTGTCGGTGACTCGAAGCATTACGTAGGAGCCCGGCCGAGAGCCTGGGTGGCTGTAAGTGTAGGCAGTATCGAGATCTACGTTGGCGGTCTGGACCAGGAGTTTGCCTCCGTCCGGCATGGCGTCTCGCGCGTTGACAGCGAGGTTTAGTAGGACCTGTTCAATTTGACTTGGGTCGGCCTTCACCTGCGAAAGAGAAGCGTCAAGGTCCAACTTCAACGCAATGTCTTCGCCGATGAGACGCGGCAGCATCTTTTCCATGTCCGAAACCAAGGTGTTGAGGTTCAAGACAACGGGTTCCAGGACCTGTTGACGGCTGAAGGCCAAAAGTTGCCGCGTCAGCGACACGGCGCGCTGGCCGGCCTTTTCGATTTCCTGGGCATGTTCAAAGGAAGCGTGCTCGGGTCCGAGACTGCGCTTCAGCACCTGGCTGTAGCCGATAATTACGCCGAGCAGATTGTTGAAATCGTGCGCGATTCCTCCAGACAGGCGTCCGACCGCTTCCATTTTCTGCGCCATGCGGAGCTGCCGTTCCAAGGTGCGCCGTTCCGTGACGTCCTCGGCAAAGACCTCGACATAAGCGACCGCGCCGGCCTCGTCCTTTATCGGACAACCGCTGCATCGCACGGTGAGAAGAGCACCATCTTTGCGCTTCCACTCGACTTCGATGTCTTTGAAACCATCCTGATGCAAAAGCGTTTCATTGAGCTTCTGATGTTCCGCCGGATAGCGATAGACGCCAGTGGCGAGATTTGTTCGCAGAAGCTCTTCTTGCGAAGAGTAGCCAAGCATTTTTTCGAGCGCGGAATTGAGGAGAACTAATTCACCAGACAAGCTGGCGCGATAAATACCGTAAGGAGCGTCTTCCACTACGGAGCGGAAGCTGGCTTCCGACTGCCGCAGCGCTTCGGCCGAGCGCCTTCGCTCGGTTACGTCGCGATTGACGATGACCAAATTTTCCGGCTCGCCTTTGGAATCGCGTATTACGCTTGCTGTGGATTCCAGCACGCGCCATGTCCCATCTTTATGGCGTATACGGTATTCAAGAGGTTTGCCCACTCCGGTGCGGCGCGCCTCTTCAGCCGCTTGCGTCACTTTCTCGCGATCTTCCGGGTGGATCTGCTCAAACGAGGATGACTTCTGCAACTCCTCCAAAGAATAGCCGAGCACTTTCTCATAGGAAAAACTATTGAAGACGCGTTTGCCTTCCATGTCTACGACGGCGATCATGTCCGCGGCATTCTCAGAGATGAGGCGGAAGAGCTGCTCACCTCGAATGAGCTTGCGCCGCATGCGGTGAATCTGGAGCTGCTGATAGAGGGTGTAGATGTCAAAAATCAAGACCAGGCCGATAAGCCCGCGCACAGCTTGCGGAAAGTCCGAAAGGGGATCGTCTTCGCGCAGCAAGAAGGACGCCAGCCCAAAGGTCAATAGCAAAGTAACAACGACCGCAGCCGTCCAAAGAAACCATTCGCGTCTTTCGATGCGCCCGATGCTCGTTCCAATTGTCTCGGTTGGCATGCTGGTCCTATCTCAACTCGCGGCCTTCTCCCACTGCGTGGCATGGAAGTCAGTGCGCGCGGCGAGGCCAAAACCTAACCTATCGCCGCCGATGATTTTGTTGATGGAGGCGTTTTGCGAGCCTGCGCTGATCAGTTGCCAAGCGTCTTCATCAACCGCAAGGAAGGCGTCCACTATTTCCGGACAGAACAGTTCTCCACGTTTGCTGAGAATTACGCTTCGTGCTGCGTGCGAGGAGAGAGCCGAACGGTACGGGCGATCCGAGGCCATGGCATCGAAGCTGTCTGCAACAGCGAAAATCCGCGCGCAGATGGGAATATCTTTGCCGCTCAAGCCGCGAGGATAGCCGCTGCCATTGTGGCGCTCGTGGTGGGCAAGGATCACTTCCGCGGCTTCCGCGAGGAACGGTATTCCTCTTACTAGGTCGTAACCAATTTCGACATGTCGCTCCATGATTTGGCGCTCTTGCTCGTTGAGTGCGCCGGGCTTGAGGAGAATGGAGTCTGGGATGGCCAGCTTTCCGATATCGTGCAACCAAGCTCCCATCGCCAGAGTTCTTAGCTGGCTTTCCAGGCCGCCGAGTTTCTCGGTTATTTTCATCGAATACAGAAGGACGCGCCTGGAATGCCCGGCCGTTGGACCGTCGCGCAAATCAATGGCGCTGCCGAGAGCTTCGAGCGTGGCCGAATGGCTGTGCTCCAGTTCCGTCATAGCCGCTTGCAGCTCTTGGGTCCGCTGGGAAACCATCTCCTCAAGATGCTGGCGATAATTTTCTACTTCACGTTCGAGGTTTTTGCGTTCCAGGGCGCGTTGCAGGCTAGCCAGAACCAGATCAATGTCGAAGGGCTTCAGCAAATAGTCGTTGGCGCCCTCCTTCATGGCGTGCACTCCCACGCGCACATCGTCCACGCCGGTGGCCATCAAGAACGCGATATTTGGATAATGCGTGCGCACCTCGCGCAAGAGATCAAAACCGGAAGAGGCGCCCATGCGCAGGTCGGAGATGATAGCTTCAAAGCTGGTTTTCTCGAGCATGGTTAAGGCTTGGTGAGGATTAGCCGCGGCGCTGCAGGAAACGCCGGCCTGCACGAGCAAAGTCGTTAAGAGTTTACGAACGGAAGGCTCATCGTCCACGATCAATACTCGAGCAGCGGAGAGATCGGCCGACGCGGGTTGTTCGCATAGTGTGCGCATGCGCCCGAAGACTTGATAGCAAGATGAAGGCCAGGGCTGGGGTTGCCCTTCCCGCAAGGAGCACAAATTCAGCGACTTAGGAGGCAAATAGGAATGAGCGCGGCGCGACGGAGTGCGTTGCGTTCCAAACGAGTACAGCGTGGTCGCATTAGTGTCGTAGTGGAACAGTCCGGTAGGCCTGCCACCGCCAGTATTGTTTCGCCGATTTGGTTAACGACGGTACTTGAAATGTTTGTACATACAGGCCACACTCTCCACACCCCCTTCCAAATTTTGCTGTCCGAGTGTGCTGATGCGCATCCTTGTCGCGGAAGATGACGCACCGTTCGCTGCCTTTCTGTGTCAGCGACTGGTGCAGGAGCAGTTTGCGGTGCAGGTGGCGTCCGATGGAATCGAGGCGCAAAGCTTGGCCGCAAACCAGGCGTTCGACTTGGTGATTTTGGATTTAAATCTGCCGGGCATTGCGGGGCTGGACGTACTACGAAATATCCGTTCTCGAAAGCCGGATTTGCCGGTGATGGTGGTGACCGGCTCTTCCATGGTCGAAGAGCGCGTGCGCGGGCTGGACGCGGGAGCGGACGACTACGTTGCAAAGCCGTTTGCGTTTGCGGAGCTGGCTGCGCGGATAAGGGCAGTTTTGAGGCGCAGAAACCGGCCGGCAAACGCGGTGCTGATGGTGGAAGATCTCGCGGTGGACCGCGTGAATCACACGGTGCAGCGTGGCGGGCACAATATCGAGCTCAGCCCAAAGGAGTTTGCGCTGCTGGAATTCCTGATGCAGCATGCGGGACAGCCAGTGACGCGGACGGCCATCGTCGAGCAAGTGTGGAAGCTGAATTTCGATACGACGACGAACGTGGTCGACGTATACATCAATTACTTGCGTCGGAAGGTCGATACTGGCCATGACCCCGCGCTGATCCGCACAGTGCGAGGGGTGGGCTATCAGATTGGCGGGAATGGTGCCGCCGCACAGCGGGGCTAGGCGGAGCGCGCGCGGAAGGTGCCGGACTGAAGCCCGCCGTTACGTAGGCTTGCGAGAGAGCGCACATGCAAGGTCAAAGAATTGAGGGCAGGGGAAAGGGCAGGTCCAGTCTGCCTCGGGCTACTGTTGAGGTTTGTGTGCGCCCGAAATCGCTGAGCCGCTCAGGCTGCCGTCCGCGGTACGCGCGTCAGTCTCGTAGGCGGGCAGACCTTCGGTAGCGGAGGCCGCGACTACCACCTGGGATGGCAGGTCGCGGACATCGGCGCGGTTCCATTCGCGGCCTGCGTCTTTGGAAACATACCGGCCGGAGTTGGAAGTGATGAGCAAATTGGAGTCGTCCAGGCGACGCACGCGCAGGTTTCCGGCGGAAGCAAAGGCAAGCTCCTTCGCGCTCCAATGCGCGCCGCCATCAGCGGAGTAGAGGAGGTTGCGCTGTGCGATGGCCCAGATGTGCGAGCCGTCCGCAGAAGCATCGAGCGATTGCGCGGATTGCTTGGCGGATTCGTCCTTGCCGGCCGGCATCCAGGAAGTACCGCGATCGCGCGAAACCAGCACTCCTGCACTGGTTGCGGCATACCAGGCGTTATTGGTAAAGGTCAGATCGTTGACTTGCGAAGCGAGAAGCTGAGGTGCTTTGGAAGTGCTTAGCGGGTGCTTGGCGGCGTCTTTATTTTTCGCGTCGAGCAGGGAATCGTCGTAGAAAAGTCCGCACCTCACCCACTGCGCGCTGGTTTCCTGATACCTCATCAAGCCGCCCTTGTTGAGGGAGGCCCACCAACCGATCGGGGAAGCGTAGACGTGTTTCAGATCGGTGCGCTTGAGGCCCGGTCCTAGTGGAACCCACGTTTTGCCGCCGTCCTTGGTGGCGAGAAAGGCATTAGTATCGGAGGCGAGCACGACGAGTTTGCGCTCTGGGCGTTCGCGGTCGACGGCGACGTCCAGAACGACTTTGCCGCCTGGAGGTTCGATTTGGCGGCTTGTTTGTCCCGCTGCTGCTGTCGCCGCAGTCAGTGCCAGCGCTGCCGCTCCCAACCAGTTCCTACGCATCATTCTCCCGGAGCGAAGAGCTGCTCACTGGGGCTAAGTGTAGGGGATATGGCGAAGGTTTGCGCCTGTTCTAAGGGCTGGATTTCGGGCCAGTTGCTCAGAGTACTAATGAAGGTGCCCGCAGTACTAGCACTTCTGGTCGGGGCGGGAGGCGTCTTAGAATGAGAATCAGCCTAGCAACTTAATTGAGTTGTCCGTGTTCTACATCATGGGAGTGTCAAAACCAGCCACAATCCAGTAAACCGGATATACTCCCAATCGGCCATGCTTCGAAGACGGGGCCGAAGACAGGGGACGAACATGAAGGCCACTTTCGCGGGTAAAAGCACGCCGTTCCTGCTCATGTGCTTAGCCGGCCTTTTTCTCTCTATCGCACCGAAGGCGCAAGCGGATGAAAACGATCCGCCGTCACGCGTAGCTCGCATCAGCGAGCTGGATGGCAATGTGTCCTTTCAGCCGTCCGGGACCGAGGATTGGGCTGCGGCGGCGAAGAATCGCCCCGTTACGGTCGGCGATAAACTGTGGACGGATCAGGATTCGCGAGCGGAACTGCAGGCCGGACAAGCTTCGCTGCATCTCGGCAGCATGACTGCGTTGTCCTTTTTGAATTTGGACGAAGGCATTACACAAGTGCGCATCGCGGAAGGCGCGCTGAATTTCCGCGTGAGGGAAATGCGCGAAGGCGACTTGTATGAAGTGGACACGCCCAACTTGGCATTTACGGTGA
>WNFR01002108.1_pt1 | contig 20746 bp, 19 predicted proteins | sample 5400221 | NCBI WGS metagenome assembly WNFR01 (sample SAMN13153357, study PRJNA577476) | soil metagenome | isolation source: 40 cm soil under Madrone tree | place: USA:California | collected 2016-06-14 | reverse complement strand
AGCGCCGCTTGGAGTCGTTTCCCGCAAAAGCTGACCGCTCCCAAACCAAATCCGCTCGAGCACCAGCTGCACTTGCTTCGGTGGATAAACGGGCTTAGGTCCGCTGCGCTTAAGTAAACGCGGCCTTCCTCGCCCATTTTAAGAACCCGATGGCGTGCTTGCGACTGTAACCGCACAACGCCATGAGCTCCTCGATCGGCCTGCTCTTATACTGCGGCGCCGCGGCCTCGCATAACGCCAGCGCATTTTTTGCAGATACTCTCGCTTGCTCCTGATACTTAACCATTCCGACGTTTCCATCGGTACCATCGAATATAAGGCAACGATTCCTTACAGCCCTTTTCTACCCACTTCCCTCGGTTATAACTAATGTGAACCAATTCGCCACGCTTTGCTTTTGTCTTTTGAATTTTTAATATAGTAGGTTCTTTGCACGATCAATCATGATCATATCCTTCAAGAAATCTGCTAAAGAGAATTTATTCCAACCCGCCGATGCACTGCCCTTGGGAATCTTTCGTTTTCTTTTTGGATGTCTGTTATGTATTGAGTTTCTCGTGTTAAGCCGTAAAACCTTTCCTCATTACTACATTGAACCCGTGTTTCATTTTACTTATCCACTCTTCGATCTTTTGGGATTAAAGCCCCTGTCTAAGCCTTTTCTATGGTTGATTTTCAATGTCCTGCAAATCTCGACTGTTGGTATTATGCTGGGTCTACTTACGCGAATATGTTTTATTCTTTTTACTTCGGCATTCGGATATTTCTTTTTCATGGAGAGCGCTCCTTACACCAATCATTACTATCTCATTTTTCTGCTCTCATTTTTGATGTGCTTTGGCCATTCAGGTTCCATATTTTCTTTCGATAGCCTAATCAATAAAAATGCCCGAAAGGAACAAGTTGGTTATTGGGAGTTATTTTTGTTACGTTTCCAAATTTGTGTTGTGTTTTTTTTTGCTGGCCTAGCAAAATTGAATGCAGATTGGCTAATCCACGCCGCGCCCCTTTATCTAAATCTAGTCAAGCATTTGTTTTTCCTGGGCTATCCTCTTCAAGAAAAATGGATCGCTGTTGTCCTTAGCTGGGGAGGGATGTTATCGGATCTTGGGTTAGGGATATTGTTATTTATCAATCGCTGGCACAAGTTAACCTTTACTTGGCTTTGTCTATTCAACGGCACGAATGTCTTTTTGTTCGGTCTCGGAATCCAAACTTTTCCCTATTTGATGCTCTCGACTTATATTTTGTTTCTACCAAGCGCTATTGTAAGAGAATCCGTTGCGCGTTTTTTAAACGGAAAATTTTTGAAATACGAACCGATAATGGATAAGACATGACAAAAAGGAAGGTTAGTAATCAAGGCACGCCCATCAAAGGATCGCCTTGGATTCTGGGATTTGTCATTATTTATATATCTCTACAAATTCTGATCCCATTAAGGCATTTGCTCTATAGGCGAGATCTGCAGTGGACACACGAAGGAAGCAACTTTTCTTGGCGTATGATGGCGGATCACCATGAAACTAATGTGAGCATCACCATTGAAGATCCACGTACAAAGGGCGTTTACATCGTTGATCCCCAGAAATTATTGAACGATAAACAATTAATCATGGCCACCAATCCCTATATGCTGTTTCAATATGTCCAATTCTTGAAACGACTAACGAAACAACACATGGGTATCAAAGATCCCATTATCAGGGCCGACATTCAGGTGTCTGTAAATGGTAAGCCCTTTCAATATATGTTTGACGCAACTTGCAATTTATCAGAGGTGAGCTATTCGCCATTTCAAGACTTAAAATGGGTTTTACCTTTCAAGGAAAATTAATTATTAAAGCTACTTCATTATGCCGCCTAGGAAGATTGGACCGGAATGGGTGGCAAGAAATTTCCGTTGAAGCACAAAGCGTTTGCCAAGCGGTTTCGCTCGCGCGGTGTCGGCGATGGCGTGAAAGTAGGTAGGGTCGGGCGGTGCGAGGGCCGTATGCCGCAGCCCGGCATCTTTACCATCTTCTCCTTTGCATATCTTGCTGGCCGGATAGATTCTGAGAAATGATTCCTGCGCTTCTTCTCATCATCGTTGCGGTGGTGTTTCGTATCGCCACCGGCTTTTTCGGACACTCCGATGCAATGGGGTGGATGAACTTCGCGCCCATTGCCGCGATTGCGCTCTGCGCGGCTGCTTACTTCCCGCGGAAGTACAAATTCACCGTCCCCATGATCGCGTTGCTGATCTCCGATGTGCTATTGGACGCGCACTACGGGTTTTCACTTTTTAATCCGTTTGTGCTCTCGCACTACGTTGGCTTTGCGATTGTCGGCTGCCTTGGATTGCTCCTTCAAAACCGCGCGTCGTGGAAAACACTCCTCCCTGCATCGGTCGCCGCGTCGATCATCTTCTACGTCATCACTAATTCCGTTTCGTGGATTTACGACCCTGGTTACGCCAAGAACTTCGCTGGATTTATTCAATCACTGACGGTTGGCTTGCCTCAATACAGCGCGACTCCCAGCTGGATGTTTTTCCGTAATTCACTAGTCAGCGATCTGTTGTTCACTCTGCTTTTTGTTGTTTGCATTAAGCTTGGCCGAAGCGCGGCGGGATCGCGGGCGCGCGCCCCAGTTCCGCGCACGGCTTGACCGCCATGCAGCCGCTGGAGCAGCGCGACGAAGTCGAGATGCTCTCGCTGATGCTGTTGATCAGGCGCTTCGAAGAACGCGCCAGCCAGCAGTATCAAGCGCAGAAGATTGGTGGATTTTGTCACCTTTACATTGGACAGGAAGCGGTTGTGGCTGGCGCGGTGGCTGCTATTCGCCCGGATGATTACATCATCACCGCATACCGTGATCACGGGCATGCTCTTGCCCGTGGCACAACCGCAAAGGCGTGCATGGCAGAGCTTTTCGGCAAGGAGACCGGCTGCTCGCGTGGACTTGGCGGATCCATGCATTTTTTCGACAAGGAACACCACATGTACGGCGGGCACGCAATCGTCAGCGCTCATGTGCCGCTGGCGGTAGGGTTGGCCTTCGCGATCAAGTACCGTGACGAAGATCGCGTCACGCTCTGCTTCTTCGGAGATGGGGCGATTAATCAAGGTTCGTTTCACGAAGCGCTGAACCTGGCTGCACTGTACAAGCTGCCTATCATTTTCATTTGTGAAAACAACCTTTTCGCCATGGGCACATCGGTGGAACGATCGACCTCGCTCAAGCAGATCGTCGACCGCGCGGAGGGTTACGACATCCCCGGAGAAATCGTTGACGGAATGAATTTTCGCGAAGTGCGCGACAAGGTCGCAGAGGTTGCCGATTCCATTCGGAAGGAATCGCACCCTTCATTTCTCGAAGTGCGCACGTATCGCTACCGCGGCCACTCCATGTCGGATCCGGCGAGTTACCGGACCAAGGAGGAACTGGAAAAATATCGCCTGGATGATCCAATCATCCGTTTGCGCGCGCAGCTCACGCGGGAGGGCAAATTGACCAACGAACAGTTCGATCAGCTTGACAAGTGGGCGAAGGAAACAGTGCTGACTGCGGTGAAGTTTGCCGAGCAAAGCCCCGAGCTGCCGGTCGAGAAACTTTACGACTACGTCTATTTCAACGGAGCAAAGGCGTGAGAGAAATCACATATCGTCAGGCCTTGAACGAGGCACTTGCTGAAGAGCTGGAACGCGATCCCAACGTTTTCCTGATGGGCGAAGAAGTGGCCGAATATCAGGGAGCGTACAAGGTGAGCGCCGGGTTGCTTCAACGCTTTGGGCCGAAACGCATCATCGACACGCCGATCAGCGAGAACGGATTCGCCGGTCTCGGCATCGGCGCGGCAATGGTCGGCCTGCGACCGATCATTGAGTTCATGACGTTCAGTTTCTCGCTCGTGGCGTTCGATCAGGTCGTCAACAACGCGCCCAACATGTTCATGATGTCGGGCGGGCAATTCAATATCCCGATCACATTTCGGGGTCCGAACGGTCCGGCGCATCAGCTTGCGGCGACGCACTCGCACGCCACGGAAAACTTTTACGCCAGCGTGCCCGGTCTGAAAGTTTGCACGCCCGCGACTCCACGCGACGCTAAAGGTCTCTTGAAAACTGCCGTGCGCGACGATAACCCGGTGCTGGTCCTTGAAGCGGAACTCCTTTACAGCTCGAAGGGAATGGTTGAGCCGCCCGATGAGGACCTGCTCATCCCGCTGGGAAAGGCAGACGTGAAGCGCGAAGGCAGCGATGTAACTTTGATTTGCTATGCGCAGACTGTTCCCATTGCGCTCATGGTCGCGGCTCAACTGGAAGAGGAAGATATTTCCGCCGAGGTCGTTGATCTGCGTTCGATCAAGCCACTCGACGAGAAGGCGATCTTCGAATCTGTAGCGAAAACGCATCGCGTCGTGATTGTCGAACAGGACCACTCATTCTGCGGTGTTGGCGCGGAAATTTGTTATCGCATTCAAAAAACCATTTTCGATTCGCTCGATGCGCCGATTCTGCGCGTATCACAGGAAGATGTCCCGATGCCATACAATGAAGACCTGGAGCGCGCCGTCCTGCCGAACGCCGAAAAACTGGTCACCGCTGTGAAACAGGTCTGCTACGCGTGAAATTAGTTAAAGGAGTTACAACCATTACAAAAAGGAATTGCCACTGTAACGATATAACTCCTGTAACGTTGTAACCTTTTGAACCATGCCTGAGATCCAGATGCCGAAACTGAGCGACACGATGAGTGAGGGAACCCTCGTAGCGTGGAAGAAAAAGAAGGGCGATCAGGTCTCGGCTGGTGAAGTGCTCGCCGAGATTGAGACAGACAAAGCGACCATGGAGTGGGAATCTCCCGAGGACGGAACGCTCGCCGACATTTACGTGCAGGAAGGCGGGAAGGTGAACGTTGGAGACAAAATCGCGTTCATCCGGGGCGAAGGGGAGGAAGCTCCCGCGCAAGAAGCGTCGGCACAGAAGAAGGGGAAAGAGCCGGACTCGGCAGGAGAGAAAAAAAACAAGCCGCAGGCTGAAACGGAAAAACCTGCACCGGCGCGAGCCGAACAAGAGGAAATCGCTCCACCGCAGCAAAAACGTGGAGAGGGCGCGGTGTCAGCCGCCCTCGATGAAGAAAAACAACAGAAGCCTGAGCCGATAGGACGAGAACATGAACAACCCCGCGTGAAAGCGTCGCCTGTTGCGCGACGAATCGCATCGGAACTCGGCGTTGATCTCTTTAGCGTAAAAGGCACCGGACCTGAGGGGCGAGTGACCGAAACGGACGTTCGCGCAGCGGCGAAATCGCAACCTGTAGCGGCGGGCGTGTCGCCCGCGGGAAAGCAGCCGGCACGGCTGCCACTACAGGCTGGCGAAAGCGCGCGCATTCAACTTTCCGGGATGCGCAAAATCATTGCGCAGCGGCTGGTGGAAAGTCTTGGCCCGGTTCCACACTTTTATCTCACTATCGAGATCAACGCCGGCCCGCTGATGGAGGCTCGTGAGGAATTGAAATCCGCCGGGGAAGGAGCAGATGCGGCGAAGATCACCGTGAACGATTTCGTTTTGAAGGCCGCGGTGATGGCTGCGGTGAAGGTACCGCGAGTGAATGCTTCATTCGATAAGGAATCGATTGTGCAGTACGCGGACGTCGATTTGGGAGTTGCGGTGGCAATTGAAGACGGGTTGCTGACGCCGGTAATTCGCGACGCCCAAGACAAATCGCTACGCGAGATCAGCGCATTGGCCAAGGACCTGGCGCATCGCGCCCGAAACAAGCGAATGAAACCTGAAGAATTTCAGGGCGGCACATTCACGATCTCGAACCTTGGTGGGATGGGCATCGACAGTTTCTCCGCCGTGATTAATCCTCCGCAAGGCTTCATTCTTGCCGTCGGCAAGATCACCAAAGTTCCCGTTATCGATGATTGCGACCAACTCGTCGTGGGCCACCGAATGTCGATCACGATGAGTTGCGATCATCGTGTCATCGATGGCGCACTCGGCGCGGAATACTTGAAGGAACTGCGTCACCTGCTGGAGAACCCGGCGTTGCTGATGGTTTAAACCTGTAGCCGCTTCGCTGAGCGAACTGGGACGTCGATGTGAGCGCCTCGCGCGAACTGCGTCGCCGACAAGGTTGACGGCTACAGTGCGCGCGTTTCCCACATCATGAAATCATCGAGCGTCTGGCGGGTTTTATCGGTGACGAATTCAATCACGGTTGCGTCATCGACGAAGCCGAGGACCGGGGTTGCGTCCGGAATCAAATCAAATGGGTCGATCAGGTAATTGAGAGCGGCAACGATCCACAGCAGTGCGTTGTCGGGGACTCGATCGTATTCGCCGCGATGATGGGCGCGGACTAACCGCAGCATGGTTTGCAGATAGGGCCAGCATTCTTTGAATGGCTCTCTCGGCACTACCGCTGCCTTTTTCGCTGCGTCGTTGAAAAGGGCTAGCAGAGTTTCAGAATCATTCAGACACGCTTTTGCATCGATTAGCGCTCTGGCAAATGCCTGACTGCGAAGCGCAGGTTTGCGGTAAGGCACGTTTTGCTCAGAAGGTGGCGCTGCGTGACGCGTCTTTGGTGTTACGCGCGACTTCGATTTCGTGCTTTTCATCTCGCGAATAAAAGCACTTTGATACCCGGATGAGAAGTGGATTCTTGGCGCATCAGTATTAAGGCTTTGTCGCAAGAATGAGCGGTGACGGCCCGGGCGCGTCGAGTTTTCGCACTTTTTTGAAGCCTGCGTCCTCCAGCCACTTTTTGATTTCGTTAAAGCTGAATGTGTCGCCTTTTTCGGTGTTCACGAGCATTTGCACTGCAAACATCAGGGAGGGTAGCGGTTTGGTGCGATCGTCATTCACTAGCCATTCCGCGACGGCGATCGTGCCGCTTGGTTTTAACGCGCGAAACACTTTTTTGAGCAACTGCTGACTACGTTTTTCACCTTCGCTATGCAAAATGTGGCCCAAGGTGGCGATGTCGTAGCCGTTGCCGAAGTTCGCTTCCAACAAATCGCCCTCTATAAAATCGAAGCGGTCGCGAACGCCAAATTTCCCCGTGATCCGTTTTGTCGTCGGAATCATCCCCGCCCAATCGACTGCGGTCACGCGCATGCGCGGCGATTTCTGGGCCAGCGCAATTCCCCAAATTCCAGAACCCGCTGCGAGATCGATTACCCGCAATCCATCTTTCGCTTTTGCGACATTCAAATGTTCGGCAAGTTGCCGCGCGGCGGCGTAGCTCATAGGAATGATTGTCTCCACCAATTGGCTAAAGAATTCCGTCCCCTCGGTTTCTTGGTTCACGGCGACGGCGGGCCGTCCGTCGCGCACGATATCAGCCAACCGCAGCCAGCGCGAAATCATGACCGGCAAAATCGAACCGAAGAATCCGGCGAGCGCACCCGGCTTGTCGGTTAGGAGAAATGTCTGACTCTCTCGCGTCAGAGAATATCTCGATTGCCGATCTTTTTTCAGCAGCTCCAAACCGACGAGTGAGTCCATGATGGCACGCAAACCGCGCTGAGATGCGCCGGTTTCTTTTTTGAGTTGATCAACCGTTTTTGCCCCACTCTGCAACGCATCGAACACTTTGTTGTTTACAGCTGCGCTGATGATCAGCGGCGGCGCGTACGCGAAGCCAAACTGCTGCAACCGTTCCGGAGTCGGTTTTTTCGTTTTGCGCTTTTTCATAGGTGACCTCATCGACAAATAATTGGAAACTGACTTTCGTCCAGCGGATGTGGCCGAACTCGTCGGCTTCCTTTAGAATCTGGTCAATGAGCAGAGGTTGGAAGACGCGGGAGCAAATGGAGGCGGCGGAGCGAACCATGCTCGCACCGTTTGCACAACGATCCGGTGAATCGCGCGGGCGCAAATACTCCGAGCCGAGTCACGCCTATCGGACCGAGTTTCAGCGCGATCGCGCTCGAATCATTCATTCACGCGCGTTCCGTCGCATGGAATACAAGACCCAGGTTTTTCTTAACGGAACTGGCGATCATTTGCGCACGCGCTTGACGCATTCGATCGAGGTTGCCTCGATCAGCCGCACCATCGCCCGCGCGTTGCGCCTGAACGAGGATCTGGCGGAAGCGATTGCGCTTGCGCATGATCTGGGGCACGCGCCGTTCGGACATTCCGGCGAGGAGATGCTGTCCGAATGCATGCGCGATCACGGCGGGTTCGATCACAATCGTCAAAGTGTGCGGGCGGTGGAATTGCTTGAAAGGCCATACCCTGATTTCCCAGGTTTGAACCTGACATTCGAGGTGCGCGAAGGCCTGCGGAAGCACGAGCGTCCTTACAGTTTCGTGACTGGCGAGAAATACCAGTGCCCGTCTTTGGAGGCGCAGGTTGCCGATCTGGCAGACGAGATCACGTATTACAGTCACGATCTCGATGACGCACTTGATTTTGAAATCTTGAACCCGCCGCAATTGAAAGGGAACGAGGTGTGGCGTCACAGCCATCGCGCAGTGCTCGCGCGCTACACAGCTGGGTCCGAGCCTGACCTGCACAAGCTGATCATTCGTGACATTATTGATCGCGAAGTACACGACTTGGTTGCGACGAGTGCCGGATCAATCGCCGACTCAGGAGTTCAGAGTGCCGATGACGTGCGCCGGGAATGTGCGCCGCTTATTCGCTACAGCGATGAAATGGCTGAAGCCAATCGAGCGCTGCGGAAATTCTTATATCAAAATGTCTATTACCATCCACGCGTATCGGAAGTGAACGGGCGTGCGTGTGAGATGCTGCGGCGCGTTTTTGGAGCGTTCCTGGCCGATCCAGACCGGCTCGGTGAAGGCGCGATCCGACGGATTGAGAAGGAGGGATTGTATCGCACAGTTTGCGATTACGTCGCCGGTATGACCGACAGATATTTAATGGAAGAATACCAGCGAATTGCCGGTCTGTAGCCTCGCTGTGCGAGGCTCAAGATTCGTATGTTTCAGTGCGATGCCGCCGAGCGTCGCACGGACGGCCGGTACAGCTAGGCCGCGGCGTTGCCAATCTCGTCGCGTAAATATCTGATGAGAAAGCGGAGGCGCTGATTCACCGAGCGTTCTTCGAGCAGATGTTGCCGGCGCAAGGGATCATTCACGAACGTGGAAGCCGTCAGGTCAGCCAGCATTTCCAAGTCGCGCAGCTCGGAAAGATAGCGATCGAGTTTCGCAGGCAACTGACGACGATCGTGCTTCAAGCTCCCGTAGAGCTCGATCACCTTTGCGCCAAGCGCTTCGGTCTCAACCGTGGTCGGATCGAGCGATTCGACGGCATCGATGCTCGCAATCGGAAACGGTTTCTCCTGGTGGAAACTGCTAAAGCGCACGCGTTGCAGACCTTGCAGGATTAAATTTGACGTGCCGTCGCCGCGTCCAACACAAGCGCGGATCAATCCGGCCGTGCCGAGGTGGAAAAAATCTTCCGGTGCACGCCAATCGGGACAACTAGGCTTAATCAATGTGATGCAAAACATGCGATGTTGTTGGAGCGCGCGTTTCAGCATGTGGCGATAACGAGGTTCGAAGATGTAAAGCGGCAACAGCGCGTGCGGGAAAAGGACCGCAGCGGGCAATGGCATCACCGGTAAATCTTTGGGCAACGTGACAGATGACGACATAGTGTGCGGCTTCTTTTCCATAAAAATATACGTATCGCGAGAGGTGAAAAGCTGGCGTCAGAAGCCCAAGGATCGTAAGTCACGAATCCCAATTGACGACCAACGCCGAACCTGCGCTGTCGTTATTCCTATTTCAACATTGTCCCGATCCCGAGATGGGCAAGCTGTTCCAGCGACAGTTGTCCTTCGATGTCACTCGCCGCACCAAGCGATGCGTAAGTCAGGACCGAGCCGGCGCGCGCTAGCAGGACGCGTGAAATTGCGCCGAGTTGGCCGACGCCCATCACCGCGACCGGAAGATTTACGCGGCTGCTTGTAATGAAATCAAGCAACCGTCCGAGTTCCGTCGGCTTATCGGTGCGCGTCGCAACCTTGAAAATATCTGCACGATGCGCTTTCGCCTGTCTCGCCTTGGCCGACAGCAGCCGCGCGCTCGGCGTCGATTTGAAACTGTGGAATGAAATGATACGACAGACCTTTTTCTTCCCCGCAAGGGCGAGCAAGCTTCGCATGGCCCTGGCTGAGCGCAGTTCTACATCGACATAATCGGCACGAGTTAAAAACCGAGTCAGCAACGCGCGGCGTTTCCACAGTGAGAGTTTGCGGGCGCCGCCTTCTTGGGGATGTCGCGCTGTGATGATGAGCGGTGCGCCAAGTTTCGGTAACATGTTTTCGAGTCGATCGACGACGGCTGCTGGGAAACGATCGAGGCGAAGCTCAAATAAATCCGGCGGCCTGCGCATCCGCAGGGCGCGATCCAGATCGACGCGCGATGCGATCACGCCGACAATACGCGGACGCCGCTTGATCGCAGGACGTACCATTATTTCTTCACCACGAGCGGGGCAACCATTCTCTCAACGTACTTGGCGAGAATGTCGAACTCGAGATTGACGAGATCGCCCGTTTTTGCGCAATCAAGGTTCGTATGACGCTTCGTGTAAGGGATAATCCATGCTACGAAGCGTTTCGGAAGAATATCCGCAACGGTCAGGCTGATTCCATTGACCGCGATTGAAGCCTTCGAAGCGACATAAGGCGCGAACTCCTTCGGCAATTCGATTTCCAGCCGGAAATCTGGGCCTCTCTTGTCGAACGCCATAATACGTGAGACGCAATCCACATGGCCTTGAACGAAATGTCCACCCAAGCGTCCGTCAGCGCGTAAAGCCCGCTCCAAATTTACCGGAATGTTCGGCTGCAAGTCCCTGAGATTGGTGCGAGCGAGTGTTTCCTTCAGCAGATCGAAGGTGAGCCGGTCACCGCGGCGTGAAGTAAGCGTCAGGCAGCAGCCATTGACGGCGATGCTCTGTCCCGCTCGCACCTGTTTGGCGGTACCCGGAGCGGCAATTTCTAGTTGCACACCGTGCTCGGTCGCACGCGTTGCCACAACTTTGCCGATATCTTCAATTAATCCCGTAAACATGGATCTCGTCTGGGGCAGTTTATTAAATCATTGCACTATTACATCGGATTTACGATTCAATGACTTCACTCAAGCGAGGCAAGTTGAGCGTTGAGCCTTGAAACTTGGACGTTAGCTTATGCGCTATTGCAGTCACGGCCATAAGATCAGGTGTATGGACCTGAAGGAAACGATATGACAGCCCGCGTGAAACATATTCCCCTCACGATTTTTCAGAGGTTTTTCCGCACTGAAACCGTTGGTGGACTGGTTTTGCTAGTGTTCGGGCTTGCGGCGCTGGCCATTGCGAATTCGCCGCTGGCCGAAACCTATGACCATGTTTGGGAAATACCGCTGACGCTGGGCATCGTTAATCACCAACTGTCGCTGAGTCTGCATGAATGGATTAACGACGGACTGATGGCTGTGTTTTTTCTTCTCGTCGGACTCGAAATCAAACGAGAACTGCTGGCGGGCGAGTTGTGTTCTGTGCGGCAGGCCGCGCTTCCAATCGCGTGCGCAATTGGCGGAATGGTCGTGCCTTCCGCGATTTACTTGGTTTTCAATTTCCGCGGGATGGGTTCCCATGGCTGGGGCATCCCGATGGCGACCGACATCGCTTTTGCCCTGGGCGCGCTCAATTTAATTGCCCCCAATGCCCCAATCGGAGCGAAAGTGCTGCTCACTGCACTGGCAATCGTGGACGATATGGGGGCGGTGCTGGTAATCGCTTTATTTTATTCCGAAGCAATTATGTGGACCGCGCTTGCCGGAGCTGGGGTGGCGCTGCTTGTGCTGATCGGATTCAACCTAGCAGGTGTTCGCCATCTGTGGCCGTACTTATTGGCCGGAGTGGTGCTTTGGTTGTTTGTTCATGCCTCTGGGGTGCATGCTACGATTGCAGGTGTCGCGCTTGCATTCACTATTCCCACGCATACGCGAATCAACGCCGTAGAATTTTCTCGTGAAGCGCACTCGCTGCTGGGCGACTTCGACCGCAGGGAAACGGGGGACTCTCTGGTCTTGACCAGCAAAGGACAACAGGAAGCATTGTTTTCTCTTGAGCGCGCGAGCGAAGGTGTGACCGCACCCGTCCTTCGGCTCGAACGGGCGCTCCACAATTTCTCTGCGTTTGCGGTGATGCCGCTCTTCGCGTTCGCGAACGCCGGCGTCAAAATTGACCTGTCGATGCAGCATTTAGAGATTGGCCTCGGCGTGTTGGTAGGACTGGTTTTCGGTAAACCGCTTGGAATTATGGCAGCCGCGCTGGTCGCCGTTAAGATGGGGATTGCAAGACTTCCTATGGGTGTGAGCTGGAGATCGTTATTAGGCTATGGGTGCCTCGCCGGGATCGGCTTCACGATGTCCCTCTTTATTGCCATGCTTGCTTTCGCTGACAGCCCTTTAGTTGACACAGCCAAGCGAGGCATTGTCGTTGGTTCCCTGCTTGCTGGAGTTGCTGGCGCGGTACTGCTGAAAATGAGCCCCGTTTTGCGCGATGATCAGTAGTTCGCAAGAATCTCGTGCCGCCCGCGCGCGAGTCGCGTCACATGCCACGGGCCGGCAAACCGCGCGTACGGGAATAGTTTGCGCTGTTCTTTTTTTCTCTGGCATTGGGGCGCTGATTTTTGAAACGCTGTGGTTGCGGGTGAGCGGGTTGACTTTTGGCAACTCCGTCTGGGCCGCGGCGCTGATTCTCTCGAGTTTCATGGCAGGCCTGGCGTTTGGAAACGCGATCGCTGCATCATCAACAATTCGGCGATGGCGGCCGCTGCATTTCTATGCTGTGCTGGAAGTGCTCGTCGGATTGTTTGGCTGCATAATTGTTTTTGTTCTACCAGCGCTCGGCGATGCATTGCGGCCGCTGTGGCAAACGCTATGGAATTATCAACCGGCGTTGTTAGGGCTGCGGTTCGTGGTCTCGTTTTTGATTCTGCTGGTGCCAACGACCGCCATGGGCTTGACGCTACCGGTCATTATCGAGGACCCGCTTCTGCGGCAGATGGCGTTTGGCCGCGCGATCGGTTTTCTTTACGGCTCAAACACATTGGGCGCGATGGCTGGCGCGGTACTTGGTGAAGCTTATCTAATTCGAGCGTTCGGCCTTTATGGCACCAGTCTGGCGGCGAGCGTAGCAGTTTGGATTGCTGCCATTATCGCGCTGCTGTTAGCCGAAACAGGGCCAGTTTCTGCACCGCCCCAACGTTGGACTGAACAGCGCCCCTCACTATTTTTCCCATTGCGCTTTGACGCGGGTTATCGGCCGCCATGGCGTCTGCTTTTGGTTAGCTTTGGTACAGGCCTGATTTTTCTTGCGCTGGAAGTGATTTGGTTCCGATTTCTGCGGTTATATGTCGCATCTTCGCCGACTGCTTTTTCAATCATGCTCGCGGTTGTGTTGGCTGGAATCGGTGTTGGAGCGCTAGTGGGCGGCGCGACTCATCGGTTCTGCACTCGATTATCGAATCAGTTCGTTCCAGCGCTGCTGCTGGGAACAACGATTTTCGTTGCTCTGTCGTACTTGCTTTTTCCCGGTGAATTTATTCCCGCGCCTACCGGCGTGTTTGATCTCCGCTGGTGGCAGATCGCGCTGATGTCCCTCGCGTTGATGTTTCCGGTCGCGGTCCTATCGGGAATCCTGTTTCCGTTAATTGCGACACAGGTTCAGGCGAGCGTAGGCGACCGAATGAACAGCGCAGGAATCACGACGCTGTTTAATACCGCAGGTGCAGCGGTCGGTCCCCTTCTTGCAAGTTTTATCGTGTTACCGACGCTTGGATATCAATCCAGTCTCATTTGCTGCGCTGCCGGGTACGCTTTGCTGAGCATTCTGGTGACCGAACGCGCGACCTGGTCAGTGCGCAAACCAGCCGGCATCGTGTTCATTGCGCTTTGGACGGTAGTGGTCGTGGGTTTCGTTTTTTTCCCGTATCGACGCGCCGAAGCGCATTTCGAACACGCGAGTCGTCCTTACGAAAGGGACGATCAGGGTCATGTGTTAGCGCCCGTGGTGAAACGGGTCGAGGGAACGTCAGACACATGGCAGTTGCTGCGGCGCGATTTGTTTGGCGAGCCGTACTACTATCGCTTATTGACCGACGCATTTTCGATGTCGGCCACAAGTCCGCGCAACCAACGGTACATGCGATTGTTTGCCTATTTACCGCTGGCGTTTCATCCGGCAGCGAAAGATGTGCTGCTTCTTTGTTACGGGTGCGGCGTAACGGCAGACGCGTTTACTCGCAAGTCGACTGTGGAACGAATCGACGTGGCAGACATCTCGAAGGAAGTGTTTGCGCTGGCCGATTTCTATTCGGGGATTAATTACTCCAATCCACTGCGCGACCCCCGCGTGCACCCGATCGTCCAGGATGGGCGCTTCTTTTTGCAGGCCAGCCCGCGGCAATACGACATCATTTCGGGAGAGCCGCCTCCGCCGAAAATGGCCGGGGCAGTCAATCTCTACACTGAAGAATTTTTTTCGCTCATGCGAAGCAGGCTCAAGGAAGGCGGGATCGCGACCTTCTGGCTTCCGATCAATCAATTGAAGGTGGACGAAACAAAAGCGATCCTGCGCGCGTTTCACAACGCATTTTCAAACGCGTCGGTTTGGGGCAGCGCCGACCAGGACTGGATCATGATGGGCATTAACGGCCCGGGCCGCAGAGTGACCGAAGATGAGCTTCGGCAGTTGTGGAATTCTCCAGCGACGGGCGCGGACTTGCGGCGGATTGGAATCGAGGTCCCGCAGCAATTGGGCGCGCTGTTTTTGATGGACGGGGAGCACATTGATCGGATCACGCAGAACGTCGCGTCACTCACCGACGTGCATCCTAAACGCCTAACGGACCAGGTGTGGGATGATGAGGCAAATCACCGGTTCGCATTAACGTACCTCGCGGTGCCTGCGGCGGTTCGGCGGTTTGTTCAGTCGCCGCTGATTCACCAAATCTGGCCCGAGACATTTAGTCCGGCGGCGGCTGAAGTGGAGTCATTCTTTATCCTTCGGCAATCGCGATACCTCTCTGACACAATTGGGAGCAATGAGCTGGCTGAGCTCGACCTTTATCTGCGCCATTCCAGGTTGCGGATTCCGGTCCTGGAAGTGCTGGGCAGCGACGCGCTTCGCGTTTCAATTGCCGAGCGAGTGGCGAGGAAATCGCCAACCCCGCCACCGGAAATCATGCCGGACTTGATAGCAGGCGCGTTGGCGCAGAGGAATTTCGCCGAGGCGATTCGGCTCCTCGAGAGCGAGAAAGATCGCGGCGCGTTCGGTGTTCGTGAAACCTTTCTGCTTACGTATCTCTACTGCCTGAATGGCAATGTTGATAAAGCCGAGACGCTCGCAGCTGCTAATTCAACATTGATCAACAAAGATTCGTTGGCCGATTGGCTATGGAAAAAATTGGAGACCGATTTCGGGTTTCATCCGCCCGCTGATTAAGGTGAATCATGTCCGGAGCGCGCGATCGTTTCCGAGCGTTAGACGCTATGCGAAGGCAGTTGGAATTTGTAATCACTTGTGGGTTTCGAGGGGTGGGGACGATTGCGCTGCTGAAGTGAGAACCGACGTCTAATGCGCCGGCACGCGCTCTTTGTTGGAGTACTCGTCCTTACCGCGGCGGCGCGGTTTGCGATCCTATTGACGTCTCAAACCCATGTCCATAGCGACGAGGCGATCATCGGTCTGATGGGCAAACACATTATGGAGGGACGCTATTTTCCATTCTACATGTACGGTCAGCCGTACAATGCGGGTGCGGCTTGGGAAGCTTATCTCGCTGCGATTGCGTTCGCATTGTTCGGCGTCAGCGTCATCGCACTAAAAGGCTGCATCGTCGTCTTGTCGTTGTTGTGCGTTTTTCTGTTTTATCTAATGTGCCTGGCGCTGTATGACCAGCGCGCGGCTGTTTTGGCGACGATTGTCTTTGCCCTCACTCCTTCGCTCCTCAAATGGCACTTTCAGGTGAGGGGTTATTCCTGGTATTTCCTTTCGATTCCAGTGCTGACGCTTCTGTTTTTGTCGATCGAATCGACCCCGAATCGGCGGTGGCCGCGATTTTTTTTGTTCGGGATTGTTTCGGGATTGAGCATCTGGAGTTTGGAGCTGGGGATCGCGTTTCACGCCGCGTTATGGGTTCTCTTGTTAATGCGGCGAGGTTTATCGTTAAAACATCTGGTGGTCGCGCTGGCCGGATTCGTTATTGGTTACGCGCCGGCGGTTGCGTTTAACATCACGCATCGTTTCGCCAACTGGCGTGCTGTGTTCGAGAAAACGGGAGGCGGCGGGTTTGCGCGGATCTTCCGGCCGGAGACGGCCTGGCAAATTTTCGGAACTGAAACGCCCAAGTTCTTCGGCCCTGATACCGTACTGTGGTATTACCCAGAGAAACCTGCTTCGGGCTTTATCTTTTACACGATTGCGATCTTGGCGGTGGGCGTTGCGGCTTGGCCGTTTATTCGGTCGCCGTTGAAAGTCGTGGCGGCGATTCGCGACGGGTTCGTGGACGGCGACGAACAACGGGATCTGCTATTGCTACTGCTCATCATGGCATGTTTCGTTCCGTACGTCACCGCACCGCTTCGTGTCCCTGGATATTTTTTGGCCGGTTGCTTCTTTTTTGCGGTGCTCAATGGCCGGCTGCTGGAACGTTGTTTCACGTCTTCCAAGTTGGTCGTTCGTCTGGGCGGAGTCGGGATCTTCGTCGCGGCAGTTATCACGGCCACGGCAGTGATCATCGACGCCGCGCGCCACAACGAAATCGAAACATTAACGCTCTGCGATAGCAGCGAGGGCTACTGCATGACGCGGATTGCCGGGAGCGATCTGGAGCGCGTGGAAAACCATCTGCGCGAAGCTCAAATGGCAGGTGTCTGGGCGACCGTTTCTTTCGTCTATCCGTTGCTGTTCGAATGCAGTGAATCGTTTGCCGTCTCCGATACGATCTTTGGCTACCAGCACCGGGTTTATCCGGCGGCAATCCCGTGGCGGGAACCAGACCCAGAGGGCCATTTTGCTATTGTCCTTGAGAACGATTCGCCTTTTCGAGCACCTTTGGAAGCGCGCTTTCTGCAAGTCACAGGCGCGGCGCCTGTGATCAACGAATATGGCAAGCTCGCAATACTCGAAAAGAAAGCTCAATAGGGCCGGTCCAAGTCACAATGCGAGATGAGCGAAAGTTGATTCTGTTGTTTTGCGCCGTTGCCGCGGTTCGGGTTTTAATATTTTCGGCGGCGTTTCCGTTTTTCAACAACGTCGATGAACAGGCGCACGTTGATCTGGTGATGAAGTACGCACGTGGCCAGGTGCCGCGCGAGCTGGGGCATTACTCGCCTGAATCTGCAAATTACATCTCGTTGTACGGCACGCCGGAGTACTTTACGACTCCGCAGCAGTTCAGCGCGAACGATTTTCCACCGCCAAACTGGAAACTGCCGGTTGAGCAACGCGACGATGTCGTAAACAGGACTTCGGCTTGGTGGCTGGCCAATGAAAATCATGAATCAGGTGAGCCGCCACTCTACTACTCCATCGCGGGTCTGTGGCTGAATCTCGGCCGGGTTTGCGGCATCACGGGCGCCTGGTCATTATACTGGGTCCGCTTTTTCAACATGTTTGTGGCCGCGCTCCTCGTCTGGGTGGGCTTCGTGGCTGCCAGACTGGTTTTTCCTTATCGGCGATTTATCTGCCTAAGCGTGCCGCTTTTGCTGGCGGTGTGGCCGCAGACTACTTTCTATTCAATAACCAGCGATTCGCTTTCTCCGCTGTGCTTTGGTATCGCCTTTATCGGTCTGGTAAGATTATTGCGCACTGAAGCCCCAAATCTGCTTCTGGCAATTGGGACCGGGCTTGCACTTGCTGCCACTTGTCTCGTCAAGACAACAAACATTGTTCTTCTTTTAGTCGCCGGACTAGCCGTGATCTTTCAGATTCGAAATCTCAGCCAAACGAGAGCATTGCCCCCACATCTGGCGTCAGTCGCAGCGTTGATAGGATCCGCGGTAATCCCAATCGCACTTTGGTTCACCTGGAACCTTCATACATTCGGCGATCTGACTGCTACTGCCTCGAAAATCGATTTCCTCGGCTGGACTCCAAAACCCGCTCGGAACTGGTGGCCGCATCCAATTTTCACACCAAACGGATTGAGGGAATTCTGGCCGGAATTGATCGCCAGCTTTTGGCGGGGCGAGTTCATCTGGCAGGGCAAGCGACTCGCTTTACCTGTAACCGATGCGTTTTGCTGGATCTTTTCCACGCTTGCAATCGGCCTAGCCGTAATCGGCCTGTTTCTACGCCGAACGAAGTTCACTGCTTTTGAGCGGCGGAGTCTTTGGCTGGCATTTTCAAGTTTCGCTGTGCTGATCTTTTTGGTTGTGATCCTATCAATCGCGTTCGATTTCGGACCTTGTTTGTATCCGTCACGTGAGCATCCATTCTTCACTTCCGGCAGGCTGCTCAATGGCGCTGCAGTTCCATTCTTCCTCCTCTGCTGCACGGCGCTAGACTGTTGGATTCCTCGGGCGTGGCCGCGGATAATTTTGTTCGCCATGGTACTTTTCATCACCATTTGGCAATCCGCCGTGAACTGGCCGGCATTTTCGAGCCGTTACAATTTCTTTCATTTGGGAACCAGAGATTACACGGGTGGCACGTGAGTGATGAGGGTAATCTTCTTGGCTCGCGAGCATTTCTTCACTCGCGATTCACGAGCGATCGTATCACGGATTATTGCGGTAACGAATCGGTTGAACCTGCGTTGGAATGGAAGCATGTCGCGCGACGGCAGAACCGGGTTTCTGGTACTCCGGATCTGCGGGCTTGGATCTGTGTAATTCGCGCTATCCGCGTAAATCTTCAGTTCCGACCGCGTTTAAGCGCGCAAAAAAAAATCAAAAAAAAACTTGTCAGACCCTCGCGCCTTCCGCTAAAGGGAAACTCTGAAGCGACAAATGCCCTCATTTTGTCGTTCAAAAAAATTCAAAAAAAGTGAAAAAAAAGCTTGTCAGGGCCTTAGAAATTGAATAAGCCTGCCGAAACCTAACCAAACCAATGGAGAAACTAATGACAAACAACGCACTAAAAACGTTTAGATTCGTTCGTCTCGCTTTGATGGCGAGCGTCGGATTTCCACTCATTCTTGCGTCGAACACATTTGCGCAGTTGCCGGCTCCGGCTGTGCCTGCAGAACCCGGTGCACCCCCGCCATCCACGGCTGAGGTCGAGCGCGTGGTCGTGACCGGTTCGAATATTCCGACGGCGGAAGAGACCGGCCCGAACCCGGTGGATACCTACCGTCCGCAGGACATTGAGAAACTCGGTATCCGCAGCGCGACCGATTTGCAGGAATTTATTCCCCAGCAGGCAGGCGGCACGGTCAATCTGAACATCGGTAACGCTGGCGATGGCACGGTCCAGTTCAACCTGCGCGGTCTGTTGCCGAAGGAAACGCTGATCCTCATCGATGGAAAACGCGTCGCATTCGGTTCTTTGGGCAGCGCTGGAACGAGCGCCGCCCCGGACGTCAACCTGATACCGTTTTCAATGGTCGATCACGTGGACATCCTTAAGGATGGCGCTTCAGCCGTGTACGGTTCCGACGCGATCGCGGGCGTGGTTAACTTCTTCCTGATCCACAAATTCCGGGGTTTGGAAATCGGAGGTACCTACGGGAACACAGATCTCGGCGCTTCCAATGACATGGGTCAGTGGGAAGCCTGGATCAAGGCGGGCACAGGCGACGACAAAACCGATATCGTTGTCGTGGCCGATTTCCAGCAGACTACCGGCGGCCTTTTCAGTCGTGACCGCGATATTTCTAGCAACGGCGATTTCAACGCGTTTGGAGGATTTGATGCGCGCAGCGGAAACTTCCCTGGTCACTATGGCGGTAGTGGCGGTCGCCGCTTGATTCCCAGTTTGTTTTTCAGTGAAGGCACGCCGACGCCGCATTCAGCACCGAATGCTTTCACTTCTCCATTTTATGTCGCCCCTTCAGCACTTGGGCTTTACTTCAAATTTAATAATATTGGAAACCGGGTTCCTGGGGATGGGGACTTTGCGGCCTTTAACTTCGCCGCTTTCACGCCAGCTCTGCCGCCGTCAGACCGTCAAGTGTATTACGGCTCGTTCACGCGCGATCTGTGCGACAAGTACCTGACGGTATTTGGCGACTTCAAATATGCGCGCTCATTTTTCAATTCCTCGCTGGCTGCGGTGCCGTTTACGCCCGATCCATTCCACGGAGTTAACGGTATTGACGGTACGCCTTTTCCTACCGTAGGGCCTAGCGGTCCCTTCGGCATCAGCGTGCCGATCGCGAACGCGTTCAATCCGTTCACAGTTGGGGACACCACTATCGTTATTAACGGAACGGCGGTTCCGATAACCACCGGCGTCCGGTTCCGCGGCCTCAACGATACCGGCCCAAGGAGTGAAAAATTCACCTATTGGGACCAGTTGTTTGACGTTGGCCTGCGTGGCGAAATGGGATTCATTGGCGATTACTTTAAGACTTGGAGCTGGGAAGGGGGTTTCCGTTATTCTATCAACGAAGGCCAGGACATCTCTGTCGGCGAGGTTAGCCAGCCCGGGTTGCGCGATGCGCTGCTGGATACAAATCCAGCCACGGCGTTCAATGCGTTCGGAGGTTTTTTCCACCGAAATACCTTGGCGGCCGACGCAAGCGTTTATGTTAACCTGCATAACTCTGGTTCGTA
>WNFR01002107.1_pt1 | contig 20747 bp, 20 predicted proteins | sample 5400221 | NCBI WGS metagenome assembly WNFR01 (sample SAMN13153357, study PRJNA577476) | soil metagenome | isolation source: 40 cm soil under Madrone tree | place: USA:California | collected 2016-06-14 | reverse complement strand
TCCCGCCTTGTAGCCTGCCTGATTGATGGCTTCCAGAATCGCTTCGATTGCTTCGTCGTTCGACTTCAAGTCCGGTGCGAATCCGCCTTCGTCGCCGACCGATGTTGAATGCCCTCGCTTCTTGAGCACGGCTTTCAACGAGTGAAACACCTCGGCCCCTGCCCTCAGCGCCTCAGTAAACGAAGGCAAGCCCCCGGGCACGATCAGGAATTCCTGGAAGTCCACGTTGTTGTCCGCGTGAGCACCCCCGTTCAGGACATTCATCATCGGAACGGGCAACGTGCGCGCGCCAACACCTCCAAGGTACGAATAGAGCGGAAGCTCCAACGCATCGGCAGCCGCACGCGCAGTGGCAAGCGATACTGCCAGCATCGCGTTGGCGCCGAGCTTGCGTTTGTTCGGCGTCGCGTCTGCCGCAAGCATCGCCAGGTCAATGTCGGCTTGCATGAGCGCGTCCCGGCCGATTATCGCTTTCGAGATTGCTCCGTTGACGTTGGCGACCGCCTTGAGCACCCCTTTTCCGCCGTACCGCTTCTTATCGTTGTCGCGCATTTCGAGAGCTTCGTTCTCGCCGGTGGAAGCGCCGGACGGAACGGCGGCGCGTCCGATGATCCCGCTGGCGAGCGTGACCTCCGCTTCGACGGTTGGGTTGCCGCGCGAATCCAGAATCTCCCGCGCGCTGACTCGCTCGATTAGTGTCATTGGATCAAAGCCCCCTCGAAAATGAAGCGCATCTTGATAGCGGATGGATAACGGCGCTCACAAAATTGAGCGGCAAGTATAGCTCAGGCGCTCGAACTTGCGAAAGCACAGCGCCGGTCGCTATAGTGCGAAATAGAATTAATCACAAAGACAACAAGCCAGGAAAGAGAAGGTGTCTTTGGATCTTTGTGTTTGGTTCTCCTGGACCTGAAGAAAATGGATAGGCGAGAGATAACACTCGGACACAGCCCGGACCCGGACGACGCGTTCATGTTTTACGCGCTGGCCGCCGACAAGATCGACACCGACGGATTAACTTTCAGCCACGTCATTCAAGACATCGAGACACTCAACCGGCGCGCGATGAACGCCGAGCTTGACGTGACCGCAGTTTCGATTCACGCGTACGCATATGTGCTCGATCAGTACGCCCTGCTGACGTCGGGAGCATCGATGGGCGATGACTACGGCCCGCTGGTGATCTCGCGCGTGCCGATGAGCGTCGACGAGCTTCGGGGCGCGACGATCGCCGTGCCGGGACTGATGACTACGGCTTATCTTACGTTGCTGCTGTGTCTGGGCGACGTTAAGACGGTTGTCGTTCCATTCGATCAAATTATGGACGCCGTCGAGCGCGGCGACATAGACGCGGGGCTGCTGATTCATGAAGGCCAGTTGACCTATGCCGCGCGCGGGTTCAACAAGGTAATCGACCTGGGAGAGTGGTGGATGTCGGAGACTGGCCTTCCTCTCCCGTTGGGCGGTAACGCGATCAGGAAGTCACTCGGTCCGGAGCTTATCGCAAAAGTGTCAAAGCTGCTGCGCGAGTCGATCGAGTACGGCTTAGAGAACCGTGAGGTCGCCGTGCGTCACTCGATGAAGTACGGCCGCGGTATGGCGGAGTCTTTGGCTGATACGTTTGTCGGGATGTACGTAAACGACTACACGATTGACTACGGTGACAGAGGCCGTGAGGCTGTCAGACTCTTGCTTGAACGAGCCCACAAAGCGAAAATCATACCAAATCCGGTTGAACTCGAATTCGTGTAAGAATCGCGGCCCACCATAGCCAGAATCTACTACTACCGCCTGGAGGCTTCTTAGGTCATCAGTTTTTCATGGAGTTCTGCGCCTTTTGTTTTGACAGCAGATCCAGGAAATCCTTTTCGGTTCGATTCAGAAATTCCTGATAGCTCTTTCCCTCGATAAAGGGATTAGGGCTCACGCCGCGCGCTAACCGCCCCGCCTTTTCCTTCAGATGGAAGAAAGACCCGTGAGGCCCTAGAAACACGTCACAATGAAGCGACCGCAGCAGACGAAAAGTGTATTCATAGTCGGAGACGATGTTGGGATACTTCGGATTATTGACCAGCACGTACTCAGGAGCGGTGGTGCTGCCTATAAAAACGACGTCGTAAGACTTGCCGCCATCGGTGACTTTCATAAGCCAGGTGGTGCAACCCCTGGTGTGACCTGGAGTGAGTCGTGCGATCATTGTCACCCCGCCGAGGTCAACTTGATCTTTGTCCTTGAGAAGGCGGTCAGCCCTAACCGGCTCATAAGTCAACGTGTCTCCCCACTGAAGATCGCCTTTGCCGCCATTGGCAACTGTAGCGGCATCCGGCTCGCTCAACATGAGCTGAGCACCGGTCAGCCGCTTGAGTTGGGCCAAGCCCCCCGCGTGATCGTAGTGAGCGTGACTATTGATTAGAACCTTCACGTCCTCGATCTTGAATCCGAGTTGCTTTATTCCATCGGCGATCAGAGGGACCGTCTCGGCGAAGCCGCTGTCTAAAAGGATGTGGCCCTTCGGAGTCGTGATGAGAAATGAACTAACCTCTGACGCTCCGCCATAGTAGATGTTGCCGATGATCCGAAACGGCTTGACGGGCTGATTCCAGTCGGGCGTTGCTTTGGTGTACTGAGCTTTCCTCGTCAGCACGCTTAGCGCCGGCGACGGCAGCGCTATGACGAGTAGCGTGAGAACGGACGCGAACAATGTTGACCTGATCATCCAACACGCCTCCTTCGGTCACTGCCTGAATTTCTTCAGCAACTCGCGGGCGATTATCATTCGCTGAATCTGATTCGTCCCTTCGACTATCTGACCGATCTTCGCCTCGCGCATCAAAGCCTGAACCGGATAGTCCTCGCTCGTGCCGTAGCCGCCGTAGATCTGAACCGCGTCGGTGGTCACCTTCATCGAGCAGTCGGTCGCAAGCAACTTCGCCATCGAAGCCTCGATGTTAAAAGGCAACCCTCGGTCCCGTAGCCACGCGGCCTTTTTCATCACCAGCCGCGCGGCTTCAATCCCGGCAGCCATATCGGCAAGCATGAACTGAATTCCCTGGAAGCTGGATATAGTCTGGCCGAATGCCTTGCGCTCGGTCGAATAACGAAGCGCGTGATCGAAGGCCTGCTGCGCAGTGCCTATTGAAGTCGCCGCGACAGTGATGCGGCCGGAGTCGAGCGCGGTCATTGCGACCTTGAACCCTTCGCCTTCGCGGCCAATCAGGTTTCCTCGCGGAATCTCGCAATCTTCGAAGAACACTTCGCGGGTGTGATGCGGCAAGCCCATCGGGCGCTCGCGTTTGCCGAACGCGAGACCCGGCGTTCCTTTCTCGACTATGAAAGAGCTGACGCCCTTCGCGCCTTTACCTTTTTCGGTTACGGCCATCACGATGTAGACATCGGCTTCGCCGCCGTGAGTGATCCAGATTTTTTGGCCGCGGATAATGTATTTATCACCTTTCAGCTCGGCGCGAGTATTGATATTCGCAGCATCCGAACCGGCGTGCGGTTCCGTTAGCGCGAAAGCTCCCAGCAGCTCAGCGCGCGCCATTGCCGGCAGGTATTTTTGTTTTTGGGCGTCGGTGCCGAAATGGTTGATGATAAGTTGCGGAAGCCCGTGAACTGAGAGCACGCTGCCGAGATGACTGCCCAGCCGGGAGAGTTCTTCCAGCACGGTTATGTATGCCGAATAATCCAGACTGCCGCCGCCGAATTCAGCGGGAAACGGAATGGCAGCAAGGCCGAGTTCACCGAGCTTGCGAAACAGCGGCCACGGAAAGTCTTCGTAGCCCTGCTTCTCCCAGTAGGGTTTTACGTCACGAGCGACGAAGTCCTCAACGAGCCTTCGCAATTGTTCCTGGTCTTCCGTTAAGGTGTAGTCCATTATTGCCTCCTCCGACAATGTTCGTAGTCCGCCCTTGCTTAGCGACTTTGCGGATCTTTGCGTCTTAGCGCGAAATCTGACTTCACTGAGAGAATGGGTTTCGCGCAAAGACGCAAAGATCCGCAAAGTCGCTAAGCCCTGAAAGACCGAACTACGAACGCTTTAGTCGTTTCAAATCCTATTCAGCGGGCGATTATGACGCCCGCGTCGCTGAGTCGATCACGGTCTTCCCTGGATATCCCGACGGCCGCCAACAGTTCCGCCGTGTGTTGTCCAAGCGCTGGCGCCCGAGACGCTTCGCGCGGCGGAGTCTCACTGAGCTTGTACGAAAAGCCGAGTTGATCGGTGAGACTCGAACTCTGACGAACCATCTCCCGCGCTCGAGTCTGCGCGTGCTCGAATGCTTCTGACATCGAAAGCACCGGTTCGCAACAACAGTCCGCATCAACCATCAACTCAATCCATTCAGCTTGCGTTCTCGATTTGAAGATCCCGCGAACGGCTTCAAACAGGTTGTCACGCCGCTCGCCCGAGTCGAACTGGCGTGACACCAGGTCTTCGCGTTCAACCTTCCGGCAGAAGTTAGCCCAGAACTTGGGCTCGAGCGCGCCCAGCGTCATGAATCTGCCGTCACTCGTCTCGTAGACGTTGTAGAAAGGATACGCACCCGACAAAGCATACTTGCCGCCAACGGGAATCGTATTGCCCGCGAAATGATGCGCGGCCGGAATCGGCAACATCGAGAGCATCACGTCGAACATCGACACGTCGACGTACTGGCCTCGGCCGGTCCGCTCGCGCGCCAGCAGCGCGGCCAGTATCGCAAACCCCGCAATCATCCCGCCGGCAAGGTCCGCGACCTGCACGCCGGGAATCACTGGCTTGCCACGCTCGTCCGTTGTCAGACCAAGCACGCCCGATAGCGCGAGATAGTTGAGATCGTGTCCGCTGCGCTCGCGATGTGGGCCGTCCTGACCGAAACCTGTAAGCGAGCAGTAGATAATTCGCGGATTGACTTCGGCAACCGCAGCGTTGTTTATCCCTAAACGATCGACGACTCCCGGGCGAAACTGCTCTAACACACAATCGGCCGTGGAAGCCAGTTTCAGGAAAATGCCTCGACCCTCGGCGTGCTTCAAGTCGATCGCGATTGATTTCTTGTTGCGGTTGACCTGAGCGAAAGGAGCGCTCTGACCGTCGATGATTGGAGGGCTCCTGCGCGTCGGGTCTCCGATCTTCGGCTCTTCGATCTTGATTACTTCGGCGCCGAGATCGGCAAGCATCATCGAACAGTAAGGCCCCGGCAGCATGCGGGAGAGATCGAGTACTCGAATGCCTTGCAGCGCTTGTTGCATTTGTCGTCCGTGTGCCATAACGGAGTTCGTAGCCAGTTTGTAGTCCAATACCAGAGCTTTGTTCGGCTCCAATCCTACGACGAGCGGCGACACATCGCAATTCATCCTGGTCCGCTGGAGAATTATTTCGATGACATAATCAGGCGCATCCAGCGGGCAACCAGTCATCGATGCGCGAGCTTGGCTGGCCGACACGGCCGGTCTATAATCGTACGATCCTGGGATACTGACGAGCCGGAGGTTAGAGATGGCAAGTGTACGGAAACCAGAAAGTATCTACACCGAAGATGAGTACCTGGCAATCGAGCGCGCGTCCCAGGAGCGTCGCGAATACCTGGATGGACTGATTTATTTGATGGCAGGCGAAAGCCTCGAGCATGGTGACATTTGCATGAATCTCAGTCGTATCGTGAGCACTAGCCTCTTGGGTTCCCCTTGCCGGGCTTTGTCGAAGGACACGAAGGTGCGCAGCGGCCCAGTTCCAAAGTCGCGCTACTCCGCGCAGGGTTTGTATTCTTTTCCAGATCTGGTAGTCGTATGCGGTGAACCGCAATTTCTCGACGAACATCGCGATGTGCTTGTCAATCCGAGGGTGATTATCGAAGTCCTGTCGCCTACGACGGAGGCATTCGATCGAGGCGAGAAGTTCGTGCGCTATCGTGAGCACCTCGACTCGCTGACGGACTACGTTGTAGTGGCTCAGAGTATGCCGCTGGTTGAGCACTTCGCTCGACAGTCTAACGGTGAGTGGGTGATTGCCGCTTCTGCCAGAGATCTTTCAGAGACTGTAGGACTAGACTCAATCGGCTGCACGCTGCAGTTGAGTGAGGTCTATGACCGGATCGTGTTTCCCGGCCCCCTGCGATGACAGGCTTCTCCCGATCCCGAACAGATTAGTTTAAGCGAGTGTCTTTACTCACAAGGAAATTGCTTTCGCCTTGTCCTCATTAGTCAAGAAGGGCGATGAGTTCACGGCAGTGTCAAGAGTCGCAAGGAGAATTTGTCCCTGAGCAGCAACAAGAACGCCAACACAATATAGTAGGGCTCCGACGAAAGCAGGCAGTAGAAAAATCACCAGGCCGGTGCCCCTACTTGCAGATTGTACGGCGACGATTACGCCAAGAACTGCCACGAGAATGCCAATTCCTTTAATCACCTTTCCAATTGTGGCAGTTGCCTTGGCGACGAGGTAGGCATCTCTATAGCGTTTCATCAGTGCCGTTGATTCACTAACAACTCCTTCTCCTTCAGCTATGGCTTCTGGTTTAGCTCCGCGCTTCATCAGAGCTATTGCCGCCAAAATGATGGCGATGATGATTAATACTGGTAGCAATCCAATAGCTCCACCACCACCTTGGAATAAGAGTAGCTGTTGCAAGCAAAATATTCTCATGTGCTCTCCTTTCTAGACCTCGCAAAATAAGTGCGGGCGAACGGGCTATCGTTAGGTACAAATTGGTTTGCGACATCCTACAACAAAGCGAACAGCGACGCGAATCTTAGGCTTCGATTCGAGGGAAAGACAACAGGAGCGATGATCAGCCCTTTCGACGGCTTGCGAGCAAGAAACGCACACAGGCAAGATGAACGATTGAAAACGAACCCTATGGGCAGCGAGTTTTTATTTAACAGAATCCCACGCGACACATCTACGAGAGCTCGTGCCGGTCGAGTCACTACCGAGTACGGCTCGATCGAGACTCCCGTCTTTATGCCCGTCGGCACACAAGGAACCGTCAAAGCGTTGACGCAACAGATGCTCGAAGAGGCTGGAGCCTCGATCATCCTGGGTAACACCTATCACCTGTATCTGAGGCCCGGCCACTCGACGATCAATCAACTCGGGGGGCTGCATCGGTTCATGTCCTGGGAGCACCCGATACTGACCGACAGCGGAGGATTTCAGGTCTTCAGCTTGAACTCGCTCCGCAAGCTGAGCGAGGAAGGCGTCGAGTTTCAATCTCATCTGGACGGCTCGACGCATTTTCTTTCGCCCGAAAGATCGATGGAGATTCAAGCGGCGCTCGGCTCGGACATCGTGATGGCTTTCGATGAGTGCACGCCGTTCCCCGCGACTCGCGACGAAGCGCTAACGTCGCTTACACTCACCGAACAGTGGGCGCGACGATCAAAGCAGCGGCTAGTCGAGCTGCACAACGACCCCGCCGCTGCCGCAAATTCCGGGATCACGATAGTCAATCAGACTCAGGCGTTATTCGGGATCAATCAAGGCAGCACGTTTCTCGATCTTCGGGAGCAAAGTCTTGAGGGGCTGGTCGAAATAGGCTTTGACGGATATGCGATCGGCGGGCTCTCGGTCGGCGAGGAGAAGAGCGCGATGTTCGAAGTCGTTTCACACATCGCACCGCTGATGCCTGAGGACCGGCCTCGCTATCTGATGGGAGTCGGCACGCCTGAAGACATCGTCGAGGCCGTCGCGCTAGGCGTCGATATGTTCGATTGCGTGATGCCGACCCGCAATGCTCGCAACGGGCAGCTCTTCACCAGCCGCGGCAAACTGAACATCAAGAACGCGCGGTATCGAGACGACTCGCAGCCGATTGATGACGCCTGTCGGTGCGCGGTGTGCATGAGATATTCGCGGGCCTACGTGAGGCATTTGTATATGAGCGGGGAGATACTCGGGTCGGTGTTGAGCTCTCTTCACAACATCAGCTTCTACCTTGACATGATGGGGATGATGAGGCAAGCTATCACGCTTGGCACTTTTATTGAATTTCGCGATTCTTTTCTGAGTGGACTAGCACGCGGACAGGACTAATCCTCACCAAGGATTTCGGACCGCAGCCCCCGCGGGCGGAACCTCCCACGGGAAGTGCCAACACGTTTTCAATGAACATAAAAATTGATTTCGGTTCTTTGGCTTTTCTTCAGGGCGGAGGAGGAGGCGCCACAGGCGGATTGATAGGCTTACTGCCGTTCATCCTGATCTTTGTCATCTTCTACTTCCTGTTAATTCGCCCGCAGCAAAAGAAACAGCGGCAGGCGCAACAGGATCGAGAAACGATGCTTAAGGCGCTCAAGGCGGGCGACAAGATTGTCACCACCGGCGGGATCTACGGGACGATTGTCGCGGTGCGTGAGAAGGACGACACGGTACAATTGAGAATCGCGCAGTCCGTCTCGGTTGAAGCCGAACGCAGCGCGATCGCCCGATTGCAGACTTCCGAGAAAGAAGTCGAAGCGATCAAGTAACGTTCAAGGTGACGCAGTATGCATAGCAAGATTAGAAACAGGGTCATCATTATTCTGGTGGTAACGATTGCGGGACTCGCGATAGTCTTCAAACCGCACCACAAGCCTGGCGTCAAGGACTTCACTAACTGGACGCAAATCAAACAGAACCTGTCGGAGAACATTCACCTCGGTCTCGATCTTCGTGGAGGCAGCCACCTGGTAATGCAGGTGCGAACCGATGAGGTAATACAGAAGGTAACCCAGCGCAATGCCGAAGTCGCGCGCGCCAAGCTGCAAGAGAAGAATCTTCCCTTCACCACCGTCAACGCAGATACGCCCGGCAAGATCGTCGTTGAGGCTGCTGACAACACGAAAAACTCGGACATAGTGAGGGAATTAGAGATCGACTTCGGCTCTGACTGGACCTTCAGTGACAAGGGCAACTCAGTAACAGCGTCGATTTCCGAAACCAAACAGAACGAGCTGCGCGAAAGGGCGACCCAGCAGGCGATGGCGATCATTGACAACCGCGTCAACGCGTTCGGCGTTACCGAGCCTACAATTCAGCGCCAGGGCGGCGAGGGCACTTATCAAATAGTCATTCAGATGCCCGGCGTCGATGATCCGGAGCGGATCAAAAACACCCTGAACGCCGACTCTATTCTCGAGCTGAAGCTTGTCGCAAAGGGGACAACTGTTCCTTACCCCACAAAGGAACAGGCTGAAGCGGCTGCTAAAGCGACTCCACCAGGCACGGACCAGTATACCGCCGAGTACGAAGTAAAGGAGTATCGGGATCGTCCTGATGCGACCTCGGCCGTGCAGACAGGCTGGGTGGTCCTGGGCAAGAATCCCGTCGTCACCGGGATCGACATGCGTGACGCGTCCGCGAGATCGTCGCAATATGGCGGGTCTTACGAGATTGACTTCTCGCTGACGAAGGATGGCGCTACGCGATTCGGTGACGCGACCAGTAAGCACATCAATGATCGATTGGCTATCCTCCTAAACAACGAAGTGACGTCCGCGCCGAACATCAATAGCCAGATCAACGACCGAGGTCAGATAACCGGCAGCTTCACCAAGAAGGCAGCAGAAGACCTCGCGTTAAAGCTTCGGTCCGGGGCTCTGCCGGCGAAGGCCGACTACCTCGAAGAACGCACAGTCGGTCCGTCGCTCGGAGCGGATTCGATTCGCCAGGGGGTGACCGCTTCGATCGCTGGAATGCTGGCGGTGGTCATGTTCATGCTGTTCTACTACCGGGGCTCGGGAATCAATGCGGTGCTGGCGCTGGTTCTGAACCTGGTGCTGTTGCTCGCAGCGCTGATCATGTTTGACGCAGTGCTAACCTTGCCCGGCATAGCCGGCGTGATATTGACAATAGGTATGGCCGTCGACTCTAACGTCCTGATCTTCGAACGCATACGCGAGGAGATACGAAGCGGCAAGGTTGTGGCTTCGGCGGTAGACGTCGGATTCAACAAGGCGTTCTTGACAATCATAGACACGCACGTGACGACGATCGTTTCGGCCGTCTTCCTGTTCGTGTTTGGCACCGGTCCGATCCGAGGGTTCGCGGTCACCCTGGTGGCAGGTCTCCTGGCAAACTTGTTCACTGCCGTGTTCGTGTCAAGGACAATTTTCATGTGGCATCTTAACCGCAGCGCACGTGTGGAGACATTGAGTATATGAAACGTGAAACGTGATGCGTGATCGGGTCACGCATCACGTTTCACGCATCACGGGTCATTATGGTAGAGCTATTCAGGAATCCTAAAATAGACTGGCTGAACGCGAAGAAGTTCTTCATCGGCATCACGATTTTTCTGTTGGTGATGGGCGCGATTGCCGTGCAGTTTCGCGGCTTCAATCTTGGAGTCGACTTCACAGGCGGAACGCTCATGACCGTGAGGTTCAAGGAGCAACCGTCGCTGGGTCAGATTCGGGACTCGCTTTCTGCGGCGCATATCGATACGACCAAGGTGACGCTTCAGCCGGTAACCAGCCGACCGAACGAACTGATCATCCATTCTCCCAGCTTGACACCGGATCGGAAGCGGAGCGCCGCGTAGACGAGGACAAGCGATCTATCATCGGCGCGTTGCAGCGGCTCAATCCAGCCGGCGATATTGCGGCTGGCAAGATCAACATCAATAGTGTTGATGCGGCAGGCATCGAGGCCGAGTTGCGGCAAGTTGATCCGCTCAACATCAAGGCACAGTACTTCCCGAGCGAGCATCCCTATCGACAGGTGGGCGATCAGATCATCGCCCTGCGCAACGGGCCGAACAAAGGCTTTCTTCAGGATATGGCCCCGGTCCAAGCTCTGACGCTGGAAGTGAAGGATTTGCCCAACTTCGATGGGAACAAAGTAAAAACGGTGATCCTCGACCGCTTCTATGCGGGCAAGATCGACTTGAATCTTGCCGGCAGGAGTGAAATCGAGGAAGCGTTGGGCCGCATCGACCCGCTCGGAGTTGGCGCGGGCTCCGAAACCTATACGAAAGCGGCTCAAGCGATCTCGGATTACCGCAAAAACAGCAGCGGAGTCATAACCGACATCAGCCTTATTCAAACTCAAGATGTGTCGGCGGAGCTGCTGGAAAAAATGAAGGCCAACTTCACCGAAGGCAACTTCGCCGTGATCTCCGCCGACGTGGTCGGCGCGGTCGTGGGGCAGGACTTACGCAACCGAGCGATCTACGTGACGCTGGCCGCGCTGGCTGGAATGCTTGTTTACATCGCATTCCGCTTCGAGTGGATCTATGGCGTGGCCGCCGTGCTGGCGGTGTTTCACGACATATTGATAACGCTCGGGATCTTCGCGCTGTTTCAGTGGGAGATCAGCTTGACGGTTATCGCCGCGTTGCTTACGTTAGTGGGCTACTCGATGAACGACACGATCGTCATCTTTGATCGCATACGCGAGAACGTCAGGTTGCGGCGACGGGATAGCCTTGCCCAGATCGCGAACGACTCGATCAATCAGACCCTCTCGAGGACCGTCATCACCGCCGGGCTGACTTTCATTTCGGTTGTTGCGATTGTTTTGTTTGGCGGCGAAGTGCTGAGGGGCTTCGCGCTGGCTCTGACGATCGGCATCATCATCGGCACCTATTCTTCGATCGCGGTTGCAAGCCCGATGATGCTATGGTGGGAGTATGTGACCGGCCGCAATAAAGGGCGAGGGAGGCCTGGCGAAGCCCGGGCCCGCGCGGCCGAGCGAACCCTGGCGAAGGTCTGAAGGGCAGCCGACGCGTAACGCGTCCGTCTTGTCCGCGCCTGGTGGTGGGAACAAAGCCGGAATGATCGGTGTCTAATTGGCTGGAAGTTTGAAAACTTCTTGACTAGATGGGAAGGCGAGTGTAGACTCAGCCGGTTTTCAGCCTGACTTACAGCACAACAGAGTTATTGACTAATCAGCGCTCCATGCTTTACCCGACTCTCCAGAGAGACGGTGGCGACTCCGTCGAGCAATTCGAGGCGAGCGCCTCATTTGGTGGATGGCTCATCAAACGATCACAAATCGTGCCGGTTGAGAAGTGCTTCTCCGAACCATCGCAATAACCGGAGGTTAGTTAAATGTTCGATCAACTAGTAACGTCGTCGCCAGTCAAAAGGCGATCGGACCGGTGGATTTATTTTTGCGTTACCGCCGCGGTCTGGGTGTCCCTCTTAACGGCTGTGATCGTCTGGGGCATCGTGGCCTACGACGCCAAACTCAACGAGCAATTCAACCTGCTGACGCTGCTGTCGCCGCCGCCACCTCCTCCTCCGCCGCCACCACCCCCGCCAGCCGCGGCGCCCGTCAAGGTGGTCAAGCAGGACGCGCCAGTTGGGTTCGTGTCGGCGAAGGAACCACCCAAAGATATCAAGCCGCCATCACCCAAGCCACCGGTTTTTGTGAGTAGCAACGCCGGCGACATCGGTGGTCAGCCGGGCGGTGTTCCCGGGGGCGTGCCCGGTGGCGTACCGGGTGGTGTTCCCGGCGGCATCGGTCCAACCGGTCCAGCGGAGCCGCCGCCGCCACCGCCGGAGGACAAGAAGCCACCTGAGCCGCCAAAGATCATCCGCAAGTCGGGCGGCGTGTTTCAAGGATCGGCCACCAGGAAGGTTGAGCCAACTTATCCGCCGCTTGCCAAAGCCGCGCGGGTCAATGGCCAGGTGGTAGTCGAGGTGACCGTTGACGAACAGGGCAACGTGATTTCAGCTCGAGCGCTTAATGGACACCCGCTTCTTAAGGACGCGGCAGTGAATGCGGCGAAGGGTTGGAAGTTCAGTCCGACAATGTTGACGGGCGTGCCGGTGAAGGTCATTGGCACGATCACCTTCAACTTCAACCTGTGAGCACGAGGGTTTGAGACTGCGAGGGTTTGAGGCTGCGAGCAACTAGCAGCCTCGCTGTACGACTATCTAATCTGACTGTGGAGGGTTTCTACCAATGCTACTTCTTCTATCGAACATATGGCTGGCGGGCAACAAGCTCGCTTTCTTCTTGCTCCAAGAGACAGCCGCCGCCGACAAAGGCGCGGCTAGCGGAACCGAGGATTTCTCGCTCTGGGGCATGATCCAGAAGATGAAATGGCCCGCGCTGGTCGTGGCAATTGTGCTCGCCATCATGAGCATGTATTCAATTGCCGTGATGGTCGAGCGTTGGCTGACCTTTAACGCGGCGCGGAACCAGTCGCGACAGTTCGCACCCAAGGTTGCCGCCGCGCTTAGGGACAATCGCATTGACGAGGCGATAGCAATCTCCGATCGCCACAAGAAGTCGCACCTTGCAATGGTGGTCAACGCCGGGCTCCAGGAGTTCCAGGCGCATCAGGCCGGGTCCGACATACCTGGAACCACGATGGACGCAGCGCGACGAGCGCTGCAACGCGCCACCGCGCTAAAGACCGCCGAATTGAAGCGCGGCCTTTCGGGACTGGCTACCATCGGTTCGACGGCTCCGTTCGTGGGACTGCTCGGAACGGTCATCGGGATCATCGGCGCTTTCCAGGGAATGAAGGCGGCTGAAGGAACCGGCATCGCGGCGGTCGCGGGCGGAATCTCCGAAGCGCTGATTGAAACGGCGTTCGGACTGCTGGTGGCAATCCCGGCAGTGTGGGCCTTCAACATCTTCACCAACAAAGTCGAGGCCTTCACGATCGAGATGGACAACTCGTCGTCGGAGCTCATCGACTACTTCATCAAGCGCCGCGAGCTCAAGTGAGGTAACGTTATGGGAATGGCAGTAGGCAGCGGCGAGGGTGGTTACGTCGCTGATATCAACGTCACACCGATGGTGGACGTGATGCTGGTTCTGTTGATCATCTTCATGGTCATCGCGCCCATGTTGCAGAGTGGCGTCAGCGTCGCGTTGCCAAAATCGAAGTATCCTGAGCCGGATCCGAATATCATCAAGGACACGTCGGCCGTGATTGCGATCCCTGATAACGGCGAGTTCTACATCGGCCGGGACAAGGTCGCGATGGCGGACATTCCGACGAGGATCAGGACAATCCTCAAGGACAAGCCCGTGCCTGATCAGGTCGTGTACATCAAAAGCGGCAAGCTCGTAAAGTACGGGACCGTCGTGTCAATAATCGATTCGATTCGCGAAGCGGGCTTCGAGCGTATAGGCCTGGTCGCCGAAAAAGAAAAGACTGGTCAAGCGGCGGCGGGCGGCAGTCAATAACCAGAACGTCCGTTGCGTAGAATTTGTTGCGGGCGTTCCGTGCGAGCGTCCGCCGGGGTTTGTGCTTTAACACCATGGAGGATGCTGCCTTTCATTCGGCAGCTTTAAGAAAAATGGCACACGGAGAAGTCGACGAAGGAGTACATTCGAGAAAACTGGGGCTCGCGCCCCCTAACATCAACGTCACCCCGCTGATTGACGTTTTGCTGGTGCTGCTGATCATATTCATGGTGATCCAGCCGCAGAAGGAAGCGAAGTTCGAATCGCTGATTCCCCAAAAACCGCAAGACACGAAGGACTCAATGGTCCCGCCATCGGACTTGCTGATGGTCGACGTCAAAATGCAAGGCGCTGGGCTGGATCAGCAGGTCGAGTTGAACAGCAAGGCGATGACGCTGATGGAACTATCTACCACGCTTAAGGACCTGCTCGAACAGCGGCCCGACAAGACCGTGTTTATCAAAGCGCCGAAGGATAAACAATACGGCGATATCGTTTCGGTCATCGACGCGGTCAAAGGAGCGGGCGCACAGCCCATTGGGCTTCAGATAGACTACCTGCAGTAGACGGGCTCGCCCGCCAGCTGGAAAGAAGGAACGGAATCAAGAACCGGAGGAACGAGCCTTGAACAACAAAACGAAACCTGCGCTTCTGGCATTGTTGGCGCTTGCGCTATTGGTGCTTGCGCTGACGACGCCAGGTTGTGGAGTGGTCAATAGTCTGCGCGCCAAGAATAGCCTTAACGACGGCGTGCGCGAGTTCAACAAGGGCAAGTATCAATTGGCCGAAGAGAAGTTCGCACGCTCCCTTGAACTTAACCCTGATCTGACAAACGCTCAGCTGTTCTATGCTCGCGCGCTCAATGCACAGTTTGACCAGGGTTTGACGGACGAACTTGGCAGGAAAACGATCGGGGCTTACGACGATATCATCAGCAAGAATCAGGATAAACCCGACGCGGTGGATCAAGCCCTGGCTTTCAAGGCGAACATCTACAGCCAGCTAAGCCGAGCCAACGCTGAGAGGGCCGCGGAGTACAGAGCACATCAGCGCGAGACTCTTGAGAGGAGAGCAACACTTCCGTCGGCTACGGCGAAGACCAAGGCTGATGTTTACTACACCCTTGGCGTGGGCTACTGGCAGGAATCTTACGACCTGAATGCCAGTTACGTGTCTCATAACAAATCCGTGCCGCCGGACATCCTCGAAAAGATGAAGCCGCTTGATAAGAAAGCGCACGAGTACTTGCAGAAGGCCATATCGGTCGACCCAAACTACGCCAATGCCTGGTTCTATGAGAAGCTGGTCTACATCGAAGAGATGAAGTACGACCCTGGTCGAAAGGACGAGTTGACGAAGAGGGCCATGGAAATGCAAGACAAATACATGGCAATGCAAAAGGCGCAACAGCAGCAAGCTGCCGCCGAAGCACCCGCGACTTCGAAATGAAGTAGCTTCCCTCCTGTGCTAGAATCCAGGTGACACCCTCAAAAAGGGTGATCACCTTTTTTTGTTTTTGGGATATTACCCGGCCTTGCATCAACAATGATTCGGTTCGAAACGATAATCGAAAAGCTCCGGAAGAACCATCCCGACGCCGACGAGCAACTTCTGCGCCGTGCGTACTTGTTCTCAGCCCGCCAGCATCGGGGGCAGACGCGACAGTCGGGCGAGCCATACCTTGTCCACCCCCTCGAGGTCGCAAACATTCTGGCCGATCTCAACCTCGATCCGATCTGCGTGGCGACTGGACTGCTGCACGATATCGTTGAAGATACCGAAACGTCCGCCGAAGAAATTGAGGAATATTTCGGGCCCGAAATCGCCCATCTGGTCGACGGGCTCACCAAGATATCAAAGCTCGATCACGCTTCAACCGAAGAACGCCAGGCGCTCAACATGCGCAAGATGCTGTTGGCGATGGTGGACGATGTGCGCGTGGTACTGGTCAAGCTCGCCGACCGGCTGCACAACATGCGCACGCTCGAATACCTTCCCGGTGAAAAGCGGCGGCGAATCGCACAGGAGACGCTCGACGTCTACGCGCCGATCGCGCACAGGCTTGGTATGGCGCGCGTTCGAGGTGAACTCGAAGACCTGGCATTCAAGCATCTCGAGCCCGAGGAATATCAGAAATTGAAAGAACTGGTCGAGAGCCGCCGCTCACGCCTGGAAGCATTCCTTGAAGAGGTCAAACAGCGGATCCTCGACATGATGGGGACCTCGGGCATCCAGATCGTTTACATCGAAGGGCGCATCAAACGGCTGTTTTCGATCTATCAAAAGCTCCGGCGTCAGCAAATAAACATCGATCAGGTTTACGACCTCGTGGCCATGCGAATAATCACCGAATCCGTCAAGGATTGCTACGCCGCGCTGGGGGTGATTCACACAGCCTGGAAGCCGATTCCCGGGCGCTTCAAGGACTGGATAGCAATACCGCGAGAGAATTTCTATCAGTCGTTGCATACATCGGTCGTAGGCGACGGAGGCCAGTCGTTCGAAGTCCAGATCCGCACACGGGAAATGCAATCGATTGCTGAAGAAGGTATCGCCGCGCACTGGAAGTACAAAGAAGGACGGCGAGGAACGCACACCGATGAGGACGAAGCGTTCGTGTGGCTCAAACGGCTGGTCGAGTGGCAACAGGAAGTCAAGGACTCCCGCGAGTTCCTCGACTCACTCAAGCTGGATCTTTATCCCAAGGAAGTCTACTGCTTTACGCCTAAGGGCAAGGTGATCGAGTTGCCTCGGGGGGCAACACCCGTGGACTTCGCCTTCCTGATTCACACTCAAGTCGGTCTCGCTTGCGTTGGGGCCAAAGTCAACAGCCGGATAGTGCCGCTCAAGTACCAGCTTCGCAACGGCGACGTGGTCGAGATAATGACCTCGCCCTCAGCGCACCCGTCGCGCGACTGGATGAACTTCGCCAAAACTTCGCGGGCGCGGGCGAAGATTCGTCACTACCTCGCCGAGAGCGAAAGAACGACTGCGATCGAGCTTGGCAAGAAGCTGTTCGAAAAGGAAGCGGACCGATTCCGGCTGAACACGAAAAAGTTGCTGTCGAACGGCGATCTTGACCGTATCGCCGCCGACTATGGAGTTGCGCGCACGGATGATTTGCTCGCCGCAATCGGCTACGGCAAGGTGCTTCCGCGCAACGTGATCGCCAAGCTCCTGCCGCCTGACCGCGTTGGCGAAATCGAGCAAGAGAAGCGGCCGACGCTCAAGCAGGTCGTCAAGCGCGCGCTTGGACTGCAGGACCGGATCGTGGTCAAAGGAATCGACGACGTAATGGTATATCGCGCTCGCTGCTGCAATCCGATTCGCGGCGAAGAGATCATGGGCTACATTACTCGCGGCAAGGGCGTCGCCGTGCATTCGACCCGCTGCCCCAACATGCCCGGCTTGCTTGTGAACCCGGAGCGGCTGATTGAAGTCGAATGGATGAAGGCGGACGCCAAACACGAATCCGCTTATCCGGTCACCATGCGGCTTGTGACCGAAGATCGGCCCGGCATGGTCGCCGACGTGACGCAAGCGATCGCAGGCGTTGGCACCAACATTCGGGATATCCGCGCGTCGTTGGATGACGAGGGGCGCGGCCAGCTCGTTCTGACTGCCGAGATATTCGACCTCAAGCATCTGGAAAGAATCATTGGCGCGCTCAAGTCTGTCCGCGGCGTGATGGATGTCGAGCGCGCAAGCGGTGAACCCGTGCCAGTCTAAAGCATCTCAGATTCTTCAGTCTTCGAAGCGCGAACTCACCAGTTAACTCATGAATCCACGATCGGAATCTCGCAATTCCTAACTTGTAATCCGAGAATCCTTGCCGGTGGACAACAACTCACTCATCTGAGATAATCCGGAGTTTCAGCGACGTGCGCAATTCCCAACAGTGAGCCAGGCAAATATGAAAGACCGCGTTCAGACCGACAGCGCGCCTAAGGCTATCGGGCCTTACTCGCAGGCGATCAAGGCAAACGGGCTTGTTTTCGCTTCCGGTCAGATTCCGCTCGATCCAGCAACGATGCAGATAGTTGAAGGCGGTATACGGGAGCAGACGGAAAGAGTGATGAACAACTTGAGCGCGGTGCTTCAAGCCGCCGGTAGCTCGTTGGACCGCGTGGTCAAAACGACCGTGTTTCTCGCTGATCTGGCCGACTTCGCCGAAATGAACGAGACATACGGGCGCTTTTTTGGAGAAGCGCCGCCGGCTAGATCAACGGTGCAAGTGTCGCGGTTGCCGCGCGACGTGCGGGTCGAGATCGATCTAATCGCTTTGGCTGGTTGAGGTAGAACGAGAGATTTTGGATTTTGGATTAACACCATTCGGTGGCAATCCAAAATCGCAGATCACACATCGGTCAGGCAGCTTTGACGACTTTGCCCGCCTTCAGGCATCGCGTGCAGACGCGAATCCGTTGCGCGCGGCCGCTGATCAGCGCTCGGACGCCCTGCAGGTTTGGATTGAAGCGGCGGTTGGTGCGGTTGTTGGCGTGGCTTACAGTGTGACCAAACTGAGGTCCCTTGCCGCAGACTTCGCAGCGTTTCGACATTGTTGTGTACCTCCGATGAGAATCGCGCTATGAAAGCAAAGCGACAGTTTAGCACGGGCGGCTCATCGTTCGTCAAATCATTTTGTCGGACACACTTTAGCTTGTCGCTGACTCGCAACGGAGTAGCATCCAACGATCATCGACAAGAGCGACAAACTGAAGTTTGTCGGACTCTTCGATAAGGAGCATCACTGTGTTTCGTTACCTCAAACCACTCACCGTAGTTCTTTCCTCTTCCATGCTGCTCGCCGCCTGCAAAGGCACATCGGACAAATCGCCGCTCGAAGTCGCGGCGAAAGTCGGATCTCGCGAGATCGCGCTGAAGCAGGTTGACAGCACGATCAAACAGCAACTGGATGCCAGCGGCGGCAGCGCATCGATGTCATCGGCGGAGCTCGTCGCCGCGCGACTCAGTGTTCTTGAAAAACTGATCCAGGAAGAGGCTCTGTTTCAGAAGGCCCAAAAGGAAAACCTTGTGCCGGATGACAGCAAGGTTAATCAAGAAGTTCAGAAGCGCAAACAGGACGCTCAAGTGACCGAAGAACAGTATCAGAACCAGATCAAGCAGGCCGGGTTCACCGAGGAAGAAATTCGGGATCAGATTCGCCGCCAGCTAGCAATTAACGAGCTTACAGAGCGTCAGAAGACTCGCGTGAACGCGCCTACAGACGGAGACATTGAGAAATACTACTCCGATCACAAAGCCGAGTTTAAGGCCGAGCGGGGCGCCGACATCTCCGTGATAGCCGTCTCGCCAAGCAATAACGGGAGCGAGGCAGGAGCCGAGCAGAAGATCAGATCTATCTATGCTCAGCTAAAAAGCGGGGCCGATTTCGCAACCGTTGCTTCGCAAAAATCCGAGGAGCAGGCATCGGCCATTCGCGGAGGCCGTCTCGGTTTTGCATCGGAGGCGGGCCTGAAGCAGTCCTTTGCCGGCGTACCCGATGTTGCTACGCGAATAATGTCGCTCACTGAAGGCCAATACACCGAGCCGGTGAAGGATAGCAACGCCGGAAATTGGTATATCTTCAAGCTGAATGTGAAGCGTGAGGCCCCGCAGAACCTCACCCTCAACGACGTTCGCGCCGACATCATCAACACGATAACGCAACAGCGTCAGCAAGTGTTGTTGAACGCACTCGTAGTAGTAACCTTGACCGAAACCACAACAAAGAACTACCTGGCTGAGCGGATCGTCCAGAATCCGCAGAGCATCATCGAGATGCGCCCGTCGCAGTTGTTGCAACCTTCCGGTCAGCAGCAGCAGGCACAACCGCGAATTGAGAATGAGAATCAGGCGGCGCCCCCGGCGGGTCCCAATAGATCGGCTTCGTCAAACACGAACAAAGCCGCGGTGACGAACGGCAACAAACGGTAAGGAACTATTTTCCATTATTTTCCATATTTTCCATTTGTCATGTGTCATTTTCCATTTTCTATTCTCTATTTTCTATTTGTCATCGAGCCATTCGATAACAAATGACAAATCCAAAATGGAAAATAGAAAATGACAAATTGAAATGGAAAATTGATCCTGCTTCTTCTTCCTACAAATGCTTCTCAGGCTTGACGACGTCTACAAATCCTACGGTGCGACCGAAGTCCTGCGGGCGGTCACCTTTCAACTAAACCCGCGTGAGCGGGTGGGGCTAGTCGGCCGCAACGGCGCCGGCAAGACGACAATCTTTCGCCTGGTCACCAGGCAAGAAGAAACCGACCGCGGAGAAGTTGTCTTGCTTCGAGGGCTTCGCATAGGTCTGCTCGAACAACAGCCAACCTTCGAAGGTGAACTGAGCGTGCGCGACGAAGCGCTGAATGTGTTCACCGAGATCCGCGCGATGGAAGAAGAAATGACTCGCCTCGAACACGCGATGTCGGACACCAAGGGCGATGCGCTCGACGAAGCTATGCACTCCTTCAGCGACCTGCGACACGCGTACGAATTTGCAGGTGGATTCAGCTATCACGCGCGCGCCGAAGCCGTGCTGGCCGGTCTCGGGTTCAGCGACGACGAGCTGGACAAACCGGCTGAACAACTCAGCGGAGGCCAGAAGGCCAGGCTCGCGCTGGCGAAGTTG
>WNFR01002106.1_pt1 | contig 20750 bp, 20 predicted proteins | sample 5400221 | NCBI WGS metagenome assembly WNFR01 (sample SAMN13153357, study PRJNA577476) | soil metagenome | isolation source: 40 cm soil under Madrone tree | place: USA:California | collected 2016-06-14 | reverse complement strand
GCTGGAAACATGGGCAGATTGTATAAGGAAGTCAGAAGTGAGAAGTCAGATTGTAGAACTGAACCCCAACAATTCAACGGGGCTGCTCGAATCGGAGGCTTTACATCTACAATTTGACTTCTCACTTCTGCAATCATTCTTCCCGATTGCGCACTCCGGCGAAGCAATATATTCTGGCTCCGTCCTCCCATGGCCAAGCTTTTCGAACTGCCTCGTTACATTGCAGTGGAAGGTCCGATTCGCGTCGGCAAGAGCACGCTGGCGCAGGTTCTCGGAGAGCGCCTGGCGGCCCAGCGGGTCATCGAACCGGAAGACAATCCATTTCTCAAGGCTTTTTACGAAGGCGAGCCGGGAGCCGCTTTTCAGGCACAACTTGCGTTCCTGATCCGGCGCTTCGAACAGCTCAGCGCGCTCGATCTCGGCGCGCGTTCGAACAAGACCATCGTCGCCGACTATATTTTCGAAAAAGACAAGCTCTTCGCCTGCCTCAACCTCAACGATCAGGAACTCGATACCTACAATCGCTATTTCAATTATTTTCGGGAACAGCTACCCACCCCCGACCTGGTCATCTATCTGCAAGCCACGCCCGAGGTGTTGAAAAAGCGCTTGAAAAAGAAGAACGCCCCCGGCGAAAAAGCCATCAACGAGGACTACCTGATGGAAGTCGTAAAAGCCTACGAGCACTTTTTCTTTCACTACACGCAGTCTGATCTGCTGATCGTAAATACCTCCGAGATAGACTTTGTGGACCGCAACGAAGACCTCCAGGAACTGCTCAAGAAAGTCTCCGCGCCAATCAAGGGTACGCAATACTTCCTGCCCTTGGGTAGTCAGGAAGCGGCTAGCGCCTAGAAATAACTCTGGATCGAAGAGCGCGACGCCGTCGCAATCCACGATCGCCTTCTAGCTATTCATGGCCGAGCGGCCGGTTTGCGTGACCAGGGACTTCTGGAATCCGCGCTTGCCCGGCCGCGTCAGCACTACGCCTATGACGGCACTATCGATATCGTCGCCATGGCTGCTCCATACACAGCCGGCATTGTCCGTAACCATCCGTTTGTCGATGGCAACAAGCGGACCGGTTTTGTGATCGGCGTTCTGTTTCTCGAACTTCACGGCAACGAGTTCAAGGCCAGCGAAGAGGATGCGACGCAGGTTGTGATGGGGCTGGCGGCGGGGACGCTCGATGAAACCTCCTACACTGCTTGGCTGCGTCTCAATATAAAACGTGAGCGAGGCCGTGTCTAGCTAACCCCTTTGGCATCTGCATCTTGACTCCGCTGCACCATCCGTGAACGCTTGGACATTAGGCCATCGACCAACACTCTTTTTGCCGCTATAATCATCCCAGCATCATCCAAGATGCGTACAGGCTCTATCCGCCCGGTTGCGGAGGGGCACTGGAGGACATTGTGAGTCTCACTCCGATCGGCGCACCTCGCCGGAAAATTACTACTGCCACCCTTCGAGAAAAGAAGCTTCACCGCGTTCCGATAACTTGCCTAACGGCTTATGACTACGCGATCGCGCGACTGGTCGACGAAGCTGGCATCGACATCGTCCTGGTGGGCGACTCGCTGGCCATGACCATGCTCGGCTACGAGAACACGCTCTCGGTCACGGTAGATGAAATGCTGCATCACGTGCGCGCCGTTCGCCGCGGCGTGAAAGATGCATTGCTTGTCGCCGACATGCCTTACGGTTCGTATCACGCCAGTGCCGAAGAAGCGGTTCACAACGCTGCACGGTTCGTGAAAGAGGCTGGGGCAGAAGCCGTCAAGATGGAAGGCGGCGAAAAGCGGGTGGACGTGATCCGCCGCGTGATCGACGCCGAAATCCCCGTCGCTGGACACATCGGCCTGACGCCCCAATCGGTCAACATGATGGGCGGCTACAAAGTGCAGGGCAAGACGCTGCATGCGGTCGAGCAGTTGATGCGCGATGCCGTCGCCCTCGACCACGCCGGAGTCGCGTGCATTTATCTGGAAGGCATTCCGCGGGAAGTCGCCGCCATGATCACGGCTGAAGTGGAAACGCCGACGATCGGAATCGGTGCGGGCCCTGACTGTGATGGCCAGGTGTTGGTCTTCCATGACCTGGTCAATCTAACGTTCAGCCCTCCGGCCAAGTTCGTGCGGCATTATGGAGACGCTTCCGCGGTGATCACGCAAGCGGTTGAGGCCTTCAAGAGCGACGTGGCGCGAGGCCAGTTTCCCTCCGACGGCGAGTCGTATCATCTGCCCAAAGACACGCAGGCGGCACTCGAAACGGTACTCCAACGCAAGCACGCCCTGCGGCGATAATTGGAGCGGAGACAGAATCCCTTGCGAATCGTCATTGGTCTGATTTTGCTCGTGAGCCTTGCGTCCTGCACCAAGCCCGATGCACCGGCTGCGCAACCGTCCGCGGAGGCGCCCAAAGAGACTGGACTCGAACGCATTCCAGAGCCAGATCCATTGAAATATCCCAGGCTCGAGGACATGGGGCAGTGGCGTAATCCGCAACTAGTGGTCCGCGAGGACGGGATTGGGCTGGTCGACAGGGAGAATCACGAGGTCCACATTCTCACGCCGGAACAGGTTCCCGCCGAATTGGTCTCGCTGTCTGAGACTGCATGGCCGTACGGTCGTGTGGTGCTCGTCACCCAGGCTGCCTCGACCGACAAGTCGGAACAAACCAAAGCGAAGCTACGCGAAAATCGCGGATTGCTGATGGGGACGCTGAAGGAATTGCAGGTTCAGGTCCGCGAGGCTCCCTGAGAAGATGTGGAGCCTGTGAGGATTTTCTCGACCATTACGGAGACCCGTGCCGAGTGCCGCACGGTTTGGACAAATGGCAAGCGCCTCGGACTGGTACCCACCATGGGCGCCCTGCACGAAGGCCATCTATCACTGGTGCGGGCCGCGAAAGCTCAATGTGACGTCGTGGCTGTTTCCCTTTTCGTCAATCCAACACAATTCGGCCCGACAGAGGACCTCGCAAAATATCCTAGGCCATTCGAGCGGGACCGCGAGCTTCTGGAGAAAGAAGGTGTTGCGATTCTGTTCGCGCCGTCGGCTGAAGAGATGTATCCGAAGGGGGAAGTTACGAGGGTCGTAGTCGAAGCGTTGAGCGAAAAGTTGGACGGGCGATCGCGTCCCGGACACTTTCGAGGTGTGACGACCGTGGTCTCCAAGCTCTTTCACATTATCGAGCCCAACGTTGCCTTCTTCGGGCAGAAAGATGCCGCGCAGTCAGCGATCATTCGCCGCATGGTACGCGATCTGAATTTCCCCGTGGAAATCGTAATCTGTCCGATCGTCCGCGAGCCCGATGGGTTGGCGATGAGCTCTCGCCATACCTATCTGAATCCCGAAGAACGTCAGAGAGCCCTCGTGCTGTGGCATTCGCTAAAAGTGGTGGAAGAAACATTTCGGGCCGGAGAAAAACGCGCGGCCCCACTGATCGCAGCTGCTCGCGATGTCTTCACCCATGAACCGCGGGTCCGGCTGGATTATTTTGAAATCGTCGATCCGGACACGCTGGACCCCGTCGAGCACATCGCGCAACCGGCGCTGATTGCAGTCGCTGCCTATGTCGGCCCAACGCGTCTCATTGACAATGTGATACTGACGCCGGGAAAAGTAGAGCCGTCGATTAGCTAATCTCTTACTCAAGATCCCCAACTTTCGAGACGCAGGATCGTCGCGAACTGGGCGGCAGATTCTCACTCACGATTCTCCGCACTCCACATATCAAAGCTAAGCTCTGTAGTGCACAACACTGATTACGAAGGAATACTCGCTTAGCTATGTAGGAGGTCGGACCGACAGCTGAATTAGAACCAAGCTATTTTTGACGAACCTTGTAAGAACGGTCTGGGCCGTCCAGGGGAAGGGCGGTCCCGCTGTTCCATTCTCCTTGTGAGTCTTCTCGCCGTAGATGTTAACAACCCTTCGCGCGTGTCCTATTGTCAGCCATCTTGCAACGTTCCCACGGCATCTCAAACCCCCTGTAAAGGAGAAATCGTAAGATATGCGCAAGTTTCTGATCGTTTCACCACTCAGCACGATTCTGTTGCTCGGCTCAGTTTGGGCACAGGATGCAACTCCTTCGCAGCAGCCCGCGGACCAGAGTTCGCAGGCGGCTCCGGACAATACGGCAAAGAATCAGCGTGATCGCAACCAATCAGAGCCGACTGCCGACAAGCAGAAGGAAAACAAACCCGATCGCGAACTTGCTCGCCAGATTCGGCAGGCGTTGGTAAAGGACAAGTCTCTTTCCACCTACGCTCACAACATTAAGGTCATTGCGCAAAACGGCGAAGTAACGCTCAAAGGCCCGGTGAAGTCTGCCGAGGAGAAGCAAGCTATCGAAGCCAAGGCTGCGGAAGTGGCCGGCGGCCCTGACCGCATCAAGAGCGAAATCGAAGTCACACCCAAGTAAGTTCACGAAAAACATCTCAGGGCGTTACAAAGAGCACAACGAAAAGGAGATTTCAGATGGCAGGCAAAAACACGGCTGTGTTCGGTATCTATCGCGATCAGGCAAGCGTTTCCCGTGCGGTGGGCGAGTTACGCGCGGCAGGTTTTCGCAACACCGACATCTCGGTTCTATTTCCCGAGAATGAAGGCACGAAGGACTTCGCTCACGAAAAGCATACCAAGGCTCCCGAGGGTGCCGCCACCGGAGCCACTTCCGGTGCGGTCATCGGCGGAGGACTGGGCTGGCTGGCCGGTATCGGCGCACTGGCGATTCCCGGCCTTGGGCCATTCATCGCCGCTGGTCCCATCGTCGCAGCCCTGGCTGGGGCAGGTGCGGGAGGAGTTGTCGGCGGCCTCACCGGCGCACTGGTTGGCATGGGTATTCCAGAGTACGAAGCCAAGCGCTACGAGGGACGGGTCAAAGACGGAGGCATCCTGCTCTCGGTTCATTCGGACGACTCTCAGTGGACCAAGAAGGCGAAGGAGATTCTCGAGCGGACCGGCGCTCAGGACATCTCGTCAACTGGCGAAGCCAGCGCGGATTTTCAGAAGACCGACAAACCGATGCAGCGCGCGAGCTGAGGTGATTGGAAAATTGTAGAAAATAATAGTGAATCAAAAGGAGACCAAAAATGGGTGACGAAAAACAACCAGGCCAGCAGAATCCACAGCACAACGATCCGCAACGCGAACGGGATAACCAGCAGCGGCAGGGCGGGACGCAGCAGGATCCGTCACGCCAAAAGCCCGGCCAGAGCGAGTCCGAGCGGGACCGGGACCAGCAGAAAGACAAGAAGACTGCTTAGTAGGTGGGGGAGGTCTCGCGTCGCGAGACCTCCCGCTTCTTGCACGTCCTGGTCGGTTGTGCTGTGTGTAGGGATGACTTCGGCGGCCGGCCAATGCCCAGTCAACCGCGCGTTAGGGGCGTTGACCATAAATTCGCTGAAATCGATGGCCAGAAATTCGCTGAAACCGAAGTCACTGGCTGCTCCCCCTCCTCCAAACGAACCCAGCGCCATTCCCATGCCAGGAGCGCCGTTCGGATAAGTGCAATCGGTCACCGGTCCCGCCAGGATGACGCCGTTTTTCAGCAGGGTCAGAACAGGACATCCAGCGCCGTTCCGCAACGAAGTCGCCGTTATGACATCGCCGTCGTGGACTGCGTACTTAGCGCCGTGGACGCCGTTGTTGGCGAGATACGTAAAATCGCCGAACGCCCCATTCCATCGCACGATGACCGCGTAGGCCTGTGCTCCCCCGCCACACCGGTAATCAAACTCGTACCCCGTGATGCTGTGAGCCGAGATGGTTGAATTGGTACGAAGTTCCACTTCTTCGTAGTCGGTCGCATTACATGGATTGACGATCTTCACCTTAGCCTGGACGAACTGATTCGGTCCCCAATCTCCAGTTAAGACTGCGGTCGAGTCATCGAAGGTCTGCGAATTGACTTGGGTTCCAAAGGCCAAGCCTGCTGTGGTCTGCATGTCCTTCCAGTCAGTGCCTTCCGCCTGGCCATTGGTCCAGTACGTATTCTCAGAGATTGGGCTCTCGATCGCTGGAAAGGTAGTGCGATAGGTGCCAACGTTTCCGTAGGCGGCCAAACAGAGAAAGAGAACGAAGATGGGGATCGCGAGATGAGCAAAATGCGCGCGTAAACTTGATCCATGCGGTGACCCGGATGCGGCGACGCTGCCAGATCTGGACCAACTGCCGTTGCTTCCGTGCGTCATGACGGTCATTATTTAGCAAGCGGTCAGGAGCGCGACCATTCAGTAATCCATGTAAGAAAGAAATGTCTTTAATGCATAATCTCTAGGAAAATCAAATAGACGTTCGAAGCAGCTCAACAGCTCGGAATGCAAAGCGGCACTCCACGAGTTGGAGGATTGATAGGAGCGTTGCGACGTTCGGCAGAGGGTCTCTCCAAAGTCCTGACGTGTGGTTGGTTGGCAAGGGGGCAGCGCGATCATCTGGGCGTCGACAGGGGGGCTTGGAGTTCCTGACCCGTCGGAGCGACAATCGCGCTGGTGGAAAGGAATTTACCGAGGCGAACCTTAAGTCCGGCTTAAGGAAATGCCTCGAACTCATAAAATGGAATGGTGGGCGCTATAGGATTCGAACCTATGACTTCCACCGTGTGAGGATGGCACTCTACCGCTGAGTTAAGCGCCCACAGGTCGCGGTATCAAATTGTAGCAAATCCCCTGGGGACGACACTCAGGCTGTTGAAGTTCGTCCACCAGTCCTGCGGCTCGTTCGTGCCTCCGCTATGGGATTGTGGCGTTGGCTTGGTTGATCCAGAGTGGCGCCCCACTCGGAGACGAGAGCTGACCATAGAACCTCTTCCCGCTGGGGTTGCCTAGCAACTGCACCGACACGGTCTGGGAAACCTGTCCTGGTGAAAATGCTACCGTCTGGGACACCGGCGAGTAATCGACACCGGCGACGGCCGTTCCATCCGCGGTCCCAAAGCCTACCGAGACAGTTTGGGCGCTTGACGGATTGAGCGTCACGGTAAACGTGGCGGAGCCGTTCGCGATAGCAGCGTTACTCACAGAAATCTGTTGCAGCTTCGATTTATATCGTATCGATCCTGCCAGCGCTGGGCTGGCGCCTTCGCAATGCTGTTCGAAATCCGCCGCGAAACTCTTGACGTTGCCAGATGCGTCGTACTTGGCCTTTAGGACGCTGAAGCGGCCAGTAAGGGTATTGCAGCCCCTTCCCGCTCCGGAGACGCTCAGGCCAGGTACGCCGGAAGGTTGGAATGGAAACCGTTGCGCATTCTCGTAGTCTCCTGGGACAAGCACGGCGTTGTTCGGCGCGGCGAAGTCCAGATTCCAAAAGTCGCTATTGTTGATGGAGAAGCTGACTCCCTGATCAAAGTTCCGGTTTGGGGTGAAGGTACCATCCGCGGAGGAAACTAAGAGCTGTCCGGAGTTGATGTAATCGCCAGGCTGACCGTACATGGTCAATGCGGTCAGCGAGATATTGGGATCCAGGATGCCGACGTTCGACAGCGCATCTCCAAGTGCCGCCCCAGTCGGCTGGCTCAGCTTCATGTGGAAGATCTTGTTGCCGCGAGCCAGACGATCTCCGAGAACCGGGACGGAGATGGTTTGTGAGGTAACTTGAGGACCGAAGGTGACTGTGCCCGTTATTGGCGTGTAATCGATACCCTGATGCCCTGATCCGTCTTGCGTGGAGTATTGAACGGATACCGGGGACGAACTTGGCATCGACACAGCGAGCGGGACGATAGCGTCACTGCTGCCGGTATTCCCTTTCAAGGTTGTTGCGTTTCCTACAGAAACTCTCGGCGATAACGGCACGGCTGAGTTGTAACGCACCGAACCGTAAAGAGCTGGAGGAGAGCCCTCGCAGTGTTGTTCGAAGTCGATAGCCAAGCGGTCGACCGTTCCATCCTGAGCGAACACGAGTTCAGAAACCAGAAACCTTCCGGCGTCCCTGTTGCAGCCGCGGCCGTCTCCGGAAACGTCGATCCCCGGCCTGGTGGGTGAGTGAAATGCGAATCGTTGCGCGCCTTCGTACTCGCCTTTCGTGAACTTCATAGCGGTTGGCGGCCCGAAGTCCAGAAACCAGAAATGACTGTAGTTGGGAGTATTGAAGTTGATTTGGACACCGCTGTTGTAGGTTCCTTGCACTGTGAATGCGCCGTCGGCAGGAGTAAAGGTGAGCTGCTGACCTTGACCAACCCAGTCTCCGGGCTGGCTGTTCAGATAGATCAGGCTCTGGGCCACTTCCGGCGACCATTCTTGCGCCTCCACAGTCAGCGCAGCGGCAAGTAGCAGCGCTCCAATCAACGCTATTGTTCGGGTCATCATCAGGAATACCTCCGTTCGGTGGGGGAACCAGGTTAGAAACCAGAAGATCACCGCGCCCTCTTGGGGACGCTGGCAAAGTAGGCGCATCCTATCACAGACTTGTAAGGCGAAGTTACTATTCATCTATCGACGGGTAAGCGCGCCCACGATTGCAGGGGAGCAACACTCCGAGATGCTAAGATTTCGGGGATGGCCGACCGAAGTAAAGCCAGGAAAGTGGTACATGCAGCCGCCAAGCCGGTGCGCGCACGCAAGGTTGACCATCGCGACGGATCGGAACTGGTCATCATCACAGGCATGAGCGGTTCCGGGAAGGCTTCGGCGCTCAAGGCGTTCGAGGATCTGGGCTACTACTGCGTCGATAACCTGCCCGTCGATCTGATTCCCCGCTTTGCGGAACTTGCCATCCAGTCGGGAGAAATTCCGCGGACCGCTCTGGTGGTGGACGTGCGCGAGGGGACGCAGTTGGAGCGGCTGCCCGCAATCCTGAAATCCATTAAGCGGATGATTCCCACGCGAGTCATTTTCCTGGAGGCCAGCGACGCATCACTGTTGCGGCGCTTCAGCGAGACTCGCCGCCCGCACCCGCTCGGCACCGACACCACCGTGAAAGCCTCGCTCACGGCGGAGCGGCGGCACCTGCGATCCCTGCGCTCGCTCGCCGACATGGTGATCGACACTTCGAAGTTCAACGTTCACGAGTTGCGTGCGCACCTGACCGATCGCTTCAAACATCAGGCGGGCGGTCATCATACGATCCTCGTTTCTTGCGTAAGTTTCGGGTACCGGCACGGCGTGCCCGACGACGCGGACCTGGTGTTCGACGTGCGTTTTCTCCCGAATCCTCATTTTGTTCCGGAATTCCGGCCGTTGACCGGGCGCCATCCGCGTGTAGCCAAGTACATCCGGTCGTTTCCGCAGACGCAGGAATTCATCACTCGTATTTCCGATCTGTTGGTGTATTTGCTGCCGCACTATATTCGGGAAGGGAAAAGCTATCTGACCATCAGCTTCGGATGCACCGGCGGACAGCATCGCTCGGTCATGATTGCCGAAGAGGTCGGCAAACGGCTACGCAAGGCGGCCTACAAAGTCAAAGTGGCACACCGGGATATGCCGAAGTAAAGGCCCGACGTTCTCGTGTGGGGACGGGTCTCTGACCCGTCCCGCCGGATCGAAGACCCGGCTCCGCACTCATATAGAATTGGTCACACGCATGGCAACCACTTTACCCGCGGGCGCGACCGAACCGCAGCCCCAGAATTCGACCGGGCAATTGGCACGGCTTCTGCGCTATCTGATTTCCTATCTTTGGCAATTCCTGCCGGCCGTAGTTCTGATGGCGATGGTCGGGCTGCTTGATGCGTTCCGTCTTCTGTTAATCGGCCCGATCTTTGATCGCGTGCTGAATCCAGCCGCACCCGGCAAGCCGATCCAGCTATTCAGTTTCCCAGGCAGCGACCGTACGCTCTTGCTCCAGCAACTAGTGCCGTCGCACTTTCACAATCCCTGGACGGTAGTCGCGTTTGCGCTCGTCGCGGCGACAGTGCTCAAGGGGATTTTCGATTACGTTGGAACGTACCTGGTCAACTACGCGGGTTTTGGCATGGTCACCGATCTGCGGGACGATCTTTACAACACCATCCTGCGCCGGTCCAGCGCATTTTTTTCCAAGCACACTACCGGCACTCTCATCTCAACGATCGTGAACGACATTGAGAAAGTGCAATCTGCCATGTCGAGCGTGATGGCCGAATTTCTCCAACAGTTCTTTACGTTCCTCTTTACCGCTGGCGTCGTAATTCTGATCGGGAAGCAGCTGGCCTGGATACTGCTCCTGTTCGTTCCCGTGATTCTTTACTCATCCCGGAAAATTGGGCGTCAGGTGCGTTCCACCACCCGCAGCGGGCAGGACAAACTGGCTGAAGTCCAGAATATCCTGCACGAAACCATCACCGGTAATCGGATCGTAAAGGCATTTGGGATGGAGTCATGGGAGGCCGGACGCTATCGGAAAGCCGCGCAACGGTTCTTTCGCGCGAACTTGCGATCAGTTGCGGCTGCGGCGGTCAGTTCTCCCCTTATGGATATTATTGGAGCGGTTGCGATTGCGCTTCTCCTCCTGCTGGGCCGCGATCAGATCAACAAGGGCGTGTTCACTCCCGGCACTTTCTTCGCATTCATCATTGCAGTCTTCAAGCTCTACGATCCGGTTCGGAAGTTTGCACTTTTTAACAATAGTTCGCAGCAGGCGCTCGGAGCGTCGACCGAGATTTTTCGCTTCATGGATATCGAAGACGAGGTGCGGGAGAAGCCCGGCGCGAAGCGCTTGCCAAAGTTCGCACGGTCGATCCAATTCGAAGAGGTTTCATTCGCCTACGAGAGCGGAGAAGGTTCACGCGATGTTCTCCATGGAATTAACCTCGAAGTAGAAGCTGGCGAAGTGTTGGCCGTAGTGGGATCGAGTGGCGCCGGGAAAAGTACGCTTGTGCACTTAATCCCACGCTTTTTCGACGTCAGCAGCGGACGTATCCTGATCGACGGACACGACGTGCGGGACGTCACGCTGGCCTCGCTGCGCTCACAGATCGGCATCGTGACACAGGAAACTGTCCTCTTCAATGATACTGTCCGCAACAACATTGCTTATGGCCAGCCGCACGTTTCTCAAAAACATGTGGAGGAGGCTGCCCGAGCCGCGCTGGCGCACGACTTTATCCTCGGCCTTCCCGAGGGATACCAGACCGTAATCGGAGAGCGCGGGGTGCGCCTCTCCGGCGGAGAGCGTCAGCGGATTGCGATTGCGCGGGCGATTCTGAAGAACGCTCCAATCCTCATTCTCGACGAGGCGACGTCGGCGCTCGACAGCGAGTCGGAAGCACTAGTCCAATCGGCTCTGCAAAATCTGATAAGCGGGCGTACTGTATTGGTAATCGCGCATCGACTTTCGACGGTGCGCCGCGCCGACCGCATCGCGGTGCTTGAAAATGGCACCATCAGCGATATTGGCGCGCACGAAGAGCTCATGCAAAAGTTGGGAACTTACCGGCGACTGTACGAATTGCAGTTCGCCGAAGCCGACGCGAGAGTGAGTGGTTAACGCTGCTGATTCTCGGACGGTGGTTCGCCGTTCGTAGCTGCAAGAGCGACGAATCACAAGAATTTGGGAGGGCACGGCTTCAGCCGTGCCGTAAAGGCTCCTTAAAAAGCTGGGGCTTTAGCCCCTGAGGGACAGCAGTGCCGCTTCGCTCCATGACGGGTTATGCGCAGGTCCGAGGACAGATCAATCCCGGCATCGCATTTGCGCTTGCTTTGAAGTCGGTCAACCACCGTTTCCTCGACCTCCATTTCCGGCTGCCTTCCGACGCCGATGCGTTGGAGATGAAGCTGCGCCGCCTGCTGAAAGAAAAAATGGCTCGCGGCCACGTGGAAGTCACACTCAGCCTGGAATACGCAGGCAACAACGGCGTCGCGCTCAACCGTCAGTTGGTAGGCAGTTATGTGCAGGCGTTCCGGGCTGCGGCGGATGAATTTGGTGTGACTGGAGAACCTGATCTGAATGTGGTCTTGCGCATGCCCGGGGCGATGGAATCGGCAGCCGACAGATCCGGAGACGAACTCGAGACAGCGGTCTTGCCGCGCGTCGAGGAGGCGCTCGCCAAGCTGAACCAGATGCGCGAAGAAGAAGGCCGCGGCATCGAGGCCGAGTTGCGCGAGCGCATGAATCACCTGGCAAAAGCCAGCTCGGGGATGGAAGGGCATCGCGCCGCCATTCAACGTAACTATGCCGATCGCCTTCAGGCACGCATGCAGGAAATGCTGGGCGGGCATATCGAAAAGGAACGAATCCTGCAGGAAGCGGCCGTGCTGGTGGACCGAAGCGACATCCAGGAAGAGCTCGTCCGCCTGAATACTCACGTGAAACATTTTCTAGGACTGCTCGATCAGGGTGGCGAAGTGGGCAAGAAACTCGACTTCCTGCTCCAGGAAATGAACCGCGAAGCGAATACGCTGCTTTCGAAAACCTCCGGGCTCGCCGGAGAGGCGCTGAAGATCACCGAAATGGGCCTGCTGATGAAGGCCGAGGTCGAAAAGTCCCGCGAGCAGGTGCAGAACCTGGAATGAGCATCGTCTATATCGTCTCGGCGCCGTCAGGTTCGGGCAAATCCACGCTGGTCAGCGAATTATTCAAGGTCGTTAAGAACCTGGACTTCTCGATCTCCTACACGACCCGCCCTCCCCGCGGCAGCGAGCAGAATGGCAAAGAATATTTCTTTGTTACCAAAGATCAGTTCGAGGCCATGATCAAAGCCGACGAGTTTCTGGAGTATGCCAATGTATTCGGGAACTATTACGGCACCGCGAAACGGTTCCTGCGCGAGGCCGAGGCGAGGAGTAACGATCTGCTGCTGGACATCGATGTTCAGGGTGCCCAACAGATCAAACAGCGGCTCCCGGAAGCAGTGAGCATCTTCATTCTCCCGCCTGACCGGAAGACCTTGGAGCGGCGGCTGCGAAATCGCGGCCAGGACTCGGAAGAAGAGATTGAGCGCCGATTGGACGGTGCTCGGCGGGAAATTGAGAATTACTCTAAATACGACTATATACTGGTGAATGAGAAACTCGAGCGAGCGACCGACGAGTTGAAGGCGGTGGTGCTTGCGGAACGGATGTCGCGTTCCGGGGCCAAACCGTCGTCAGAAGAATCGCGGCTTCTGGAGATGGCCCAGGCATGCCGTCTGGGTCAAGCGCGTGAGCGGGTGCGGCCGATTCTGGAATCATTCGGCGCGCGTGCGGCGGACGCAGGTTGAGTTTCTCTTGGGGGGAAGAGGGAGCATGAAATTAATTGAAGGGTTCGACAGCAACTATCGCTACATTCTGGTCGCGGCGCGGCGAGCACGCCAATTACAAGGCGGCGCCCCACCGGTCATCGAGACCATATCACGCAAACCCTGCCGGATCGCGCAGGATGAAATCAGGGCCGGCAAAGTGAAATGGCTGATCCCGGAAATTCCGAAGACAGCCGTCGACTCTGCGACCGAAGCCCTGGACAAGGCGTTCCTCCCGGATGCGTAGAGGTCAGACAGGCATGACCATCTGGATGTTGCGGGAAGGCACTTGCGGGAGGGCACGACTTCAGTCGTGGCGCAAAATACCAGAATAGACACGGCTTCAGCCGCTGACTTGAACCCTGCATGCGTTCTGCGTCATCAATGTATTGAGAGTGCCGGCAGGCTTTAAACGGTCGCCGGCGCGCTTTTCCTCGCCATGAAAATCGCATTGGGGGTCTCCGGCGGCATCGCAGCCTACAAGTCGGCGGAGATCGTCCGCCTGCTGCAAGATCGCGGCATTCGAGTGCAAGTCGTCATGACCCGCGCCGCCCAGGAGTTTGTTCGTCCCCTCACGTTCGCGGCGCTCTCCGGAGAAAAGGTCATCACCGACCTGTTCGGATCCGACGTTCAACCGGCGAATGTCGACGCGGCGGTTGAACACATCGCGGTTGCGCAAGCGATCGACGCGCTGCTGGTAGCTCCCGCGACAGCCGATGTCGTTGCACGGTTCGCTCAAGGCATCGCCAACGATTTCCTCTCTACTCTCTATCTCGCAACCACCGCTCCCGTAGTCCTGGCTCCGGCAATGAACGTCAACATGTGGAACCACCAGGCGACGCAGGCGAACCTAGAAATCCTGCGCAAGCGAGGCGTGCGTATCGTCGAACCTGACAGTGGATACCTTGCCTGCGGCATGATTGGTCCCGGCAGGCTGGCCGAAAACGAAGCGATCGTTACCGCCGTGCTGGAAATGTTAGGCGCGTCTCAGGATCTGGCCGGCGAAACAGTGCTCGTGACGGCCGGTCCAACGCGGGAAAAGATCGATCCGGTGCGATACCTTACCAACCGTTCCAGCGGGCGAATGGGATACGCCCTGGCCGAAGCGGCGCTGCGTCGGGGCGCGCGTGTGCTGCTGGTAAGCGGACCGGTAGCGATTCCGCCTCCGGGCGCGGCGGAGCTGACCCGCGTCGAGACCGCGGAAGAGATGCGTGCGGCAGTTCTAAAACTGCTGCCGGAAAGCACTGTTGTAATCAAGACCGCTGCCGTTGCCGACTACCGCCCCAAGGCGGCCGCAGGGCAGAAGATCAAGCGCAAGGGTCCGATGACACTTGAACTCGAGCCGACAACCGATATCCTGGCCGAACTGGCGCGGAACAAGAGTTCTCAGATCATCGTCGGATTCGCCGCAGAAACGGAGAACGCACTCGAAAACGCGCGCAAGAAGCTGGCGTCAAAGTCACTCGACGCAATCGTCGTCAACGATGTTTCGCGCGAAGGTATAGGCTTTGACTCTGATCGCAACGCGGTAACGATCATTTCGCATGACGAAGTGATGGAAGTCCCCGAGACCTCAAAGTGGGAAGTCGGCCAACGCGTGCTCGATCAGGTAGTGAAACTGCGTAAGCGCAGCCGCGTAGCATCGAGGTGATCCAGTTCCAATGTGGCGCGGGCGCCCCCGCCCGCGAAACGCCGGCACCATCCAACATAGCCGTCGTTTGCTATTCTTATCCCCGATGCCCCGCTCCCTGACTCCTGAACTTCGCCGCGCGGTCTCTGAGCGCCTCCGTTTCTACAACGAATTGGGGATCTATGATTTCTACCGGCGAGACGTGCCCGGCGCAGAGATCGCCGCGGTTGCAGACCGGCAAGACCGAGATAACCAGCCAGAATCGGGAGACGAGATGAGTCCACGCAAGTCCGCGGCGGTCGCCAAGCCGGTTGCGGTTGAAGAAAGCGTCTTCCAGGTGATCGTGCAAAGACCTGAACAGGGGGTCGGCGATCCGGCGAAGGCGCTGAAGATGATCCGTGAAGACCTCGGCGACTGCACTCGCTGCGCACTTCACAAGCAGGGTCGGAAGCAGATCGTATTCGGCGTGGGAAATCCAAATGCGGAGCTGCTGTTCGTGGGCGAGGGCCCGGGAGCAGACGAAGACGAGCAGGGCGAGCCCTTCGTCGGCCGCTCCGGACAACTGCTCACCAACATGATCAAGGCCATGGGCCTCACGCGCGAGCAGGTATACATCGCGAACATCGTGAAGTGCCGTCCGCCGGCAAATCGCGCGCCTGAACGCGAAGAGAGCGAAACATGTTCGCCATTTCTGATGCGGCAGATCGCAGCGATCAAACCGAAAGTTGTGGTGGCATTGGGCGCCACCGCTGCGAAGAACCTGCTCGCTATGAGTGCGCCCATGACCGCACTCCGCGGACGCTTCTACGACTTCAAACCGACGGGCGTGCGCTCCCCTGATTGGGTCGGATGCAAACTCGCCGTCACGTATCATCCGGCATTTCTGTTACGCGATCCGCGACAGAAGGGCGAGGCGTGGAAGGACTTGCAGATGGTGATGCGGGAGTTGGGACTGAAGGCGCCGAAGGCAACGTCGTAAGAGCGGAGTCCAGTCTTGGATCAATTGTTCTCCGATCTCTTGTAGATCCACCAATCGGCTAGCCAACCGACGGCGAAGTACCAAGCGCTTATCAGCAGTGGCATCGAGGCCATGAAAGTCGAAACTTGGTCTATACCCCTTCTCCCAAAAACCTGGACCACCAACTTTCCTAAGATGAAAGCAGGAGCTGCGGAGAGCACGAGTAACTTGGCCATTAGTCCGGGTTCGACCGAAGCGAATCCGGGGTCCCATTCGACGCAGTTAACGTTTGCGTCTTTGCAAGGCGTCGCGGCTTGCGGGTGCAAGTTTAGTGGATCTCGATCCAGCCGGATGGATGACCACCAAAAGTATCGACTGGGATTCTTGTGCCATTCCCGATTTATGCGCACAGATTCGTAGCTCCCCAGTGCAAAGAGCAGAAGCCCGAGGCCAGGCAGAATCAACCTCCAGCGAAATCGCATATATCCTAATTAGACACCGTATGTCCCTCTTCTGCGACGTAGCCCTGGCCGTGCCCCTGGACATGGCATTTACATACGCCATCCCTATGGGCATGGAGCTGGTCGTTGGCGGGCGCGTACTGGTTCCCTTCCGGCAGCAGCGCATGTCAGGGATTGTCGTCGAGCTGCATGACCGCCCGCCGCAGGTGAAGACCAAGAAAATTTTAGAAGTGCTCGACCTCTCACCAGTTCTCGATGAACAGCTGCTGAAGCTCGGAAAGTGGATTTCGGATTACTATCTTGCGCCGGTGGGGGAAGTATTTCGCACCATGCTGCCGCTGTCGGCGGAGTTCAAGCGGGCGATCACGTATTGCATTACTGACGGTGGACACATGGCGCTGCATCTGGCGGGGACGGCGGGATCTCCGGCGCGGTCGCAGCGGACGCCGGAGGAGCAGCTGATCGAGTTCCGAGTGCTTGACTATCTCGCGGAACGGGACAGCGTTAAGGAACAAAGTTTACGCGGGGCGACACGCGTTTCGAAGGCCCTGCTCGCCGGGATGGTGCGTAAGAAGTGGATCGCGCGGGAAGATGTGTCGGCGGCGCGGGATGCGACGCGAACTATAAAAGTGGCGGTGCTGCTGGGGGCGGAGGCTTCGCCTCCGCTGGACGGGTCAGAGACCCGTCCCCACACTGGCAAGCTCAACGAAAATCAACGGGCGCTCATCGATGGCTTGGCAGCTGCCGGAGGCAAAGTGCCGGTTGATGCTCTGCGTGGACTGGAAGTTCCGCGCACTACACTCAGCACCCTCGTGCGGCGCGGGCTAATTGAACTCGTGGACGAGCCGCAGGATTTTGCGGTTTCAAGAATCACGCTCCGGCGACCGACTGTCGACTTCGAGCTCAGTCCGAGGCAGAAGGAGGCGCTGAGAAAAATCCACGAAGGTGTAGAAGCAGGCAAGTTCAGTGGCATGCTGCTGCACGGCGTTACCGGATCTGGGAAGACAGCGGTCTATCTGGCAGCCATGAGGCAAGTACTCGAGCAGGGGAAGTCATCGATCCTGCTGGTTCCCGAAATTGGATTAACTCCGGCGGTCGCGGCCGATCTACACCAGGTATTCGGAGACGAAGTAGCGATCCTGCATTCGGCATTAACGGATGCGGAACGCGCCGAGCAATGGCATCGCATCAAGCGCGGCGAGGCGCGAGTAGTGGTGGGAACTCGATCAGCGGTCTTTGCGCCGGTCGGCGATCTGGCGCTCATCATCGTCGACGAAGAGCAGGATTCCTCCTACAAACAGGAAGAGACGCCGCGTTATCACGCGCGGGATGTCGCGGTGATGCGCGCCAAGATGGCCGGGGCGGTGGTCGTCCTCGGCTCGGCCACGCCGTCGCTCGAGTCCTACTACAACGCGAAGAAAAACAAATATGCACTGCTGGAGTTGCCGGATCGCGTTGAGCAGCGTCCGTTGCCCGAAGTCGAAATTCTCGACATGCGGCTGGAATTTCAGGAGACCGGGCAGGAACAAGTCATCTCGCGCAAGCTGGCGGAGGAGATTCGCGAGCGCCTGGGAAAAAAAGAACAGGTCATGGTGCTGCTCAACCGGCGCGGATATTCGCCGGTCGTTCTCTGCCGCGCCTGCGGCAAGACGTTGCAATGCACGAATTGCGCGGTCTCGATGACGCACCACAAGCGCGAACGGAAGATGGAATGCCACTACTGTGGACACGTCACGCACATTCCCGAAAAATGCGCGCACTGTGGCAGCGAGTACGTGTACTTCGTCGGAACGGGATCGGAGAAGCTGGAAGAACTTCTGCACGGGATGTTTCCGCAAGCGAGAATCGGACGGCTCGATCGCGATACCGTCCGCGGACGCGAAGACTTCGAACGCGCCCTGAACGCACTGAACGAAGGCGAACTCGACATGCTGGTGGGCACGCAGATGATCGCCAAAGGCCACGACATTCACGGCGTCACGCTGGTAGGAGTGGTCGGAGCGGATATGGCGTTAAGCCTGCCGGATTTTCGCGCAGCGGAGAGAACGTTTCAGCTACTCACGCAGGTCGCAGGCCGTGCCGGACGCGGACAGTCGCCGGGAAAAGTCGTCCTGCAAACCTACTTCCCGGATCATTACGCGGTGCAATTCGCCGCGCGCCACGATTTCACCGGCTTCTACGACAAAGAACTGCAGTTCCGCGCCTGGATGCATTATCCCCCCTACAACGCGATTGCCAATGTTCTGATCCGCAGTGAGAAGCTGGACGAAGCCTTGACCTGGTCAGGAGAACTGGGACGATGGTTCGAAAAAACGAGGCATGAAGGAATTCGCGTGCTAGGTCCGGCGGCGGCGCCAATCACGCGCTTGAAGCGCGATTACAGGTATCACTTTATTTTGAAGTCTCCCAGCCGGGAAAAGATGAATGCGCTGTTGCGGGGAATGCTCGTGGAAGCGGCCGCGCGGAAGATTCCACGGACCCAAGTGATCGTGGATGTGGATGCGGTGTGGTTGATGTAGCCGGCTGCGGTTATTCGCGATGCAATAAGTGGCGGGCTTCATATTTCAGCCACTGGATACCCTGCCGCGCCCCATCCCGAAGGTCGGACCAGCTATCACGATGTGGGTATTGCGTTAGCGGGTCACGAGTGAACGTTAGTAGGAGCATCAGCACTCCAAATAACGCGACCCATCGTCGACGGCCAGAGACAGCGGGATTCGGCGGCACCACCGGGTGCCTGCTGGTCATCGCCAGGACAACTGCCCAAACCAGCCACCCGCTCCAGAAGTAATACCCCAACGTGATCAATGCGAGCACGGTCAGCATCGATACCAGGCGATGCTGCTGAGGCGACACCGAGAACAGGATGTGGCCGCCGTCGAGTTGCCCGCCCGGTAACAGGTTCAAAGCGGTGGCAAACAATCCAACCCAGGCGGCGACCGCAATCGGATGCAACGAGAGCCGAGAGACAGGCTCCGGGATGTGCATCAGGCGGGCGGCGAGGTGGAATAAAAGAGGAAATCCGAGCTCGGCCCGGGGATCATTCGAAACGATTCCCGGTTGCGAGCGCGCAAGTCCCGCCACCAGCGCGATGCACGCCGGGATGAATCCCGCGATCGGCCCTGCAATGCCGATGTCAAAAAGCGCGGCTCGCGAGGGAATCGGGCCCTTGATGCGAATGAAAGCCCCGAGCGTTCCGATCAAGCTAGGAAACGGCACAAAATATGGCAACGTGGCGTACACGCGATAGTGGCACGCGTAAAGGTAGTGTCCCATCTCGTGCGCCAGGAGAATAAACATCAGCGTCAGGGAGAATGGAAGCCCGGGCAGCAACTCGGAAGGATGCACAATCGAACTCAACGGGAACAGCGGCGGACTGTCGTCACTAAGCCAGAAAGTTGGCTTCTGATGCTCGAAATTGAATTGGATACGGGAGCCCACCGCCGTCGTAGTAATGAAGGTCGCGAGCAGCAGCACGATGTGAATCCACAGCCGGCGCCGCAGGGGCTGGATGATCCAGACTTCATGCGGGTGCACTGGTTCAGACGCGACTGGAAAAGAGGAAGTAGGTTCAGACATACGGTCGCGGGCTATTGATTCGTTGCGCAGAGCATGAGAAATATACGGACTTGTGATCCCGCGAGGCCTATCTAACGCGTTGCCGTCGAGACACCGGCGCTACCTAGTCAATCGACTGCAGTTCTTTGCCAGGCTTGAAACGCACAGCCTTGCCGGGCGGAATGGAAACTTCGGCGCCGGTGCGCGGGTTTCGTCCGATGCCAGTCTTCCGCGGACGCACATTGAATACGCCGAACCCGCGCAGTTCGATGCGGTCTCCGGTGGAGAGCGCTTTCTTCATGCTGTCGAAAACGGTCTCGACTGCGAGCTCGGCCTTGGTTTTGGTGATCCCGGTGCGGTTCACCACTTCATTGATGATGTCGAGCTTGATCACGGGCGTCTCCGGGAGTGGAAAATTGTCTCAAGTGATTGATGCTAAAGGGGGATAGGGCGGATTGTCAACCCTGCCTGGTGTCCCGTAAGATGACAGCACCAGCCGAGAGATTTGCAATTGGTAATTTGTAATTTTTGATTGGAACGCTTTGCCGTTTCCGGGCCAAACCCCGCAAAATTACCAATTACAGATTACCAATTACAAATTCTCACGAAACCAATCGAGGCCTTGATGATTAAGTCCGACCGCTGGATCCGCCGCATGGCGCAAGAGCACGACATGATTAACCCCTACTCCGAAAAACAGGTGAGCGCGGGGGTGATTTCCTACGGCGTCTCCAGTTACGGATACGACCTGCGCGTGTCGGATGAATTCAAAATCTTCACCAATGTAAACAGCACCATCGTCGATCCGAAACATTTTGATGAACGCTCGTTCGTGACGGTGAATGCTGACGTCGCGATCATCCCGCCCAATTCGTTTGCGCTGGCGCGCTCCGTCGAATACTTCAAGATTCCGCGCGATGTGCTGACGATCTGCGTAGGCAAGTCCACCTACGCCCGTTGCGGGATCATCGTCAACGTGACGCCGTTTGAACCGGAGTGGGAA
>WNFR01002103.1_pt1 | contig 20761 bp, 19 predicted proteins | sample 5400221 | NCBI WGS metagenome assembly WNFR01 (sample SAMN13153357, study PRJNA577476) | soil metagenome | isolation source: 40 cm soil under Madrone tree | place: USA:California | collected 2016-06-14 | reverse complement strand
TCTGCGAAATCCTCTCCCCACCCTTCCGCAAGCGGACGGGTAAAGCGATTTACCCTCACCCGCTTGCGGGGGAGGGTACAGAGGGGGTCCGCGAATGGCCCGATTCAGGACGCTGCGGGCGCCAGGGCCACAACATCGCGGAACAGTCCGACCTTGAGATCCAACGCACGATAGATGATTGAACCATCCGCCGACACCCACCCGTCGGCGATGCCGAGCACGAGCTTGGATCGCATGATCCGCTTGATGTCGATGCCGTACACCAACTTCTTGACAGTCGGAACAACCGTTCCGGAAAACTTGACTTCGCCGAGCCCGAGCGCCCGCCCCTTGCCCTCGGCCCCGGCCCAGCCGAGGAAAAACCCGACAAGCTGCCACAAAGCGTCCAGCCCGAGACAGCCCGGCATGACGGGGTCACCCTTGAAATGACAAGGGAAAAACCACAGGTCCGGCTTCAAGTCGAGTTCCGCGCGGGCAAGCCCCCGCCCGTGCTCGCCGCCTTGCTCCGAGATTTCACTGATTCGCTCAAACATCAACATCGGCGGCAAAGGCAGTTGCGGACCGCCGGCAAACATTTCGCCGCGGCCGCAAGCAAGCAAATCCTCAAATTCAAAGCTCGAACGTCGATTCTGCATGCCAAATCGGTCCTCGCCGCAGTGCGCGGTCTCACATAAGTTCCATTCCCTAACATACTGCACGGGTTGGGCAAAGATGCGGGGCCGATCACTCTTCGGGCGATCGGTCAGCGGCGACTATGCCGGCATATAAGTTGTTGCGAAAGACTTGCAACGAGTCCAGGCGATGGATACAATTACGAATGAACCATTGTTCTAGAGGGCTTGTCCCAGAGAGCGTGACGTGAGCGAGTTCGGTCCCCGGATTACCCCCAATCAGGTTTCGGCGGATGCTGGGCGTAAGGCCTCAGCGGACGGCCGCAACGGCTGCCCCTGGCACGATGTCCAGGCGCTTCTGCGCGAGGTTGGCCTCCGCCCAACGCGTCAACGCATAGCCCTTGGCTGGCTTTTGTTCGCGAAGGGCGACCGCCACCTGACCGCGGAAATGCTTTACGAAGAGGCAAGCCGCGCCAAGATCGCCGTTTCCCTGGCCACGATCTACAATACGCTTCATCAATTCACCGGTGCCGGGCTGCTGCGAGAAGTGACGGTCAATGGCTCGAAGACCTATTTCGACACCAACGTCTCGGACCACCACCACTTCTTCATCGAGAACGAGCACAATTTGGTCGATATTCCGGACGCCGATTCGATCGTCGGCAAATTGCCTCAGGTGCCCGAGGGCTACGAAATCAGCCGTGTCGACGTGGTGGTGAGGCTGAGGCCCAAACAGCGTTGACCGAAGCCGTAGCATTAGCAATGAAGACTCGCAGCCCGGGTTGAGCGCAAGCGAAACCGGGGGGAGGCTTGGCGATTGGCGAAGTCACCCGCATTTCGTGGAGTTTATCATCGGGCCGGCCGGAGGCCGGACCCGGTGGCTCAATGCAGGCTACAGGCTGCCCTCACTCGATCTTCTCGTTCGGGTAAACGCCCCAGAGGCGGCCCTGTTCGATCCATCCGTCAAAGCCATTGCCCGCAAACCGGCACCACTGTCCGTTGCAACGCCTGACCGCGCCGAGCACTCCGGGTTCGAGCATCGCGCGCAAAGGACTCATGCGGTCCGCAGATTCGTATAGCGGCACGAGATCTGGCCGCGTTTTGGGATTTGCCACGTATGCGCTGCGTTTGCCGGACAAGAGCGTGTGATACACCCAGCCCTCGGTACCATCGCGATCGCGAATTCGTCGCCAATTCTCATATTCCGCCGTAATCTCCACCGGCAGTGCGGGGCGGGTATAGATCCACGCCACGTCATGGTCCTTGTTCGGGCCCCCGCGCACGTTGACGTGGTCGGACTTCAGGCTGGCGAATCGCGGCAACGGGAGACCGCTGCCTTCACTCTGGTCATTGGCGGCGCGTGCCGTCCGAGGAACCGGAACTGCCGCCAACTGGACCACCATTTGGGCCACCAGTAGCGGTCGTATGAAGCCACTCAGCAAATGCGCAACCATCATGACCGGTCGCATAGGCGCCGAATTTCTACGCGCGGCATGGGAGCGCTCGACCGGCGCCGGCGGCACGGCCCGGCTGTGCAACGATCCTCGCTCCATTCCATTGCGAGCAATGCTTTGTCTTGATCCGGTCATCTGATAGAGAAGGATCGCATCCTGCGGCCCCACGCTACGCTTGTCGCGTTTGCGGCAGTGTCGACGAAGAGGGTTAAGGAGGGTTGAACAATGACGCAGGTCCGAGATCGAAGCGGCGTCCCCCTCCGTACCTTCCCCCGCGCCCACCTTGCCTCCCGCGCAAGCGGGGAGAGGAGGCTCGGTGCTATCGCCGCCGGATCGCGGCGGACTGCCGAAGGCTGACGCATGGCTAGTCGCCGAAGACCGCTCGTCGTTGTCACGCGCAAGCTCCCCGACAGGGTCGAGGTGCGAATGTGCGAACTGTTCGACACCCGCCTCCACGTCGATGACGTTCCGATGAGCCACGCCGATCTGGTCGCGGCCGTAAAAACGGCCGAAATCCTGGTCCCGACCGTGACTGACCGCATCGACTCCGCCCTGCTGAGACAAGCCGGAGAGCAATTGCGGTTAATCGCCAATTTCGGTAACGGGGTCGACCATATCGACGTGGCGACTGCACTCCAGCGCGGCATCACCGTCACCAACACGCCGGGGGTTCTCACGGAAGACACCGCCGACATGACGATGGCGCTTATTCTGGCTGTGCCGCGCCGTCTGGCCGAAGGCGCCGCCGTGATGACGGCAGAAAAGGAGTGGCCTGGCTGGGCGCCAACCTGGATGCTCGGTCACCGCATCGGTGGAAAGCGCCTCGGCATCATAGGCATGGGGCGGATCGGCCAGGCGGTGGCCCGTAGGGCGCGTGCGTTCGGCCTGCAAATTCACTACCATAACCGCCGTCGCGTCATCCCGAAGATTGAAGGCGAGCTGGAGGCAACCTACTGGGAAAGCCTCGACCAGATGCTGGCTCGCATGGACATCGTCTCGGTCAATTGTCCGCACACGCCGGCCACCTATCATCTGCTGTCGGCGCGCCGGCTAAAGCTCATGCGCCCGGAGGCCTATATCGTCAACACTGCCCGTGGCGAGGTGATCGACGAAAACGCACTCGCGCGCATGATCGAGGCCGGCGAGATCGGCGGTGCAGGGTTGGACGTGTTCGAGCACGAGCCGGCGGTCAACCCGAAGCTCGTCCGCCTCGCACGCGCCGGCAAAGTCGTGCTGCTGCCCCATCTTGGTTCAGCCACCATCGAAGGCCGCGCCGAGATGGGGGCGAAAGTGATCATCAACATTCAAGCATTCATGGACGGTCACCGGCCTCCCGACCGCGTGCTGCCATCGATGCTGTAGCGACGAGGATCCGTTTGCAGACTTTTCGATCGGCTGGCGTAGCGATGGCGCTGCTGGCGCTGTCCGCCTGCCGCGAATCGACCCAGCCTTCCGCCGGCCAGCCCATGACCGCCGATGACTTCTACCGCGAACTCGTCGATGTACCCCTATGTGGCACGCCGACAACAGGCGAGGTCGCCGGTAAGGCGATGTGCACGATCCACTTCGCCGACGGCACCGCGACGCTCGCCGGCGCCGGCATCGTCGCGCGTGGCCGTTGGGAGGTCGAAGGCGACACCATATGCCGGCGCGATATTCGGGACCCGGCGGATCAAAGACGCTGCGTCCGCTATGGCCGGCTGCCGAACGGCCATTATCGCAACAGCGACGGCGTCGAATTCTGCGTCGGCCCCTGCCCGTAGCGGGGATCAGGGATCAGTAGTCAGTAATCAAGTGTGCCGAATCCCATCTGCGAAATCTGTCCCTGACGAGCACTGGCGGCTCCAGGCCCCATAGCCGGCACTCCTGATCCCTGATCTGCGGTTTCACGTCGCAACAGCGGCGAGCTCGTTATTTTTGGTGAAAATTGGATATAATGTTGATGTTTTCTCGACTCACACAGGGGGACTGCGATGCGTCCATGGATCGCGGGGATTGTGGTCTGCGCCGTTCTGCCCTTAGCTGCGACTGCCGCCACTAAGCTCTTGCCGGCAGAGATTCAATCGACGTTCTTCGATGGGGCCGAGTTCACGGCCGCAACGCCATCCGGGATAAGATTCAAAATGACGTTCTCGGCTGACGGCAAGGTTCGGCGCGTACCCACCGGGAACGGCGGCGCCCGGAGCGAGGGCAGCTGGAAGCTCGACGACAACGGCTACTGCACCACCTGGAAAGGCGGCAAACCCAACTGCTTCACAGTGGTTGCCGCCGACAAGAACAAGTGGTCCGTCATGAAGGGCCCGGCCATTATCGCGACCTGGACCAAGTGAACAGGGCTGGTTCGCTTTAACGACCGGCCGAGGCGCCCGCATGCACCGAGAGGTCCCGGATGGTTGGGTGGGTACCGGATAGTGGATTGTGTGGATCCCATCCATACGACAACTTTTCGACCCGCATGGCGAGCGCATCGACCATGAGCAGCCGGCCCACCAGGCCCTCGCCGAAGCCGACGATCTCGCGGATCGCCTCCAGCGCCATCATGGAGCCGATCACGCCGGTGAGCGCGCCCAAGATGCCGGCCTCCGCACAGGCCGGAACGGTGCCGGGCGGCGGCGGCTCCGGGAACAGGCAGCGATAGGTGGGATTGGGCGCGCCGTCGGGCGCCGTCTCGTGCGCCCTGATGGTCGTGAGCGTGCCGTCGAACACCCCGACGGCTGCGGTCACGAGCGGCTTTTTCGCGAAATAGCACGCATCCGAAACCAGATAGCGGGTTGCGAAATTGTCGCTGCCGTCGACCACGAGATCGTAGCGCGACACGAGGTCGAGGGCGTTCGCGGCCGTGAGGCGCACACCATGTGGCTCGATCGTCACATGGGGATTGAGGCGCGCGACCGCGGCTTTCGCGCTGTCCACTTTGGGGCGCCCGACATCGGCCGTGGCATGGATGACCTGGCGTTGCAGGTTCGAGAGCGACACCGCATCGTCATCGACCACGCCAAGCGTGCCGACGCCGGCCGCCGCGAGATAAAGCAGAGCCGGGGCGCCAAGGCCGCCGGCGCCGATCACCAGTACGCGCGCGCGTTTGAGCGCCGCTTGGCCGGGTCCGCCGACCTCGCGCAGAACGAGATGGCGGGCGTAGCGTTCAAGTTCGTCGGAGTTCAGCATTTTTTCAGAATTTAGCATCGTGGTTTGCACTCAGCACACGTTTCGCGCTCCATCACGCGCTTAAGGCCGCGCATCGGTCAAGGGAGAATGTTGCCCCTCGCGTCGCACCTGCGATGTATCGTCGAGATGCGGTTTTGGGCAGCTCTGCGCAAAACTTGCCATTCACGCAGCAACGCCGTCATGTATCCTGCCGTGCGGGAGGATTTCCCATGGCTCTCAAAAACCGACTTGGTCGCCGTCAACTCCTCTGTCTCGCGGGCTCTGTCGCGGTCTTTGCGGCCGGCGCGAGCACCGCCTGGCCGCAGACCTATCCGTCGCGCCCGGTGCGTATGATCGTTCCGTTTGCGCCGGGCGGGTCGGTCGACATCATTGGCCGCATCGTCGCGCAAAAGCTCGCCGACAGCCTGGGCGGGCAATTCTATGTGGAGAACATCCCGACCGGCGCCACCAATGTGGCCAACGCCATGACGGCGAAATCGCCGCCCGACGGCCACACGATCCTGTTCGTCACTTCGAGCTTCGTGATCAACCCGAGCTACTACCGAAAGATCAACTACGACGCCGTCAAGGAGTTTGCCCCGATCGCCTTGATGGCGTTTTCGCCTCACGTCCTGACCGTCAATTTATCGATACCGGTCACGAACGTGAAGGAACTGATCGCACTGGTGAAGCAGAATCCCGCCAAGTACAGCTACGCGTCGGCCGGGACCGGGCAGTCGGCGCAGCTCGCGGCCGAGCTTTTCAAGCTCGCCTACGGACTTGACATCGTGCACGTGCCGTTCAACGGCGGCGCGCCCGCAATGGCGGCGACCATCGGAGGGCACACTCAGATCGCGTTCAATGCGCTGCCATCGGCGGCGAGCTTCATCAAGGACGGCAAAGTGCGTCCGCTGGCTATGACGAGCGGCAAGCGGGATCCGGAATTTCCCGACGTGCCGACCTTCGCGGAAGCGGGCGTCCCAAACCAGGAAAGTGCTTTCTTCGTCGGCGCTGTCGCGCCGGCCGGCACGGCGGCGGACATCGTCAACCTGCTCAACCGCGAACTGGTGCGAATTATCGCGCTGCCGGACGTGAAGGAGAAGCTGAACTTCATTGGCTACACGCCCGAAACCGACACCCCGCAAGAGTTCGCCGCCATGATGAAGTCCGAGATCGAGCGCTGGGCCAAAGTGATCCGGGAATCGAAGATACAACAGGTGGACTGAGCCGATCTGCGGTCATCGACTTATTCGCGCAAGATGACGCATCTACCGGTTCTTGAACTGCGCCGGCCGTTTTTCCACAAAGGCCGCCATGCCTTCCTTCTGGTCCTCGGTGGCAAACAGTGCATGGAACACCCGCCGCTCGAACGCAACGCCTTCGGCAAGCGACACCTCGAACGCGCGGTTCACCGCCTCCTTAGCCACCATGACGGACGGCAGCGACATCGATGCAATGGTATCGGCCGCTTTCATGGCCTCGTTCATCAGTTCGGCGAGTGGTACCACCCGCGCCACCAGGCCGCAGCGTTCCGCCTCGGCCGCGTCCATCATACGGCCGGTGAGGATCAGGTCCATCGCTTTGGCCTTGCCGACCGCTCGGGTGAGGCGCTGGGTGCCGCCGATGCCCGGAATGACGCCGAGCTTGATCTCGGGCTGGCCGAACCGCGCATTATCGGCCGCGATGATGAGGTCGCACTGCATGGCAAGCTCGCAGCCGCCGCCGAGCGCATAGCCTGCGACCGCCGCGATCACCGGCTTGCGCGCATGGGCGACGCGATCCCAGGACGCGGCGAAATTTCCCATGAAGGCGTCCATGTACGATTTGGCCGCCATTTCCTTGATGTCGGCCCCAGCCGCAAACGCCTTGTCGGAGCCGGTGATCACCACGCAGCCGATCCCGGCATCGGCCTCGAACGCATCGATGGTGGCGGCCAGTTCCGACATCAATTCGGTGTTGAGGGCGTTGAGCGCCTGCGGGCGGTTGAGGCGGATGATGCCAACCCGGCCCTTGGTTTCGACGATGAGGTGCTGATGGGTCATGGTGACTCTTGGAGGTTGGAGGGGGAGGCAATCCCTATCCGTCGCGCCGTCCTTGCACCCGTCGGATCAAGATGCTGCCCACTCTATAAACATACCGCGCGCCCTCGGTGCCGGTACGGTGTCTCTTCGAGCGTTCGATACCAGGCTGATGCCCGCCAGCACGGGGCTGATTGAGCCGGCCTCAAACGCAGGGTCATGCTCCGTCAGTGCCTGCGGAGAGAGCACGCGTACTTCCTGTGAGGGGCCGCACGAGACGCGCATTCCTCCCGATATGGGAGCGATGTCGCCATCGAACATCGCGCTGATGAATGCTGCGTCTCTGCGCGGTGACATTGAGGCTAAATAGACAGCATTTATCGCCTGCGCACCGTTTGGATGCGACTGGTAATCAGCCTTCCAGAAAAACTCCTGCGCCCGGTTCTGCGAAACCATGAAAGCGATCCTCGGCATTTCCGGCGATTGCGTAAACGCCAGCGTGAAAGCCACGGTGGCTTCCGTCCCGTCCGGCAAACGTGCCTGCCGCTCGAAATCGAAAGGCCGAAATGTCGAGAGTCCCGCAGCCTCGAACCGACGAATGTCGGCGCGAGCATCGTCGCTTGCGAACACAAGTATTGACAGCCCTTCGCGCTCGTTGAGGGCCAAGCGATTGTGATCGCCGAAGCTGAAGAAAGGGGGCACGCGGGAGAGATCGTGCGCGGCGAGCTTGTCTGGTCGATCCACCTCGAGCAACTCAATGAAGCTCCTGCCGCGGAACTGGGCAAGACGATTCGATGTCCCCATGCGGTCGTCATGGGACGCGCGGGGAGTTAGAGTGAAGCCCAATTGTTCGTACCGTGCAGCCGCGCCATCAAGGTCGCGAACAGCCAGCACCACATGATCGATTGCACGCCCAGTCGCCATGCGCACCTACGTAAGCCCGTTGGTCTGCGCATGCTATAACCGGGCGTGCGGCGCTGCACAAATCAGAAGGCCGGTCAATCTCCGGATTCCCAGGCCATCGTCACACAATGAAATCAGACGACGGTCGCCTCGCCCGTGAGCGGTCTCGTGAGCCGATCCGCCCGCAATGGTGCTGGAATTCGAGCGGTCTCCCGCCTAAGCTGCGCTGTCGGTTTGCCGACACTCACCAGGGAGGCCGAAATGACCACGCATCTCCAACCCGAACAAATCGACAAAGGCTTGAGCCGTCGCGGTCTGGTTCAGGCCCTGGCCGCCGGCGCGGCGGCCGCGGGCGTCGCGACGCCGTCATTGGCGCAGCATACCACGGTGCTGGCCGAAGCGACGTCTGCCGACTATGCCCGCGACCCGACGCGCTGGGGCAGCGCTGACGTCGCGGCCCTATTCCCCGGGTTCAAGCACCTCGACATGCGCACGAAGGGCGCCGTCATTCGCGTGCGCCACGGCGGTTCTGGCCCGCCCTTGCTGCTGCTGCACGGCTATCCAAACAATCACGTGCTGTGGTACGCCGTCGCCGCGAAGCTTGCGGAACGCTATCACGTGGTGCTCGCCGATCTGCGCGGCTACGGCGACTCGTCGCTGCCAGAGCCCGGCCCCAATCACATCAATTACAGCTTTCGCGTCATGGCCGAGGACATGATCGAGGTCATGGAAGGGCTGGGCCACCAGCGTTTCTTCCTGGCTGGCCACGACCGCGGCGCGCGCTTAAGCCATCGCCTTTGCCTCGATCACCCGGAGCGGGTGATGAAGCTCTGCCTCCTGGATATGCTGCCGAATTACCATGTGTGGAGCAACGCCAACAAGAACTGGGCCGTCAACACCTGGCACTGGATGTTCCTGGCACAGCCTGAGCCGCTTCCGGTAACGATGATCAGCGCCGTTCCGGCCGAGTGGTTCCTGAAAGGCCGCGCCGGCAGCCGGAATCCTCCCAAGATCGTGTGGGACGAATATATCCGCTGCTTCACCACCAAGACGATCACCGGCTCCTGCCGCGACTATCGGGCAGGCGCCACGATCGATTTCGAGATGGATGCGGCCGACAAGGACCGCCAGATCGGGATGCCGCTCTTGATATTGTGGGGAACGCGAGGGGCACCGCCGACGCAGGAATTTCCGACGGTGTGGCGCAAGTTCGCGAGCAACCTCGTCGACGCCCAGCCGCTCACGACCGGGCACTATCTGCAAGAGGAAGCGCCCGACCGGGTGATCGATCATTTCCTCAAATTCTTCACGGCGTGAACGGCGAAGCGAACTCCTTCACGTCCCCTAACCCCCCAGCAAGAGGGGGAGGGCAATCGCATTTGGTGCGGCGACGCTGCTCCCTCTCCCGCTTGCGGGAGAGGGTCGGGCTGAGGGCTCGCCGCAAGCTTAAATTTGGCGACTCAGAGCCTGTGGCGAGGCCCCCTCACCCGGAATTTGTGCGAAGAGCGCGCAAATTCCGACCTCTCCATAGCCCGCCGAAGACGGGCGTAAGCGCCCTCAGGCAAGGGGGGAGAGGTGAGGCTGCCCGGGCTGTCGCCTAACTTTAGCGCCCATGCCGGCTGCCTCGGTGGCGACCCAATCGCTGCCCTGTCGCGTCGGCAGAGGCGGGTCATCTGCGCCGATACGCAAAAAGGAAAGAAAGTCGCGTAAGATAAGGCCGCCCGGCTTCAGATAACCGCGCCCCGCGACCGCTCGGGTCAAAAGTGCTTTGCAACCGTTTTGCCCGTTGCGGTGCTTCGAGGTATGGAGTTGGCACGTCCTGCGTCGGCGATGATTGACAGGCGAGATGGCGAGAACCGTTTGGCGATGGACACGGCAGTGTGGCCCTACGGCCGGGGCGAGATGGCCGAGCGCATCCGCACCTTTAACTGGGCGTCGACGCCGCTCGGCCCCATCTTATCCTGGCCGCAAAGCCTGAAAACGGCCGTCGAGGTGATGCTGGGAAGCGGCTTTCCGGCATCCATGCAGTGGGGACAGGAGGCGATCCTTCTCTACAATGACGCCAATGCCCGCATTCTCGGCAGTCTTCATCCCGCTGCGCTCGGGCGACCCATCTTCGAGGCGCTGCCCGCGAGACGACCCTCCTGGGAGCCGGTGCTTCGTCGCGTCCTCACCGGAGAAAGCGTCGTCTTTGGCGAGCAATGCCGTTTCATCCATGAGGATGGGGTCGAGAGAGAGATCTGGGTCGACCGTGCCGCAAGCCCGATCCGCGACGAGACAGGCGCGGTCGTCGGCCTCTGGGAGGTGTTCATCGATATCACGGCATATGCCGAGCGGCAGCGGAAGCTGGCCGAGGATATGCTTCGCGAAACCGAGGCGCGGGAGGCGTTCCTGCTCAGGCTCAGCGACGAGTTGCGGGCGCTCACCGAGCCCCGCGCGATCCCGGCAACCGCGTCCAGGATGGTGGGCGAGTATCTTCGCGTGAGCCGATGCAGCTACGGGGAAATCTGTGGCGAGGAGGTCGTGCTCAGAGGTACTTGGGGTCGCGATGGCGCTCCACTAACAGAGCGTTTCGTACTTGCAGAGTACGGTACCGCGCTGGTGGAGGAATTTCTCGCTGGGCGGGCGATTATCGTCGAGGATATCGAGAACGATCCTCGCCTTAGCGAGGCGGGGCGCTGGAAGCTGAGGGCAGCGCGTATAGTCGCGTTCATCGGCGTTACGCTTCTCGAGGAGGCTCGGGGGGGCGCGGTGTTCGGGGTGCAAAGCGCCGTCCCGCGGGCGTGGACCGCCTCCGAAGTCGAGCTGATTCGGGACGTCGCAGAGCGCACCTGGGCAGCGGTCGAGCGCGCCCAAGCGGAGGCGGCGCTGCGCGAGAACGAGGAGCGGTTCCGGCAGTTCGCCGAAGCCTCCGCCGATGTCATTTGGATTCGCAATGCGGAATCCCTGCGAGTGGAATACCGGAGCCCCGCTTTCGAGAGAGTCTACGGCGAGAAGCGGGACGGCGCGTTCGAGGAGAATAGTCTGAAAGACTGGTCGGAGCTTGTCGTCTCCGAGGATCGGGAGCGAGCGCTGGCTTGCATCGCGCGGGCCCTTTCCGGTGAGCGCGTGACCTTCGAATACCGTATCAAGCGGCCGTCTGATGGCGAGATCCGCTGGCTACGCGGCAACGTTTTCCCGCTTCTCGATGGCGCTGGTCGCGTGCAGCGCATCGGAGGCATCGGTCGCGATACCACTGCAGAAAAGGCGACTGCCGAGCGCATGGAAGTCATGGTCGCGGAGCTGCAGCACCGGACGCGCAATCTGATGGCAGTCGTGCAGTCGATCATCGCCCAGACGCTCGCTGCCAGCGAAGACCTGGGCGCCTTCAAGGCGCGGATCGACGAAAGACTCATCGCGCTGTCGCGCGTGCAGAGCCTGCTCTCGCGCTCCGAGCAGGAGCCCATCACGATCGGTACGCTGGTCCGCCTCGAGCTGGATGCGCTCGGCCGCAATGTGCTGCTCGACCGGGTCGAAGTCTCCGGGCCTCAGGTGAGAATCCGGAACTCGACCGTGCAGGTACTCGCGCTGGGCCTGCATGAGCTCGCCACCAACGCGCGTAAATACGGCGCGCTCTCCACGGATCAGGGCCGATTGCGGATCGGCTGGCACGTCGAGCAAATCGACGGCGACCCCTGCCTGCTGCTGAGCTGGATCGAAGAGCGTGCTGTCGGCGTTGCAGTCAGGCGAGACCGCCGGGGCTACGGTCGGGAACTGATCGAGCGTGCCCTGCCGTACTCGCTCAATGCTGAAACCCGCTACGAGCTTGACGACGCTGGGTTGCGGTGCACGATAGCGCTGCCGCTAGCCAGAGAGGGGCCAAAGGAACGAGGCGCATGAAATCCTCTGGGCTCGCCCGTAAGCGCATCCTCGTCGTCGAGGACGATTATTTGGTCGCCATGGACATTGCGCGAGCTCTGGAACGCGCCGGCGCCGAGGTCATAGGGCCGGCTCCAGCCGTGGAGGCCGCCTTGGACGCCCTGGAACAAACGGTCCTGGACGGCGCGATCCTGGACATCAATCTGGGAGGCGAAATGGCCTTCCCGGTAGCCGACGCACTCATGGCGCGAGGCGTCCCTTTTATTTTTGCAACGGGCTACGATGCCCAGGTCATTCCTCTGCGTTTTACGCACGTGAAGCGATGCGAGAAGCCGATGGCGTCGGAGCAGATCTGTGCGGCCCTGTTCGGGTGAGGAGCGGCCTCCGGCCTGCGATCGAATCCGTAAAACGGAGCCGGCGCTTGATTTGATGCAGGTGTCTGGATCGGATTTCGCCTCGGGTAACAATTAACATGGGATCCTGTGGGGTCGTACATAACAGGCAGAGCCCATCGCGTCATCGCCGGGCTTGTCCCGGCGATCTCGATCAGGATGCCACAGTGCCGGATTATCGGGATGGCCGGGACAAGCCCGGTGATCACGAGTGGGAACCACCGCGAGTTTTGCCCTGTTACATGTATGCGAGCGGCGACGATGTAGAATATGGAAAAATGCGGTTGTTCAACGTGATGGCGTGCTCTATCGAGGCCTTTCGCATGATTGAGGGAAGCGTATTGGACGGCAAACGGTCAGAAATTTCATCCTGGGCTTGCCAAAGAACACTATGTCTAACCTGAAACTTATCAATACCCGCCGCCAAATGCGCCGATCATCGAACCGCCTCGGATCGCCGCGCAAGGACGGTTCGCTACGAGGCCGGCCGCATCGCGCTCAGCACATCGACCGGGCGGCTGTCTCGATGGCTCTTGCCGGCATATCGCGGCGGCGCCGCGCCAATTCATTTGACAAAGCTCAAGCGAATTGCGGCTGCACTGATCTGCCGAAAGGCCGCGGGCTGTTTGGATGAGTCGGGAGTCGAGCATGGAATATGCCTGGGGTATCATAGCAATCATCGGGGTAATTGTGGGAGGCCTGATAATGGTATTCGGCTTTCGTAAGAGCCAGCAGCAACCGGCGGCGTTCGCTCAGATCGATGGCGTCATGAAGCAGGACTGGACGCGGACCGGCAACATCGATTTTCATGCTGCTGCGCTCGAAAGCACATCCCCGCAGCCGCTCACGCTGCGGGTCGAAGAAAAGAGAGTAACGGAAAATGCAATGGGCCAGGACGTGGTGGAACTGCGGTGGCGGCTCGCAACCCTCGAAGAAGCCAAGGAGCTGGTGGTCTGCTGGAATGCGAGACAGGGCTGATACGGCATTTCCCAAAACCGGCACGGCAAGGCGTGGGCGCCAGGAGGCCGGAATTCAGCAGCGGCCGGAATGTCGAGCGGGCCAAGTTTGTCGAAATCGGCAACAGCCGATTTCGATGAGCGCGCCTTTGCCTACCCCTACGTCAGATGACGCGAATCGGAACGTCGCGTCGACCAAATCAGGCAACAGCCACCGCAGACAGCAGCATTCACACCGCGTCCGGATCCTGGCGGATATCGTCGGCGGGTAACGAGCGGGATTTGGACCAGCGGTGTAGCAATGCCGGCAGATTTTCCTGCGTGACGGCCGAACCGTCAGGTTGCACTTTCCACATGCCTTCAGCGAGCTCGATCATCTCGCCATAGGTGAGAGCCTGCACGAGCATTGCGATCTCATCGAGAGGTTGACGATCTAACTGTTCCTGAAGCTTTCGCAGGTTGACATTTGTCCCCGTGTTCATCGCAACCTCATAATGGTTTCTCACATCGAATCGATTTCTTGCGCCGTCATCGGATGCGGCCTGCCGAACCGGCGCCCCCACCCTACCCTCCCCCGCGAGCGGGGGAGGGTAGGGTGAGGGCGAACGATCATCGGTCAAGGGACGCCACTCGGTCTCTCCTGACGCCGGGGGCCTTTTCGGGAATTCAGCCTCAACCACGTCGCGCTCCACCCTTCCGATTGCAGCCAGTCTGGATAGTGTCACACACAACGTCCCAACTTGCGAAGCAATGCGGTGATTGTGGCGGTTATATGATTGGTGGCGGTACGAACCCACCGCCATAGGAGCATCCGGGATCGGATATATCGTCGTTGTCTCATACCAGATTCAAACAGCCGATGCTCGCTCACATCGCAGTTCGGTTAACGGAAGGACTGCGGCACAGCGCGGGAGTGACAACGCCGCGGAAGCTTGCCGGATCAAACTACCGGTGAAACATAGCCACCGGTTATGCTTGGTTGCGCGAAATTCAAATGTCGAATTCCACAGTTTCATTTTAGTTGCAGAAATGACATGATATTGTCATTGTTTGGGCCTCCTAGCCGTTCCGTGCGTGAAGAAACGAATCGCCGACTCCGGGACGGGCTTTCGTATTACGTCGAATTGGTGGCGACATCTGTTACTTGGCTTGATTTTGACGCGGCGTCATCGGTGCATTGCGAGCAACTAAACTGATCTCGCTTCCAGGCTGACTCTGCTGTTACTCTCCTGTTGCATTGCTTGCCGACGGCCGGTCATCGTCACGTCTGTCGTCAGCCGAGAAAGACGCGTGCGCGGTCGGGTGACCAGAGCGCGCAGGGCGGATGAGCGACCTCGTCCGGCCGGAGCCTGCCATCGGGCCGGCCTATGATAAACTCCGTGTCATCCGCCCCGACCAAGTCCGCGAGCGGGTGTGAGGCCGGGAGGCTAATCGATCAACATCGGAAACGGAGGCGCCAAATGAAGGATCGGCCCTCAGCTGCCATTTGTGTTTGCCGCTCCGATCGAAGATAATTTCGCTGCCAGACTTGATCGAAGGTGATGTCGGATGGAGGGTTCGGTCTCGCGGCGTCAGGCCGACGAGTTGCATGATGGCCAGGTCGCGTCGTCAACATTTCGTGCCATTGTCTACGGGGGCGCGTTCGTTACCGGCGCCATCGTCATGAGCTTCGAGATGCTGGGCTCGCGCTATCTCAGCCCCTATTTCGGCAGCGGCATTTATACTTGGGCGTCGCTGATCTCGACGGTGCTGGCCGCGCTGACGGCCGGGTATTTCGGCGGTGGCCGGGTCGCCGACCGATATCCGTCGGCGCGCGTGCTCGGTGCCGCAGTGCTGATCGGCTCAGCCTTCATCCTCGCGCTGCCGTCGTTTTCGACCCTGCTGCTCGAGGCGCTGCTCGACGCCATCGACGACATCAAGGCGGGCAGCCTTGCCTCGGCCTTCGTGCTGATGTTCTTTCCGGTCGCCTTTTACGGCGCCTACTCGCCGTTTGCGATCAGGCTGGTGCTGCGCTCGACGCACGCGTCGGGCGGCGTATCGGGCGGCGTCTATGCGATTTCGACGGCCGGCAGCATCGTTGGAACGCTGGGCACCACATTTCTGCTCATTCCCGCCATCGGCACGCGCGCGATCACGTTCACGCTCGGTGCGGCTGGGGTGGCCTGCGGGGTCGCGCTGATGGCCTATCCGGTGCGCCGGCGCCCGGTGAGAATGTCGGTGCTGCTCGCAACTTCGCTGCTCGGATTGGGAACATTTGTCGCAATGGCGGCGGCGCCTTCGGCGGCGCGGTCGGCGGAGATTTTCGATCGCGCCACCTTGCTGGCGCGCGAGGATGGCCAGCTCGCCCATATCGAGGGGCAATACAACGACATCTATGTGGTCAAGCGCGGCAATGAACTCCTCATGACCGCGCGCCTCAAGGGCTGGAACTACACCGAGTCGCGCATCAACCTGGCGGACCCGGACGTCGTTCCGGCCAACTACCTCCGCCTGATGACGACCGCGCTCGCTTATGCACCGCAGGCCGGCAAGGTCCTCCTGGTCGGCTTAGGCGGCGGCGTGCTGACGAGCTATTTGGGGCGCTTCCTCCCCGAGGCACGTATGGACTCGGTCGAGATCGACCCGGGCGTCATCGACGCTGCCAAGACTTGGTTTAGCGTTAAAGAGACCGAACGCATGCGCGTCACCGGCAGCGACGGACGCGTCTTCCTCAACCGCAACCGCGATCTCTACGATGTCGCGCTCATTGACGCCTATATCGGCGGCTCGGTGCCCTTTCATCTCATGACCAAGGAGTTCTACACGCTGCTCAAGCGGCGGCTGGCGCCCGGTGGCGCCGCCGTGTTCAATATTCACGAGCCCAACCGGCTGTTCCCGGTTTCGGTACGCACGCTGCAGACCGTGTTTGCGACCGTCGATCTCTACTACTCCGGTTTCGGCGAGGTCGCCATTGTGGCGACCGATGCGCCGCGGGCGATGGAAGCCGTAGAGCGGCGTGCGGCGGAGTTGCAGAAAAAATATGGCTTCCGTCACTCCTTGCCAGAGCTGCTCGCGCAGCGCTCGGAACTCGACCCCGGCGCCGGAGAGGTGCTGACCGACGACTTCGCCCCCGTCGATGTGTATGTCGCCGACGGGCCGCAATGGAAAAAGGGCGACGACCGTTAGGGGCGACCCTTGTGGTCGCCCGGTTTGCGCACCGCTTGCCCGTGACGCCGGCAACAGGGCGACCACAAGGGTCGCCCCTACATCATCCTTACCTCGGAACGAACCCGCCGCTATCGCTTTTCACGATGCTGCGATCCCTTCAGATTGGCTGAAGCGAACGACTACGCTATGCTCCCCGCATCGGGAAAGCGACGCCTTGCGGCGTTCGGCTTTGCCCCGATCAACAACCAAGTTTCACCACTCGAATTCGAGCCTCGTTTCTTAAGGTCTTCGATTCCAGTCGTGAGAGGAACGCTCATGGCCAAGCTTAACATCAATGGACGCGTGCATAACGTGCAGGTCGAGCCCGAGACGCCGCTGTTGTGGGTGATCCGGGAGCAGGTCGGCCTCACCGGCACGAAATACGGCTGCGGCGTCGCCCAGTGCGGCGCCTGTTCGGTGCACATCAACGGCGAAGTGATGAGATCGTGCTCGATCGCCGTCGGCGACCTCAAGGCAGGCGACAAGATCATCACCATCGAAGGCCTGTCGCCCACAAGCTCGCACCCGGTGCAAAAGGCCTGGGCGGCGATCGACGTGCCGCAATGCGGCTACTGTCAGTCCGGGCAGATCATGGCGGCGGCGGCGCTGCTACGGAAGAATCCGAAGCCGACCGACAAGGACATCGACGAAGCGATGACCAATATCTGTCGCTGCGGCACCTACCAGCGCATCCGTACTGCCGTGCACATGGCGGCCGAGATGCCGGCCGGCGGCAAATCCGCTGCCGTCAACGGTCACAAAGCTTGAGGCTGAGGAGGTCTGCCATGAAAGATATTTCTAGTAAGACAAAACTCTCTCGCCGCGCCTTCGTGGTCGGCACGACTGCCGCTGCCGGCGGCGGGCTGTCGCTCGGCTTCCATATGCCAGCCGATGCCGCGAGCGCGCGAGGCGCGACCGCCAATGAAGGAGCGGAAGTCAACGCCTGGGTGGTCATCAAACCCGACGACACTTGCATGATCCGCATCGCCCGCACCGAAATGGGCCAGGGCACTCGCACGGGTCTCGCCCAGCTGGTCGCCGAGGAACTCGAGTGCGACTGGAGGAGGGTGACGACCGATTCCGTCACACCCGGCCAGAACCTCGCCCGCAAGCGGGTGTGGGGTGAAATGGGCACCGGGGGCAGCCGCGGCATCCGCACGTCGCATGATTACGTCCGCCGCGGCGGTGCCGCCGCACGCATGATGCTGCTGCAAGCGGCGGCCGACCAGTGGAAGGTCCCGGTCGGCGAGCTCACCGTGTCCGACGGCATCATCTCTCATGGGCCGTCGAAGCGCACCATCAGCTACGGCAAGGTGGCGGCAGCCGCCGCCAAGCTGACGGCGCCGGATCCGAAGAGCATCACCCTCAAAGACCCGCGCAACTGGAAGATCGCCGGCAAGGCGATCAAGCGGCTCGACACGGCCGAAAAGCTCAACGGCAGCAAGATCTACGCAATCGACGTCAAGCTGCCCGGCATGTTGTGCGCTGCCATCAAGAGTTGCCCGGTGTTCGGCGGCACGGTGAAAAGCTATGACGAGGCAAAGATCGCCGGTCGTCCCGGCATCAAGGGCGTCGTCAAGGTGAAGGAGACCGGGGTCGCGGTCGTCGCCGATACCTGGTATCGCGCCAAGTCCGCCCTCGAGGCATTGCCGATCGTGTGGGACGACGCTGCCAACGCCGGCCAGTCCGACGCCACGATCGCGGCGCATCTGCGTGATGGATTCGACGCCGCCACCAACAATGGTGACCGCCGCAATGGCGACGCCGTCAAGTCGATCGAAGGTGCGGCCAAGAGGGTCGAGGCGATCTATTCAACCCCGTACCTCGCCCACGCCACCATGGAGCCGATGAACTGCATCGCCAAGATCTCCGCCGACCGGGCGGAGGCCTGGGTGCCATCGCAGAACTCCGAAGCCTCCCTGGCAGCGTTGTCGGAGGCCTCCGGCCTGCCGCTCGACAAGTGCGAGGTGTATCGCTCCGACCCCGGCGGCGGCTTCGGCCGGCGCGGCGGCTCGCAGGACTATGTGCATCAGGCAGTGGCCATCGCCAAGAACTTCCCGAACACCCCGGTGAAGCTGATCTGGTCCCGGGAAGAGGACATGACCCACGACTTCTACCGGCCGATCTCCCAGGCCAAAATGGCGGCCGGGCTTGACGAGCAGGGCAACCTGGTCGGCTTGCATGTGCGCATTTCGGGGCAGTCGATCAACGCCTTCGCCAATCCGGCGGCGGTCTCCGGTGGCAAAGATATGCGCCAACTGCAGGGATATGATGTGAATCCGGGCGAGGCCCAGCTCGGCTATGCGGCGCCGAACATGCTGATCGAGTATGTGATGCGCAACACCCACGTGCCGGTCGGCCCGTGGCGCGGCGTCAACACCAACCAGAACGCCGTCTACATGGAATGCTTCATGGACGAGGTGGCGAAGGCCGCGGGCAAGGACCCGCTCGAATTTCGCCGTTCGCTCATGGGCAATTTCCCGAAGCATCTCGCGATCCTCAATGCGGTTGCGGAGAAGGCGGGTTGGGGCCAGCCGCTGCCTCCCGGCGTTCATCGCGGCATCGCGCAGTTCCATGGCTACGCGACCTATTCGGCCGCGGTTGCTGAGGTGTCAGTGAGCGACGCTGGGAAGCTCAAGGTTCACCGTCTGGTGCTGGGGGTCAATTGCGGCCATCCGGTCAACCTGGACCAGATCGCCGCCCAGTGCGAAGGCTCGGTGGCCTTCGGGTTGACGGCGGCGCTCTATGGCGAATGTCCGGTCAAGGACGGCCGCATGGCATCGCTCAACTTCGACACCTACCAGATCATGCGGCTTGCCGAGATGCCGAAGGTCGAGACCATCATCGTGCCGACCTACGACTTCTGGGGCGGCATCGGCGAGCCCACCATCGCGGTAGTGTCGCCGGCAGTTCTGAACGCGATCCACGCCGCGACTGGCAAGCCAGTACGCAGCCTGCCGCTGAAGAACGTCAAGTTGGTGTGAGGAGATCGAAGCCTGCTTGAACCAAGACGGTTCCGCCGCGTCGTCGTCCACGGGCGATGACGCGGCGGCGCAAGAAGGTGGCCCGATGCGCGTGCATGCGGGCCGTTTGGTTTTGGCCGCGAGGACAGGACCGGTTCCATTTCATCGGAACTGGCCTTAGTGCTCCAAAATCACCAGCAGGTCCTTAGCGTAGACGGGCTGGCAGTCCAAACTATCCGAAACTTGACAGTCTGAGCCGTCGAGCCGACGCGTTCACGAAATCGTGTTAACCACGAAACGCAACCTATCGCCTTCTTGGGCGAATTAACGTAGGTGCGCCGAGGAACAGCGCATTTTTCAACCCCAAAGGAGAAGCAATATGTCTAAATCCACCGTAGGCGTGGCGGTTCTCGCTGGCGCCGTCGCAACTGCGCTTGCGTCTTTGGCGACCGCCGCACCGCTGACGAAAGCGGAAGCAGACGCGGCCACCGCTGCAGGCAAGGTGAAATGCTATGGCATCGCCTTGAAGGGCCAGAATGACTGCGCTGCCGGGCCGGGCACAACCTGCCAGGGCACGTCAACTGTCGATTTCCAGGGAAACGCCTGGAAGTTCGTGCGGGGCGGCACCTGCGCCACAATCGAGGTGCCCGGCGGTCGCCACGGTTCGCTGCAACCAATTTGAATCGCGACCTTCGATCATAGGCAGAGCGGCGTGCCGGAAAGGGGAGATGCCATGAAAAGACTGCCGATGCGCTCAACCGCGCAAGCGTCGGCAGTATTCCGCTTTCCGGCGCATTCCATTGCGGGCCGTGCGGGCACGAGCCTCAAGCATGAACATTTGCAGGCAATCGTGGCCGATGAGAAGCGAGATCTCTTCTTTGAGGTCCATGCTGAAAACTACATGGGTGCCGGCGGTCCGCCCCATGCCGCACTTAACCGAATCCGTCACGACTACCCTGTTTCGCTCCACGGTGTTTGCATGTCGATCGGCGGCCCGCAATCACTCGACAAAACGCATCTCGGGCGGTTCAAGGCGCTCGTCGACCGCTACGAGCCGGCGCTCGTTTCGGAGCATCTCGCCTGGTCAACCCACGGCACGGCTTATTTCAACGATTTGCTGCCGCTCCCCTACACAGCGGAGACGTTGGCTCGCGTCGCCGATCACATAGACCAAGTGCAAGAGGCGCTCGGACGCCAGCTCCTGCTTGAGAACCCGTCAACCTATCTCATTTTCCCTGAATCAACGATGAGCGAAACGTTGTTCATCGCGGAGCTG
>WNFR01006064.1_pt1 | contig 20771 bp, 23 predicted proteins | sample 5400221 | NCBI WGS metagenome assembly WNFR01 (sample SAMN13153357, study PRJNA577476) | soil metagenome | isolation source: 40 cm soil under Madrone tree | place: USA:California | collected 2016-06-14 | reverse complement strand
AGCGCTGGATGTATCAACGCTCGGGCGCCAAGGTTACCGAAGTGAGCGCAAGCCACGCTGTCTTTGCCTCCCAGCCGGCCGCGGTAGCTCGAGTGATTGAGGCTGCCGCAAAGCAGGCGAATTGACCGGTGGGCATCTCGATGGGGACATGTCGGCTTTGGGGTACGGTACGCCCCATTGCGGGATTTCAGGTGCAGGCCTTCAGTGGATTTGGAAACATGGGCTGCGGATTGGGTTGTGCGATCGCGGCCCCTGACCTCGATTTCTCCAGTATGCAGACCCGAACGCAGCGGCAAGCCAATCTGTTTGGCTGCGGCCGAAAATGCCAGCGCGCAACGTACGGCGCGACCGGGTCCATCGAAGGTAGCGAGAATGCCGTCACCAGTGTTCTTGATCAGGCCGCCGCGCTGTCTTTCAACCATCTGGCGCGCTAGCTGATCGTGACTGTCCAGCAATCGACGCGAGTCCTGATCACCCATTTCGGCAGCGCGGCGAGTTGAGTCGACTTGTTTGCCCCCCAATCGGCGTCCAAGGTTGACCCCTCCGCGTTGCACCCAACCATCTGAGGCATTGTCGAAAATAAGGCCCTGACTGGGGTCACGGTTCGACGCCGGAAGGGGTGAATATTCGAAGCCGAGACACAATCGCAATCGGACGAAGGCTGCGATAGGCATGATTACCGTCTGAATTTGTCAGCAGAGCGTAAGCAGCGAGATTCCAGCAATCATTTTGGCCGATACCGGCCCTCTGAAAGATTCGTCGGCCACAACAAAAAGTGGTTAGCGACCACTTGCCGCAGATTATATCGCTGGCAGTGGCTCAGATAACAGGAAGCTAGCTTCTTCCGTGCCTATGAATGGATGGACGGGCTAGGCCTTTTTTGACCTCGTTGACCAACCTCACTTCGCCCGTTTGCTGGTGTATCGCGACCAAGCATGCGCATCTCGAGCAACTGAGCGTTGGGCCAGCGGCCAGAGAACACTCGATCAACTAAAGAAAGATGAGGCCATCAATGCGTATGACTTTCTCTGCACTACTCACGGGCGCGACCGCTTTCTTGTCTCTGGCACCTGCGCAAGCGCAGGTATCCTTGAGCGGGCGCAGCCTACCCCTGAGCGTGGCAGTGGCGGCGGCGACGGAAGCGATAAACAGTTGCAAAGCGAACGGCTACGACGTGACGGCGACCGTTGTGGATGTAGCCGGTACTCCCCAGGTCGTACTGCGAGGCGACCACGCCACGATCCATACCAGGGAGAGCAGCTTTCGAAAAGCTTACACGATTATCACGTTGGGGCCGATCTTCCACGTGGACGTGACAAGCGAGTTGTTGGCCATGCTTTCGAAATTTCCCCCTCTCGCGGCGCAGGCGCTCGCGAACACGTCCAACGTGGCCGTTTTGCCCGGCGGAGTCGCCTTCAAGGTAGGTGACGAGATCATTGGCGGTATCGGCGTTGGTGGATCGCCCGGAGGCGACAAGGACGAAGCGTGCGCGAAGGCTGGCGTCGCCAAGGTCCGAGATCTTCTGCTGCATTGAGGGGAAGGTCATGTCGCAATTGGCGGCGACGTCTGGTGCGGAACAAGCGGACGCCAGGCATCGCCTTGGCGTTCGACGCGCGACGTTGCTTGCGGCAAGCTTGGCGTTCTTTGTAATCCTGCTTGACACGTCGATCGTCAATCTTCCGCTCGTGCGGATGCAGGACGCGCTCGGAACAAATCTCGCCGGCCGGCAATGGGTTGTCGATCTATATGCGCTCGTCTTTGCGAGCTTTCTGCTCTCGGGCGGCGCCCTTGCGGACAAATTCGGCGTGCAGGGGCTCTTCCTGCTTGTGCATTGCTAGAGCAGGAGCGTATCGGCGGCCGAGCGTGTCTGCGATTGCGACGAGGGCGTCCAGTGCCCGAACGAGAGGAACCCGATCATCTTCATGCGGGCAATCTATTGATATCAAGGTTGGCTTGCGACCTGAAAGGCAGCTCTTGGCACATTGGTGCCGCCCAAATACTTTATGGCGCGCCCGAAGAGGTTCGAACCCCTTTCACTCGATTCGTAGTCTGGGATCATTCGTCTGGGTCCAAATGCGAACTTAAAGGCACGTCCGGTTTTTTGGCGCCACGAGCAGACGCAAGGCTGTCGCCGTTAAGCCCAGGTGAAACTCATCTCTTTACGCACTGGCTGCAAACAAATCCCATCGACCGGGGAGGCCCTTGAGCTCATATGCTCCCCGTTCGTCGAACTTCAGTCCTGCCCCCGCTACGAGATATCGCGGCCCCTGACCTCGATTTCTCCGGTATGCAGACCCGAACGCAGCGGCAAGCCAATCTGTTTGGCTGCGGCCGAAAATGCCAGCGCGCAACGTACGGCGCGACCGGGTCCATCGAAGGTAGCGAGAATGCCGTCACCAGTGTTCTTGATCAGGTTGCCGCGGTGTCTTTCCACCATCTGGCGCGCCAGCTGATCGTGACTGTCCAGCAATCGACGCCAGTTCTGATCACCCATTTCGGCAGCGCGGCGAGTTGAGTCGACGACATCTGTGAACAACACGGTCGCCAGGATGCGCTCCAGATCGCTCGATTTAGTCTCGCGATGCCCGGTGATGAACTCTTCTATGTCGCCGAGCAATGCCTCTACGTCGCCTGACCAAAATGCATGATCGCCGTCGGGATATTCGATATATTTGGCACCGGGAATTTGCGCCGCAAAATCGCGTCCCTTCTGGACCGGGACCAGTGCGTCGGTTGCCCGGTGCAGCACGAGTGTCGGGATGCGCACGCTTGGAAGGATATGACCGACGTCGATCTGCAGGTTCAGCAACTGGATGGCCTTCATCGCGCCGGGGCTGGCCGACAGGCGCTCAAATTTGGCAAACTTCGCAACCGCGTCAGGATCAGACGCCCTGCTGGTCATCACACCTATCATCAGGGCCCCGGTCCCCCAATATTTCATCTGCTCCTGAACGACCACCTGTGGGTCAGCGACCGGAAAAAGCTCTGCATAGCGGACAAACGCTCCGAACAGGACGAGGTGCGAAACGCGCTCGGGATAGGACGCGGCAAACATTGCGCTCATTGCGCAGCCCTCGGAAAATCCGAGCAGGACTGCACGTTGCGCGCCAACGGCGTCCAGAACAGCCCGAACGTCATCCATGCGCTCTTCGAGCGTGGGCGCGCCTGATATCTTGTCCGACAGTCCCTGGCCACGCTTGTCAAAGGTGGTGACGCGGGCGAATTTTGAAAGACGCTGCAAGAATGCCGTATACCCAGGCATTTCATGCATGAACTCGACGTGCGAAACGATTCCAGGGATGGTGATGATGTTGATGGGACCATCTCCCATGGTCTGATAAGCGACGCTTACGTCTCCGCTCGTCGCGTAGCGTGTCAGGGGCAATTCTGAATAGTTCATCGGATGGCCGTCCCCGTTGGGCGTGCTTCTATCGGCTGCATGGTAACACCGCCCAAATTGCTACGCGAGTTCTGTTCCGGTCATTCGCGTCGTTGTGAGGACATCCAGTGTTGGCTGCCGGTGCAAAAGCGGACATTCCCTATCTTTCGACGTAACGTGGACTTTAATTGCCGTTTTTGTCCCAGAAGCCGTCGTGTCGCTCGGCATCCACGTGAATCGTCAGCACAATGACGTTAATCGCGCCAGTGAGGTTCATTCACTGTTTCGCATTGAGGAACACTGATTGCTGCACGACGAGCATTTATCAGGCGGTCCAAAAGGTCTAGTGAACCCGTAAGCGCGGATTATACGCCACCACCGTCAACCCAAGCTGGTCGCGCGGCGGGGAGGGAGTAAGTCTCCGGTGCTAGAATATCCGCGAGATACCGTTGGTCAGTATCTGCATGAAAGAGCTCAAATGCGCATTGTTATCTATGATAGCGGTCGACACGTTACGCTGAGGGTAATGTCGATCGTTGGGGCCGCGCTCGAGGCGCTAGTCACGTTGGTATGGCACAAGGCATTGCGCTCGATCTGCTTCGCTTCATGTCAGGTTGGCAAAGTAGCGCACGCACCGTCAGACCGCACCACTGCATGTGTTTGCGATAGTGTTCTGGTCGGCTCGTTGAACTAGCGACTGTGTGGCCCCTGTGACGGTTTGCACGACTCTTGAATGACGAAATTGGCAACACGTCCAAATGCAAAAAGCCTGCAGGTCAACGGCGGGCGCCGCTGGAGCTTCCAAGCAAAGGGAATAAAATGACTGGGATCGTCCTCTATGGTTTCGACGGCAGTACGTATGTCCGGACAGTCCGGATGCTACTCGCCGAGAAAGGCGCGCATTACGAACAGGTGCCGGTGAACGTGCTCAAGGGTGAGCCGCGCCAGCCCGAGCACATAGCCCGCCATCCGTTCGGTAAAGTGCCGGTGCTCGACCACGATGGGTTCCGGATCATCGAAGCGGGTGCCATTGTTCCATATCTGGACGAGGTACTGCCGGGTCCATCGTTCACACCGGATAGTTCAAAGGACCGAGCGCGTATGCGCATGGCGATGAGCATCGTTGATTCCTACGGTTATGGCGCTCTGATCGCTGTCGCTGGATATCACTTATTCCCCGACTTCATCGGCGGACCGGATGAAGAAGCGAGAAAGCGTGGGATCGTGAGCAGCCGTCGTGTGCTGCAGGAGCTCATGAAACTTCGTGGCGGCAGTGCTTTTATCGCGGGCGAGCGTCCCTCGCTCGGTGATTTCTACATCGCCCCGATCTGCTTCCTCGTTTCGCTCACCCCAGATGCCAACGAGGTCTTCGCGGTGGATGGCTTCGCCGGATGGTGGGAGCAGGTACAGGCAATGCCGAGCTACCAAGCGACAGCACCCCGGTTCAACTGAGATTTGATGTCTGTTGACGCGGCGGCTGTGAACCAGCCGAGCCGGCCTCAGAGGCTGCGGCGGATCTCGCGCACACCGCAGCCCAGCCTCCTACTTTGCGCATCCCGGTTCAGCCCCAAGCTTGGAGTCAATCATGTCCACACTACGAAAGAACGTTGCCATAGCCCTCATGATCACCATGGGTGGCGCGATGGCTCACGCCGAGACGAAGCCGGCTGCAAAGGACATTGTCATTGTCCATGGCGCGCTGGTGGATGGCTCAGGCTGGCGCGCCGTCTACGACATCCTGACCAATGATGGCTTCCATGTGACTATCGTGCAGGAGCCGCTCACCAGCCTCGCCGAGGACGTGGACGCCACCAAACGCGTTATCGATCAGCAGACGGGGCCGGTCGTGCTGGTTGGCCACAGCTATGGCGGCTCGGTGATCACGGAAGCGGGCGCCGACCCCAAGGTCAGCGCCCTCGTCTATGTAGCCGCCCTGCAGCCCGACAAGGGGGAGGCCAGCGGCCAACTTATGTCGAAGTTCGCCGCGCCGAACGATGCCATGCGGGTGGCCACCAATCGGGTCAAGCCGGACAAGTATTTCTTCATCCCGCCGGCGAAGTTCCGGGAAACCTATGCCGCGGACGTCCCGGCGCTGGACGCTCAGTTCATGGCGGACTCGGAACAGCAGCTTGCCCAGAAGGCCATGGGCGCGCCTATCTCCGCGGCGGCTTGGCGGAGCAAGCCCAGCTACGCCATCCTGACCACCCAGGATCGCGTAGTGAGCCCTGAACTTCAGCGCTGGATGTATCAGCGTTCGGGCGCCAAAATCACCGAAGTGAGCGCAAGCCACGCTGTCTTTGTTTCTCAGCCGGACGCGGTAGCTCGAGTGATTGAGACTGCCGCAAAGCCGGCAAATTGACCGGTAGTCATCTCCATGGGGATATGCTGGCAATGGGGCACGCCCCATTGCCAGATTTCAGGTGCACACTGGTTGTCAAATCGCGGCAAAGTAGCTTGGGCTGTCGTTAGCACCCGGCGCAGGTCGCATGCTGATTGGATTATTCTGATTGCCAGCGTTTGAGCCAGGTCGGATTTTCGTTGTAGATGCGGACGAGCTCGATCAGGTTTTCGATTCCGAAGTCTGTGAATGCCAGGACGCCACCTTCTCCGATGCCATAGACCCAGATGACGCCATCCTCGATCTCCATCTCGCTGACAACGTCTCTCAGCCACTCTTCTTCTTCGCCGAGGTCCTCGGCGACACGGATGATGGTGGTGACGTGATGGACCTTGTTGCACTAGACTTGGAGCCGCGCCGAGCTTAGATGACGCTCAAATCGACGTCGATACTATTTCGTATCGCGTTGGAGTAAGGGCAGACCTCGTGTGCATTGGCGACAAGACTCTTGGCCTCCGCTTCGTCAAGGCCGGGAAGAGAAATTGCGAGTGCGACGGTCAGACCAAATCCACCCTCAGATCTTGGGCCAATTCCGACGGTTGCCGTGACCGAAGCATCCTCCGGCACCTTTGGCCCACCTTGCGAGGCCACGAACTGCATCGCGCTAACGAAGCAGGCAGCGTAGCCAGCGGCGTTTGGCCTGCTCAGTTTGACGTCGAGCGATCCGTCGAGTGTTGCGGTTCGACCATTTCGACCGCCAATGGCGCGGGCTGAGGTGGTGTAGCGTACTTTGACAGACATAGTTCGAACTCCTTTTCCGTTGCCATTCTTGTGGCGCCGATGATCTCAACTGAAAAAAGAAGTGGGATCGGCCCGTATGTGAATAAACAGACATTCGTCGGCAGACACTGTTGCGCATATTGGCACAATCTCCGTGGTCGCTTTGATGTTAAAGTCTGCACATTAACGAGCACTATGCCCCCTTTGTTGTGCGGAAATTGACGTCGATGGATTGGGATCGCATCCGCATATTCCTGGAGGTCGCCCGCACGGGTCAGATTCTCGGTGCCGCTCGGCGTTTGGGCGTGAACCATGCGACCGTGGCGCGGCAACTCACCGCGCTCGAGCAGGAATTGAAAACCCAGTTGGTCGAACGGCGTACGACGGGCTGCGTCCTGACAAGCGCAGGCGAGGCTCTCGTTGCCGCAGCCGAGCGAGCTGAATCGGAATTCCTTCAGGTCGGCGCTCACCTTGGCAGATCGTCGGAGGCAATCTCAGGCACTGTTCGCGTCGGCGCTCCCGATGGGCTGGGGAACTACTTTCTAGCCAGCCAGCTTGGCGCGCTTGCCGCGCGACATCCCGACTTACTCATTCAACTTGTTCCCCTGCCGCGCACATTCTCGCTGTCGAGGCGAGAGGCCGACATTGCGATCACGCTGGATCGTCCGAAGCAGGGCAGGCTCATTGTAAAAAAGCTTACCGACTATACGCTCAGCGTCTATGGCGCTGAAAGCTATCTGAAACGCTTCGAACCAATCAGGAAACAGGCCGATCTCGCCGGCCACCTCTTCGTCACGCATGTCGAGGATTTTGTCTACAGCCGAGCGCTCGACTACGCGTCCGCGCTCGGAAAATTCATGAACAAGCACTACGAGTGCGGGAGCGTGGTGGCACAGTTGGAGGCGGTGAGGGGTGGCCACGGCGTAGGAATACTGCACGACTACGCTGCACGACGATTTCCAGAGCTTAAGCGGTTGCTGCCAGAGATCCGCTTCGTGCGAAACTACTGGCTGGTTTCGCATCCCGACACCCATCATACGCGCAGAGTGTCGGAGGTGCATGCGCACATCGTGGCAAGCGTACGTTCAGCCCGCCGAGAATTCACGAGCTAACTGCAATTCACGTCTCATGCGTTGCACGACCGCGCACTGTTCCGATTTCGGGAACAGAAGCTGCCGGCCAACGGCCATTCGATACGCGCAAAATGGCATTAGGTGTGACCCATCAGACGTGGACCGTCTGGCGGATGACAATCAGGTCGTCTGCTGATCAATGAGAAACTCCATGGGAACAGAGCAGAAAGTCGCCGTCATCACCGGTGCATCGCAGGGCTTCGGCGCAGGGCTTGTGAAGGCGTATCGAGACCGAAACTACCGAGTGATAGCCAATTCCCGGTCCATCAAGCCCAGCAAGGATTCGGATGTCCTGACTATCGCCGGAGACGTGGCCGATCCGAAGACAGCCGACCGCATCGTTCAGGAGGGCTTGGCACGTTTTGGACGCATCGACACGCTGATCAACAATGCTGGTATCTTCATCGCAAAGCCACTGGTTGATTATACCGAGGAGGACTACGCTTCGGTGGTTGCGACCAATCTTGGTGGCTTCTTCCGGGTCACCAAACGCGTCGCGGCCGAAATGCTAAAGCAGGGGTCGGGTCACATCGTGCAGATCACGACCAGCCTTATCGATCATGCTAACAGCAACGTTCCATCGGTCCTTGCCTCAATGACCAAAGGTGGGCTGAACGCAGCCACGAAGTCCCTGGCGATCGAGTACGCAAAAAAGGGAGTTCGGGTTAACGCCGTTGCTCCCGGCGTTATGAAGACGCCGATGCACGCTCCCGAAACACATGAGTTCCTCGCGAAGCTGCATCCAGTCGGACGTATGGGAGAAATTCAAGACATCGTCGACGCGATCATGTTTCTGGAAAACGCTCCCTTTGTCACCGGCGAGATCCTGCACGTCGACGGTGGTCAGAGCGCCGGTCATTGACCGGAATGGAGCGGCGGCCGGAGGCCGCTGCTCCTGCCCCGGCTTCGGCTCGATAAGGTCGTCGTACGACCCAAAGCGACCCGAATGCGCCTCTGCCTACCCATCCATTGATCTGAGTTGAGCCTAGCCGCCAAGATGCGAAGATAGGTGATTCTTCGTCGCGGGCCGGGTTTAGAACCCGGCTGCGGCTACGTCCGACTGGTTGCCGCGACATGCCGGTAGCTGCGTTACAAGAGTTGCAGGATCGGTAAGCGCGCCGCCGGCACACGCCCGCTGCGCGAGCTGCTACCTTCCGGTTGCCAGTTTATCTTGCGTTTTCGTCTCAAAATCACTGGCGTCATGCCGCTCATGCAGTTGACTTGAGGCTTCGCCAGTGACGCGGTTGACCATTCGCCCGCGTCGGACGGCCGGCCGTTCGGAGATCGCGTCTACCCAGCGTGCAACGTTCTTGTACTCTTGTACCTGAAGGAACTCAGCCGCTTCGTAGAGCCAGCCCCTTGTCAGACCAGCGTACCAAGGCCAGGCGGCGATATCGGCGATCGTGTAGTCGCTGCCAGCGATAAATTTGTTCGTTTCGAGGCGCCGGTCGAGCACGTCGAGTTGGCGTTTCGCCTCCATCGCGAACCGATCTATTGCATATTCGATCTTGGTCGGCGCGTACGCGTAAAAATGACCGAAGCCTCCGCCCACATATGGCGCGCTACCCGCCTGCCAGAACAGCCACGACAGGCATTCGGCGCGTGCACCGAGTCCGGTCGGCAGGAAGGCACCGAACTTCTCGGCTAAGTATATCAAGATAGCACCGGACTCGAAGACCCGGATCGGCATCGGTCCGCTTTGGTCCACCAGCGCCGGGATCTTGGAGTTGGGGTTCAGCGCAACGAAGCCGCTCCCAAACTGATCGCCGCGGTCGATTCTGATCAGCCAAGCGTCGTATTCTGCACCACTATGGCCGAGCGCCAACAGCTCCTCAAGCATCACGGCCACCTTCACACCGTTCGGCGTTCCCTGGGAATAGAGTTGGAGAGGATGGCGACCGACTGGGAGTTCTTTGTCGTGCGTCGGGCCGGCGATCGGTCGGTTGACGTTCGCGAACCGCCCGCCGTTCGGCTTGTCCCAACTCCAAACTTTCGGCAGCGCATAATCGAACGAGGTGGTCATTTTCAAAACTCCAGGCGTTTGGCGGTGGCACACGAGTCCAAGGCACGATCGTTGCATCGTATTCGCAGGTCGAAGAATATGCCGATGAGCCGCCTAGATCAGCTTTGCGTCAAGTGTGATCTCGGCGATGAGCACGCTGGCGATAAGCTAGTTCCTCTCTGCAATTCTCCGTCAATCGCGTGCGCGAGGCGAAATCGCGTTAACTAGCTTAGTTTATGTCTCCTTCGCACGAACGTGTACACTCATTGCTCGGCGAACACTGTTCCGTTGTGCGATTGAGTGAGGGATCAATGTTGTATGTTTGGAAGTGTTGGATCGACGCGCAATAGCGGGGAACCAAGCGTGCGCGTGGTCCGAGCGTCTCCCAACCGTCCGACTTTGCCTGGATAGATCGGTTCGTCTCAGCTCGCTGCCACACAGGGGATGTCAGATCGAAAGCGGTTTGTCTTGTGGGCGCTACCCTCTGGTCTGCTCGCAATCTGCAGTCGAGATAGGTGTAATCTAAACTATTCGTTTTTCGCATTGAGATTGTGCCCTTAAGAAAGGGAATTGGCCTCTTTGCATAAAAGAGGACTGGATCGACGCAAGAGCAGCGGCTCGATTCCGTAAGCAGTTCAACCATTTCCCCATTTTGAATAAGCCAGGGACTCACTATGCGGATAGCGGTGATCGGTGCAGGAGGTTTCGGAGGCTACTTTGGCGCGCGCCTCGCGATGGGCGGTGCAGATGTTCGCTTCCTTGCCCGGGGCTCTCACTTGGCGGCCATGCGCGCGAACGGACTGGCCGTCGAGGGCGGTCCCGAGAGGATCTGCGCCAATCATGTGATAGCCTCAGACAATCCCGCTGATCTCGGTGTGGCGGACTTCGTGTTGCTGGCTGTCAAGCTGTGGGACACGGAGATGGTCCTCGACCAGATCAAGCCAATGGTCGGACCGTCCACGACGCTGATTTCGTTCCAAAATGGTGTGCTCAAGGACAACGCGTTACGAAACGCTTATGACCCGGCCCAGATCATGGGCGGGGTCGGCTACGTTGCGACTACGATCGATCGCCCTGGTGTCATCCGGCAGACGGGACCGATGGAGCGCCTGGTCTTCGGCGAGTTCGATGGCCGCCGGTCGACGCGCGCCGAAGCCTTTCTGCATGCCTGCCTGAAGGGAGGCATCAACGCCGAACTCTCCACAGACATTGTTCGGGAGATCTGGGAGAAGTACGTGTTTCTTGTCGGCTTGTCCGGCACCACTACCGCCATGCGAAGTGCGATCGGCCCGATCCGGGAGAATCGGCAGACTCGGGCGTTCCTGCTCGACGTCATGCGGGAGGTCGTCGCGGTTGGAAACGCCCATGGTGCGGAGCTCCAGGCGGATTATGCCGAGCGGCGCCTTGCGCTCGCGGACGACGTGGCGCCCGACATGACGTCATCGATGCATCATGACCTGCAACGCGGCAGGCCCTTGGAGATCCGGTGGTTATCCGGCGGAGTAGTCCATCTCGGTAGTGCCGTGGGAATAGCGACACCGCTTAACCGCGCCATCGCCGATGTCCTTGCCTTATACGAAGCCGGCGCGCCTGCCGCGTTCGAGACGAGGGCAATGGAGAGCTCCGGTGCCGTCTGACCGGGGAACTGCTGGCCGGGATATGAAGATTGCGATGATCCAAGTCATCGTTGTTGGCATTCCGTTCGCAGGAGGTGGTAAGTCAGCCGAATCGGCCTGGGGAAAAAAGAACACCAGTAGGGCCGACTCTCTCCTGGTCAAGGTAACGACCGAGGGCGGGATCACCGGCTGGGGCGAGGCGTTCGGCTTCACCGCAATTCCCGCCGTCAAAGCTGCGATAGAAGAGATTATCGCTCCCTTGTGTATCGGCGTTAGCGCGTTGAACATCGGATCGCTAATGCTCGATATTCAGAAACGCCTTCACATATTCGGGCGCAGCGGCGCCATCATGTTCGGGATTTCCGCGATCGATATCGCATTATGGGATATCCTGGGAAAGGCAACCGGCCAACCTGTACACCGACTATTGGGTGGTGCAGCAGTGTCAGAGCTGACTTGCTATGCAAGTCTCGTTCGCTACACTGACCCGCAGCTTCTCGTCGAGAACGTCAATCAAGCTCTGGCCGATGGCTTCTCCCATCTGAAGCTCCATGAAATCACCGTGGATGCAGTCCGTGAGGCGCGAAAAGCTGCCGGCGATAACGTGGAGATCACGCTGGACGTCAACTGTCCATGGACCGTGCGCCAAGCCCTCGATATGAGCGCTAAGCTGCGACCGTTTAATCTGCGCTGGCTGGAAGAACCCATTTGGCCTCCAGAGAGCTTTGACGGCTTGGCTCGATTGCGTCGTGAGGGTGGAATACCCATTGCGGCAGGAGAAAATGCTTCAACGCTAGTGGAATTCGAGCAGATGCTTTCTGCTGGCGCGGTCGACTTTGTCCAACCCAGCCCGGCCAAAATGGGAGGTATCTCGGAACTTCAGAAGGTGTTCGCGCTTGCCGCGGCAAATGCGACCGTGGTGATGGTCCACTCGTTCTATGACGGCCCCGGCTTGCTCGCGAGTGTACACGCAAGCGCCGCACTAGGCTCGAAAGACTCCCTGGTGGAGTGGCGGTACTTTGACCTTGAGGCACAGCTATACGGCGATGCAATGCTGCCGAAGAACGGAATGATCAGTGTTCCCCAAGGACCCGGTTTGGGATTCGACCCAGATGCAGACGTAGTTCGGAACTTTCAAGTCCGAAGGTGAACTTTCTCTTTCCAAGGATCGACGGATAAAAATATGATTCGCGAGCGTCATCGAAAGACATGCCGGCCTGAAAGACGTCCTTACCGACGAGGTTCATAAACGCGCGCGAGCGCCAGGAGATTAGCTATGCAGGACAATGTCCCGCTGACGGTCGGCGTCGATCACGTCGGACTTGCGGTGAGAGACCTCGCGCTCGCACGGCGTTTCTTTTGCGATTGCCTTGGCTGGAGAGTCGTTGGTGAGAACCAAAGTTATCCGGCGTCGTTCGTGTCGGACGGAAACGGCATCGTGACGCTCTGGCAGGTCGAGGATCCGGAGAAATGCGTGCCGTTCGACCGCCGTCGCAACATCGGTTTGCATCATCTTGCATTGAAGGTTGTGGACCGCAAGGCGCTTGACGCCTTGCACGCGCGTGTCGCGGCATGGCCCGGCATCATGATTGAGTTTGCGCCGGAACGATCGGGCAAGGGCCCCAAGGTACACTTTATGGTGCGAGAGCCTGGCGGCACGCGGATCGAGTTCGCCTGCGTTTCTCCTGGCGCCGGATAACCGAGGTCCGAGTCGATCCCGGCAACGCAGCGAGCCCGTACGGCCGGTACATCGCTACAGTGACGAACAGTACCGAAGCCTTGCGGAAGTTTTCCTCCCAGACTGGCCGGGGTCTTCGGATCCCGGCATTTTCTTGGTCTAGCGGCCACACGGCTGCGACTGTGTGCCTTCTGGCGCGATAATGGCGATCAGTGCAGAAGCCTCGCTGTGTTTGGATCGTTAGGAATCATCCAACGCGCTGGTACCATCTGTTTATTTTGACCGGTGCTATGACCAGCTTTTGTCGCTTGCTTAAGTAAGAATAACTAAAACGTCCTCTGGACGAATGAGCTTCTAGTGAGGGGGCGAGATCGCGCTGGAGCGTGAACTCGTTGCGATGCTGAGCCCGACTTGATTGTCGATATCTGGTTGCGTACCGGCGTTTCTGTCGAAAAGGCTGACGAGGATGGGGCAGACCTATGCGGCGGAAAGTGGGGCGCCCGGAATGAGGCAGCCGGCACGGCACGTCAGTGTGATCCCTCAGCTTGGCTCGTTCGTTACTCCAGCGGCAAAGCGGCGACAGCTTCGGTCGCCTCGGCCTTCCCGATTCCGGCCAAGGCGGGGTATTCCAAATTCCCGCATCCCGCCTCACGCTTCGCGCTGATCGGCGTGTTTGTGGCCCAAACCAAGGCCGGCGAAGTCAGGGTCACCGCGACGGGCGCATCGCAAACCGGCGTCATGCGGGTACTAGCGATCGAGGCGACGCTGAAGGCAAATTGGTCGGCGGGCGCGCTCGACGGCGTAAAAATTTCAGCCGACGGCTTGTTGAGCGATCTTCATGGTTCCTCGGATTATCGCGCCCACCTGATCAAGGTGATGACGCAGCGAGCGCTGGCAGTTTGAATAGTATGATGATTGGTGATGGCTGAACCAGCATTTCGCACCGATCTGCAGGTCGGCGGTGTAGATGACCTCTCCAGGTCATCGGAACGATCGCTCCTCCCAAACTTGCCGGGATCTTCTCGAGATCTCGGCGCTTTTTCGCGACTTGGAAGTCGGTGATGCGTGGAGAGGACGAAAGACCCATCTCTTTCGGCGATAAGAGTATCATGTTTATTCGTTTGACCCTCGCGAACGCAGATGATCATTTTAAACAGAAAGTACCTGTCACTTCGACATCAGCTAAGCAGCAGCGTACGCTGAATCTCCGAGTGTGACGCGATATTGGCGCAACGCTCATCGCCGCCATTTAGAGTGACGAACAGGTGCCTTTGCGATTGAGCGCGATCGATCGGATGTCGGGTTCGACAATGTTTGAGTCTAGATGTGCTTGCTCCGCTGAATTTTCTCCGCAGCCTGACAAGCAAAGCACACGAACTTTCCTTTTGGCAAATAAGTCGAGTTAAGCACGCGTCCAAGATAACGATTTGAACTAACTCCGGCTACCAGGGGAAGATCATGAAACTCACGGCGCGCCGTTACTATTCCGCACAGTTTGTTACTCGTTTCATGTACAAGTTGAATATAGCGGGGGTCGCGATCGCGATCCTTGCAACGATTTGCTGTGGAACAAACGCGTCGGCAGAGGACGTGAGTGGTCGGGTGTTGTCGCCGCAACGCATCCGGTCCATTACGTCGGCAATCGACGGTGAGGCGATCATAGCCAATGCGAAAACCACCAAAGACTGGTTGAGTTATGGACTTGACTATTCCGAAGGCCGCTACAGCAAGCTAAGCCAGATCAATACGGAAAGTGTAAAAAATCTAGGTCTTAAGTGGACTTACAATCTCGAGTCTCTGCGTGGTGTCGAAGCGACGCCGCTCGTTGTTGACGGAATTATGTATGTATCGGCGTCGTGGAGTGTGGTTCATGCCATCGATGTGCGGACTGGAAAGCGGATTTGGACCTACGATCCCGAAGTGCCGCGGCAGAATGGCTATAAGGGTTGCTGTGACGTTGTGAACCGCGGAGTCGCGCTCTACAAAGGCAAGGTCTTTGTCGGATCCTACGATGGCCGGCTGGTCGCCATCGATGCGGCTACCGGAAAAAGGGTTTGGGAAAAGGATACCATCATCGACCACAGTCATTCCTACACTGTTACGGGCGCGCCGCGCGTTGTGAAAGGGAAGGTGCTAATCGGCAATGGCGGGGCCGAGTACGGCGCGCGTGGCTATATCACCGCTTACGATGCGGAGACAGGTGCGCAAGCTTGGCGATGGTTTGTTGTACCAGGTGATCCGAGCAAGCCCTACGAAGATGAGTCGATGGAAGCGGCGGCGAAGACCTGGGATCCCGCTGGAAAATACTGGATCAATGGCGGAGGCGGTACGCCGTGGGACACAATGGCGTACGACCCGGATCTGAATCTCGTTTACATCGGAACTGGCAATGGAGCTCCTTGGACCCGCAATCTGCGGAGCCCCAGCGGCGGTGATAATTTATATCTTGCGTCGATCGTTGCGTTGAACCCTGACACGGGAAAGTATGTCTGGCATTATCAGGAAACGCCGGGTGACAACTGGGACTACACGTCGACACAACAGATGATCCTCGCGAATATCACGCTCAATGGCCAGGCGCGCAAGGTCATCCTCCACGCGCCGAAAAATGGATTCTTCTTTGTTATCGACCGTACCAACGGTCAATTTATTTCGGCAAAGAACTACGTAGATGTAAACTGGGCGACTGGTTACGATGCGAGTGGAAGACCAATCGAAGTACCGGAAGCTCGGGGCGATAAATCGTTTGATTCGATCCCGGGTCCATACGGGGCCCATAACTGGCATCCGATGTCGTTCAATCCACAAACCGGCTTTGTTTATATCCCGGCGCAGAATGTGCCGATGAATCTGACGGCTCAGAAGAACTGGACGCACAACGCCAGCGTCCCCGGCAATCCAATGAGCGGATTGGGCTGGAACCTCGGCTACGATGTGAACTTGACACCACCCAAGAGCCAGCCTTTCGGTCGTTTAATTGCATGGGATCCGGTGAAGCAGGAGCAGGCGTGGAAGCAAGATTACGCGTCTCCGTGGAATGGAGGCACGCTGACAACGGCTGGTAATCTTGTGTTTCAGGGGACGGCTGACGGTCGCTTCGTTGCCTACAATGCAAAAACGGGTGAGAAGCTCTGGGGGTCTTCGACGGGCACAGGGGTGGTCGCCGGGCCAGCGACCTATGTGGTCGATGGCACGCAGTACGTGTCAGTGGCGGTCGGATGGGGTGGCGTCTACGGTGAGAGCGAGCGTGCGACCGACAAAGAGGGTCCAGGAACGGTGTTCACCTTTGCCATCGGTGGCAAAGCGCCACTTCCCGAGTTCGCAAAGTATCAGATTGGAAGTCTGCTGGAGGGCGTAAAGTACGATGCAGCGAACGTCGGTCCCGGTACACAGCTATATGTCAGCCACTGCGGATTCTGTCATGGCGTTCCGGGAGTTAACAAGGGTGGCAATATCAGGAACCTGGGTTATTCCGACAGCAGCACCATAGCGAACCTGAAGGACATCGTTTTCAAGGGCCCGTTCATGTCACTTGGAATGCCCGATTTTACGGGCAGATTGTCCGAGGACGATGTCGTGAAGATCCAAGCTTTCATCCAGGGGACGGCAGACGCGGTTCGAGCGAAGAAATAGCATTTCTCCAGCGTCTCTTTGTCGACCGCTTCCCTTCAGTGAGGGGCGGATGCAGCACGGTAGCGGACTTAATCGTGAACTACAGGAGGTAAACACATGAAATGGACTGCGCCGAAGGTTATCGAAGTGTCGGTTGGAATGGAGATCAATATGTATGCCTGCGCTACTCGTAGTTCCAAGTTCAAAAATGCGCCGGACCGGATGACAATGACTGTTTCGTGATTTCGAGTTCTTGCCTTCTCTCCTCCGGGAAGGCGAAGACGGTTCATCCTCGCGTCGTCGGCCGGCGCTTCGGCGTCGGCCCGCTCGCGCGATGCGAGTGGCTCGAATCGGCGAGCCGTGACTTAACCAGCAACTATCAAGTCCGCCGTCCGGCCGTCAGACGAAGGTTCGCAACGCCAGACCGGCCGCGGCGGTAACAACTGCGCGGGCATTTCCCCATGTCCTTCGGGCGTATCTCAGGACCTAACGCTATGGCAGAGGCTTACGAGATCATCGAGCACAGCGGCGATGTCGGAGGAAGGACATGGCGATGAGTGGAAAGAGGAATTTTCTGATCACGGGTGCTGGTTCTGGCTTTGGACGAGCTCTGGCGACGGAAGCACTATCGTCCGGATATTCCGTGATCGGCACGGTCCGAAGCGAAGCAGCGCGACAGGAGTTCGGCGCGATGGACCCCGCACGCGCGCGAGCCATCGTATTGGATGTCACGGATTTCGCAGCCATCGGTCCCGAGGTTGCACAGGCCGAAAGAGATGTTGGTCCGATAGATCCTCGTCAACAGTGCGGGATACGGCCACGAAGGGACTCTTGAGGAGAGTCCACTCGAAGAGATGAGACGTCAGTTCGACGTCAACGTTTTTGGAGCAGTCGCGATGATCAAGGCGGTGCTCCCATTCATGCGCGAGAGGCGCCGTGGGCATATCATCAACATTACCTCGATGGCGGGATATGTGGGGTTAGCGGGCATCCCCTATTACGCGGGCAGCAAATTCGCTCTTGAAGGCATATCTGAAGTGTTGGCGAATGAAGTGCGCGGCTTCGGCATCAAGGTAACGGCAGTTGCTCCAGGCTCCTTCCGGACCGACTGGGCGGGGCGATCGATGATCCGTTCGCCGCGGAGTATTGCTGAGTACGATTTGCTCTTTGATCCCATCCGACGGGCTCGAGCAGAAAAGAGCGGCCAGCAGGCAGGTGATCCGGCCAAAGCTGCTCGTGCGATCTTGAAAGCGGCGGAGGCCAGCGATCCACCAATGCATCTGCTGCTCGGCAACGACGCACTGAAATTGGTCCGAGATAAGTTGAATTCGCTAGGGAAGGAGATCGACACATGGGAATCGGTCACGAGATCGACCGAGTACGAGTAGGAGTCGTCACAACCTCGAGCCCCCACCGTCCTGGCTTCCACAGCCAGCGCAATCTCTTCAGCAGGAGTACATCATGAACCGACCAGAGAAAGTAATCTACACCGCCAAGGTCCACACCACCGATGGGCGAGTTGGCTCATCGCGTTGCGATGACGGCAAACTGGACGTCAGGTTGTCGAGGCCAGGCACCTCCGGCGCTGGCACCAATCCAGAGCAACTGTTCGCCGCGGGCTGGTCGGCCTGCTACGAGTCGGCGATGGAACTCGTGGCTCGCAGGATGAAGGTCGCGCTGCCGGCTGACCTCGCGGTCGACGCGGAGGTCGACCTCGGACCGAACGGCGCCGGCTACGATGTCGCGGTCCGCCTGAACGTCAGCCTGCCCGGCATCGCGTCCGACGTAGCGCAGCGCCTGATCGAGGCGACGCACGAGGTGTGTCCATATTCCCGGGCGACGCACGGCAACATCGCGGTCGAGACGAAGCTCGTCTGAACCGCAGTCGCAAGTCGAAAGCCCTTCGTCGAAAGCGATTTCGATCCTAGTCCGCGATTTGAACCCGCGAATCTGAGCCGAACGGAATCTGGCGAGGAGCGCCTGGCGCTTCATAAAAATCACGAAGGGCGGGCTCAAGCAGTTCGCGCAATGGGCGGTTATGGAATGACCGCTTCTGGCGCAAAGCGGTCATTCGTCAAAAGCCGACTTCAGTTAAGCGGCATGAACGGGCATGCGAGTCTGCGTGAATGGGCTAGACCATCTGTCGCCCTTCTTGGAAGGTCGTCCTCCAGACGCCCCGATGTCGTTGCGCTGTAATCCGCGGCACGTTCTCCTTCCTTGCGAGGTCGCCACCGTGGTAGATGGCGAAGTGGTAGCGCTTTCCCGGCGTTACTCAGCCGCGGCTGCTGGCTGGGCGATCGCTACTTGGACTAGCGTGTCCGAGAATGTCGGAGCCCTTCCGAGATCCGCATAGGCGCTGGGATTGAGAGCGTTCACCGTAGCTTTCGCTCGGCTCAGGTCGCGCCAATATCCTAGGGGTGCGACAACAAGCCCTTGCATGACCTCAGCGCTCACCTTCGCAATTGCTTCGAAGCTGCCGCGATCGTTAAAGATCCGTACAGCGCTTCCCTCGCCGATGTTCCGTGCGATTGCATCTCTTGGATTGACAAGCACGACCTGCTCGCCCGCGTGATGCAGTTGAGCCGGCAGATTGCCATAACAGGAATTGAGGAAAGCGTGACTCTTCGGCGAGATCACGTTGAGGGGGTATTTCGCCGCCAAACGCGGGTTGGTCGCCGGCGACTCTCGTGGTGGAATATAGGTTGGTAATGCGTCTACCGGATCGCCCGCCTGAAACTCGTTCGAGCCCTGGCGGAACAACGGTAGGACAAAGTTGCCGCCCGCGGCCATCGACGCCTTGAACTCGCACTTGCCCGATGGAGTGAGGAAGTTACCCGCGGCATGCGGCGCGTACGTGTCGGGTGTTCCAACGTTGAGACGCGCCCATCCTTTCTCCCTCAGAAGATCCATTGTTATCCCCTGAAGAGCCGGGCTCGCCCAATCCAGAGCGTCCAACGCCATCTCTTCGTCGCTGCGTTGCCATTGTCGGTCATCGAAGCCCATGGTGCGGGCAAGTCGCCGGAACAGCTCCGTGTTGGGGACCGCCTCGCCGAGTGGCACGATCGCCCTTTGATTCAGCGACAGATACAGATGCCCCCAGGAGAACATGATGTCGAACTGCTCCAGCTGCGTGGTAGCAGGGAGTACGATGTCTGCGTACCGGGCCGTGTCAGTGAGGAACTGCTCGCTCACCACGGTAAAAAGGTCTTCGCGCTCGAGGCCTCGGATAATCTTGTCCTGTTCCGGGACAACAATCGCAGGATTGGAGTTGTAGACGAACAAGGATTTAATGGGCGGATCGAGGTTGTCTTCGTCCAAGAGCGCCGGGCCGAGGCGCCACTGATTCAGCACGCGCGTTCCGGGCTTGATCCAATCCGGCCGCATCAGCTTTTCCCATTTGACCGGGAAGGCCCAAATTGGCAGCTGCAAGATGCCGCCGCCAACTCGGCGCCACGCACCGACGAGCGCCGGAAGACACGCGGCAGCGCGCACCGTCTGGCCGCCGCCTGCGTGGCGTTCGATCGCGACGCCGATACGGATCACGCTCGGCTGAGTGGTCGCGTATTCTCGAGCTAGGGTTCTGATGTCCTGCGGCGAAATGCCAGTGATATCCGCGACCCGCTCGGGCGAGTAGGCTTGGACCCGCTCCCGAAGCTCCTCGAACCCCTCAGTATAGTTCTCCACGTACTCGCGATCGATCAAATCCTCGCTGATGATAACGTTCATCATAGCCATCGCGAGCGCCGCGTCGGTGCCTGGTCGGATAGGAATGTGCCAGTCGGCTTCGCGGGCTGTCCGCGTTTTGACAGGATCGATCACGACCAGCTTTGCGCCCTTGCTCTTCGCCTCTGCAATAAACGGCCAGTGGTGCAAATTGGTGCTGATCGTATTGCACGCCCATAGAATGATGTATTTCGAATGCTTGAAGCTCTCTGGGTCCATGCCGGGAGAGGGACCTATCGTCATGAAATAGGCCGTGCAGGAGCCTGAATCACAGAAGGTCCGCTCGCTGATGCTGGCGCCAAGCCTGTTAAAGAACGCGTCACCCACATTCAGGCCGTTAAGGATACCCTCGGTGCCTAAATAGCTATATGGCAGGATCGCGGTTGGCCCATACTTGCCGATGATCCCGGTCCAGCGGTCGCGGATCATTTCGACGGCTTCGTCCCAGCTGATGCGCTCGAACTGTCCGGTCCCTTTCGGTCCGGAGCGCTTGAGCGGGTGGAGCACTCT
>WNFR01002101.1_pt1 | contig 20772 bp, 13 predicted proteins | sample 5400221 | NCBI WGS metagenome assembly WNFR01 (sample SAMN13153357, study PRJNA577476) | soil metagenome | isolation source: 40 cm soil under Madrone tree | place: USA:California | collected 2016-06-14 | reverse complement strand
TGGGGTGGTGAGATGAGGCGAAGAGGCGGAAGCGTTGGCATTCGAGGTGGCTTGGGGCTCGTGGTGATTGTTGCCGCGGTGTGTGTGGCACAGCAGGTTGGCTCTCGTCAAAGTGCAGAAGGACGAATCAGGAGTGATGTGATGTTTCTTGCTTCGGATAAGCTGGAGGGTCGGAGGACCGGGACTGAAGGTGCGAACGAGGCTGCCGTTTATATCGCCACTGAGTTCAAAAGATTGGGTCTGAAGCCAGGCGGGGTCGTGGGGCGAATAACTCATGGCAACGAGAGATTGATGACGGCCGCGTATATGCAGCAGTTCCCCTTTGTTTCGGGCGTTGAATTGGGCAAGGGCTGTGAGATGTTAATCGGACCGGGAATTCCTGCAGAAGAGATTGCGCGGCTGGCTGTCGCTACGATGGACGGAAGTAGTCGTGATGTCATGATCAAGGCGATGCGTGCGAAGTCGATGGAACTTCGCGCAGGCGATGATTGGTTGCCAGTCGGGTTTTCTTCAAATGGATTGATCGAGTTTCAAGATGCAGTTTTCGTCGGTTACGGAATCACTGCCGCCGATTTAAAACATGACGATTACGAAAAGGCCGATGTCAAAGGGAAAGTCGCAGTTGCTATTGAAGGCACCCCCGATTCTGAGAATCCACACAGTGAGTTCGCAAGGTTTGCCGATGTCAGATGGAAAGCGATTGCGGCGCGTGATCGCGGGGCAACGGCACTGGTTGTTATCGCCCGCGAAGGGAATTTTAAGGATGATCCGTTGTCGAGATTGCGATATGACAACTCGTCCGGGGAAGCGGGTATCATTACGGTAGCAATTTCGCGGCAAGCTGCGGGGCGCCTGTTTACCAAGGGCGGTCTGGCGCCTTTGGATGATATTCAAAAGGCACTGATGGTGCCTGCTCCTACCTCGCAGCCGGGAAGCGTGACGAACCAGGAAGCAAGGACTGATAAAGCTCCGGCGATTTTGCAAAAGCGCGCGAGCGCACCGCTTAACAATGTCACATTGACGATAGGAACGAATGTTGTTCGAAAGAATAGTCCATCAGCAAATGTAATCGGGATTCTTGAGGGTTCGGACGCAAACCTGAAAAGTGAGGTAGTGGTAATCGGAGCCCATTACGATCACCTGGGGCGTGGAGGAGAGGGCAGCCTTGCATCGCGAGAAGGGGACATTCATCACGGGGCTGATGACAACGCATCGGGAGTGGCAGGATTATTGGAACTTGCGCGGATCTTTTCGTCTGAGCGGTCAACTCATAAGCGTAGCATTGTTTTTGTCGCGTTTAGTGGGGAAGAGGAAGGATTGATCGGTTCGAACTACTATGTAAATCAACCCACGTTTCCGCTTGAGAAGACTGTGGCAATGATTAATATGGACATGATCGGCCGGATGAGGGATCGCAAGTTGACGATCGGCGGCGTTGGTACGGCGACGGAGTGGAAGGATTATATTCAGACGGCCAATGAAGCGAGTGGCCCTGGCGGTCCCACGCGGCATGCTGGAATCGGAAAGGCTGACGGCGTCAAACCAGGTTTTGTACTTGCGTTGAATGAGGACGGATACGGACCAAGCGACCATTCTTCGTTCTATGCGAAGAAGGTACCCGTGCTGTTTTTCTTTACGGGTTCGCACGAAGACTATCACAAGCCTTCTGACACGGCCGACAAGATTGCTTATGCGGATGAATCAAGAATAGTTCTCATGATCGCAAATATTGTGCAAACGATTTGTGATGCGACGACACGTCCAACCTACAAGCTTGCCAGGAGCGAGAGCGCGGGACGTTCGGCGGGTTTCAGGGTTTACCTGGGAACGATTCCAAACTATGCCGACTCGACAAACGGGTTAACGCTTGACGGTGTTCGCGAGGATTCGCCGGCCGCGAAGGCTGGATTGAAAGCGGGAGACCGAATCGTGAAATTAGCAGGGCGCGAGGTGAAGAACGTTTACGACTATACATATGCGTTGGGCGAAATGAAGGCCAATGTTGAATATGATGTGGAACTGGTGCGAGGAAACGAGACGCTGAAGTTAAAGATTACGCCGGCAGCTAGGAAATAGGCCACGTTTCAGAGGAAAAACAAAAAGGGGAAAGGAAGTAACCGAGGTGCTTCCTTTCCCCTTTGTTTGAATTTAACTCTACCTTTTGACTGGGATCTTAAGGTTCGCTTGTGATCCCAGTTTAGAAGCGAGTGTTACCAGCGTGGTTCGCGACCGCCGCCACCACCGCCATAGCTACTGCGGTCATGATCGCGGCCGCCGCCGCCGCCACCGCGTCCTCCACCGTACGCTCCACGACCGCCACCCCCGCCTGCGCGGTCAGTTTTGGGTTTGGCTTCGTTAACAGTAATATTACGACCTCCGAGATCCTGTCCGTTAAACATCTCAATTGCGGCAGCAGCCTCTTCGGGTGTCGCCATCTCGACGAATCCAAATCCGCGTGAGCGACCGGTTTCGCGATCCTCAATTACTGAAGCCGACTCGACCGCGCCGGCTCTTGAGAACTGTTCGCGCAATTCTTCGCTGCTCGTGCGGAAAGATAAATTTCCGACATAAAGTTTCGTAGCCATTTCTTCTTCTTGTCCTTATAAGGTTAGAGGAAGCGCGGGCTCTGTGGAGTCGCTCAGTTGAGGGGGAGATACCCCTGCGGCGAAACGCGACGTGCCCGATGCTCTGACACTGGTGAGAGCGGCTTCAAAAGGTTGACAACTAGCCCAACTCTCAAATCAGCCGATCAGTCGTCGCACTACGTTCACGGGCAGGCGCATTGCCTCCAATGCGCGAGAGAAGGTACCTCAATCAGGCAAAATTATCCCTCTATTTGGTCAAAAGCGTCAAGTTTTGTTTTCGACTTTTGTCCGGGAGACCACCTTGAGAAAGTCGTCACAAATTAGATCGCAGCACGGGAGAATTCGCACCTCGGGAAAAGATTAGCCGCAGAAGGACGCGGAAAGGACGCAGATAAAAACCCGACCGATAATGGACGAATGTCGGTGCGCGAGAAGCCGGCAATATCAAGCGTCTGAGTTCGTACGCAGCGCGAACAAAAGGCAATGTCGCGGTTTTGCTGTTTTGGGGTATTTTGCCTGTCACGTTTCTTTGCCGTATAGTGCGAAGACATTGACCTTATTATATTTCCCTTGAGAAAGGCGCGTTTACGAAAATGGCTAAGAGCGTTCCTGTGACAGTGGCATACGGCGACGGCATCGGTCCTGAGATAATGGAGGCGACACTCCATATCCTGAAAGAAGGCGGGGCTCCGCTGGAAATTGAGAAGATCGACATCGGTGAGAAGGTGTACCTGGCGGGTAATCCCGCCGGAATCGAGCCCAATGCCTTCGAGTCGTTAAGGCGTACGAAGGTATTTCTAAAGGCACCGATTACGACACCACAGGGTGGTGGCTACAAGAGCCTTAACGTGACGGTTAGAAAGACATTTGGGCTGTATGCCAATGTTCGCCCATGCGTGTCGTATGCCCCGTTTATTGAAACGAAGCATCCGGTGATGGATGTGGTAATCGTTCGAGAAAACGAAGAGGATGTTTATGGCGGCATAGAGTATCAGCAGACAAACCAGGTAACGCAGTGTCTGAAGCTTATTTCCAGGCCCGGAACTGAGAAGATTGTCAGGTATGCATTCGAATATGCGCGGTTGAACAATCGCAAAAAAGTGACCTGCTTTACCAAAGACAACATCATGAAGATCACCGATGGATTGTTCCATAAGGTCTTCGAAGAGATAGCTCCTGAATATCCGGATATTGTTAACGAACACTGGATCGTAGACATCGGTGCAGCGAAGATGGCCGATACGCCAGAAGCGTTTGATGTGCTGGTGCTGCCGAATCTATATGGTGACGTGTTGTCGGACGTGGCTGCGCAAATCGCCGGTTCAGTCGGACTCGCAGGGTCGGCAAACATTGGCGAGCACATTGCGATGTTCGAGGCAATACATGGTTCGGCGCCGCGCCGGGCCGGCCAGAATCTGGCGAATCCTTCGGGACTGTTCCTGGGCGCAGTGATGATGCTGGTGCACGTTGGTTTAACTGATGTAGCCGAGACGGTCCACAACGCCTGGTTGAAAACCATCGAAGACGGCGTGCACACCTATGACATTTTCGATGAGCGCGTCAGTAAAGAGAAGGTCGGGACACGAGAGTTTGCGGAAGCTGTAGTGAAGAGGCTGGGGCAGCGGCCCGAGACGCTTAAGCCTGTGGCGTACAAAGCAAAGTCTGAAGAAGGGACGAAGGCGACAAGGAGTGCGATTCAGAGTTCGGCGAAAAAGGAACTGGTAGGCGTTGATGTTTATCTGGACTGGGCTAAGGGAACGTCGGACGAACTTGGCGCAAGCGTTGAAAAGCTTTCGGGCGAAGGTCTGAAAATTGGCGCAATCAGCAACCGTGGGGTCAAGATTTGGCCGGGTGGGAACCCAGAGACTTTTCTATCGGATCACTGGCGGTGCCGATTCAAGGCGGAAACCGACGGTGGAACGATTAACCACGAACAGATTGCGTCGCTTTTGAACAGGTTTGCCGCGGCAGGTTTTGATTATATAAAAACTGAGAATCTCTATAATTTCGACGGCAAGGCCGGGTATTCGCACGTGCAAGAATGAAGATATTGGGGAAGGGGGAATGGGGAAGGGGGAAGGGAAGCAGGAGTGGCGGCGGTGTTGAATTTTAAGATTTAGTGTTGAGAGCCTTGAAAATTGAGGTTTAGATGGATGTCGAAGGATTCGAACGAGGAGCACTTGCCGCCAGAAACTGAGGCTTCCCCTTTGGTTGCTGTGATAATGGGCAGCAAGTCGGATTGGGAGACGATGCAGCATGCGGACGAAGTGCTGACGCAGTTTGGGGTGCCGCATGAATGCAGCGTCGTGTCTGCGCACCGGACGCCGGCCTGGATGGCGGAGTTTGCCAGAGAGGCCGAAGGTCGAGGGCTGGAAGTGATAATTGCGGGTGCCGGGGGGGCCGCGCATCTTCCCGGCATGGTGGCAGCTCAAACACTTGTGCCAGTATTGGGGGTGCCGGTAAGGAGCAAGTCTCTGAATGGCATCGATTCTCTTCTTTCTATAGCCCAGATGCCAGGGGGCATTCCGGTCGGAACACTCGCAATCGGTGATGCGGGCGCGCGAAATGCCGCCCTCCTTGCTGTGGCGATCCTTGCGAATACACGGCCTGAACTGCGGGAACGGCTTCGAAATTTTCGCGCCAAACAGGAGCGACAGGTACGCGAGGCGAAATTGCCGTGACGAAACCGATCATGCCAGGCGCTACGATAGGCGTACTTGGAAGCGGGCAGTTGGGTCGCATGTTCGCAATGGCTGCCCGTAGAATGGGATATCTGGTTCACACGTTTTCGCCAGAGACCGACACCCCAACCGGGCAGATTTCGGATGTGGAAATAACAGCTCCTTATGAAGACCTTGACGCCGTGCGCTCGTTTGCGCGCGGCGTTGATGTTATGACGTTTGAATTCGAGAACATTCCGAGCGCCACGATAAATGCCGTTGCTGAAATTGTACCCGTTCGCCCATCCGGCTATGCGCTACACACAATACAACACAGATTACGAGAAAAGACGTTTCTGGCGGAACACGGATATCCGGTTGCCCCGTTTCGGCATGTCAGCTCGATTGACGAATTGCGAGTTGCGATCGCGGAAATCGGCACTCCTGCCGTATTGAAAACGGCCGGGTTTGGTTACGACGGAAAAGGACAAAGTAAAATCTCTTCACCTGAGGAGGCGGTCGCAGCGTTTGAGGCGCTCGAGGGTCGTGAAGCCGTACTCGAAGCCTTTGTTGATTTTGAGCGCGAGGTTTCGATGATCGCGGCGCGTGGTTTAGACGGAGAGATCGTGCATTACGATTTACTCGAGAACTCACACCGGCGGCATATTCTGGATGTTACGAGCGTACCCGCAGCAGTATCAGACACGGTCGAAAACCAGGCTGTAGAAATCACAAAAGGTTTATTGGAGGAACTGGATATCGTCGGAGTGCTGTGCGTTGAATTTTTTCTGAAGTCGGATGGCACGCTTTATGTGAATGAGTTGGCACCAAGGCCGCACAACAGCGGGCATTTGACGATCGACGCATACGATACGAGTCAATTCGAACAGCAACTCAGGGCTGTGTGTGGCCTTCCGCTCGGCTCGAACAAATTACTAAGCCCCGCGGCAATGGCGAACCTTCTCGGCGATATCTGGCAGAAGGGAGAGCCGGACTGGGCGGCGGTGTGTTCTTTCGCTGGGGTTAAGTTGCATCTTTATGGCAAGCACGAGGCGAGGCCCGGGCGCAAGATGGGACACCTGACTGTATGCGGCACAACAGCCGGCGAGGCTGCAGCGCTGGTGAGGTTAGCAAGAGAGGCGCTTAGCGGTCAGCACCAGGAGCCAGCCATATAAACGGAAACTTCAAATCAATCCATACGACCAATAGATAATATCCGGCATTTAACTACGGTCAGTTAGTTATTCCAGTGAGAGTAAGAGTTGGAGATTTCGATGGCTGAAACTGCCGAAGAGATAAGACTGCGTGAATGCGGCGAAAAGAAGGCTCATTGGAAACGGTGGGGCCCGTACCTTAGCGACCGCGCCTGGGGGACGGTCCGTGAGGACTACAGCGCTGATGGAGCTGCCTGGGATTCCCTTCCGCATGACCTGGCAAGGTCGAAGGCGTACCGTTGGAATGAAGATGGCATAGCCGGTATATCGGACCGGCACGGAATGATCTGTTTTGCTGTCGCCATGTGGAATGGTCGCGATCCGTTTTTAAAGGAGCGATATTTTGGATTGACCAGCAGCCAGGGAAATCATGGAGAGGATGTTAAAGAATACTATTTCTATCTTGATTCAACGCCGACGCACTCTTATCTAAAGACCCTGTATAAGTACCCGCAGGCGGAATTCCCGTATGCACAACTTTTGCGCGAAGGCAGCAAGCGAACGCGGCGGGATTCCGAGTTCGAACTCCTTGATACCGGAGTGTTCGACGAAGACAGGTATTTCGATGTCTTCGTGGAATATGCCAAGGTCGACCCTGAAGACATTCTAATCAAGATTGAAGTGGTGAATCGCGGCCCGGAAGAGGCCAGTCTTCACCTGCTGCCGACACTTTGGTTCAGGAACAGATGGACGTGGGGCGCAAGTACGGATCCACGACCCACGCTTGGTGCAGCTATCGATCCTGAGGGGAACGAGATAATCGAGTTACAGCATTTCAAGCATGAAGTCCGTCATCTATATTGTGACGGAGTGCCCGAATTGCTTTTCACTGAAAATGAAACAAACAATCAAAGACTATACAACGTCAGGAACTGGACACGATATGTAAAAGACGGCATTAACGACTATGTAGTTCACCAGAATGCCGGCGGGGTGAATCCAGACAGGAAAGGGACCAAGGCTTCGGCGCGTTATATGTTGACAGTAAGTCCGGGCGAGACTGCAACAGTTAGATTACGATTTCGACAGCCACTGCCTGAGCTACAAAAACCTTTCGATCAATTCGACGAGGTATTCGAGCTTCGAAAGCGCGAAGCGGACGAGTTTTTTGCTTCGGTAACCCCAGAGTCGCTTTCTGAAGATGCCCGAAAAGTGATGCGGCAGGCGTTTGCGGGACTGATGTGGTCAAAGCAGTATTACCACTATGTAGTCGAGGAGTGGCTGGAAGGCGATCCTCTAATGCCTGCGCCTCCTTCGCAAAGGTGGGAGGGCAGAAATAATGAGTGGTTTCACTTGTATAACGCCGATGTGATCTCGATGCCGGATAAGTGGGAATATCCGTGGTATGCAGCGTGGGATCTGGCGTTTCACACGATACCGATTTCGCTAATCGACTCGGACTTTGCCAAGAATCAGTTGATTCTGTTGCTGCGTGAATGGTACATGCATCCCAGCGGAAAGTTGCCGGCATATGAGTGGGCGTTTGACGACGTAAATCCGCCAGTACATGCGTGGGCAGCGCTTCGGGTATATCGAATCGAAGAAAAACGCCGGGGCGTGGGCGACCAAACATTCCTGGAGCGAGTCTTTCACAAGTTGTTGCTTAACTTCACTTGGTGGGTGAACCGAAAGGACACTGAGGGCAATAACATCTTTCAGGGTGGATTTCTGGGACTGGACAACATAGGAATCTTTGACCGCAATAAACCTTTGCCGGTGGGCGGGGTAATCGAGCAATCTGACGGCACTAGTTGGATGGCGATGTATACGCTGAATATGCTTGCCATTGCACTCGAGCTCGCGAGGACCAATCCAGCTTATGAAGACGTAGCGAGCAAGTTCTGGGAGCATTTTATTTATATAGCGGATGCGATGAACACGATCGGGCGCGACGGCATTCAGTTGTGGGATGAACAAGACGGGTTTTATTACGATGTGATGCATTTTTCTTCCGGGGAGCAGGTTCCGATGCGTGTGCGTTCGATGGTCGGTTTGATACCGTTGTTCGCCGTCGAAACTATTGAGCCTGAGTTTATGGATGAATTCCCAGGTTTCAAGAAAAGAACGGAATGGTTTATTGAGAACAGACCGGACCTGGTGGAAAACATTGCATCCATCAATAAGCAGGGAACCGGTCGAAGGCGCCTGGTATCACTGGTCAACCCAGCAAAGCTGCGGAGCATGCTTCGATACATGCTTGATGAAGAGGAGTTTTTGTCGCCGTATGGCATACGATCAGTCTCGCGTGTTCACAAAGACCATCCCTTTGTTTTGAAGTTTGAAAACGTTGAGAACATGGTGGACTACGAACCGGCTGAATCCACCGGTGAGCTTTTTGGAGGAAATTCCAACTGGCGAGGACCAGTTTGGTTTCCGTTGAACTATTTGATCATCGAGTCTCTTCAAAAATTTCATTATTTCTTTGGTGATGACTTTAAGGTTGAGTGTCCAACCGGCTCGGGTCAAATGATGAATTTGTGGGAAGTCTCGACTGAGTTGTCACGAAGGCTTTCGAGATTGTTCCTATTGAATGATGAGGGTCACCGGCCTGTTTTTGGCGACTCGGCGAAATTTCAAACAGACCCTATGTGGAGAGATCACATTCTGTTTTACGAGTACTTTCATGGCGACACCGGGGCAGGGCTCGGCGCGAGCCATCAGACAGGTTGGACGGCGTTAGTGGCGAAGCTGCTGCAGCAGAGCGGCGAGTGAGGCGGAGGAAAAACTTTGGGGAAGGGGGAAAGGGGAAGGGGGAAGGGGAGGAGTCATGGGAAAGATGCCCATGGCAAGTAGGATGGGCACGCTGCACACGATTGCTCGTGGTACAACCGGCAAGTTTAGCCGGTAAACAGTGGTAACGTGAATACATGGGCAAGATGCCAATGCCACGGCTTTTTCTTGAAAAGCGTAGTGATTTAGCGCAGAATGGTTCCTCGAAGATACGCTGCGTTATTGCCTGCCAGATTACCTGATGTGATCTCGATATAATATTCAGTGGGACTTACATTCAGTTCACAATGACAACCGGGTATTCAGCCTGATGATCGGAACAACGGTCTCACATTACCGCATTCTGGAGAAGCTCGGCGAGGGCGGAATGGGAGTCGTGTTCGCAGCCGAAGACTTGCGCCTTGGACGAATGGTGGCGATCAAGTTCCTTTCAGCATCCTCGGACAATCACCATTTCCGTGCACGGTTTCTTCGCGAGGCAAGGTCAATCTCGCTTTTGAGCCATCCGAACATTGCAACCCTGTTTGATTACGGCGAGACGGACGAGGAGCAGCCATTCATTGTAATGGAACTGTTGCGCGGTAAGGGTTTGAATGAGTTGCTGGCCAAAAGCGAAATTAGCCTGGTTGAGGCGGTTGCAATCATAGCCCGAGTTGCGGACGCGTTGTCGGATGCCCACGCGCAGGGAATTGTTCACAGGGATATCAAACCGTCAAATATCATTATTAATGAGCGCGGACTTGTTAAGGTGCTCGATTTCGGGCTGGCAAAACAGATAGGTGAGGGTCTTTCGGGGCCGTCAGATCCAGATGCGCGAACTTTGCTGGCGACCCGCACTCAGAGTGATGTAGTAGTTGGAACGCCCCTATACCTGTCGCCGGAACAGGCGACGAGTGGTCTTGTTGACGGCCGAAGCGACATCTTCGCGCTCGGTGCACTTCTTTACGAGGCGATTTCAGGTCGTCCTGCATTTGCCGGCTCCAGCGTAATGGAAATCGGAGCCCAGGTAATTCACGTCGATCCACCGCCCCCGTCGCGTTTTAATAAACGAATCTCGAAGGAACTGGATCGGATTACGCTGAAGGCGCTTGAAAAGAAACCCGAAGCCAGGTACCAAAGAGCTGAGGATTTGTGCCGCGATCTGGAAGCGCTGTTGCCGACGCTTGAAGGAAGCAGCACGCACCGGATCAGCAGACTAAGTCTCACAACTGCGGCTAGTCCGTCGAGTGCGCTGGTTACGATTTCTCAGTCCCTGGGGCGGCCGCGCCTGTCGATCTTTTCGGTCTTTGCGGTTCTATGTTTACTTGGACTAGCCGGTTGGGGAGGCTGGCAACTCTTGAGGCCGGCGGCTCACAAGCCGACAGTTGATGCGTTACGCTGGTATGAACGAGGGACAAACGCGCTGCGCGATGGGGCGTATTTCCAGGCGAGCCAGATGCTGCAGGAGGCGGTTAAGGCAGATGACAAGTTTGCGCTTGCGCATGCCAGGCTGGCTGAGGCCTATATAGCCCTTGATAACAGTGACGGCGCAAAAGACGAACTACTGGCAATCCAGCCCGCAATGGCCAACGCATCGAGTTTATCCAAGCTTGATGCACTGCGTTTGACCGCTGTAAATGCAATGGCAAGGAGGAATCTTCAGGAAGCGATAAACGCTTTTAGTGAAATTATCGGGTTGGTCCGTTCGGACGAACGGGTCCAGGCCTATGTTGATCTCGGCAGAGCCTATGAAAGTAACGAACAGGTCGATAAGGCAATTGAGAATTATTTAAAAGCGATCGAGCTGGATGGCAATTATGCAACAGCGTACCTGCGAGTTGGAATATTGTACAGCCGCGGTCGCGACAGCACAGCCGCACTCAGCAATCTGGACCGTGCTGAGAGTCTGTATAAATTACTTGCCAATACCGAAGGTAAAACGGAAGTGCTCTATCAGAGGGCAATAACTCTCAGACGGCTCGGTCGGCATGATGAATCAAGGGTACAGTTTCAAAAGGCCATCGATTCAGCTCGTGATTCGAACAATGACCCGCAATACATCAATGCATTGCTTGGCATGAGCACCTTAGACAGGCTATTGGGAAACCTTGTCCAGGCGCAGGATGAGGCACGAGAGGCCGTGACGTTCGCAAGGCAGCGTGGTCTTGAAACGCTTGCGGAGGGGGGGATTATTGAACTGGGTAACGCAATGATGAGCGGCGCGGATTATGCGGGAGCCGAGCAGCAGTACAATGAAAGCCTGGAACTTGCAATAAGAAACAAGACACCAGTCAACGAAGCGTTAAGCCGTCAAAACCTCGGTGTCTGTTATATAGAGCAGCGGCGAACCGATGAAGGGCTGCAGTTAGTGGAACAGGCGCTGGTATTTTTCAGACAGGGCAGCTATAAGTCACAAATTCGTGCAAGTCTTAACGGGCTCGGGAGAGCATATCGACAAAAAGGGGATTACGAGTCGGCGTTGAAATCGCTCGAAGAAAAAAGGGATTTGAGCGCGCAATCAGGCGATCAGAACGACCTGGCATATGTGCTTGGGGAGATCGGGAGTGTTTATGCGGATTTAGCAGATTACAGCAAGGCGCTTGATTCGTATGAACAAAGCCGGTCGATTTATACGTCGCTCGGCGATCAATTTTATACCGGTTACAACCTGCAGAGTCAGGCCGACATACAGTGGAAACTAGGCCAGGTGGAACGAGCAAAAACGCTGCTGAAACAAGCATCAGAAATTGCAGACAAACCCCCGAACATTATAAAGCACCTCCAGATAGCGATAGAGCTTAGTTCTGCCCAAATAGCATTAAGCGAACGACGCTTTACAGATGCAGAGAAAATCAGCGCGTCAGTTGTGAAGAATTCGACATCCGCGGGGTACAAGGATTACCCGCCAATCGCGATATCGACGCAGGGAATCGCCAAGGTAATTTCGGGCGAGACGAAGGAGGGACTTAGGCTTTGCAATGAGTCTGTTTCAATGGCTCAAGGAATGGCTGATCAACGGTTTATATTCAGTACACAGCTTGCCAGGACAATGGCTCTTTATATGAGCGGTGATATGGATTCTGCATTAAGTGCAGCAACTGAATTAACTGCCAAGTATAAGAATGCGCCGAATGGCGTAAACGTCGAGGGCGTACTGCAGGCGAGTTGGGTGGCAGCGCTCGCAAGTGCGAGGTTGAAGAATGGCGAAGCGCAGCAAAGATACGAATTTGCGCGATCAATTTCGGACAAGCTGGAACAAGCGTGGGGGACAGAGGCTTACAAGCACTATCGAGAGAGAAATGATATTAAGTTTCTCACCGAGGAGTTAAACAAGTACAATGTTGCCGGGTCTTGAATGATTTTCACGTAAATTACCTTCGAGTTTAAAAAAGGAGAATTTCGATGTCAGAAGACGTTACCCCCGAGCCAAACGGGACACCTGAAGCGGATACGACAGTGCCTGCTGAAGAGATTCCAATTGACGAATCGAGCGTTAGCACCATAGATCCAACTGTGGCAGTCGTCGACCCGCCTGCTTCGTCAACAGGAGGCCATTAATAGAATGTCGGTGTGTTACTGATCAATTAAGCGATAATGGAATACGCGGGAGCAAGTTTTCTCCTGCGTATTCCATTTATAGTCGATTCGATCGGGTTGTAAATGCAAGGGGGACATGGAGTTCGCCGCGATATGGTTAAATACTGGTGGACTGCCGGCCTTATTTCGAGTAAATTACGTTAAATCAAACCTTGAAGAAATGGATATAAAGAGTGCTTTCAGGGCACTCGGATAGGACAAGGGGATTTAATGATGCAATCGCAACTGTCGCAGAATTTAACAAGGGAAATTATATTCGTCCCAACCTCTTCCTCGGCGACCGAGTCTGGGCTGACCGTTGAAGGTCAGGTGGCAAAAAACAGCAGCGAAGTAAAAAAACCGCGGGCGTTGATCGTCGACGATGCGACTGACGTTACGGAAATGATCGCCGTTTTTCTGAAACACGCCGGGTATGAAGCAGTAATGGCGTTTTCCGCACCGGCGGCTCTTGATGCGGTACGAAGTGATACTTTTGATGTGATTGTCTCGGACATCGGTATGCCCGGAATGAACGGGTACGAACTGGCGGAAGCGATTCGATTGACACCGGGATATCAAACGATACCCATGATCGCCGTAACCGGATTCTCACTTTACGATGATAAAGGGCGAGCGCTTCAATCGGGCTTCAATGCACATATTCCAAAGCCGATCAACCCGATGGCTTTGCTGGAGTTGATTGATCAACTTCGCGGTTAATGCTTAAAATGGGCGATCAGGAAACAGGGCGGGGTTCTTCGGAGCCGACGCCCTTTCTTTATATGAGAAGGGCAGAGGCCTACTGAAAGACTAAGGCAGGGGAAAGGGGAAGGGGGAAGGGGAAGGCTGCGCGCTGGCGCGCGAATACTTTTGATTACAGCAGGGTGGCTCGCGGCCCGAAGTAACGAGAAAGCAGACATAAGAGAGAGCGCCAAATGGGGGCTCGAGTTTGCGACGACTGTCGCGGTGCTTGCCAGGAAAATCATTGTCGCGATCACAGGCAATCGAACGCGGAGCAAAACCAGAAGTAACTTTATTGTCCTGGACGCCAGGAAAGTATATTCGAACGGGAAGTTCGCCATCGCGTCCCAAACTCATCTGTTTTGATTTAGTGAGACTCACCGTATCCAGCGACAATCTCATTCGGTAAGAAGCAAGGTTTTCGCAGACGAAAGAAAACGCCTCTAATCATGCAGAAAGTCAGCGAAACAAAGAAACCGTTGAAATCAACGAAATCCACGAAGCGTCGCGATCCGCTGGTCGAATTGGAAGACCGGGCGCATCTTGCTTATCTTTTCTTTGGCGCGCTGGCGATTGCCACTACATTTGCTTATCTACAATTCTCGACGAAGTCGATCTGTTGCGGCGATTTTGACGGTTATTATCACATACGCTGGAGTCAATTGTTGTGGGAGGGAATGCGTCACGGTCATTTTCCGCCTGTCTTTAAATGGTTGCCTTTGACCACGTTGAATCCAAAGGACTACGTTGATCATCATCTGCTATTTCATATCCTCCAGATTCCGTTTACCTGGAGCGGAGATCTGCAACTGGGTGCGAAGATCGCGGCGACTCTGTTTGCCAGTCTGGCGGTGTTTTCCTGCTTTGTTTTGATCGTTCGCTATCGCATCCGTTATGCGTTGGTTTGGCTGATTGCATTGCTTGCCTGCTCCGCGCCATTTCTTTACCGGATGAGTATGGCGAAAGCCCCACCGTTCGCGATCATATACATGGTTGCCGGTGTCTATATACTTTTTGAGAAAAAGTACTGGGCGCTTTTGCCTATCACGTTTTTATTTGCCCTGACCTATGACCTTTTCGTGTTGCTTCCAATTGCGACGATTGTGTGGGTCAGCGTTAACTTCTGGTCAGGTCAGAAGTTTGAGTGGCGGCCTATAATGTGGGTCGCATTGGGAACAATAGCGGGTTTTGTCATAAATCCTTACTTCCCGAAGAATGCGGTGCTATTCGCAGAGCATGCGGCGATGAAGCTTAATCCGGCAGGGTTTTCAACTTCAGTGGGGCAGGAGTGGTATCCATACGAGAGTTGGTATTTTTTGGGGAGTTGCTTTGTCGCATTTGCGGCAATGGTGACCGGCTATATTGCGTTTGACGGATCGGAACAAAAACGTGCAGTTCGCCCACTATTCTTTCTTATAATTTCGACGCTATTACTCGTGATCAATGCGAACTGGCGGAGATTCGTCGAATATTGGCCTCCGTTTGCAGTGTTATTCGCAGCTTTTTCGCTTCAACCGGTTTTAGACGGGGCTCGTTCAATTTTAGGCCGCCTGCCCAAAGATCTGTTGCAGGAGCTTCGACCGTTTCTTGATCGTGATGACACTCCGGAAAACCTTAGCCAAAAAAGAAAATCAATATGGGGTGAATCGGAGGTCGCTATTTGGGGGGCTTTTCTGGGCCTGCTGCTGTTTTGTATTACCTTTAATACACGTATTGCCCGTGTGGTCGATCAGACAACACATGCGGTGCATTACAACAGAAACGCCGTCATTCTGTTGATCATTGAGTCGGTTATTTATGTGGTATTGCTTTTAACCTATTTCCTTATTCGTCGTTCGGGAAAGGTCGCAGTCGTTTTTGGCGTGTCGCTGCTGACGCTGATTTTCTTTGTAAACTTGACGGAGACAAAAAAGTCTTTCAGTGACGATGACAAGCCGGATAAGTACAAGGGGGGTATGGCGTGGATTCGTGAAAATGTGCCTGCGGAGCACATCGTTTTCAATTCAGAATGGGACGATTTCCCGAAAATGTTTTTCTATGATACCTCGCACGCCTATGTTTCCGGTCTGGATCCCACATACCTGCTGGACCGAGATGCGAATTTATCAAATCTATACGTCGAAATAACGCTAGGGCACGTAAAGGATCCGGGGCCGTTAATCCGCGATCGATTCGGAGCTCAGTATGTATTTACGAACAACAGCAAGGGGCACGACGATTTTTACAACAATGCAGTGGAAAGCGGCTGGTTCGACAGGGTATATGACGACGATGACTGTAGTATTTTGAAACTGCGGGACGTCAAAGGCGAGCCTCCGAATGAGGAGAACGAGAATGTCGAGGACGAGAATCAGGGTGGAGATGAAGAAGAAGTAAATAGTAAATAGTAAATGGTAAATGGTGAGTGGTTGGGGGATATCGAATTCATAGTGCAGAGCAATTGATCGCGAGATGGGGCTGAAACCTGAACCCATGTTGACGCGTAGTACATTTTTTGGGTAGATATCCGAACAGTTCTCACAGTCTTCGAAGGTTTTCTGTCCTTTCGCTGAAGTTTTCCGAGGAAACGAATATATGAAACGACTAGTCTTTTCTCTGTTAGCGACGATTTGCTGCGTTCAATTTGCGCCGGCGCAAAAGGTTCCGGTTCAGGAAATCACGCTTGATAATGGAATGCATGTATTGCTGGTGCAACGAAAGGGAGATCCCAACGTTGCTGCCGGATGGATTGCACACGTGGGCTCGGTTAACGAGCGGCCTGGTATTACAGGCATATCCCATTTATTCGAACACATGATGTTCAAGGGGACTCGCGTTATTGGTACCAAAGACATTGATGCGAACCTGAAAGTCATTGATGAAATGGACAGTGTTCGGGCACAAATTCAGAAAGAGGATCAGGCGCTGATAAGGCGGCAGCAATTAGGGGAAATAGCAGATGCAAAGGACCCTAAAAACCGTTCCGCGCATTACACAGAACTGTTGACGCAGTTTAACGACCTGACGAAGCGGGAACGGGAATTGATGGTGAAGGATGAACTGGACAAGATCTATACAAACGCCGGCGCATCGGGAATGAACGCGACCACGAGCAACGACTTTACGTTGTACTTCATCAACGTCCCCGCCAACAAGCTGGAGTTGTGGTTCTGGATGGAATCGGATCGCTTGTTGAACCCAGTGTTTCGTGAGTTTTACTCGGAACGAGATGTGGTCCATGAAGAGAGAAGACTGCGGACAGACAGTACTCCAACGGGAAGATTCAACGAAGAGTTTGAGGCAATGTTCTGGCAGTCGTCGCCATATTCGTGGCCGGTTGTTGGGTGGTCAAGCGATCTCGATGGCATAACGCGCGACGAAGCGAAACAGTATTTCAGTGTCAATTACGCGCCAAATAATCTGACTGCGTGTCTGGTCGGCGATTTTGATCCAGCGAATGCAGTGGCACTTTCGAAGAAATATTTTGGACGCATTCCACATGGGGCGAACGATCCTCAGCCGCTCAGGACGCAGGAAGAGAAACAGCTTGCGGAGAAGCGTATGACCGCCTATGCGGACACGACGCCGACCGTGCGTATCCGTTACCACACGGTTCCTGATGGTAATACTGACGACTACGCGTTGAACATTCTGGCAAACATTTTGAACGGGCGGACCGGACGTTTATACAAATCCCTGGTGGTGGAAAAGGGAGTTGCGAATAGTGCCTTTGCCAACCAGAATGGGCGGAAATACGAAGGATATTTTGAGTTCGGTGGAGTTGCAAAAGCGGGCCACACACCGGAAGAGGTCGAACAGGCCATCTACCGTGAACTGGAAAAGTTGCAAAAGGAACTCGTCGGCGTCGACGAACTGCAGAAGATAAAAAATCAAAACGCAGCTGCTGATTTTCGCAGGTTACAATCGAATTTCGGATTGATGTTTCAGTTGCTCGTGCGCGACAATTTACGCGGCTGGGAGACGATCAATACCGACTCGGCAAAGTTACAAGCGGTAACGGCAGAAGACATTCGCCGGGTCGCGAATAAGTATTTCACGTCTGAAAACCGGAACGTTGCCATTTATTACACAAAACAGTCGGCAGAGAACGATCCGCTTTTGAACGGTCTTAGTGAGAGAGAAAAGATGATGGTTCGGGGGTTTAAGACCAGGCTTGCTCAAATGAACGCCGATCAGGTGAAGCAGAATTTGGAACGATTGGATCAACAAGGAGGGACGGCGCCGCCGGAAATGCAAAATGCCATGAAGGTGATGCGAAAGCTGTTGGAAGATCGTCTGAAACAGCTCGAGGGAGGGAAGTAGGATGAAAATAGTTCAAAAACAGGCTGTCCTTTTGCTTATTGCAGCATTCGTTCTGGCGCCAGGCAGCGCACTCGCTCAGAAACGGCAGGGAGTTACAACTCCAGCCAGGAGTCTGTCAAGCAATCAAGAGGGAATTCCCGCGAATCCCAGAGATCTGAAATTTCCACCACTAAATTTTGACCCGCCCAAACGCAATCAATACCGACACGTACTGTCAAATGGCGCTGTGGCCTATCTGGTTGAAGACCACGATTTGCCGTTAATTAACGTTCAAACATTGGTCAGGACCGGAGAATACCTTGAGCCGGAGGGCAAGGATGGGATAGCGTCGTTGACAGGCGCACAGATGCGCGCAGGGGGGACAAAGAGCAAAACTGCCGAACAGTTTGATGAAGCTGCTGACTTTGTTGCCGCGAATATTTCGAGCGTGATCGGAAGTACACAAGGAGCCGCGTCATTGAACGTTCTGAGCAAGGACATTGATGCGGGTTTTGCATTGTATTTCGATATGTTGCGAAATCCTGCATTTCAGGAAGACCGATTGAAGCTTGCAAAAAGTCAGCTGATACAACAGTTTGAGCGGCGAAATGACCGAACTGATGTGATCGAAGGCCGCGAATGGAACCGGTTGATCGAGGGTGCAAACCATTTCTCCAGTCGACAAGAAACGAAGGCATCGATTGAATCGATTACTCGTGATGACCTGATGCAGTTTCACAGTAAGTACTATCAACCTGCCGGTTTTATTTTTGCAGTTTCCGGCGATTTTAAGACGGATGAAATGATCGCGAAGCTGGAATCGGCGATGAGTGGGTGGGCTTCGAATAAGATGGCGGTACCACCTCCGCCAGCGCCGGATTTTACTCCCACTCCTGGCGCATATGTGATCAATAAATCGGACGTAAATCAAAGCAGGGTTAGCATTGGACATGTTGGAGCATTACGGAATAGCCCAGATAGCTATGCCCTGTCGATTATGAACGAGATCCTGGGCGGCGGAGGGTTTACGTCCCGTATCACGTCACGCGTCCGTTCGGACGAAGGACTCGCTTATTCTGCCGGTTCGAGCTATGGACTGGGTGTCTATTACCCAGGGATGTTTCGGGCCGCCTTTCAGTCGAAGAGCGCAGGGACATCACAAGCTATAGCGATTGTGTTGGAGGAAATCGGCAAGATTCGAACGTCGAAGGTTACGCAGGAAGAGCTGGAGACCGCAAAGAATTATGCGATCGAAGTTTTTCCGCGCGTATTTGCTACGGCCGGCCAGGTCGCTGGAACCTTCGCGCAGGACGAATTGACGAATCGGCCGGCGGATTACTGGGATACCTACCGGGCTCGGGTCAAGGCGGTTACCGCAGACGACGTGCAACGTGTAGCGATGAAGTATCTGCAACCGGACAAACTGGTGATACTGGTGGTTGGCAATATCGATGACGTGACGAAGGGGAATCCCGATAAGCCCCAATTCTCGATTACGAAGATTGCCGGAGGACAGCTGAAGAAGCTTAGCCTGCCTGATCCGTTGACGATGAAGTATCCGGATGGGCAGTAAATGGTAAATGGTGAGTGGTTTTGAAAGGTGAAGGGTTTTTGGTGGTCGGATTGATTCGGTTTTGTGCAGTATTTGGTTTTGTTGAGGAAAGCGGGGCGTCCGAGAGTCGGGCGTCTCGTTTTTTGTTTGGCTAGACGGGCGTTGTTATGGCTGAAGGACCAGTTTGCCGAACTGGGCGCGATCTTCAATCAGTTTGTGCGCAGATGCGGCCTGCTCGAGCGGAAGTACGCGATCGATTACAGCGCGAAGTTTTCCATTTTCGATAAATTTCATCGCATCCAGCATCTCGGATTTAGTGCCCATAAATGAGCCAAGGAGATTCAGGTGACGGTAAAACACCTGGCGAAGATCGGTGCTCGCATCATAGCCGCTGGTTGCTCCACAAGTAACCAGTCTACCGTTTGGTTTGAGCGACCGGATCGAGCCCGGCCAGGTTGCAGCACCTGTGTGCTCGAAAACGATGTCGACCCCAGCCTTACCAGTTAGCCGGCGGATCTCTTTCGGCCACTCGGGGTTTGAATAATTGACGCCTTCATCGGCCCCTAGTTCGAGGGCCTTAGTCAGTTTTTCATCTGAACCGGCAGTGGCGATAACTCTCGCTCCTCGCAGTTTCGCGACCTGAATTCCGATCGAGCCAACGCCGCTCCCAGCGGCGTGTATCAGAACATCTTCGCCAGGTTGAATATTTGCACGGGTGACAAGCATGTGCCACGCCGTGACAGTAACAAGTGGCAGGGCTGCGGCCTCATGCCAATTGATCGTGGCCGGTTTTGGTATGACGTTCACCGCCGGAGCCGCAACAAACTCCGCGTATCCACCATTTAGCTGGTAACCCAGAATTCTGTACGTCGGGCATAGATTGTCCTGCCCCTTTAAACACTGATAGCAGTGGCCGCAGGAGACGCCTGGGTGAAGCATTACTTCGTCGCCGCTTTTTACCCAATCAACGAGCTTGCCGACTTCGCAGACGACGCCAGAAATATCGTTGCCGAGGATATGAGGCAGCGGAATTTCAATGCCCGGAATACCCTCTCTTGCCCAGATGTCCAGATGATTGATTGCGCACGCGCGGACCTGGACCAGGACTTCGGTTGCGTTGATGGTGGGAGTTGGTAAGTCAGTATATTCGAGGACGTCAGGACCGCCATGGTGACTGAAGATTATGGCTTTCATGTAAAACACATGTCGGGTTTAATCGGTCAATCCTGGCAACGGGACCACATGGGCAAGGTGGCCATGCCACGCTCAGGCTCAGGAAACGGCGGTAACGATCTCCTGGTCAGTTGATGGTTCGGTCTGCTGGCGCGCGTGGTATGAAGAACGAGTAAGGGGGCTGGATTCGACGTGCTTGAAGCCCATTTCCATTCCGATGTCGCGCCAGCGGGTAAACTCTTCCGGAGTTACATAACGTTCAACCGGCAGGCGACGCTCGT
>WNFR01002100.1_pt1 | contig 20776 bp, 18 predicted proteins | sample 5400221 | NCBI WGS metagenome assembly WNFR01 (sample SAMN13153357, study PRJNA577476) | soil metagenome | isolation source: 40 cm soil under Madrone tree | place: USA:California | collected 2016-06-14 | reverse complement strand
GAAGAGCCGTTCTTTCATGTCGAGCGAAATCGAGACATCTCTCGCTGTTAACGATGATGGCGACATCGAATAGGAGCAGTGCTACTTACCGAGTTCTTCCAAAATCTTTGCAACCGCTTCGCGCGGCTTTGGATGTGCAGTGATCGGGCGGCCGATGCCGAGATAATCTGCGCCCGCTTCGGCTGCCTGGCGCGGCGTCATGAATCGTTTTTGATCGCCCGGCTCCGCCCAACGCGGGCGAATTCCCTGAACCACGATTTTAATTTTATCGCCGAACTCCGCCCGTAATACTTTGATTTCGTGCGGACTTGCCACGATTCCGTCAATCTCTTCTTCCACACCTAATCTGGCCAAGCGCAAGACCTGATCGTTGACTTTGTCGGAGATTCCAATTTCGCGCAGCGTTTGTTCTGTCCCGCTTGTTAAAACACTCACACCCAAGATCGATATGTTATTTGCGCGAGCCGCAGTCGCTGCGCGAATCATCTCCGATCCACCGCTTAGATGAATGGTGAGCATCTGGACGCCGAGGTTGCCAGCCGATTCGACCGCTCTTGCTACCGTGTTTGGGATGTCGTGGAGTTTGAGATCGAGAAAAACTTTGGCACCGGTGGCCAGAACTGCGCGCACAATTTCAGGTCCTTCAGCGGTATAAAGTTGCAGGCCGATTTTGAAGAACGAAATTTGGTCGCCGAGTTGTGTGACCAGCTCAAGCGCCGCAGTTTTCGTCGGCACATCGAGCGCGACAATGATTTTGTCAGCTGCTTTTGTCATGTCGAGCGGAGTCGAGACGCCTCTTTATATTTTCTTCTTAACAATATGAGATTCCTCGACTTCGCTCGGAATGACAATTGAAATGCAAACCATGCAAGTCTCAGCGCCGGCGAAGGTCAATCTTTCGTTGAGGATTCTGCGGCAACGCGATGACGGTTTTCACGAAATCGAAACCGTCATCGCGCCGATTTCGCTTTGCGATGAGATAAAGATCGGCCGGAAAAAACAGGGAATCGAGTTCCGCTGTGATGATCCATCTGTGCCGCAAGGCGATGACAATCTGGCTGTACGCGCGGCGAATACGTTTTTTACCTCGACGAAGTTGAAACCGGCGATCTCGATCGAGCTGAAAAAGAAAATTCCACCTGGCGCCGGTTTAGGCGGCGGCAGCAGCGATGCTGCCGCGACTTTACTCGCACTGAACCAGCTTTTCGAAACCAAATTGACGCGCGACGATTTGGCGAAGCTTGGATCGACAATTGGTTCGGACGTTCCGTTTTTCATTTTTGAATCGACGGCGATTTGCTGCGGACGTGGCGAGCTGGTCGAGCCAGTGAAATTGCAGGAGAGATTGTCGATCTTGCTCCTGAAACCGGAATTTGGAGTTGCCTCTAAATGGGCTTATTCACGCTGGTGGGATTCGAGAGACATTCCCGGCGTTTCTTATGAAATTCAGGAATTCGCCGGCCAAACGTTTGTCAACGATCTCGAGCGTCCGGTTTTTGAGAAATTTGTTTTTCTCGCACAACTCAAAATGTGGTCGCTCAAGCAACCGGAAATCGGTGCGGCATTAATGTCGGGCTCTGGATCAACAATTTTTGCAGTGATGCGCCAAAATGCAGATGTCGATCTTGTCGCCAAGCGCGCATGTGAAGAGCTTGATCGGAAACTTTGGACGTGCGCATGCGAAACTTTAGAGGGCGCCGCGCCGTCGACGCCCTAGTATTCGGGACACGAGTCGCCGCAGCGACCGAGTCCCTCCATTATTCTCCCACGCTGGCGCGCAAGCTCGCTCTCGCGTATTCGCGGTTCAGCTTTGCGATGAAGCTGGCGCTGATTTCAGCGGGGCAAACGGCTTCGCATTCGTAGGTATTGGTGCAATTGCCGAAGCCTTCGCCGTCCATAGCGTGCACCATTCTTAGGACGCGACTCGCGCGCTCAGGATCACCCTGCGGCAAGAGCGCGAGGTGCGACACTTTTGCCGCGGTAAAAAGCATGGCCGATGCATTCGGACAAGCCGCCGCGCAGGCGCCACAGCCAATGCACGCCGCGGCTTCCATAGCCAGATCGACATCTGGTTTGGGGATCGGGGTGGAATTCGCTTCCGGTGCCGAACCGGCCCGCGCGGAAATGAAACCGCCCGCCTGCACGATGCGATCGAGCGCGCTCCGGTCGACCACCAAATCCTTAACGACCGGAAAGGATCTTACGCGAAATGGTTCGACGATGATCGTTTCGCCATCGTGAAATTTTCTCATGTAGAGCTCGCAGACTGCGCCGGGATGGTCCGGCCCGTGTGCTTCACCGTTAATGGTGAGTGCGCACGTGCCGCAAATTCCTTCGCGGCAATCGGAGTCAAACGCGATCGGTTCCTCGCCGTGCGCCAGCACATTTTCATTCACGATATCGAGCAGCTCGAGGAATGACGTGTTCGGCGAAATCTCATTTGCTTCGTAATCAATGAGCTTGCCGCGCGATTTCGCGTTGGATTGGCGCCAAATTTTGAGTTTAAAATTCATGGGCGAAACAGTGTGAGATTCTCCGGCCCCGCTCGGAACAAGGGATCACTTGTAACTCCTTTGCGTTAAATGCACGGTTTCGAAATGCAGCGGCTCGCGATGCAATTTCGGTCCCGCAGTCGCGGGATTGCCTTGAAATTCCCAGGCGAACACCGTGGCGAAATTCTCATCGTCGCGCAGGGCTTCGCCCTCCGGAGTTTGATGTTCTTCGCGAAAATGGGCGCCGCATGATTCGTCGCGTGCGAGCGCATCGGTGCACATCAGCTCGGCGAACTCGAGAAAATCGGCGACGCGGCCGGCGCGCTCCAGGGCCTGGTTGAAATCTTCGCCATCGCCCGGAACGCGGATCCCGCAGCCACGGGACCAAAAATTTTCTCGCACCTCCGGAATCTTCGTCAACGCTTCGCGCAAGCCGGTTGCGTTGCGCGACATTCCGCATTTTTCCCAGAGAAGCGCTCCAAGCTCGCGGTGAACGGAATCGAGAGAAAGTTTTCCGTTTATCTTCAGGAGATTGTCGATCTTAGCGCGAACGTCGCTCTCGGCTTTTTTGAAGTCAGGATGGTCGGTTGACGGCCGCTTGCCCATCTGGGACGCGAGATAATTGGGCAATGTGTAGGGCAGAATGAAGTAACCGTCGGCCAAGCCTTGCATGAGCGCGCTCGCCCCGAGCCGGTTGGCGCCGTGATCAGCAAAGTTCGCTTCGCCAATCACGTGCAGACCAGGCAGGTTGCTCATCAAATTGTAATCAACCCACAAACCGCCCATCGTGTAATGCACCGCGGGATAAATGCGCATCGGCACTTTGTAAGCGTCTTCACCCGTGATCTTTTCGTAAATCTCAAATAAGTTTCCGTAACGCTCGCGGATCGTTTCTTTGCCAAGCCGTTTGATTGCGTCCGTAAAATCGAGATAAACGCCGCGACCACCAGGACCAACGCCACGTCCTTCGTCGCAAACTTCCTTGGCCGCACGCGATGAAATGTCGCGTGGCGAGAGATTGCCATAACTTGGATATTTTCGCTCGAGATAATAATCGCGCTCGCTATCCGGGATTTCGCCAGGCGATTTGCCGCAATCTTCCTTGCGCCTCGGAACCCAGACGCGGCCATCGTTGCGCAACGATTCCGACATGAGCGTGAGCTTTGATTGATATTCGCCGGAATGTGGAATGCAGGTCGGATGAATTTGGGTGAAGCAGGGATTGGCGAAAAGCGCGCCTTTTTTGTAGGCGCGATAAGTGGCGGTGACGTTGCAACCGCGCGCGTTGGTCGAGAGGTAAAAGACGTTGCCGTAGCCGCCAGTCGCGAGCACTACCGCGTCGGCCGCATACTTGTCGATCTTTCCCGAGACCAAGTTGCGCGTGATGATTCCCTTGGCATGACCATCGATAACCACCAGGTCGAGCATTTCGGTCTGCGGATACATTTGCACGGTGCCGGCGGCGATCTGACGACAGAGCGCCTGATAACAGCCGAGAAGCAGTTGCTGACCGGTTTGGCCACGCGCGTAGAACGTTCGTGAAACCTGCGCGCCACCGAAGGAGCGGTTCGCGAGCAGGCCGCCGTACTCACGCGCGAAGGGAACTCCCTGCGCGACGCACTGGTCGATGATGCTTGTGCTGACTTCGGCGAGTCGATAAACGTTTGCTTCGCGCGAACGAAAATCGCCGCCTTTGATCGTGTCGGAGAAGAGTCGATAAACGCTGTCGCCGTCGTTCTGATAATTCTTTGCGGCGTTGATTCCACCTTGCGCGGCGATCGAATGAGCGCGACGCGGCGAATCTTGATAGCAAAAACATTTCACCCGGTAGCCAAGCTCGCCGAGCGTGGCCGCGGCGGAGCCGCCAGCGAGGCCGCTGCCGACAATGATAATTTCAAATTTCCGGCGATTATTCGGACTAACGAGTCGGGCGTGGTCCTTGTGACTGTTCCACTTTCCGGCGAGCGCCCCGGACGGGATCTTGGGGTCGAGCGTTCCAATCATAATGGTTGCGCCGGTTTGACGAGCCCGAACAAAACCGCAATGGGAATCGAAGTGTAGCCAAGAAACAGAAGCCAGGCGAAAACGCGCCCGCCCAAGGCGAGACGCGGCGTCAGCGTTTTGTTATTGAGCCCGAGCGATTGAAAGAAGCTCGACGACCCGTGGCTCAAGTGGAGCGCCAGCAGAAACAATCCAAGAACGTAAAAGGACGAGACGTAGATGTTCTGAAAGCCGTAAACCATCATCGAATAAACATCGTAATGATTTAACGGATCGGCTTTGAGCAATGCGAAACGGCGATCGGTCACGCGCACGGTGAAATGCGCGATGTGATAAATGATAAACGCGAGCACGATCAGCCCGCTCATCACCATGTGGCGCGATGCGAAGGTGGCTTTTACATGTTCCTTGTCGATGTAGGCTTCGGGTCGCGCGCGTCGATTATCGATTGCCAGCCGGATCGTGACGTAAATGTGCACAATGACGGTCGTGAGTAGAGAAATCCTGATTATCCAAAGAATAGGTCCGAGATCGCGGAGATGTTGCGAGTAACCGTTAATCCAATCAGGGCCTAAAAAGATTTGCAGATTTCCAAGCAAATGTCCGATGACGAAAAGGATCAAAATGATCCCGGTGAACGCGACGATCATTTTTTTTCCGACCGATGAATAATAAAAGGCCGAGAGCGCGTTCACGAGTGATTTTACTTGCTTCCAGGTTTTACCGCGGGAATGCGAGCAAGATCGGCCGGCAATTTGTCGGCCGGAAATGTTTCGACATCCATCTCGATCAAACTAACAAACGGGCAACCGAAGTCCGGTTTGATTTTGCCGCTTCGATCGACAATCACGCCGACCACGGCGACGCTCCCGCCGTGCGCGCGCACGATATCGATCGTTTCCTGCACGCGGCCGCCGCGCGTTACGACATCTTCGACGACGACAAACTTTTCGCGATTGTCGATCTTGAAGCCGCGTCGCAAGACAAGTTTGCCGTCCTCTTTTTCAACAAAAATGTGGCGTTTGCCTAACGAACGAGCGACCTCCTGACCGACAATGATTCCACCGAGGGCAGGGGAGATCACCGAGTCACAATCAAATGCGTGCAACTTCTCCGCGAGTTGGCTGCACACTTGTTCGACAATTTTTGGATGCTGAAGCAGGAGCGCGCATTGAAAGTATTGCCGGCTGTGCAGGCCGGAACGCAAAATAAAATGGCCATCCAGCAATGCACCGGTTTTTCGGAACAACGCGGGCAAGTTCTCGCTCATGGTTTTCTTTTTGTAGCGGCACTCTATGAGTGTCGCATTTTTTCCTTTTTGAGCGACGGTCATAGACCGCCGCTACAGTTAAAATCTAGCCCGAAGTGTCAGCGACAGTTTGTCCGCCGAAGCCGCCCTGGTCGGCCACGGCGATGGCTTCGATTTCCACGCGCGCGCCTTTGGGTAGAGCGGGGACCTGCACGGTCGAGCGAGCGGGCGGCGCTTGCTTGAAATACGAACCGTAAATTTCATTCACGGTCTGAAAATCGGCGAGATCGGTGAGAAAAATTGTCGTCTTGACGATGCTCTCGAATGAAAGACCCTCGGCTTCCAGGACGGCGGTGATATTGTCGAGAACGCGGCGGGTTTGCGCAGCAATATCTCCCGAGACGATCTGGCCGCTTTTTGGATCGAGCGGAATTTGTCCGGCGCAGTAGATTGTCGATCCAACGCGGACGGCCTGCGAATAGGGGCCGACCGCGGCGGGCGCTTCGCTTGTGGAAATAATTTTCTTCATCGAGCGATCTTAGCGGCTGCGCGCCGAATGACAAATGACGGAATCTCATCGATATTAGCAGTGAAATGGTTGGCTGGATTTTAAAGAAAATACTAGGGTCGAAAAATCAGCGTGAGCTCAAGCGCCTGATGCCGATGGTGCACCGCATCAACGAGTTCGATGAGCAATTCAAGAACTTGTCCGACGAAGCATTGCGCGCGAAAACCGCGGTGTGGAAGGAAGAACTGGCGAAAATTCCCGACCTCGAGAGCCAGTGGAAGCGGTTGGACGAGATTTTGCCGGAAGCGTTTGCGGTTGTGAAAAATGCGGCCCGCCGTCTGAAAGATCGACAACATAGTTTCACCGTCTGCGATCAGCCGATGAAGTGGGACATGGTGCATTTCGACGTGCAATTGCTCGGCGGAGTTGTCCTGCATCGTGGACGAATCGCGGAGATGGCGACGGGCGAAGGCAAAACGCTGGTGGCGACATTACCGCTTTATCTCAATGCGCTTACCGGTCGCGGCGCACACCTGGTGACGGTGAATGATTATCTGGCGCGACGCGACGCGGAATGGATGGGTCAGCTCTACGATTTCCTCGGGCTCACCGTCGGCTGCATTGAACACGATCAAGAGCCGAACGTACGCCGCGAACAGTATGCGATGGACATTACTTACGGAACGAACAGCGAATTCGGGTTCGATTATCTGCGCGACAACGGCATGGCCACGACGCGCGAGCAGCAGGTCCAGCGCGGTTACCATTATGCAATTGTCGATGAGGTCGATTCCATCCTGATCGATGAAGCTCGCACGCCGCTGATCATCAGCGGCCCGGCCACAGTTTCGACCCATCAGTACGACAAATGGAAACCGTTGCTCGAACAATTGGTGCGAAAGCAGAACATGCTTTGCAATCGGCTGGCGAGCGAAGCGATCGAGAAATTCGAAGAGGGCGATGTGGAAACCGGCGGACGTCTCATGTTCAAAGTGAAACTGGGGCAGCCGCGCAACAAGCAACTGCTGCGCATGATGGAAGATCCCGAAAAACGCCGAGCCATCGATAAAGCCGAGCTCTCGTTTTACCAGGACACGCGCAAGGAGGAATTGTTCGCGCTCAAGGAAGAACTTTTCTTCACTATCGATGAGAAATCGAACGAATCCGATCTCTCCGAGCAGGGCCGGGCCTTTTTAAATCCGGACGATCCCAATGCATTCGTGCTGCCGGATTTGATCAACGAATTCACGGAAATCGATCTCAATCCGGACCTCTCCGACGACGAAAAAGAGCGCGCGAAAACGGAGCGGCAGCAACATTGCGATGCGCAGGCGGAGCGTATTCATAACATCTCGCAGTTGCTGCGCGCCTACTGCTTGTTCGAGAAAGACGTCCAGTACGTGATCGAGGAGAACAAGGTCGTGATTGTCGATGAATTCACCGGCCGCAAAATGCCCGGGCGCCGCTGGAGCGACGGTTTGCATCAGGCGGTTGAAGCGAAAGAAGGCGTGCAGATCGACCGCGAAACGCAAACGCTCGCGACGATCACGATTCAAAATTATTTCCGGCTCTACCAAAAACTGGCCGGCATGACCGGCACGGCCGAAACCGAAGCGGCCGAGTTTCACGATATTTACAAACTGGACGTCAATATCATCCCAACGAATCGGCCGGTGGCGCGTAAAGATTCTAACGACCGCATCTACAAAACGCGGCGCGAAAAATACAACGCTGTCATCAATGAAATTAGAGATTGCCACATCAAGGAGCAGCCGGTGCTGGTCGGCACGGTGAGTGTGGAAGCGTCGGAGTTGCTCAGCCGAATGCTTAAGCGCGAGAAGATTCCGCACAATGTTTTGAACGCGAAGTTTCACATGCAGGAGGCGGAGATCGTGGCGCGCGCCGGTCAACCAGGCACGGTCACAATTTCAACGAACATGGCCGGCCGCGGCACGGACATTAAATTGGGGGACCGCGTGGCGGCACGCGGCGGACTTTACGTTATCGGCACAGAGCGGCACGAAGCGCGGCGGATAGATCGACAATTACGCGGGCGTTGCGCGCGCCAGGGCGATCCGGGCAGTTCCCGCTTTTACGTCAGCTTCGAGGACGACCTCATGCGCAACTTCGGCGCAGCCGATCGCATGACGAGAATCATGGAGCGCTTCGGGCTCGAGGAAGGCCAGGAGCTGGAGCATCGTTGGTTGAACAAGTCGGTCGAGACGGCGCAGAAGCGCGTCGAGCAACGCAATTACCTGATCCGAAAACGGACGCTCGATTTCGACGACGTGATGAACAATCAGCGTGAAGTCGTCTACACTTATCGTAACGAGACAATCGATTCCGAGGAACCGCGCACCCTGATCTACGAAGTGATCGACGAAGCGGTGCCAGCGAAAGTGAAGGAGTATATCGCGGACGATGAGCCGAACTACGCGGGCCTCATCCACTGGGTAAACACGACGTTTCCGCTCGGCCTAACCAAAGAAAAAGCGCAATTCGAGACGCGGAGTGTCGATGAAAACACCCAGTTCCTGATCGAAAAGATCAAGGACGCGTATGAGCGAAAATCGAGTCACGAGGAACCGACCGCGGTGAAAAGTCTCGAGCGTTACATTATTTTGAACGCAATCGACCGTCTCTGGCAGGAGCACCTCTACGCGATGGATTCGTTGCGCGAAGGCGTTTACCTCCGTGGTTACGCGCAAAAAGATCCGCTTATCGAATACAAGACCGAGGCCTACGACATGTTCGTCGAGCTGATGGCGAACATTAAAAACGAAGTGCTGAACAATCTTTTCCGCAGCACCTCGAACTTGCAGGCATTCGAAAATTTCCTGGCCACGCTGCCGCAATTTTTACTGCGCGAACATGCTCCCACCGCGCCGACCGCAAACGCGCCGGCGCGCGCGCGCCAGCCTCAACCGGTGGGCGCGATGGCGGGAATCGCTGCCGATGGCGACGGTGCAGCCGACATAACGCTCGATCTCCCCGTTCGCCGCTCATTGCCAAAGGTTGGTCGCAACGAGCCATGTCCCTGCGGCAGCGGTAAAAAATACAAAAACTGCTGCGGCCGCGTCGCGTAATTAGAAAATTTATCTGCGACAGCTCGTGAAGCTGCACTGCATTGTTAGGCATCCAATTCGTAAGTCGTGATCTCGAGTTCGTGGCCGTCGGGGTCGCGAAAATAGATCGAGTGGCAAATCTCGTGATCTTGGAAATGGAATTTGATACCGCGTCGTTTGAGTTCTTCTTGTGCGGCAAGAAAGCTTTTGCGATTGGCGCGAAAGGCCAGATGCAGCATGTCGATCTTACCTTTGCGCGCCGCGGTTTTTGAATTGCGTGGACGCGCGGGGAAAAGCGCAATCGCGGTTGTGCCTTTGCCGATAAAAGTTGGTAGACCGCTCCACATTCCTTCATGGCGGCGCTCGAAACCCAAGACTTCGATGTACCATTGCGCAGAGCGCTCAACCTCGCCCACCGACAAGGCGACATGGTCAATGCCTTCGAGCTCGAACATCGACATCAATTTTTGCATTAACGGAATTGTCGCGCACGACAATTCCGGATAGTTCTGGGTCATGAAATCGCTCAGCCGCCGAGCGTTTCTTAAAACGATTAGTCAAGCCGGACTTCTTTGTGCCGCGCCGTCATTTGCGCACGCAGTCGAGACGCTGAATCCAGACACGGTCACCATCTCGATCTTGCACACGACTGATCTGCACGGCCACATCTTGCCGACGGTCGATTATAACGGAAACCCTGACCTCGGCGGATTGGCGCGTTGTGTGACGCAAATACGCCGCTGGCGGCGGCAAAATCGGAACTCGATTTTGATCGATGTGGGCGACGTCTACCAAGGCACTGAGGTCGGCTTGCGCAGCAAAGGCGAGTTGATGGTCGACCTTTTCAACTATTTGAAATACGACGCGTGGATCATTGGCAATCACGAGTTCGAGTGGGGAATCGAACCGTTCTCCCACGCGGTCGCAAGATCGACAATGCCGGTTCTGGCCGCGAACACGTTGCTGGAAGGAAGACCGGCTGGCGAAATTCCGGATACGAAAAATCCTTTTTCGAAAATCCAGCCCTACATTTTAAAGGAAATTGCGGGAATCAAGATCGCGATTATCGGAGTCACGACTCCGGGCATGCCGTTCTGGTTCCGGCCGGAATTTGCACGTGGGATTGATTTTCAACATCCGGTTGAGCCGGTGCGGCGTGCGATTGCGAAAGCAAAAAACGAGGGCGCGAATACGATCGTGCTCAGCGGTCACATGGGTCTAAAAGCGCGCACTGGTGGCGACGATTTTGCGAACAGTGTGATGACGTTGACTTCCGAATTTCCCGAGACCGCTGTTTTCATAGCTGGTCATACGCATCAAGCGATCCCAAGTCGCATGACCAACGGCGTGCTTTTGACCCAATCGGATCATTTCGGCATTCACGTCGGCCATGTCGGTCTTGTCTTCGACCGCAATTCAAAAAAACTGCTGCATCGACAAGCGCATTGCGAATTGATGGACAACCGTTTCCATCCCGATCATGTGGTTATTTCCCGAACCAAAGTGCAGCTGGCCGAATCAGATGCCGTACTCGCGCAGCCGGTCGGCGATTTGGCCGAAACTCTTGGCGCGCGCGGCCATCCCGGCGAGCCGAGTGATGTCGAACGATTGATCGGTGCAGCAATCATGGAATCGCTGCAAGAAAGAGGCATCTCAATCAACGGCGCCATGCACGGCGTTTTCGACGAGAGAAATAATTTCTTCGCCGGTCCGAAGACCGTGAACGACATCTGGAACATCATCCCCTACGAAAACTACTTGGTCACGGCCGAGCTCGTGCCGGATGAAATCAAGTTGATCATGGAGGAGGTCTACGCGAGCCACGAAGGCCGGAATTTACTCGGATTCAATATTGTGACGGAAGGGCGCGGTTATGATCGCCGCATCAATTCAATGACGCTCGCTGATGGGCGGCCGCTTGAGCCAGATAGAAGATATACGATTGCGTTCAACACCTTCGATTCGCGCAGTGCCGGCCATCGCTTTATGAAACTGCGTGCTTTGCTTGAAACGCCATCGGCCAACTGCGTCATGCATCAAGTGCAGACTCGCGATGCACTCATCGATTATTTCCGGCGGCACAGAATAGTGCGCAAAATTGCCGCCAGCAATCACCTGGCCGCTGCGGCGTAAGTTCACGACTTTGGCCTTGCAAAAACGACGCGCTCCGCTTGCGTATCTGCCCATGCGCACGTTTGCCGTCTCGCTGCTCAGCTTGTTATCAATTATCGATCTTGCGTCATCGCAGGTAACCGATGTTCCGTCCACGCAGACAGCGGGTTTGCCGATCTACCGTCCGATTTTGCTGGGGAAAGGTCCAAGCTCTCTGATCGATCGCATCGACACACAGGACTTGGTTAAGAAAGGCCAAAAGGATGCGCAGGTCACGTTCGTCTGCTCGGTGAAGAAAAATGGCGAAGTGGAGTGGAGCGGCGTGTATAGCGGCACAGCGGATTCGGATCTTCTCAGGCAAGAACTGCAAAAGAGGCTCTCGCCAGCGTCGGATCCCAAATTCATTCCGGCCATTTATAATCATCGACCGGTGGACGCCATTTATTACGGCACGGTCACTTTCGCGGTCGTCGATGGAAAACCGCGGCTGCGCGTTTTTTCCAATCAGGAAGCCGAGGAACTAAAAAAAGAGGCCGACTTTATCGGGCCGCAGCCTTTTTTTGGGCCTGAATCGAAGTTTAGCGGATTCCATTATCCAAACGAGAGTACGCCAGTTGTGGTAGATGGCGTTGTCCAGCTTGAACTAAAGATTGACGCTACCGGAAATCTTCAGGACATGAAAGTGCTTTCGGAGGAACCTCCCTATCTCGGGTTTGCGGACGCAGCTCGGGGCGATTTTCGCAATGCCAAGTTTATTCCGGCCTTCCGTGACGGCAAACCAGTGGCATGCGACGTGACATTACGGGTTTTTTACAAAGCAAAGGCTTTTTGAGGCGGACGACTGATTGCGCAGTTCGCCTCGAGAGAGGTGGCCAGGCGCTCATGAATGAAAAGATCATTGGCCGGGCGTTTTTCCGACGGGACCCGCTTACTTGCGCGCGAGAACTAATTGCCACGGAGCTCGTCTGGGGAAAATGCGTAGGGATCGTGGTTGAGACCGAAGCCTATTTTGCCGAGGGCGATGAGGCGTGTCATACCTTTTCACGTCCAAGCGCGCGGGCGTTTGTCGAGCGGAACCAGGCTGGCGCGGCCTACATTTATTTTAGTTACGGGGCGCATTGGATGTTAAATGTGCTCGTAAAGGGCGAAGCGAAGGGTTTTGTTTTAATTCGCGCGCTTGAACCGATCCGCGGGATCGAGTTGATGAAAAAACGTCGCGGCATCGACGACAAAAAGCGTCTCTGCTCGGGACCGGGCAAACTCACGCAAGCATTCGAAATCACGGATCGACATCATGAAATGGATTTGTGCGACGGTCCGCGCCATTGTTTCGTTCGATCCACAAATGCGATTGTGGATGTTGTAGCGGACGCGCGGATTGGCATCACGCGCTCCGTCCATCATCCGTGGCGTTTTACTTTACGCGGGAGCCAGTTCGTAAGTGTGCTGGTCCGCAGCGGAGCAGTCATTGACCGCGTCTCATAGCTCGTTGAGGCTTATCCTTCAATGAATCGAAGTAGAAAGCGCGTTCTCCTCGGAATGAGCGGCGGAGTTGACTCCAGCGTTGCCGCCTATTTGTTGCGCGAGCAGGGCTATGAGGTGATCGGCGTGACCATGAAAGTATGGCCGCAGGATTGCATCTCGCGCGCGGAGGACAAGTGCTGCGGCCCGCAAGCGGTGGCTGATGCGCGCTCGGTTGCGCACTCCCTAGGCATTCCGCATTACGTGGTCGATGAAGCCGACCAGTTCGAGCAGACCGTGATCAATTATTTCGCGAGCGAATATCAAGCCGGGCGCACCCCGAATCCATGCATCATGTGCAATGAGAAACTCAAGTTCGGAAACCTTTGGGGAAAAGCTCAGGCACTTGGCTGCGATTATATCGCGACCGGCCACTACGCGATTATCGAGCATCAAAAAGAACCGGCTACTGGCCGCGATCGCGCGGTGTTGCGCAAAGGCGTCGATCCGCGCAAAGACCAGTCCTATTTTCTGTTTAGCCTCCGCCAGGCGCAGTTGCGTCATGCCCTCACGCCGCTCGGGACAATGTTGAAGCCGCAAACCCGCGAGATCGCGCACTCGTTAGGCTTGAAGGTCGCGGACAAGATCGACAGTCAGGAGATCTGCTTTGTCCCGGGCAATGATTATAAGACATTTCTGCGTTCGCACCTGGGCGAGAACGAATTTCATCGCGGCGAAATTTACGATGTCGATGGGAATTTCGTGGGTCAACACGAAGGCATTGAGCTTTTCACCATCGGTCAGCGCAAAGGATTGCCCGGCGGCTCGATGCGGCCGCGCTACGTAGTCGATCTCGATGCCCAGACCAACCGCGTGATTGTCGGCGATGCGGACGACTTGATTTGCGACGAGTTCGAAATCGATCGCATAAATTGGATCTTGCCAGAGCGCGCGACTGAAGATGTCGACCTTACAGTGAAGATTCGTTACAACCATCCTGGGACGAGCGCGACGGTCACGCAATTGGAGGACAATCGCGCTTGCATTCGCTTGCACGAACCGCAGCGCGCGGTCACGCCGGGACAAGCTGCCGTTTTATACGGTGGCGATGTCGTGATCGGCGGCGGATGGATTTGCCGGCAAAGTGCCGCGGTGTTGGCCTGACGAATGGCCGGGAAAGTTTTGCTCGCACTGAGCACGTTTCCGGATGTCGAAGTAGCGCGGCGCATTTCCCAGCAGTTAGTCACCGAAAAATTCGCCGCGTGCGCTAACATTTTGCCAACGGTCGAATCCATTTACCGCTGGAAAGAGAAAATCGAAAATGGAAATGAAACGCTCGTCCTTTTTAAACTGAGCGAAGATCGACAATCAGTTTTTCAGGAGAAGCTGAAATCGCTCCATCCTTACGAAGTTCCGGAAATAATTTTTGTTCCGATCAACTCGGGATTGCCGGATTACCTGCTCTGGGTCGAGGAAAGCTGCGCTAAGTAGTCGCGGCACCACGCCGGCGTCTCTCGCCGATCAAAAAAATCGCAAGGCCAATCACATTCGCAATCACGGTGACGCTGATGATTTTGGCTGCAAAAATCAGCCGACTCGGCACATCGATGATTGGATAGACAGTGAAGAAAATCGCCAGCAAGGAGACAGCGAAGCCGCAGATCGCGGCGATTCGCAGCCAAAGCCGTGCACCTTGTCGCACAGCGCTCGCGCCGGCAATCGGGATAGCGAACAGAGCAAGATAAACAATTCCGTAGAAAACGTTGGCGGCGTTGTCCACGAGTTGAAATGCTTCCTGGATTCCAGCGCCGATCTGGCTCGCTATCGCGATTGCGAGCGTGATGGCGCCCACAAAGAAAATCGAATTGATCGGCGTTTTGTAGCGGGGATGTAAACGCGAGAACCAATCCGGCAAAAGCCGGTCCCAGCCAGCAACCATCGGCAGTCGCGAGCTGCCTGTAAGATGGACGCTTGTCGCTGAAATCGATCGAACGGTCATCATCAAAATCCCCACCGAAGCGATGGCGCCGGCGATTGGAAAAGAACGGAAGCCGAGTCGCAATGCTTGGGGCACGGGACCGATGAGATCGATTTGATTGTTTCCGACGAGAGCCAAAACGGAGCTGGTGCCGAAAATGAACATGAGCGCGATCAATGGCGAGGCGATCATGACCGAGCGACCGATATTACGCGCCGGGGCGCGCGCTTCCCCGGCGAGGATTGCGACGTACTCAAATCCGCTGAGTCCGCCAACGGCCAGTTTGCTGAAGATGTTGAAACAATAAAAGATCGACATCGCAGGCGCGGCGATCTGGAGCGGATGATATTGCGTCAGCTCCCCGCGCGCGAGGCTGACGAACGGCAAAACGATAAGGGCGCCGTAGGCCAGGAACAAGGCGAACGCGCCGGTGTTGTGCACCCATTTCCCTAAAGACAAGCCGCGAATTCCGGTCCAACCAAGACCGGCGACAAGCACGCAACTGATGAACGACACGCAGAGTTTGCTGTTCGGCATCCAGGCCGCACCGATGGCGTAGGAGAGATTGGTTGTCAGAAACATTCCGCCCAAAGCGATCACGGTGATCGACAGCAACCAGAGATTCCACGCCACCATGAATCCGGCAAACTCGTTGAAACCGAGTTTCGCCCATTGGTAAATACCGCCTTCGAGCGGCATGAGGCGGTTCAAATAAATGACGACGGCGGCTTGCGGAATGTAAAAGAGCAAAATCGCGAGCAACCAGAAAAAGAGATGCGACGTTCCAAGCTTGGCCGCTGTGCCGACCCAGCTCGAGCCGACCACAAAGACAACCTGGGTCAGGACGAGGTCGAACAAGCCGAGCGGCTTTTTTAATGCAGTGCTGCGGTCTTCGACCTTGCGTTCGGCGCGATCCAGGTCAGTTGTCACGGGCCACCCACCAGCAAGGTTATTGTCGATCTAACGTTGCTCTTCGGCAGTCGATTTTTTTGGCGGCGGCTCATTGCGAAATTCGCGGTGGCGAATTTTTCCGCCGGCATAGGCGATGTAACCTCCCATCCCCAGGGTCACTGCGCCAAACAAAATCACGGCGATTACGAGCGGCACAGAAGATTTGGGCCATTTGATCGGCAGGACGATGGCGACCGCGCTCAGAAGAGCCAGCGCGTAGAAAAAATAGATGAGATCCTCGGCGCGATCTTTGTGCGCAGCCAACCAGGCTTGTCCATCTTTGTCTGCCATTGATATGACGGGATTTTCGGCTTGTTCTCCATATTCGTAGACCGGCCAGGCCGAGGCGGCACAAATAAGTACAATGATTAACGTTGCGATTTGAGCGCGCCGGCTTCGCAAGAAAAAGGCGATGATCAGGCCAACCCAAGCGATGGCCAGGCCGTAGATGGGCAGGGGATTGATTAAGACGTGAATGTATTCCGGCTGGCGCAGATCGCGCAGGAGACTGTCGATCATAGTTTGGCCTGCCAGCGTGTGCCGAAGGATTGCGCGGTCCGCGTTGAATTTTCAGGAGGAACATATTTTTGCCAATCGGTGACCACAAAATGCCACCATTCGGTTCGCATTCCGAAAAATCCCCCGCGCGCCATTGCCGCCTGCAAGAGGCGCAAATGCGCGCGGATGGAGGGATCGATTCCCCGGTAGCGCCACATTGCTGCCGGTGTGAAATCATCAAAGTCGGTTGGCATGCTAACCGAATTGTTTGCCAGATCTATCAAAGTGGCATCAACCGCGACACCCCAACTGTGCAGCGAACCTGCAGTACCTCGAGGGTCCGCGACATAATCGGTGTTGCGGGTAAGCTCCCAGAGCCGCAGCTGAGCGGACCTCGGCCGATAGGCATCCCAGATTTTCAGTTGATATTGATAGCGCTGTAGAAATGCCTGGGCCGTCGCCAAACGTGGCGCCATCTCCGGGCGGACAAGGGCAGGTGTCCCAGGAGGATATAATGCCTGCCTGCAGAGATTATTCACCCCGGCGTAACGCAGCTCAACGACGATCGTCGGATCGACCGCTCTAACGTCGATCAGCGGAATGGTGGTCTGCGCCATTGCGGATTCCCCGGCTGCGATCACGGCCGCGACGATAATGAAGCAACCACTAAAGAATTTCATTGCCGGACAAATTAATGGGCCGCGATTTCGGCGGGGCTTGTCTTTGCAATGCGCTGGAGAAGGAGTCGAGCACTATTCTCGGGCACGACGAAGCGCAACTCGAGGTCAGCGCCTCGTCGCTCGATTTCCGGCGGTTGCGCGTAGAGCAGCAACTCAGAATCCTGCAAGTGCAACCAGCGCTGCGGGTCGTTATGTAAATTGCCTGCTAGCTCTGATGCGCTTTGTGGCGAGTTCAATTTCAAAAGCAGCTTCGCCCTGACCGGATTTTGCAACGTCAGCGCAAGCCCAAGCAGTTGTGACGAACCGAGCAATTCCGGCGTAAAAATGGGCTGGAAAACATGCGCCAGCTCCGGTGGGTCGCGTGAAATTAATCGTAGCGCACTCTCGCGATCGAGCGCCTGAAAACGATCGAAGAGTTGACCGGTGATTTTCAGATCCAGTTTCATTCCAAGCCGAACGCGGACCAGTTCATCCACTTCAGCGGAAGCTCCGACAGCCAGGGTCGTCGGACCAACACGCGCCACGGCAAGATCGGCCCGTTCCCAGACGGGCAAACCGCTGATGACGCGTTTCTCGAAATTGTTGTCTTTTTCAATCGAGCGAATGACACGTGAAACGTCGCCGCGCCCTTCGACCAGGACGAACTCGCGTACTTTGCCAGTCTCCTGGGTGGTGAGGGCGCGAGTGATCCGGGCCGCGTCGCGCGGCAGGTTCAACCCTGGAGTTTGTCCGGCAGAGCCCACCAAGCCGGACCAAATGGCCGGCCAGTTGTTTGGCTGATCTTTTCGCCACCGTTTTGGCAGATCATCGCGTTCGAACTGGTCGGAATTGATTGACAAGATCGCTTCCGTTTCCTGCGGTAGCCACTCACGCCTCGCCGGTGTTTGAAAAACAAGAAATATGATGGGCAGCACCAGAAGGACTACGGAAACAACGCTGAAATAAAATTTGCGCAGTTCCTGCTTGTCGATCTTGCTGGAAAGCAGTGCGAGTTCGGCCGTGTGCTGGAGATGTCGATCCACCGCGCCACGGCGGCGATGCACATCCGTGAGCAAATGAGGTGCGCTGGGCGGTGCAATCCCCTGTGACGCGAGATGACGCCCGATGTTCAGATAAGCGGGATTTTTCCGCTCTTCGACAGTCTCATGGTGGGCCCGCGCCTCGCGAACTGCTTCCTGCTGTGCGCGGCTGTTGTCACTGAGGGCACGGTCGCGTCCTGCGAATTCGTCGCGAACACGCTCGATATTTTTTTCCACGACAGAAAGTTCCGCCTCGGCGGCAACCAGTTTCTCTTTCGCAAGCCTGCTTGCGTCTGCGCTGCCCAGACGCGCGCGAACAAGTTCGGCGCGTTCGTCCGGCAATCGGCCACGGCGCGCGGTGATGGCGGCCACTTGCGTTTCGAGGTCCGGCGGTGGCGGGGCCATCGCTTGCAGCACGGAGAGCTGTTTCAGTAATTCACGATCGGCCGCGTCCTTTTCCTGGACGCGGATCTGCACCGCAGTCAATTCGCGTTCACAAAGATCGGTGGTGCTCTTCGCCTCATTGCGTTGCTGGAGGAGAGGCTTTTTTTCCGCCTCTAATTTTGCCATAGCTTCATTCTGTTCGCGGACGTTTTGTTGCCGCTGCGCCTCGATCTTCTTGATCCCTTCTTCGATTTGCGCGATACGCAGAGCGACTTCCTTCTGCTCTTGCTCCAGTTTCTTTAAAGCGACAATCTCATTGCGCAACTCGGGAAAATTCGCCGCCTGTGAAGTGCCTTCGCGCCCGAGGTTGATTTCGCTTTTCTGCAGGAGCCGTTTCTCGTAACGGAGCGCCATGCGCGTTCTTTGACGCTTAACCTTCAGCGCGATCTCGCGCAGGCCTGTCCGAATAAAACTCACAAGATGAGGCTACGTGAATTACTCCTCGGAGTCGCGCAACTTTGTCAACACGCTGAAATCTTCGAGAGTGGTCGTGTCTCCAGTCACGCTCGCGCCGCTGGCGATTTCCTTGAGCAGACGCCGCATGATTTTTCCGCTGCGCGTCTTTGGCAGGGCCTCGGCAAAGCGTACTTCATCCGGCTTCGCAATTGCTCCGATGTGCGCGCCAACGTGATCCCGTAATTCGCGCTTTAATGTGAACCTTGGCTCAACTCCGCTCTTCAGCGTCACGAAGGCGACGACGCTCTGGCCTTTTAGATCATCCGGCCGCCCGACCACGGCCGCTTCCGCGACCTGCGCGTGACTAACCAGGGCGCTTTCGATTTCCGAGGTGCCGAGTCGGTGCCCAGCCACATTTAGGACGTCATCGATGCGGCCAACGATCCAAAAATATCCATCTTCATCGCGCCGCGCACCATCACCGGTAAGATAATTCCCTTTGAACTCGCTCCAGTACTGCTTCTTATAGCGCTCCTTGTCGCCGTAAATGGCGCGCAACATCGCTGGCCATGGTCGTCGAATGATCAGTTTTCCGCCGACGTTCGCTCCGACTTCATGTCCTTTTTCATCGACAATTGTCGCGTCGACCCCAAAAAACGGTAGGGTGGCGCTGCCTGGTTTTGTCGGAATCGCGCCCGGAAGTGGCGTGATCAGGATCGTGCCTGTTTCCGTTTGCCACCAGGTGTCCACAATAGGGCAACGGCCGCCGCCGATTTTTTTGTGATACCAGATCCATGCTTCTGGATTGATCGGTTCGCCCACCGTGCCGAGCAGGCGCAATGACGAAAGATCGTGTTTGGCGACCCATTCATCGCCCCAGCGAATGAAGGCGCGGATTGCGGTTGGCGCCGTATAAAGAATATTAACGCGATAATCCTGGATGATTTTCCAGAAGCGATCGGGCTCCGGCCAGTTCGGTGCGCCTTCGTACATGAGAGTAGTGGCGCCATTCGCCAGCGGCCCGTAAACCACGTAACTATGTCCCGTGACCCAGCCGACATCGGCGGTGCACCAAAAAATATCTTCGTCCCGGACATCGAAAACGTACTTCATGGTTGAGTAAATGCCGACCAGATAACCGCCGGTCGTATGCAAAATTCCCTTCGGTTTTCCGGTTGAGCCGCTCGTGTAGAGAATGTAAAGCGGATGTTCGCTGTCGAGCGCGGCGGGCGGACAATTTGCATCGACATATTCCAATTCGCGATGCCACCAGACGTCGCGCCCTTCCTCCATGTGGATGTCATTGCCGGCGCGGCGAAAAACGATCACGCGTTTTATGGACGTTTTGCCGTGCAAGGCGTCGTCCACGTTTTTCTTTAGTGGAACGATTCCGCCGCGCCGATAACTGCCGTCCGCCGTAATCACCGCGATCGCGCCGCTGTCTTCAATCCGATCGCGAATCGAATCCGCGCTGAATCCGCCGAAGACAACCGAATGCACCGCGCCGATGCGCGCGCAGGCGAGCATCGCGATAGCGGCTTCCGGAATTGTCGGCAGGTAAATGATGACGCGGTCGCCTTTGCCGATCTTGTTCCGCTTCAGCACGTTCGCGAATCGGCAAACCTCGTGGTGAAGCTGCTGATAAGTCAGTGTTCGCCTGTCGCCCGGCTCACCTTCCCAGAGAATCGCGGCCTTGTTTCGGCGCGAACTGGTAAGATGTCGATCCAAACAATTTTCGGACAGATTCAGTTTTCCGCCGACGAACCATTTCGCGAATGGCACTTTCCATTCGACCACTTTTTTCCACTGTTTTTGCCACGTCAATTCTTTGGCCTCGCGCCCCCAGAATTTGTCCGGTCGGCTGATCGACTCGCGGTACATCCGCCGATATTGATCGAGACTTTTGATCCGCGCTCTTTTCG
>WNFR01002183.1_pt1 | contig 20781 bp, 17 predicted proteins | sample 5400221 | NCBI WGS metagenome assembly WNFR01 (sample SAMN13153357, study PRJNA577476) | soil metagenome | isolation source: 40 cm soil under Madrone tree | place: USA:California | collected 2016-06-14 | reverse complement strand
TAGCAAGGCCGACGAGACTCTCTACTTACTGGGGCAGTCGTACGAAGGCGAAATCGCCAGTATCCGCAAGATGGATGGAACAGAGCGCCAGTTGCAACACCAAGGCAAGGTGAATGAGGCGCGAGTTAAAGCTGACGAGCTTGCGCGCGAGCGGATGATCAGCGATTTCAGCACCAAAGCAGGCGAGGCTTACGCGAAGGTACTTACTCGCTATCCGGTCATGGACCGCAGCGACGATGCCAAGGCTCGCTTGCTCGCGCTACACCAGCCGGTGCCGCGCCCGACAAAGGCTGATCTGGCACGGAACAAAGCGGAAGAAGCCAGCCGTGGCGAGCAGACAATGCTCAGCCGGGCCATGGGCATGGTGGGACGGCATCCCGATGTGAGCCCGGCGGCAAGAGTCGGCGATCCAACATTGGAAGATAAGACACCCCTCAGCGCCAGCACACTGGTGCAGCAGGCAAATAAAGTTGCGATGGGAACGAAGCCCTCTGATTCAAATACAGCTTCGGTGCAGACAACCGGTAATGGCGCTCCCCCTGAGAACCAGCCAGCACCGCGTTCGGATACGCCACCTCAACCAGAGGCCGCTAACGTGGCCGATCCGAACCCAGCTGCAACCCCCGATCCCAATGAGTTGAAGGCCGGCGCAGGATCGGACTCAGCGGATCCGAAGGTAGCTGCGGCGCCGGATCCGAACGAGCTCAAGCCCAATGTTGAACCTCAACCCGCGGCCGCGCCAGCCCAGGTGAACGAGATCCAGACTGGAGCATCGGCCCAGGCGCAGCCAAATGGCAAGGCCTCAGCTTCGGACCAGGAATTGGCTGATGACAACGCCATTGCTTCCAGTAAGCGCAAGAAAAAGAAGGGCCTGCTCAAGGTAATTCCTCTGAAGTAAGCCTTGGATTCGAGGGGAAGTGCACTAAACGCATTGGCCCCTCGTAACCTAGGTAACCCCCTACATTCATTGACTTAGGGTCACGCTCAAATTACCTTCGGTGATATCTCCCCTTTTACCAAAGGACATCCCTTGGCCCGGACAGTACTGCTCGCCGATGACAGTGTGACCGCTCAAAACATGGGGCGCAGAATCCTCATGGATGCGGGGTATGAAGTCATCACCGTAAATAACGGCTCGGCGGCGCTGAAGAAAATCCACGAGAACCCGCCTGATCTGATCGTTCTCGACGTGTACATGCCGGGATACGGTGGGCTGGAGGTATGCCAGCGGCTGAAAGAGTCCGGCGAAACGATGAGGATTCCGGTGCTGCTGACCGTCGGCAAGATGGAACCTTTCAAGACGGATGAGGCTAAGAGGGTTCGGGCCGACGCGCACATTGTGAAGCCTTTCGAAGCGGGCGAACTCTTGGCCGCACTGACGAAGTTGGAAGACAGAATTGTCCCGCAGTCGGAGACACGCAAGCGCGGCAAAGCGGCCGAAGGAAAGAAAACGCGCGTCTGGCATGTGGATGAACCGAATTCCGCGCAAGCCCAGGCTGACTGGTCGGAGAAGATCGCCTACCTTGCCGAAGTGAAAAGACGCCGCGAGGAAAGTGGAACTTCGGCGGAAGCGTCGCCGGAGCAGCCTCAAGCTAGCACCGAAGTTAAACCGTTGGCTGTGCCGGAGGAAAACGCGACAGCCACGGAGGCGTTGCCAGCGGCAAACGTCGGGTCGCCTGAGCCTACAGTCCCGGAAATCGAAGTCACGGCTCCGCAGGTGGAGGAGCCTGCGGAGGCAGTGACATTTGCATCGGCTTCCGAGCCGGAGCCAGCCGGGACATTGCCCGAAACGATCAGCGAATCTGCGCCGGAGTTCGCGGTTCAGAGTGGGCCTGCTGCCGAGATGGAAGAAGCACCGGCGGCCACGATTGAGCCTATGGCGCTCATTGCGCCAGACGCTGAGACCGCAACAGGTACTGAGAATGAAACGCGTTGGGTGGCAGAGAACGTTCCCGTTTCCGCTGAAGAAGCTTCTCTCGAACTCGATAAGGAGATGCAGCAGGCACAGACAGCCGCTGGCTCGAGTTTGGAAACTGAAAGTTTAGAGACAAGCTCCAGCGAGTCTCAGGAACAAGTCTCGGTTGCTGCCGAGGAGCAAGTTTCCGTTTCCGTCGAGGAGCATGTTTCTTCGCCAACGGACGAAGTCGCCGCCGGGGCTGCGTTCGCAGCTGCGGCATCGGCAGGCAATGGAGTTTCTGCAGTATCTTCCGAGCATTCCCCGGTTGCCGAGAATACAGCCGAAGCCGTTCCTTCAGAAGCGGCAGCGGCGTGGCAAAACTGGCAACAGATACGCGAATCGGTGATGAGCCCGCAGAACGCAAGCGCTCTCGCAGAATCAGTTGCCGAGATAGCTCAGTCCGGCATCCCGGCTCCTGCTTCTTCTGAGTCCACTGACAACGGCTCAGCACAAAACTCGGCACTGGATAGCATCGCCCTGGCAAGCATTGTGGACAATGTTCTCGCCGAGCTTAAGCCCAGGCTGATGGAAGAGATTGCCAAAAAGCTGGCGAGAGAAAAAAGGTAAACTGTTCGTAGGCTTCGTCGCAAGCCCATCCCATCATTCGCCTCTACAGCCAACGTCAGTGCAGCCTTTCCGATACTGACTAGCACGACCTGGGTAGAAGTGGTCCAGTCCCTTCCCGCCGAGCCCGTTGGCGCTGACCAAAGATCGGAATCCTCATAGACCGTAGCTGGAATGTAATTCGCGGCTTACCATTGGAGCTGCAGCGTGAATATGCCGGTCAGCACCCGTCTCCCGACCGGGAGTTATAGAATGGTCAAGCGGAGTTCAACACTTATTCCTGATACCTGCTCGCGATACTGACGGAAAATCTCCCTTGAAATTAATGGGCGCCATCGTGACGATTGTCTTGAGTGCAGCGATCGTTTCCTGCGGCGGTGGCGGCGGTTCTAGTAACACTCCACTAGGTGCGATCAGCTGGCAGCAAGTGACTCTTCCTTCGACCGTTTCCCAGCTGAACTTCGTTGCTTTCAACGGCGGCGGGCATTGGTTTATCGCCGACCGAAAACAGGGGTTTTATCGATCAACCGACCAAGGTGCAACCTGGACGGCAATAAACACTGGTTTATCCACTACGCTGGGCTGGACAATCAACGTCAATCCCGCAAATGGCGATCTCATTGCCAGCACATATTCTGGCGGAACTCTCAATGCAAATCCGGTCACGTTTTACCGTTCCAGCGACGAAGGCATTACCTGGACGGTGATTCCGTTTGGCCCCCTGAGCGCTGCCACCGCCCAGACGGGATGCGCCTTTCCGGGGAACGCAAATGTCGTGTGTGGAGGCTATTGGGCGCCGTCTCCCAACACTGGCGCCTGGGTTTCGAGCAATGGCGGACAGACAACAACCAGCGGTTCCGTCCCGCCGCCGGTCAATGGAGTATTCGGACTTGGCTACAATCCTGCAACACAAGATCTGTGGCTGGGGACCGAGCAGAACGGCATGTATCGGTCAACCGATAATGGATTGAACTGGACGCAGGCCTCACCCGCAGACCAGCAAGTTGACCCGGCGAATGGCATCAACGACGGCAACATCTTTGCGATCACCTTCGACCGCAGTGGGAATGTCCTGTTCGGATCCCAAGGCGGCATCTGGAAATCCTCAAAGTCCGGCAGCGGATATAGCTGGTCGAACGTGTTGAAGAACCAGAATACGTCAGCGGGAAAGGGCCTGGGACGCGATGCGAATGGGCGCCTCTTCTATGGCCACAATCATGACACGCAGGATCCCACCGTTGTTCATTGCTCGAGCGACGATGGAAATAGCTGGACTGCGTGCGACAGCGGTATTCCCGCCTCGCTCGAGGGGCACGAGTTTGTGGTGAATCCGTCCGATCGCAAAATGTACGCCGTCATCGAAGACGGCACCACCAATAACGGATCCTTGTATCGGACGACGAACCCGGTGCAATGAAGGCCCGCTCGGCGCAGGTGATCGGTACTGTTACAGTTTGAATTTAGGAACTGAAAATCGCATGCAGTAGGAAGGACCAGAAGCCGTAACGGGCGATGCAGTACACGCTCCCAAGGACTGCGAAGACCATAAGAATGAACTTTGCCCATGTTGGGAGTTTATCTATGGCCCTTGAGATCGGTCCCATGCCAGTCATGCTCTCACGCTTGCAGCAACCCTACAAGCTCTTTGATGGTCCAAACATGATCCACGAGTCCAGCTTCCATTGCTGGCGTAACTCGCAATGTCTGATGAACCTTGCAGAAATTGTAGTACATGTAGTGCAACGCGACGGCATGACGGTGATTGTCGATCTTCTTGCTGTGTCCATTGGTGAGGCGAGTAAAGCGGCGCATGTGCATTCGCATTGTTTAGTACCAGGTGATCCGCAAGCTTGACGCGCCTCTTTTCAGAAGATAGCATCGCTGCTACTCATGGATTTGGCCGTCGCGAAAGCAATTTCCCATTACACCCTCACCCGCAAATTAGGCAGTGGAGGCATGGGTGTTGTCTATGAGGCCGAAGACTCGAATTTAGGACGGCTGGTCGCGCTCAAGTTTCTGCCTCAGGAAATGGCCCAGGACGGGCACTCGCTGGAGCGTTTTCAACGTGAAGCGCGGGCCGCTTCGGCGCTAAACCATCCCAACATCTGCACGATTTATGCGATCGAGCAGCACGAGCGGCAGCACTTTATTGTGATGGAGCTGCTTGAAGGCCAGACTCTGGCCCAGGCACTGACAAACAAGCGTCTCGAAATTGAACAAGTATTAGTCCTGGCCATCCAGATCGCGGACGCGCTCGAATCGGCGCACTCTAAGGGCATCGTGCACCGCGATATCAAGCCGGCGAATATTTTTGTGACGCCGCGCGGGCAGGCGAAAATATTGGACTTTGGCCTTGCCAAAGTCGGCTATGGGCCTGCGGCTCCGCAGGTGGAAACCCAGGCTTTGGAACTGACGACTCCGGGGACGGCGTTAGGCACGGTCTCGTATATGTCGCCCGAGCAGGCACGCGGTCAACTGGCAGACGCCCGCACCGACCTCTTTTCTCTGGGAACAGTTCTCTATCAGATGGCCACTGGAGTTTTGCCCTTCCAGGGCGATACTTCGGCGGTGATCTATGACGCTATTCTTAACCGCGACCCCGTCCCGGTGACGAAGGTGACACCTGCGGTCCCGGCCGAGTATGGGCGCATCGTTGAAAAAGCGATGGAGAAAGACCGGAACCTTCGCTACCAGACCGCTACCGATCTGAAGACTGACTTGTCCCGGCTGAAGCGTGACCTCGATTCCGGACACAAGCATACGGCGGCGAACGGTGATTCCCGTTCACCCAAGCAAAGCGCAAAGTCGGTGGCCGTGCTCTATTTTGAGAACGTCAGCGGGGTCAAGGAAGATGAATATTTTCGCGATGGCATTACAGAAGACATCATCACTGAGTTGTCCAAGATTCGCGGCCTGAATATCTTTTCCCGTCCTACCGTGTTGGCATATCGCGATAAGCAAGTAACGCCGGCGCAGATCGGCCAGCAGCTGCGGGCGGCATACGTGCTTACCGGCAGTGTGCGCCGCTCTGGCAACCGTCTGCGCATCAGTGGACAACTCATCGACACTGCTACCGATTTTCCGCTGTGGTCTGAGCGTTACGATCGCGAGTTGAAAGATGTGTTTGAAGTCCAGGACGAGATTGCTCGCAAGATTGCAGAGGCCTTACGCATCACTTTGTCGCCGCAGGAGCAGGAGGCACTTGCTGCGAAACCGACGGAGAACCTTCAGGCCTACGATCTCTATTTGCGCGGCAAGAACTACGCCCGCCGTTTGACACTGCAGGACACAGAGTTTGCACTGCAAATGTTCGACAATGCGGTCGCCCTCGATCCCAACTTCGCTATCGCGCACGCGGCCATCGCCAATGGCTGCGCCATGATTCACTGTAACTTCGGGCGGGATGCGATCTGGATTGATCGTGCCAACACGGCCCTGCAAAAAGCTTTGGCGCTTTACCCCGAGTTGCCCGAAGTGCAAATCGGCCGCGCCTGGATACTCTATTCCACCAATCAGCATGATGAGGCCATTCGAATTGTCCGGCAGGTGGTTGAGCGCAAGCCCGACTGCGAGGGCGCATATTACCTGCTTTGTCGCGCTCTGTTCGCGTCGGGGCGTTATCAGGAAGTAGCCGAGATCGCGGATGTGGCGCTCGAAGCCAGCGGCGAGGACTACAACGCCTACGCTCCCATTGATAATTCTTTGAAGGCCCTGGGTAAAACCGACGCCTCACACAACCTTCTGCTACGCCGGGTCATTGCGCTGGAACATCACTTGAAGCGAGTGCCCGAAGACGCCCGCGCACGCACTCATCTTGCCGTCTGCTACGCCGATCTCGGCCGCAGCGCTGACGCGGCCAAAGAGGCGAGCTTTGCAACCGTGCTTCGTCCCAACGACGCCATGATCCTGTACAACGCGGCTTGCGTTTTCGGAGTCTTGAAGAATAAATCCGACGCGCTCGACGCGATACGGAAGTCCTGGCAAGCCGGCTTCAGGGATTCAACCTGGGCCCGCCGCGATCCTGACCTCGCCATTCTGCGTGGTGATCCGGAGTTCGAGCGGCTTTATCCGGATAGCGAGGTGAAACAAGGGAAGCTGTAGTATCCGCTGTGTAGCCAGGGTGAGTTACCGCACTCACCCTCGCCCCTGCTGAGTGTAGCCTTCGAATAACCGTCCCTGCGAATATTTGCCGCATTCTTCAGCGTTGATATCCAATCCTAAACTCGCTGACGATAGGACAACCGAGTGGAATTTGCAGGTTGATTCGCACCTGAAGCCGCTCACTTTTCAATAGCTTACCTATAGATAAACAGATTACCTCCAGTGGAGCGCCCATGGATTGCTATCCAGCCACTCCGAGTCCAAAATTCGGCTCTGGAGGAAATATGGCAACTCGGATGTTATCCGGCACCGCCACACCATTCCGTCAAGCAACGCGCCTCCAAGAGAGCGCCTTAGCGACTCACGAAAAACGACTGCTCGTCTGGATGGCCGCGCATACACCCGCATGGATCAACTCTGACCATCTCACGATCTTAGGCTTCGGAGCACAGCTGATGACCGGGATGAGCTACGCCATGTCACGGTCAAACCGGCTCTGGCTGTTCGCGGGTATCGGCTTCCTGGGTCTCAACTGGCTGGGCGACAGCCTGGATGGGACTCTGGCTCGCGTTCGGCAAAAGCAGCGTCCGCGATACGGGTTCTATGTGGACCACATGCTCGACAGCATAGGCTCGGTTGCGCTTCTAGGAGGTCTGGCGATTTCCGGCTACATGAGCCCGCTGATCGCGGCTGCTTTGCTCGTTCTGTTCCTCCTGCTTTCGATTCAGTCCTATCTCGCGACTTATACGATGGGTGAATTCCGAATGTCGTTCTGGAGCTTTGGGCCAACGGAGTTGCGGATCCTGCTCGCCGCCGGGAACCTTGCCCTGTTCCGCTGGCCCACGGTATTGCCCGGTCACTATCGTCTGTTCGATGTCGGCGGTGCAATTGGCATCGCTGGGATGGCGGCCATGCTCCTCTTCTTCACAGGCCGCAGTACAAGGCGGCTCTACAAAGAGGAGCGGATTTGATGAAAAAGCCCACCGATGCCTGGATCCGGTGGTTGAAGTTCAACGTAGTTGGAGGAATTGGAATTTTGGTCCAACTCGGGACGTTGACCTTGCTGCGAAGCGGCGTGGGCGTGAACTATCTGATCGCGACCGCCATCGCTGTCGAGGCTGCCGTCCTGCATAACTTCTTCTGGCATGAAAGGTTCACGTGGGCCGATCGGCCTTCGGGGAAGAGCGTCCGCCGGCTGATGAGATTCAACCTGAGCACGGGAGCAATTTCTATTGTCGGGAATCTGGTGACGATGAAGCTGCTGGTCGGCGTCGTCGGGGTTAATTATTTTGTAGCGAACCTTCTCAGCATTACCGTTTGCTCACTGGCCAATTTTGCCGTTGGCGACCGCTGGGTATTTGCTGTGTTATCGGTAGAAGATCAGCGGACGTGCTGAATAGCAGGCTGAGCGATCTGGAGGTCTTCAAATATTTTCGCTGCAGCCTCCGACCCGGAGCGGACACAATCGGGCACTCCGATCCCGCCATACGCGTTTCCGGCGAGAGCCAAGCCGGGTGCTCCCGAAACCGTGCTTCGGATGCGCTGAATGCGTGCGCTGTGGCCTAATTCGTACTGCGCCATCGCGCGCTCCCATTTGTAAACTCGAACAAAGAGTGGCTTGGCCTTGATCCCAAGAATTTGTTGGAGCTCGCGGCGGACCACGGCTTCAATTTCGCTATCGGAATTCTTTCCGACACTCTCGTCGCGCGTTCCACCGAGGAAACAACGAATGAGCGCCATGTTCTCCGGAGCGCGATGAGGAAATTTATTATGCACGAAAGTTGCCGCGAGCATGCGTTTGTTTTCGCTTCGTCGCACGAGAAATCCGAATCCAGCGGGGAGGGCGGCGCGGACATTTGCGTCATAGGCAAGCGCCACAGTCACAGATGAGCTGTAGCGAATCGCGGCCAAGTCCGCCGCCAGGTCGCTGTTAGCGCTGCCCAGTATCTGCGCCCCAAGATATGCGGGCAAAGCGATGATAATGCCGTCGAACTCTTCTGTGCGCCGTCCGTCGGTGATGACCAGCCACTTGCTGGACTCAGACTTCACAGCTTCGACTCGCGTTCCTAATCGGCAATTAGTTGCGGGTATCCGCGCAAGCAACGAATCAGTCATTTGTTGCATGCCATTCTTCAGCGATGTGAATAATGGCTGTGCGGGAACAGCCGCCGTCCGCCCTTTCCTTGCCGCAATCATCGCCCTGCCAAGGCTGCCGCTCTTCGCCTCTATCTGCACAAAGCGCGGCAGAACAGCCGAGACGCTGAGATCGTCAGCGCTGCCACCGTACACGCCCGCCAGGAGAGGGTCCGCAACCCTCTCCACCATTTCGCGCCCGTAATGCCGTTCTACAAATTCCGCAACCGAAACTTCAGAGGTCTTGTGCGAAGGACGGTAAAACCACTCGCGAATCATCCCGAGTTTTGTGCTTAACGAAAAAAGCGGAGAGAAGAATGTCGACGCCAACTTCGTGGGTACCATGAACATCATTCCGTCCGGAAGCGGCACCAAGCGGCCTTTGACCAGGATGTACGTTGTCCGTCCGGAATCATTCGACCCGATAAGCTGGTCCCCTAACCCGAGTTCTCGGCACAAATCCGCAGCCCACAGTTTCTCGGTGAGAAATGAATCCGGACCAGCCTCGACGATGCAATCGCCGACGCGCTCCGTTCGGATCACTCCTCCACATCGCGCGCTGGCTTCGAAGAGAGCGTATTCAACGTGCGCATTTTGGATCTTTTGTTTCTCGATCTCAAACGCCGCTGAGAGGCCGGAAATACCGCCTCCGATGATTGCAATCCGCTTCATACTAGAGTTATCGGCGGAGGAGCACCTAGACGGGAGCGCGCAAGTTCTTCCAGCGCCGAGGTCAGAAGCGGCGAATCGTTCAGCGAATCCGCTCTCCAAAGGCGCATTCCTTCCTTCTCCGCAAAGTGCTTAAACAAAATATCGATGTCATAGAGGACCTCGATGTGATCGCATAAAAAACCGATCGGCTGTATGAAAACGCCTGAGTACCCGCTGCGTTTCAGGTCGAGAATCGTCGCCTCGACAGTCGGCCCCAGCCATGCGCCTCCCGACACGCCCTGGCTTTGAAATGCGAATCTCCATTCCGATCGTTCGAGTGAAGCGGCCGCTGCGACCTGCTCGGCAGTTTCCAGTGCTTGCGTTTCGTAGGGATCGCCTTCCAGAATGGTCCGCTGAGGGACACTGTGGGCAGTAAAAATTACGGGCAACGACGCCCCGACCTCGCCATTTGCCTTTTCTCGGCCCGAAGTCAGCTTCTCCGCGAATGCCTGAATCAGCTGCGGCTGGTCATGCCACGATTCAACAAAATCGAAGCTCAATTCGGGGTCGGTACACTTCGCAAGGGAATTGCGATACAAACCAACGCTGGTGCGCGAATTGTGAGGAGCGAGGCAGATCACGATCGCATGACCGACTCCATCCGTGACCATCTGCCGCAGAGTTTGCGAAATAAAAGGACGCCAGTTCCTCATGCCGACATAAACGGGGATTCCAAGTTTTTCTTGCAGCAATTTCCCTTGAGCGAGCGTGATTTCCGTCAGCGGCGAGCGGCCAATCAGTCCGTATCGGTGCTTGACTTCTTTGATCGCTTCCGGAGGAAGCGGACGCCCTCCCGTGACTCGAAGCAAAAAATCGGGCACGTCATTGACCGAGTCCGGGCTGCCGTGCGCCAGCAGCAGCACCGCCGTGTGCTTCGTGTTCATCGATAACTTGCAGCCTTTGCGGTCTGTTCCTGTACAAATGCCGCCAGTGCTTTCACGTTCTCAACTGGAGTCTCCGGCAAGATTCCGTGACCTAGATTGAAGATGTGACCCGGACGCCCGGCGGCTCGGTCCAAAATTTCCTGCGCGCGGAGCTTCACCTGCTTCCAGTCGGCAAACAGCACAACAGGATCGAGGTTCCCCTGCACTGCACCGTGGTCACCCAAGCAGGACCACCCTTCGTCGAGTGGAATTCGCCAGTCGAGGCCAATTACGTCCGCTCCGCTTTCTTTCATCGACGGCAACAGTGTGGCTGTATCAGTCCCAAAATAAATGATCGGCACTCCAGAATTCTTGAGATTCCGCACTAGCTTGGTCGTTCTCGGCAATACGAACTGGCGATAGTCTTCAACCGACAGGCATCCTACCCAACTGTCGAAGACCTGAATCGCATCCGCTCCAGCGCGAACTTGTTCGACCGTGTATTCCGACGTCACTGTGACAAGTTTCTCAAGTAGCTCATCCCAGGCTTCGGGCTGCGAGTACATCATCTTTTTCGTATTGATGTAATGCCGGGAGCCTCCGCCTTCGATCATGTAACTCGCAAGGGTGAATGGCGCGCCGCAGAACCCGATTACCGGCAGCTTCGGCCCGAAGTGGTTTGAGACCAGCCGTACGGCTTCGGCCACATAGCCCAACTCGGCCGCGGCATTGGTGCGCAGTCGCTGAACATCATCCCGATTTCTCACAGGCTGCTCAATTACCGGCCCCTCTCCTGCCGAGAAATGAAATGGAAGCCCCATTACCTCAAGCGGCAGGAGCAAATCGGCGAAAATAATGGCCGCGTCCACATTCAGAATTTCAGCGGCAGTGACCGTAACTTCCGCGGCAAGCTGAGGATTTTTACAGATTTCAATGAGCGAGTGATGCTTGCGCACACCCCTGTATTCAGGCATGTAGCGCCCTGCCTGCCGCATAAACCACACCGGAGTGCGGTCCACAGGCAATGCCTTGCAGGCGCGGACAAAGCGGGAATCAGGCGCTGACATGAAGAACTAATTTAGCATCTGGAGAGCAGTGCATAGTGGATAGTGGCTAGTGTTAACGGTTAGCGGTACATCAGCCCACAATCGTGAGCGACTAACCCTAACCACTAATCACTGCTTTCACGACAGCGGTTCGATCTTATCCACGTGGATCAAATTGATTGAGGACTCCAGAGTTCCTGTCACCCGAACGCGCTTCCCTTCGTACTGCTGGACCTCTTGTTGATTGTCCAATTTGTACGAGGTGCTTTCCGAAACCTTCAACATGAAGCTATCGGCTTCCTTGTGGATGATGCCGGTAAAGGTCTGGGCGGTGGGCGACTGGGCCTGCGATCCTGAGGCTGGAGCGTTATCTGGCTGTTCAGGTCGTGCGGGATGCGACGGAGCTGGGTTTTGCGAGGGCTGCGTTTCCGGGCTGGGGTCAGGCGTAGGTGTCTGGCGCGGAGCGCCTTGCTCAGGCTGCTGCGGCTGCTGCATGTACGACCACTGCACCAAGTCCGACGAAAGAGGCTGCTCGGAGTCAGGTTGCTGCTGGGCAACCGCAAATGCGCCCAGGCACATGAAAGCAATCAACGTGATTGACCAGCGATTCATAGCAACTCCTTGCCGGTCTTTCGATGTGTGTTTCCGATCTCAGGTCTAGCGCGGGGAAGCGCACAGAGAGCTTAAATTCAGGAACCATCAATGTTGTACGCCTGTGGCCAGCGGATGGCTCTACCTGCGATGCTGTAGACGATCTAAGGCCGTGCAGCCGCCGGAATGAACTTCCGAGTACCTGCCCGGGAACACGGGCACCTAAACAGTACACTCTGCAACTCCTTTTCCGACCTATGATGTCGTAAAGAATTTACCGGAGGTTCTCCTGCCATGGCAGCAAGTCAGGTTGTGCTCTATTTCGACAGACAGGAAGATGCGGTCCAGTTTACGCTCGCTGCCAGTTCCGTCATTGCCGACGGAGCCCCGCTCCGCGAGACTGCCCTAAAGGTGGCCAAAGAAGTGTGCAAGGCTACCCGCATCACTACCGAGGGCAGCGTCGAGCCGGAAGGCACAAAGTCCAAAGGCCGCAGCAAGCACCTCTGAGGTATTTAGTCGGGAGGACGAGCTAATCGGACCAGGGCGCTGGCTTGCGGTCCCATCGATAACGTTTTAATTCCTGCAGCAACTCCGGACTGAGCGGCCCCTTGTCGCTCAAGGCGATGTTCTCCCGCACGTGCTCCAGTTTTCTCATCCCCACAATCGTGGTGCTCACGGCCGGATGCGACAGCACAAACCGCAACGCCATTTCCGGCAGAGACATTCCTTTGGGAAGAATTTTCTTGAGCTTGTCCACGCGTTTCATCGTGTCGGCCAGGTTCTTCGGATTGAAGTAGCGGGAGCGCCAGTCGTCCTCGGGAAATTTTGTGTCTCTGGTCATCTTTCCGCCGAGGCTGCCTTCATCTAGCGCGACGCGGACGATCACGCCAACATTCAGTTCCTGGCAGGCTGGAAAGAGTTCGTCTTCCGGCGACTGGTCGAAGATGCTGTAGATCACCTGTACGGAATCCACCAGGCCCGTGCGCATGGCCTTGATCCCGTCTTCGGGCTCCCAACGGTTCAAGCTCAACCCAAAGAATCGAATCATGCCGTCTTTTTTTAGCTTTTCAACCGTGTTGCGGAAATCAGGCTCGTCACTCCAGTGATCGCTCCAAACGTGAAATTGCAGAAGATCAACGGAATCTGTGCCGAGATTCTTGCGGATCATGTCGGCGTACTTGAAGACATGATCGGCTGGGAAAACGTCGTGGTATTTATATTTCGACGAAGCCGGCCAGCGCTCGTTTTTCGGTGGAATTTTCGACGCACCGTAAAGGCGCTTGCCAGGGTTCTTGGCAATCGTTTGGCCGAGCAGGCTGTCGCTCTTGCCTTCGCCGTAGGCCCACGCTGAATCAAAGAAATTACAACCCAGATCGACGGCGAGTTGCAGCGCCTCAAGCGACTGGCCGTCGTCCGAGCCGCTCCATCCGCCCATGCCCCAAAGCCCGTGGGATATATCTGCTACTTCAAATCCGGTACGGCCCAGCTTGCGATATTTCATCGTTCGATCCCCATGGCACCTCTCAAGAATTTTGGTTTGCCAAGAAAATAGTTTACGTCAGATTGGAATTTCGACGGAGCGAGAGTGCAGCTCATGCCAGATAACTGGAAGACGATCTGCGATCACGGTCTGGGAGGCACAGCCATCACCGTGAGTCTCAGCCCGAACACGCACGCTGAAAACGGGCGGGTGAGGACCTTACGAAGCTTGTGGACCAGCACGGAAGCAATCGCGAACTGCTGCAGATGCACGCGCCTGGATGCACCGTGGCCGCACTGCATTGTTACGTAAGCGGACGTTAGGTCCCTCTCCCTGCCCTCCTTCGTCGGGCAGGTTCGGGATGACATCCGGTAAGAATTTTTGGATGAAAAAAGAAAGTGGACTAAATGCCAAGTGCTAGCTGCCGTACTTCCTCGGCACCCGCTTGGAAATCGAGCAGAGAATTTCGTATGGAAGGGTGTGTGCCAGTTCAGCATGCTCGCGCGCATCCACGCTGAGGCCATCGGACGAACCGAGAAGAATCACCTCGTCTGCAACTGCAACACCGGGAATTCCGGTGACATCGACCAGCATCAGATCCATCGAAATTCGCCCAACAATCGGCGCGTAATGTTCACGCACAATCACGCGACCACCGGCTGAGAGTCCCCGGTTCAGTCCATCTGCATATCCCACTGGGAGGACTGCGATTCGGGAGGGCGCTTTTGTCACGTAAGTCCCGCCGTAGCCGAGCGCCTGACCGGCACGCACGTCCCGTAGAGAAAGAATGCGCGTCTTCCAGGTAAGAACTGGCTTCACGGAAAGTCTCAGGCCACTACCGCTCACGACTCTCCCCGCACGCTCGAAAGGCAAATAGTATCCATAAAGGGCGAGGCCCGGGCGCACCATGGTATTCCAGCTTTCATGGTGAGAGATTACCGCTGATGTGTTCGCCGCATGAATGAGCGGAGGATCAAATCCATATTCGCGCAACACCCGGCGCGCAGCTTCGAAAACCTTGAGTTGTTCGCCCACCGAGGGCGCGTCGAGGACTTCCGAAGAAGCAATGTGGGTGGAGAATCCCTCGACTTTCAAATGCGGAGACGATTGCAGCGCCGCACAAATTGCTGGAAGCTCTTCGGGCGTGGCTCCGAGACGTCCCATGCCGGAATCGAGTTTCAGGTGAACTGCATGTTGCGAGACGCCGATTCTCGATGCCGCTCGCTCCAAAAGCTCGATGTGTCCGGTCTCCCAAACTGTCGGCGTCAAGCCAAGCCTGATGATCTCTTCCTCTTCGCCGCGCCAGAAACCGGTCATCAGCAAGATTCGCGTGGCAATGCCCTCTTCGCGGAGTGGAATCGCTTCATCCAACGAGGTGACGCCAAGCCAAGTCGCGCCTTCTTGCTCCAGCGCCAGCGCACACTCGACTGCGCCGTGACCGTACGCGTAGGCCTTCACGACTGCACACACCGTCACATTGCTTGCTACATAACGTGCAATGGTGCGATAGTTCTCGCGCAGAGTGGAAAGCGAAACCTCGGCCCAGGTGGGCCTCGTTGCCGCGCGTTTCGCGATTTCGATGGTTGCCACTTCAGTGATTATAGGTGGCCGACACGGCATTGACAGGTTACCGCTGTGCTACTCTTTGCATCCACACCCGCCCGACTAGGCCATTCGCTTCGCTCAGGGCGGGCGTGGACGGCCGCCGCTACACACTTACCGCTCCAGCACAAAGTTAACCGTGATCTGCGTCTCCACCTCAATCGGTTCTCCGTTCAAATAGTACGGACGGTACTGCCATTGCCTGACCGCATCGAGGGCGGCTTTGTTCAGCAGCGCCTGCCCGCGAATCACTTGGGTTTGTTCGATCCGGCCATCTCGCCCAACGATTGCGTTCAATACAACTGCACCCTGAATGTGGAGTTGTTTCGCGATTGCGGGGTATTGTGGCTGAACTCGATGGATCAAGTTGCCTTCCAACATCGAGGACGTACGAATGACACGTGACGGCATAGGCTGATGCAGCACGGGTCCCGGACCTGTACCGGCGAGTGTGTTCAATATGGAATTGGGATCGCGGGATGGGCCAATAACGTCGACTCCGGGCGGAGCTGTTACGCCTGTCCTCGCGTACGGATCATTCAGGACGTGCGCGGACGCGCTCGTAACGATCAGTGGTGCACGGAAAAGCTGCCTGCTCGAAGTGCTGCTGGTTCGACTGTTCTCCGTTCGAACTTCCCCGTTCGACACAGGCACGAAAATTCGCCGTCTCATCAGCGCGTCCGGCAACGTATGCGGATACAGCATTGGAAGAACCAAGGACGCAACCACAAGCGCACTCTGCAACATGAACGAGGCCAGTGCCGTCCATCGCCTGGCAGGATGTTCCTCGATTACAGCTAACCCGGAAAACATGGCGCCTTCTCCTCCGCAGTGGTTCTGCTGGGAGATAAAGACACCGTCGCTTGCGGATCAGCACGACGCGGCGAAAAAATAAAAGGCCGCGATTTACTCGCGGCCTATGGAACTATTTTCGTATTGCGGTGTCGTTACTTCGGCGGCGTGGTTGGTGCAGGCTTGCTGGTGGCGGGAGCAGTCGGTCTGCTCGTGCCGCTGCCAGGTCTTGCCCCTGTTGCTCCAGCCGGCCTCGATCCCGGCGCGGGCGGTGCAACACCGGACTGCACGTTGTACGAGTCCACAATCGCTTTGGTGATGTCGAGGGACGGACCGTGCCACAGCACCGGCCCTTGCGGCCACTGGTTGTTGCCCGAGGTGTCGATGATCATGCCAAAGCCATTGTCCGACGCATACTTCACGATGAGCGGCGCCATCTTCTGCAGAATGCGCTGCGCGATTTCCTGCTGTTGGTTCTGAAAATCTTCGCGAGCATCTTGCGCGCTGCGTTCCAAGGCCTTCTGCTTCTGGTCAACCTGCCGCTGCAAATTGGCCTTGGCTTCTTCGTTGAGCTTGTCGCCCTGCGTCGTAAGCTGCTTCTTGAGAGAATCAATCTCGTCGTTCTCGGTCTTCAGCTGGTTGCTCTTGGGCTCGAATTTCTTGCTCAACGCATCAAGATCGCGCTGGCCTTCGTTGCTGCCGAAGATCGCCTGTTCAACATTGATCGCGCCAATTTTCGACCCGGTAGCATTGGTCGTTACGGCTGGCGTAGGATCGGATGCCGCACTCGGCGCTGCGGGCAGCGGGGACGAGGACGACGGGGACGCGCCAGTGGTCTGTGCAAAAGCTGCGGCAGAGAAGAGAACCGCCACGGCTGCTAATGAACGCATTAAGGTAAGTTTCATGAGATTCAACGCACTCCTTCGAGAACTACTCTCGATCTTTCGCAATTTCTGGGTTTGTCCAGATTGAAATTTCCGCGCCCACACACGTTCCATGCGAGCTTCACAAAGGCGGGCCTACTCCACTCGCATCCTTTTACCGGTGTCATGACCACTGCCACTGACGACCGGCCACTCTGGTGTGGATAAACCATTATAGAAACAGCCTCTCGATACCGTCAAACTTGTTTAGAACGTTGTCCCCACCGTAAAACGAAACGTCTTCCGCGGCTCACGAAGCAGGTAGCGCGGCGAAAATGTGTCTGTAGCCAATTTATAGGTGTAGTCGCCCGCAGCCCCTGCCGGAAACATATCGCGAGTGACCGGAACGGGTGACCGCGCCAGATCGTTCAAGCGCAACGGATTGTAAGCCCAGTAGATACGGAAAGGCGCATTCACTACCGGCAAAAACACCTGAAGTTCCAGCCCGGTAGAAGCGCGCGGTTGCCAGTTGGAACTACCGAAAGGCGTGAGGTTCTGGCTGAACTTAAAGGTCTGTGTCCCTAAGCAATTATTGAAAAACGCGTCGAGCGACGGGCAGCCGTATTGGGTCTGATTGATTACCGAGAACTGGCCATTGTTGATGCGAAGCTGCGAACTTCTCAAGATCGGGTCGAAACCGAGATCGAAAAATGGGGCGACAGCCACGGGTCCGGCAATCGTGATCCGGTACTCGGCGTTAGCGACCAGGCTGAGGTCGCCGCCTGGAAAAGTAATCTGCTGGACCGGAATCGTGATGTTGTAATTGCCTTTTAACGGATTGTTCGGATCTTTGGGCACGAACGATCCGTCGGGATTACGGAGCGCGATTGTCGTGGACGATGGCAAAAACGCTACCGGCGATACCGAGCGTATGTCAAAACCGCGCAGGTCGTTTTCACCGCCCATGTAGAAGCGTTGAAATGGCGGCGCTACCAGTCCACCGAACCCGCTCAGGAACGAAGCTTGCGCGTGCAAACCGATCGTGTTTCGCCGGTTCTGGACTGGGATGTGGTGTTTCCATTCTGCTATGGGGCGGACCGTGCGCACGGTCCCGCCCAAGCCGGAAATTTCCCCACCCAGGAAATACTCCGTCCCTGAGTGAGGATAGAGAGCCGCGTCCAGACTGTTCTTCGAATACTGCAACAGGATCTTGCTGGTCACAATGCCATTCAATGCGCTCGGGCCACTAATGCCACTAAAGGCCAAATAATTGAATAGCTGCTTCGAAGCCGACGTCAGAGCTATCAAGGAGGAAACGTCATATGAATACGTCGCGCCGACCCGTTTGAACGATCGGTGCAACGGATACGAAGCCGAAACTGTGAACCCCTTGCTGGATTGCGTGTAGTTCTGCAGGCTCTGCAATTGCGCCTGAGAAACATTCAGCGCCTGGCCGGTAATCAGCGCGCTCTGTCGTGCCTGATCGTAGATCAGTTTCCGTCCGTAAACCGTGAAACCTGCGGTGATTGGCCGATCCAGGAAGTAGGGTTCGGTGAAGCCGAACATTATGTCGCGCTGAAGACTGCCGATGTTTGCCTGAACAGAAAGAGTTTCACCCAGTCCCAGGAAGTTGTTGGTCGTGTAACTAAGTCCGATAAAAGACCCAGCCAAGCCGCTCACGCCTCCCGAGAGACCGATCTGGTTCTTGCCTTTTTCCTTTACCTTCAAGGTGAGGTCGACCAGTCCTTCTTTTTCGTCCAGGTGGCGTTCGGTGACGTTCGGGTCCTCAGGCTTTAATTGCTCAAAAAAACCCAACTGATTCAGGCGCTGCAAACTCAACTTCCAATATTGTTCGTTGTAAACCTGGCCTTCTTCGAGAGCCAACTCGCGCCGGATCACCTTGTCGCGTGTGGTTGTATTTCCTTCGAATTCAATCCTGCGGACTGAAAACTGCTTGCCTTCGTCGACGTCAATGTCGAAGGAAACCAATTTCTTCTGCTCGTCGAAGCTGGGCGTAGGAATTGAGGTGAAGTTGATATATCCCTGGGTGCCGTAGGCGTTCTTCAAGTTTTCCAGACCCTTTGCGATCTTCTGGCGATCGAAGATGTCGCCATCTTTTATCGGGAAGACGGAGCGCAGCGCCTTGGTGTTGGGGATGGCCTTGTTGCCCTTGAAAGTTATGCTGCCCAGCCGATAGCGGTCGCCTTCTTCGATGGGGACCGTGATGTCGATGGCTTTGCCGGGGCCATGCTGCAGAAGTGGGATGTGGAATCCGGAATGGCCGGTGTCGCGAATCTTAGTTTGAGGCTCGCCGACGACTGCCTTGAAGTAGCCGCGGTTCTGCATTGCCTCGCGGACCAATTCCATATCCTCATCGAGCTTGGTCGCGTCGTAGGTCTTAGCTAAGAGATTTTCCAGGAAAATAGAATGCGGGACCCCGATGGGACGCAGGAAGTGCATGGCGTGCCGCAGCTCGCGGCTTTTGATGTGCTTATTGCCTTCAAACTTGATACGGCCTACTTTGACCTTCGGCCCTTCGCGCACAACGAATGTCACGCCGACAGATGCAGGTGGAATGGGTCGAATTTCGGTGCGGATGGTGGCGAACTGGTGCCCGTGCTCAGCCAGCAATTGCCTGATGACGACTTCCGCTTTCTTGACCTTGGTGGGATCGTACTGCGACTCGGGCGAGATTCCGACCTTTTCCTGTTTGAAACGGTCGAGGATGTCGCTCTTGGAAATCGCATTGATCCCAACATAGCTGATTTCCTTAATTCGGGGTCTTTCCTTGACGTAGATGTGCAGAATCCAGCCTTTGGCAGTGGCTTCACGCTCAATGCGAATGTCCTCGAAGTAGTTTGTATTCCAGAGCGAGTTGAAGTCGCGCTGGATAGCAGCAGAGTCGTAGACGTCTCCGGGACGAGTGAAGATGTGGGCGCGAACTGTCTCGGCGGGAATGCTGCGGTTGCCGTGGATCTCGATTCCGCTGATGACATCGGGTTGTTGCTGGGCGAAAAGACTGCCAGTAACGCCCAGCATAAGCAGAAGCAGCCCGACTTGGAGGGTAAAAAATCGCAAGCAAGTTCTTCGGAATGAAAAAGTTGGATGCCCGGCAAGGAGTGTCACCGGACGCCCATTGCCGCTGTCCCCTGGAAGTGCAGGGCTATCCTGCTGAACGAAAGAAATCGCCAACCTGCCTCAATTAGCTGGAGTTATTGGAAAACCGCAATTATACGGTAGAGCTGTGGAGAGCGTCCAAAGTCAGCGCCTGTTTGCCCTCATGACGCCGCCCGAAAAAGCTCCACCTCAACCAAGACGGAATAAAACGTGGCAGAGTTGCCCATGTCAGTCAGTTTTTCCGAAGTCAGCACGTTTATGTTTCGATTGCCGGGTGTAAGTTTTGCCCAGTTCAATTTCGCGGCAACCACTCCCGGCTGGACTGCCCCATCCACCCGCGCCGTTAATTTCATTTCACCGCGGCGATTGAATGCCCGCACAGCGTCTCCGTCGCGAATGCCTCGGGCTTCGGCATCTGCGCGGCTCATTTCCAGCAAGCCGGTTTCCTCCAGCGCCTGCATGCCTGGGAGATTAGTGAACGTGGAATTCAGAAAGTTGTCAGCCTTGCGCGCAATTCAGAAAGTTGTCAGCCTTGCGCGCGAGCAATTCCAAAGGAAAGGCCTTTGCGGCCTCGGTGTGCCTCGACTCATCCGGCGGAACGAAGGAAGCAACCGGATCGAGCCCCTGTGCCTTGAGTTTGTCGTTATAAAGTTCTGCCTTACCGCTTGCGGTGCGGAAGTTACCATTCGCGAAGGGCAGGAAGGGCGCAAGAGAATCCGACGAGTGGCCCATTCTAGTTGCGTCTTTTGCGACTAGGGTGGGCGGAGCGCCGTTCCCCCCGAAGTTTAACCGAACGTGTCCTTCCTTTTCGAGCCGCTCGCGGCTTAATCCTTTGAGCCAAGCATTCGGCGAGCTGAGCGCCTGATCCATCATGTCTTCAACCGAATCGCCGAAGCATTCGTCTTCAAATCCGATCTTCTCCGCGAGCGCCCGGAATACTTCGACATTAGAGCGGCATTCT
>WNFR01006561.1_pt1 | contig 20783 bp, 22 predicted proteins | sample 5400221 | NCBI WGS metagenome assembly WNFR01 (sample SAMN13153357, study PRJNA577476) | soil metagenome | isolation source: 40 cm soil under Madrone tree | place: USA:California | collected 2016-06-14 | reverse complement strand
CGAATCGGCTCAACCCTGGTCACGCGGCGCGGCGTGCAATTCCGAGTACGCGAAGCGGAAGTGCTGGTGGCGCCAAGCGGGGGCGAATCGCCGTCGGTCGTCGTCGAGCGAATTCGCGACAGGAAAAAAGTCGACCTGTTCATCACTGTTGGAATTTTGGCCAACCTCACCCGGGGCGCGACCCACAACCCAGGAACGGGGGTCCGCATTGATTGGGCACGAGCGCCACGTCGCCCACTCACCGGCGGCCACTCTTGGGTAGCCCAACGGCCGCCGACGGAGCTGCGACGCCGGCCACCACCCGCGAGCGACTGAGCGCCGCCGATTCATCACCGCGATTGCGCCCAAACCGACGCTCTACCCAATTTTGGGTCAGTAATGCCGGGAAGCACTTTGGAGGCAATTCGGTCATGTCGACCTGAAATTTCAATGCCGATATTAGGGCTTATCTCGCCAATGTGAGCCCTGACGGCTCAACGGCACCGAACGCTTTGACTTAATAACCCACCCGCTGAAACCGTCCGTACGGAAATCCGTACGGAAACATTTAAAGGTCTTGGTTTTAAGCCCAGTCGGCGGACGAAATTCGCCTCATTGGCGGCGAACTCCTGGACGGTTTGCTCGCCGTTCATTGATTTCGCGAGCCGAATCGGGACTTCTTTAAAATGTGGAGTAGTGGGTATTCGCTCGCAGTTCTCCCGAGCTTTTGCGCGGGAGAACTCTACATAGTTACGCGGGTACTGGCTCAACGGTACCGCTAAATGGTGGCCACTAGCCCACGGGTCGCCGCGAAGTGGCACCAGCCGGTTTCGGCCAACCCGTCGGTCGCCGTGCCAAACGGACTGCCGGATACCAGACATTCATTGCCAAGTTTAGTCTGAACAGGCGCTTGCGAAATACGACGAGTCATTGAAGTCCGCGCCGAACTGGAAAACTCAAAGAACCGCGCGAGGATTGGTGAAGCACGCCGGCTGATTTGGATTCCCGATTTGCTGCCGTTCGCGTCTGGCGGCTGCTGGGCGGTTTTAGCCGATCGCTCCGTAACTTGCGAAGCGCTCCGCTACTGCACGTGTGCTACTGTCCGTGAAAAGGAAGTCAAGACAGGGAGCCCGAAATGCGGGGATCATTGCTTGCCATTGGATTTACGTGCCTGTTATCTGGCATGCTCGCTGCCATCGAAGTCCGCGCCGATAGCGATTTCAAAGTGACACTGATCGGCACGGGATCGCCGACCCCACGGCCCGATCGTTTCGGGCCAAGCACCCTCGTCGAAGCCGGCGGGCAAAAATTTCTGATCGACGCCGGCCGCGGTGCTCCCGTTCGTCTTTGGCAGGTGAAAGTACCGCCCGGAAAGATCGATGTCCTTTTCCTTACCCACTATCATTCGGATCACACGTCCGGCATCCCAGACTTGTGGTTAACCGGTTGGCTGCCGCCGCCCTTCGGACAGCGCAAAACGCCTTTCCAGGTCATCGGTCCGACCGGGGCAAAAGTACTGATGGAAAATCTGGAAAAGGCGTATCGCCTCGACATTAAGATTCGCATCGAGGACGAAAAGCTCCCGGCCGAGGGAATCGCGGTGAAAGTCGAGGAATTCGACAAGGAAGGTGTCGTCTACGAGAAGAGCGGCGTGAAGGTAACCGCCTTCGAGGTCGACCACGGTGATGCCATCAAACCTGCGTTTGGGTACCGCATCGACTACAAGGGTCACTCAGCCGTTATCTCCGGCGACACCCGCTTCAACGAGAACGTCATCAAGTACGGTACCAGCGCCGATCTGCTGATTCACGAAGTCGCTATGGCAGCGCCTGCGCTGATGCAAATTCCGGCGATACAGCGGATCATGGCCCATCATACAACGCCGAAAGAGGCGGGAATGATCTTCGCCAAGACAAAATCAAAGCTCGCGGCCTATTCCCACTTAGTCCTGCTCGGCAACGAGAAGATTGCGGAACCCTCACTAGACGATCTCGTCGCCGAGACGCGTCAAACCTATGATGGCCCGCTGGAGGTTGGCGAGGACCTCACCTCTTTCGAAATTGGCGACACCGTGACCGTGCATCACTCTAAGCCGCAATGCGCAACTCAGCGTCAGTGTGTATCGCCTGTTCCGAGGTAAAGAAATCCAGCTCCAAGAAGCGCACCAAGGCAGTTCAGGCGCAATCAGCTGCTGCAAACTATTTCAGCGTGCTCTAGTGTAAGAAGGGTGCCTGAGGCCTTCGGATTTTGGTGCTCGAGAGCATTGGATTTACTTGAGCGCCGGAGTGGTGATCCAGTTGTCGAAATACGGACTTATTCAAGCAGCATACGATGACATGGAATTCCTCGGGTGCGTAACCCGGGACCGATAAAGGGCATACGCCGAAAGCCGCCGTTCGCGGATGTCCGAAAAGGGTCTATTGTGTTGAAAAACTAAGCGGTTTAGGCGTCTGAGATCCGAATTCTCTTACCGACTCGCAGTGCGCCGGTCTACTGCGTCGTTTTATTTGGAGGACTCCCATGCAGTTTAGCCATTTTGATCTAAATCTGCTGCGATCGCTCGACGCTCTGCTCGCCGAGCGAAACGTAACGCGCGCATCCGAACGACTCTTCGTGACGCAACAAGCAATGAGCGGTGCACTGCGGCGTCTTCGCGAACATTTCCAGAATGAACTGCTTGTGCGGGTCGGCCGGCAGATGGAGCTCACACCTCTCGCGCGTTCCCTGGCGCTTCCAGTACGCGAAGCGCTGCTGAAGGCGGAGACCGCCCTCAACACCCAGCCAAGCTTCGATGCCTTGACGGCGAAAGGCACAGTGCGTGTCGCCATGTCCGACTATACCTCACTCGTCTTACTCCCCAGGCTCATGCAGATCCTGGCTGCCGAGGCACCGAATTTTACCGTACGGATCGAGGCCTACAGTGAGCTAAGTTTCCGTCGGTTGGACAGCGGAGATCTCGATTTTTGTGTCACCGTCAGCGACCGAAACCTCTACCGCGACTATTTTCCGAGCGACGAAATTCGCGCCGAAGCCCTATTCCATGATGATTTCGTCTGCGTTGTTGACCGCCCTCATCCGGCCGCTACGAAAATGTCGCTAAAAACGTATCGATCAGCACAACACAATGTGGTGCGGTTCGGGCCGGGTATACGGACGCTGGTCGAGCGAGGCTGGGAGCAGATCGGGTTCGATGCACATATTGCGGCGACCGTGCCCAGCTTTGCCACTCTGATCTACATGCTGCCCGGAACTCAGTTGGTGGCGACAGCGCAGCGCCGGCTCGCTAAGGTGCTCGCGGCACCCCTTCGATTGCGTGTCCTAGAATGTCCTATCGCGCTTAAATCACTCCGCGAGGACCTGATGTGGCACGCCCGCCATGATGCGGATCCCACCCATATCTATCTGAGAGGGGCCTTCCGGAAGGCAGCAGAAAGACTGGACGCCAAACGGTAACCACAATCGACAATTGTGGCAGCCAACTTCAGATGTGATTTCCCAACCCTAGGGCGACGCCACAAACTCCCCGCTGAATAACGGCCAGTAGCGATAAGTTGGAGGGGGAGGGTGAGGTGCTGTCGCCGCAGAAAGCCGTGCATCGTCGACGCAACACGGATTGCTTAGACGCACGAATGAGCAACATCCAACACTAGGTGTAAATGCACAATGGCCATACTAGGAATTGAAAGCCTGATCTACGGTGTCGGGGACGTAGAGAAGTCCTGTCGGTTCTTCGAAGATTTCGGTCTTCGGCGGGCTGCGACGGCAGCCGGCGTTGGCAGATTCGATCTATCCGAAGGTTCACACGTCCTAATTCGCCATCGCGACGATCCCGCCTTGCCAAAATCGTCGTTAGTAGGCGACGGCGTCCGTGAGGTGATCTGGGGCGTCGATACTGAGGCGGCCCTAGAAGCCCGCGTCGCCAGTCTTTCGACAGACCGCAAGGTGAATCGCGATGGGAAGGGTACGGCCCGCTTCCTCACCGACTTCGGCATAGCCATGGGCATCACGCTCTGGGTCAAGAAGCCCGTTCTCAGCGCACCCGACCCATTGAACGCACCGGGCACCATCCGGCGTCTTAACCAGCAGCGCAAATGGCGGCTTAGGGCGTACCCCAAAGCCATCGCCCATGTCGTCTTCGCCATTCCCGATTACCAGGCCGGCTATGCCTTCATGCGCGACCGGCTCGGTTTCCGTCTGTCCGACAATCAGTGCGGCTTCGGAATGTATCTGCGCGCGGACGGTGCCAACAACCATCATAACCTGTTGTTGCTGAACGCCACAGCGCCCTTCCCGGGCATGGACGGCATGCACCGCTTCCATCACGCCAATTTCGCGGTCGAGGACATCGACGAAATCATGGTGGGCGCTAATCACATGGTGCGCTGTGGCTGGGAACCATCGCATCTCGGGCTCGGTCGCCATCGAATCGACTCTGCACTCTTCTACTACATCCCCTGCCCGGCGGGCGGAGAAGCAGAATATGGCGCCGACGCCGACTACGTTGATGACGGCTGGGTGCCGCGGGACTGGCACGCGCCGCTCTTCGCCTATGCGCACTACGTTCACAATCTGCCGCCCTTCCTTATGAAGCCGCCGGCCTGGGATTTCAGTTACATCACGGGTATCGAGCCATCCAAGGGCGACCACTGATGCCCGCCGTTTCGAAGGTTCTAGTGGTCGGCGGTGGCATTGGCGGACTCACGGCAGCCGTTGCGCTGCGGCGGCAGGGGATTGCGGTCGACCTCATCGAGATCAAGCCTGACCTCAGCGTTTATGGCGTTGGCATTATTCAGCCGAATAACACCCTGCGCGCGCTCAGCCAGATAGGGCTCGCTCAACCGTGCATCGCGCTCGGGGCGGCTTTTCCCGGCTGGCGCATTCACGATGTGGCGGGCAAGTACCTCTTCGATGCGCCGGCAACCGACAGCGCCGCCCCTGGGATGCCGCCGATAAACGGAATCACCCGGCCACTATTCCATAAGGTGCTGAGCGAAGCGGCCGTCGGTGCCGGCGCGGCGATCCGGTTGGGCAGCAGTCTCGCCGACATCGAGGATCGCGGCACACAGGTGCATGTGCGCTTCAGCAACGGCAGCGAGGCGGACTATGATTTCGTCATCGGTTGCGACGGAGTCTACTCCGACACGCGGCGGCGCCTGTTCGGCGAGACGGTGAAGCCGCTGTACGCCGGCCAATGCGTCTGGCGGTACAACCTTAGCCGACCGGCCAAGATCCAGTGGGGTCATCTTTATTTCGGGCCGGACAGCAAGGTCGGCCTTGTACCGCTCTCGCCGACGCTGATGTACATGTTCATCGTCACCACCGAGCCTGAAAATGCGCGCTGTCCGACGGCTAATCTTGCCCGGATGATGCGACAGCGCCTCTCCGCTTATACCGGCTTTGTTGCCGAGTTGCGTGAGCAGATCGTCGATCCGGCGGGCGTGGTGCTCAAGCCGCTCGAGAACGTGCTATTGCCGCCGCCCTGGGTGAAGGGCCGCACGATCATCATCGGCGACGCCGCGCACGCGACCACACCCCATCTCGCGCAGGGCGCCGCAATGGCGATCGAGGATGCTGTGCTGCTCGGCGAACTGCTGGGCCGTGACGGCCCGCTCGAATCGCTGCTCGAGGAATTCATGGCTCGCCGGTTCGAGCGCGCACGCTTCGTGATCGAGAGTTCGCGCCAGATTTCCGTTTGGGAGCAGGAGCAATGGCGGGGAATCAAGAATCCCGAGGCGCGCCCCGGCGAGCTGCTGCGCGAGGCGACATTGGCGCTGATGGAACCGTATTGATGGGAAACAAGGTCATCATCAGTTGCGCAGTGACCGGCTCGGTCCATACGCCGACCGTGTCGGATGCGCTGCCGGTCACTCCAGAGGAGATCGCCGAGGAGGCAATCGCTGCGGCTGAAGCGGGCGCCGCCGTTCTTCATCTGCACGCCCGCGTGCCCGAGGATGGGCGACCGACCGGTGATCCGGCCGTCTATGCCCGCTTTCTGCCGGTTATTCGCCAGGCGACCGATGCGGTGGTGAATATCACCACCGGTGGCTCTGCGACGATGTCGGTAAAGGATAGGCTCGCTGCCGCCGCAAGATTCAAGCCCGAGATGTGCTCACTCAACATGGGCTCCATCAACTTCGCCTTTTTTCCCGCCGCCAAGCGGATCAGACAATGGAAGCATGACTGGGAAGAGGCCTATGTCGTCAACTCCGAGGACTATGTCTTCCGCAATACCTTCCGCGACATCGCCTACATTCTGACGTCGCTGAGTGACGCGGGCACGCGGTTCGAGCACGAATGCTACGATGTTGGCCATCTACAATCTGGCGCATTTCCTCGAGCGTGGGCTCGTGAAGCCCCCGTTCTTCGTTCAGATGATCTTTGGTATCCTCGGTGGTATCGGTCCCGATCTCGAGAATCTCATGTTCATGCACGAGACCGCTGATAGGCTGTTCGGTCGAGATGCTTATCGCTGGTCGGTGCTCGCTGCCGGGCGCTACCAGATGTCGTTCCTGACACAGGCTGGACTGATGGGTGGTCATGTTCGCGTGGGGCTGGAGGACAGCCTGTTCATCGAACGCGGCGAACTGGCCACCTCCAACGCTCAGCAGGTCGACAAGATCGTGCGCATTCTGGCCGAGATGGGACGGGAACCAGCCACGCCCGCTGAAGCGCGTGAAATGCTTGCCCTAAAAGGCGGCGACAGGGTGGCGTTCTGACGGTGGCACGCTGCCTCGTCGAGTTATCCAGGATACCGCGTTTCGCATCGTTGAGAGGTAGCAATGCCGACGTTCACTCTTTATTTCGCGCCTGATACCTGTGCCCGCGTGCCGCTGATCGCGCTGGAGGAGATCGGTTGTCCCTACAATATCGAGATCATCGCCTTCGCGAAGGGACAGCATCGGTCTCCAGAGTACCTGGCGCTCAACCCCAAGGGGAAGGTTCCGACCCTGATCGTCGACGGGCGGCCTCTTACCGAGAATGTCGCCATTCTCACTTGGCTTGCGCAGACGTTTCCAGATGCGGGTCTCTTGCCGAAGATCACCGGTGATTTCGAGCAGGCGCACATTCTGGCGGATCTCGCCTTTTGCGCCTCGGGCTTGCACCCCATCGTGACGAGGCTCCGCATTCCGCAATTCTTCTGCGATACACCCGAGGGTCAGGAGCGGGTATTCGCGATGGCTGAGGCTGCCATGCGACCAAACTTCGCCGTCATCGACCAGCGGTTATCGAAAGGCGAGTGGTGGTACGGTGATCGCTGGTCGATCGTAGATGCGTATATCAACTGGATATGGTTCCGCGTCGCGGGAACCTCGTTTGACGTATCCGACTTTCCGAACTTGGGGCGCCACGATGCGAGCCTAAAGGAACTGCCGTCGGTTCAACGAGCGCTCGCAGTCAATCAAGAGGTGGCGGACAAGCTTGCGGCGCTGGGCTTGGCAATCAAGTTCAGCGGAGCCGGCGCTGTCGCGGCGCCATGAGCCTGAGGGGCGAACATGGCAAATGCGGGCGCGAGAACCATCCGGGTCGGCAGCCGTACCACCGGGATTCGCGAAGTAGAGTCGAGCGAAAATCGACCCACAACTGTCGCTGATACCTCACAACACCAGATGTGATTTATTGGTTCTCAATAAGAAGTTGATCATACGTATCGACAACTGACGGGTCGAAGGGGTGGGGGGGACGCGGTACATGGTTTCGGCCGATGGCGGCCGAAACCTATTACGCCTACAAAGCAATTACGCGCGAAGTCTGCCGGCCGTGATGACTGTGCGATCGGCAAAACAGAACAGGCGCAGGTAAAATACAATGAATAGTCACATCGGGATCTCAGCGTGTGCATTGGCGATCATTTGGCCCGCCGTTGGTTTCGCGGAAAATCAGGCAACGCCCGAAGGCGGACTTGAAGAGATCGTGGTGACCGCGCAGCGCCGCTCTGAAAACCTGCAGAACGTACCCATCGCGGTGACGGCGATCTCAGCGGTACAGCTGGAAGCGTCCGGCATCAACACCTCGCAGGATCTGAGCCTCGTCACGCCTGGCCTCACGACGCCGCAAACTGCTGGGTACATGGCACCGCATATTCGTGGAGTCGGCACCACGTCGAACGGTCCGGGCATTGAAATGCCCGTTGCCACCTATATCGACGGTGTTTACCTCGCAAGCGCTCCCGCCTCGCTCATGACTCTCAACAACGTGGACAGGATCGAGGTGCTCAAGGGCCCCCAAGGAACCCTATTCGGGCGGAACGCAACCGGCGGTCTCATCCAGGTCGTCACGAAGGATCCGCAGCACGATCCGTCTATGTCCGTCGACATCACCTACGGCAATTATCAAGATGTGGCGTCGGATCTTTACGCAACGGCTGGCCTCAGCAGCAAGCTCGCGGCCGACATTGCGGTGCGCTATGAGACTCAGGGAGAAGCCTGGGGCCGCAACCTGTACAACGGCGAGTCGGTGGGTCGTCTCAACAATGACGTTGCGAGCCGCACGAAATTCCTGTTCGATGCGTCGGAGACGACCCAGATCCGGTTGACCCTGGACTATGAGCAACGCACCACCAGCCGCGATACTCAGCACACGGTTCCAGGCTACCCGGTCAATTTCAGCAATCCGTTTTTTGGCGGACCATTCAGCTACGGCGCAGCCTTCGACATCAATAACAACGTTCAACCGCAAAACCGCCTTAAGGCCGGAGGAGCGGCACTGCAGATCAACCATGACTTTGGGCCCGTCTCGCTCCAAAGCATTACCGCATGGCGCCAGTCGTTCTTTTTCTTTCCGTTGGATACGGACCAGACGCCGGTTGACATCCTCTCGATCAACGCGACCGCTGACACGCAGCAATTCAGCCAGGAAATCCAACTATCGTCTGGCCGTGGCGAAGACCTGAAATGGGTGACGGGCGTCTACTATTACCATGCTCGGGACCAATGGGATCCGTTGATCATCGGCTTCGGCCCAAGCGTGATCTCGCCGGTTCCCGGGGTCCCGGTAGCGATCATCGAAAACGACTCTCAAGAAACAAGCTCGATTGCAGGCTACGCGCAAGCGACATGGGAGTTCTTGCCGGGCACGAACGCTACCGCAGGTCTGCGTTACACGAATGAAGATAAAAAGCTGGTAGGCACGGAGGAGTTCTCCGTTGCCGGCGCGCCTGGGCCGACAGCGCCGATCCCACCGCCGGGGGCAGGTATTCCGGCCGAGAGCTCCTTCAATAATCTGAGCTACCGGGCGGCTCTCGATCATCAGTTTGGGCAGAACATTCTCGGCTACGTTTCATACAACACCGGATTCAAAAGCGGCGGTTACAACCTTACGCTGGCGACAAATCCTGTGTACCAGCCCGAAACGATTCGTTCCGCCGAGATCGGCCTGAAGTCGGAATTGCTCGATAAGCATCTGCGCCTCAATGTGGCGGCATTCCACTACGACTATTCGAACATTCAGGTGGGTCGCTTTACGGCCGGCACGGAGGCGATCTACAACGGAGCCGCGGCGAAAATCTACGGCTTGGACCTGGATGCCGACTATGTTCTGTCGCCTGAGCTAACCTTGAGCGGCGGATTGTCGTATCTCCACGATCGCTACACATCCTTCCCGAATGCGGACTTCTTCGTTCCCGGTGGTGGCTGCGTGCCGCTTGCTCCGGGTGTCCCCTGCTCCGGGAATGCCGCGGGCAACCAGCTCGCCTACTCGCCGACCTTCACCTATAACATTAGCGGCAACTATAGACACCCATTCAGCGCCGGCACGCTGTCTGCGAATGTCACTTACTACCACAGCAGCCGCCTCTATGCGGCGCCGGATGACTATCTCTATCAAAGCGATTTTGGGATCCTGAATTCTTCGATCACGTGGACCGACCCGAGCAATCGCTACTCGATCAAAGCGTGGGGAAAAAATCTCGGTAACACTGTCTACGCGACCTCGTTGATCGAGGCGAATCAAGGCAACCTGCGTGCATTGGGATCACCGCGCACCTACGGTATGACTTTCGGTGTCAAGTTCTAAGTCGCGGCATCGAGATTCAGTGGATCTCGGCCATCGATCACTTTGACGTTGGAGATAACAGGATGAAAGCCGAGAGCTTGGAACACCTGATTCGATCTGCCGGAAATCCTATAGACTATCTTCGAAATTCGCAGGCAGGAGCCTTCACGTTTCCAGTCGTTCCCGCCGAATTCACCTCCTGGCGGAACGAACAACGAGGTTGGCGCGAGACGGTTGCGCTTGCAGATCAGTCATATCATATGGGCAATCTGTCAGTTAAGGGGCCGGATGCTTTTCGTCTCCTCAACTCACTTGGGGTCAACAGCTTCGGTAAATTCGCGCCTGGCAAGGCAAAACAGTTCGTCGTATGCAATTACGAGGGCTACTTTATCGGGGACGTAGTTCTGTTCTTCACGGGAGAGTGCGAGCTGTTGCTGGTAGGACGCGCGCCCGCGATGAACTGGGTTCAATATCACGGCACTACCGGCGGCTACGACGTCCAATTTGAACGACGCGACCGCTCGCCGCTCCAATCCGGCGGCGCAACCATCGTTCGTGACTACTATCGGTACCAGATCCAGGGTCCGAACGCTCCCCAGTTGTTCGAAAGATTGAACGGTGGTCACGTACCGGAGATTAAATTCTTCTGCTTTGGGAAAATCAATATCGGTGCGTACCGGGCAGACGCCCTGCGCCACTCGATGTCCGGTGTCCCTGGACTTGAGATCTGGGGGCCGTATGCCGAAGGACGGGAGGTGCTCGCCACGATCATCGAAGCTGGAAAGAAAGTGGGACTGCGCCTAATCGGCGCTCGTGCCTACGCAACCGCAGGAGTGGAGGCCGGCTGGATTCCGGCGCCCGTGCCGGCCGTCTATACAGGCGAGAGAATGAAGCCGTATCGCGAATGGTTGCCGGCCCAGGGCTATGAATCGAACAATTCCGTGGGCGGCAGCTTTGCCTCGCAAAATATCGAAGATTACTATGTCACTCCCTACGAGCTCGGCTATGGCCCTTTTATAAAGTTCGACCACGATTTCATCGGAAGCGCTGCTCTCCAGTCATTGGCCAAGCAGCCGCACCGAAAAAAGGTGACGTTTGTTTGGAACGCGGAGGATGTCGCGACGATCATCGGCTCTGCTTTTATTCCCGGGTCGGAGCCATTTAAGTTCCTTGATTTCCCCATCCCGAATTATGCATCGTCGATGTATGACCGGATCATGATGGGCGACAAAGTTGTGGGATTTTCGATGTTCGCAACCTACACCTACAACGAGCGGGCGGTGATCTCGATCGGTATCGTCGATCCGGAGATTCAGAACGGCGACGTTCTCAACCTTGTCTGGGGCGAGGAAAATGGGGGGACGCGAAAGCCCACCGTCGAACCGCATAGGCAGAAGGCTGTGAGAGTCAAGGTCGCCAGCGCTCCGTTTGCGCGTGATGCTCGCGAGAACCGCGCGGACGCATGGCTATTGCGTCATTCGTAGGGTTCGGGGTTGAGTCACGGCACACGGCGAATGAGGTCGCCGTCATCGTCTTCCATGCCGAAGCGGATAGAATTGAGTTACGGGCAGGATCGATCGTCAGGCGCTACGCAACGCCTGAAGGAAATTTGTATGCTGGAATACTTTCCGACGAATTATGTGTGGAACCTGTCGACCAATATTGCGCTGCTCATGGGAGGTAACGTTGGCGAAGTAGACGCTATTTGCCGTCAGCTCGTCGACGTGTCCAAGAGCGGCGATGATTCTGGAACTGCGGCTTTCTTCGAAGTGTGGTGCGAGCAGGCGGATCGGCTCGTTGACTTGGCGGGGGAGGATGTGGCCGCAGGCCGGCATTTGCATGCAGAACCGGCGTTTCGAGCCGCGGCGCCACGCCTATCGGCAGATGCTCGATTGCTTCGCCAAATACGTGGAATTAGGCGACCTGAACTGTGAGCGGGTGGAAATTCCGTACCAGGGGAAGTCACTGGCCGGCCTATTCGTACGAGCGCACCGCCCCGACGGGAGCGCCGCGCCCTGCATTGCATTTTTCAATGGCCTCGACAGCACCAAAGAGATGATCTACGGCTCGCGCATTGGGCACGAGCTGGCAAGGCGTGGCATGTCGACGCTCATGGTGGATCAGCCCGGGGTTGGGGAAGCCCTTCGACTGCACGATCTGCGGGCGATCGTCGAGGCGGAGAGGTGGGCAGGTTCGTGTGCGGATGTGCTCGACAAGCGACTGGACGTGGATCCCAACTACCTGGGAATATGCGCCTGGTCTCTCGGCGGATTTTTTGCACCACGGGCAGCGGCATTCGAGAAACGATTCAAGCTGTGCGTCGCCTGGGGAGCGAATTTCAACTGGGGAGAGTTGCAGAAGCGGCGGCTGGATCGCGAGGGCGATCGTCCGGTGCCTCACTATTGGGAGCATGTTCAGTGGGTGTGGGGCAAGGAATCGCTCGAGGAATTCATGGCCTTTGCGCCACGCATCACGTTGGCGGATTGCATCGAGAAGATTACCGTTCCATTCCTGGTCACTCATGGCTCGAACGATCGGCAGATCCCCCGCGAGTATGCAATTCAACAATACGAAAAGGCCGTCAACAGCCCGAAACGCGAATTGAAATGGTTTACGCCGCGCGAGGGTGGAGTGGAGCACGTCAGCGCGGATAATCCGGAGAACGCGAAAGACTATATTGCGGACTGGATCGGTAAGACCTTCGCGGAGCTAGGTGCCCAAGGAATATGCCTGTGAGCCAGGCCATCGTGGATTTGTCGATCTATCTGGAAAACGATGTGGTGTCCGACCCCCCGGGGTATCGGCCAAAGATCGATTACATCGATCACCGGATGTCGGTACCTGAGTTGGTCGGTTTCTTCCCGGGGCTCACGGCTGGAGATCTACCGGATGGGGAGGCCTGGGCAATCGAGCGAATTCAGTTAAATACCCACAACGGCACGCACCTCGATGCACCCTACCACTTTGCCTCGAGCATGAACCGGGGCGAGCGCGCCATTACCATCGATGAAGTGCCGCTCGAATGGTGCTTTCAGCCGGGCGTCAAGCTTGATTTCAGGCACCTTGCGGACGGATATGTCGTCGGCGCAAGCGAGGTCGAGAGTGAGCTCCGCCGCGTCGGCCATCGGCTCGCTCCTCTGGAAATCGTCCTCATCAACACGCGCGCCGGCTCGCGGTACGGTTATGAGGATTACGTGAGCGCCGGCTGCGGAATGGGCTACGACGCCACCATGTATCTGCTCGAGCGGGGCGTGCGAGTTACGGGAACCGACGGTTGGAGCTGGGACGCTCCCTTCGTTTATACCAAGGAGCGATATCAGAAGTCGGGCGGCGACGCCGGCCTGATCTGGGAAGGCCACAAGGCGGGTCGAAATATTGGCTATTGTCACCTGGAGAAGCTGCACAATCTCGAAGCCTTGCCGAACGACGGATTCAAGGTTGCTTGCTTTCCTTGCAAGATCAGGGCGGCATCGGCCGGCTGGACACGCGCAGTCGCAATACTCAAATGACGCAGTCAAGGTCAGAGGCGTCGGCGTCAAAGCCCAGCACGACATGAAGGAGCCAGTATGAATTATCTCGAAGGGCATTGGTACGTAGCGGCCTTCGCCAACGAAATCACGACGCAGCCAATTAGAAGAGTGCTGTTCGATCTCCCGATTGCTTTGTACCGCGCACATAACGGACAGGCGGTTGCGCTCAGCGATGTTTGTCCGCATCGTCGCGCACCCCTTCATCTCGGCCGCGTCATAGGCAACGAGATTGCCTGCCCCTATCATGGTTTGCGCTTCGACCCATCCGGCAAGTGCTCTCACAATCCCAATTTTCGCGACCCCACGCCCAACGTTCGCGCGCGCCGCTACGCTTTGGTGGAGCGTTACCATATGGTCTGGATTTGGATGGGCGAAGCGGATTCGGCAACTCCCGCGACGATACCCGATTTTAGTCGAATAGCAGACCCGGACGTGAAGCCGGTCCATGGGTATCTGAAGATCAATGCTCGTGAGCCGCTCATCTCGGATAACCTCCTCGATCTGTCACACACAGAATTTCTGCATCCCTATCTGGCACACGAGGGGTTCAATTCCAGATTGCAGCAGGATGTGCGTCAAGATGGCGATTCGGTTTTTTCCCTCTATTCAATCGCCAATGAGCCGATGACGCCCCTTCTGGCTCAGCTTTGGGACAAAGATCCGATAACGCATGCGGACATGCGTTTTCACATGCGCTGGGAGCCCCCGTCATGCCTGCTGTTGGAGGTTGGCGCGACTGCTCCGGGCCAGGCAAGCGCCGATGGGATAGCCGCCTATGTATCCCATCTGCTCACTCCCGAAACTGCGACGTCTACCCACTATTTCTGGACGTTTGCGCGCGATAGCCGGAAGGGAGACCAGCAATTCGATACGCATCTTCAGGCGAGCATTTCGCAGGCCTTCGTCAATGAGGACGCCCCAATCATCGAATGGCAGGAGAGGTACGAACAGCTGCCGGATTGCAAGAGCCCTGCGCGTCAGTTTCTTCGCGGCGACGCCGGGGCAGCGCGCGCTCGTCGCGTGGTGGAGAAGCTAGCCAGCAGTGAATGACGTGCGATTACGGTGTTAGTCAGGAGAAACAATGGATCACAGGCTAATGAAGTTGAAAAACCTCGAGGAGATCCTGAACGCGGCGGGAGGGGCGGTTTCATTGCTTCGAAGCTCCTCGACCGGTCCCTACACATTTCCCGTTGTGCCACCGGAATTTACGAACTGGCGAGACGAACAGCGGGCCTGGAAAAGCACATGCGCCCTTTTAGACATGTCGTATCATATGACCGATCTTTACCTCAAGGGGCCGGATGTCATGGCGCTCTTGTCGAAGGTGGGATGCAACAAATTTGGCTCGTTCCCAGTCAATCGCGCCAAGCAAATCATAGCCGCCAGCCACGATGGGTATCTGATCGGCGATGGCATCTGCTTCCATACTTCTGACGACGTGTATCGTATAACCGGGGCACCGGTCATCAGCGATTGGGTTCAATTCAACGCTGAGGCCGGCAAGTACCATGTTGACGTCGAGCGTGATGAAACCGTCGCTTTCAGAGGCGGTGAGCCCAAGATCTACATATTCCAAATACAAGGGCCGCGCGCTCTCGAACTCATGAGGGAGGTTACGGAGGGCAAGTTGCCTGATATCGGGTTTTTCCAGATCGGCGAATTTTCGATCAAGGGACGACCGGTCCGTGCATTGCGTCACGGCATGGCCGGCGTGCCGGGCTTTGAACTATTCGGGCCGTGGAGTGATGCGCAGATCGTCAAACAGACCCTAGAAGTGGCCGGAGAGAAATACCAGCTGAGAAAGGTCGGAGCATTGGCCTTCCCGACTTCAACCCTGGAATCGGGTTGGATGCCGTTGCCGTGTCCGGCGATCTACCATAGCAAAGAGATGAAGCCGTATCGCGAGTGGATGACCCCGATGCACCTCGAGGTGATGGGGTCTCTTGGCGGCAGTCTGCTGTCGGACAGTATTGTCGACTACTACATGGATCCGATCGAAGTCGGGTACGCTCCGCTTGTTGATCTTAATCGAGAGTTTATCGGTTGGGATGCACTCGCAGAAAAGATCAAGAACCCGAAGCGCAAGAAAGTTACCCTCGTTTGGAACGAGAGTGACGTGATGGACGTCATCCGGTCATCATTGTTCGCGGGGCCAAGTAAGAGCAAGTACCTGAATATGCCGCTGGGGGGGTACTCAACGTTTCAGTATGACGAAGTGCTCAAAAATGGTCAGCGCGCGGGAATTTCACAAACTGTGGGATTCAGTGCGAACGCGAAATCAATGCTGTCATTGTCTCTTGTCAATGTCGAGCATAGCGAACCGGGCACGGAAGTGACTGTGCGGTGGGGGGAGCCTAATTCGCGCCGCCCGACAGTTGAGAAACATGAGGTTCATGACATCCGCGCCAAAGTCGCGCCCGCGCCGTTCTATCAGAAAACAATAAAAGGTGGTTAGCTTGTCGGCATAGATTCTATGCTCAGCATGAGGGTTTTCCGACGATATCTTATGTGCATAACTATGGCACTCTGACAAGCCTTCAGAAAGACAGAAACGTCCAGAGGATCGCATGATGATCGGGTTTTTTGCGCTGCTTTGCGTCGTCGGTCTGGCGCTCGGCGCGGCACTGGCACAAAACGCGTTGGCCTGGTCGACGCCGGACAAATAGGCGCGGAAGGTGAGCGCCGTTCCCTTCGCCAACGTGCCGGCCGATGCGCTCCGGCGCAAGATCGTTGGTCTGTCTCCGGCCGCAGCGGCGATGGCCTATCCGTTCCTGCTGCAGGCGTTCCATCTCGTGGTTTCGCCGCCCGACTTCGCCGACTCGGCCATTCGCCTCGCGGGTGCCGGAGCCCTACTTGTTCTCGTGTTCGCTATGCCGCTGTCAGGGCTGGCATTCGCTTATTGGCTGACCCGCGTGCCGCCAATTGTGCAATCGGACCTGTGCGCGCGCCGGTTGGCGTATGCCAGCATCGCCGCGCCGCCACTCTTTGTTTTCGTCGGTGTCGCGCGCGGACTGCTCGGACTAAAGTTACCGGAAGTGGCACTCTGGATCGCGCTGTGGACACTGGCGGGCCTTTACGGCTGGTCCGGCCGGGGGGCGCCTACGCCGAAACAAACGATGCAACCGCCCGGTGCTTGGCGCATCGCGCATGGCGTATCGGCCGCCTTCGTTGCTTGCTACGTGCTGTTCCATCTCACCAATCATCTGTTCGGATTAGTCGGCCCCGGCACCCATGCCGCGATCATGAAAGCGGGCCGCACGGTATACCGCGCTGCGCTCATCGAGCCGGTGCTGGTGGTATTGCTGCTGTTTCAGGCTGCAAGCGGAGTGCGCCTCGCTTGGCGGTGGAGCAGCCTTCGCAACGATGCCTATCGTATTTTTCAAATCGGCTCGGGCGCATATCTTGCGGCCTTCATCCTCACGCATCTGAATTCGGCATTGGTTTACGCGCGCGCTGTGCACAAGATCGAAACCGACTGGTCTTGGGCCTCAGGCGCACCGGGCGGACTCATTCATGACGCCTGGAATATCCGCCTGTTGCCGCACTATGCGCTCGGGGCCTTTTTCGTCGTCGGACACTTGTTCTCTGGACTGCGAGTGGTGATGCTCGCTCATGGCGCCCGCACCGCTGCCGCGGATCGCGCCTGGGCCGCCGGTTTGACCGCGAGCGCCGTAATATCCGCAGCAATTGTCTGCGCTTTGTGTGGCGTGCGGGTCTAAAATCATAGGTACGCAATGAACACTTCTCGCTTTGAAATGAAAGTGCAGATTCTCTTCCGTGCGATGGTGCGTGCGTGCGCCAATCCGGCTCGCGCGCTGTCTCGAGCTATTGTCTTTTGATGCCTCTACCGTCACATCGGGCCGCAAAAGCTGCTGTAATCGGCGGTGCCCTCATCGGATTTATGATTCTGTGCACGTCGGTGCTTCGCACAGGGCTAATTTTGACGTCTTGGGTCTCCAGCATCGCACTCCTACTTTACGCTCCGATGACGCACACGACTCGACCACGAGTGATAGTCGGATGTCATATGATGGCCGCAGTAGTCGGCGTTGTTGGCGTTTGGGTGACGGCAGGTGCGAGCTGGGGAATAGGCGCGACTGTTGCCGTCGCGCTACTGCTCGCCTTCTGGGCGGAAATCATGCACCCGCCGGCCATTGCAAATGCGGCTATAGCCTTCGTTTACCCGACATCTAAAGTCCTCTTTTTGGCATCCGCACTGTGCGGCGCGGTTGCGCTCGCAGCTGCTACTCATGCCATAAGTTTCGCATTGGAGGAACGACCGCCTGCGAATTAGAAAAGAAGGTGAGCAGTCCAGCCAGTGACGGAAGCCGAGGGTTCTTCGCGGTTGAGCCCGGCGGCGAGCGAAGCAGTTCGGTTGGCGCTGAAGGAAATGGGGCAGAGGACGTCGGCGCGGCAGGATCAGGCATTGGCGTTGGGGTGGAAGGAGATCAAGGAGTTCCTCGATAGCGCCGGCGAAGGCCTTCGCGCGGATCGGGAGAAGGCGCTCTTGTGTGTGGCCTATGACACGATGGCGCGACGGAGCGAATTGGTGGCGTTTGACGTTGAGGACATTGAAGTCATGCCGAATGGGTCGGGGCGGATGATGATTCGGCTATCGAAGACAGACTAGACTGGGGAGGCGAGCGTGGCTTACCTTTCGCGGACGACGGTGCGGTGGCTGCAGAAATGGTTGCAATGCGCAGCAATTCGGGAGGCGGCGGTTTTCCGGCGGTTGGTCGGGCGAGGGCGTGTGGGGAAGCGGCTGCATGAAGATAGTGTTTCGGATATCTTCAAGCGGGCGGCTGTCGTCCGCAATTATTCGATACAGAGCCGTACAAAGTCGAAGAAGCCGTTCAGATTAGGCACGCAGGACCATGCATCGTCCCAACTATCGAACGCTGAGTTCTAAGATCACAGCTTCTTCGCCGATCGTGGCGCACTTAGACTCTCCACATCGGTGGCAGACAGCCGCCACCTGCCCGGAAGTCATGTCGCCTCCCGGTAAAACACCTCAATGGAGTTCGCGATGGAACGACGTCAATTTCCTCAACAGGCCAGCCTCGGCGTAGCTGCCGCGGCTCTCGCGGCCACGCCATCCGTCGCCGGTGCGGCAGCGGCTACGCCAGACTGGGACAAAGCCACCAAGTTGGTAGAATCCGCCGGCGCTTTAGCGTTTGGATCCGACAACGTACTATTCGTCGGCGATACCAAAGGCGCCGAGGTTCACGCGTTTCAGCTCTTCCCCAGCGCTTTCACCCCGCAAACGAACGCTTCCCTGGGTAACGCCCAGACCTTCGAGGGGTGTGACCTGGTTGGGGGCATCGACCGGAAACTGGCCGCCCTCATGGGGACGAGCCCCGATCAGATCGCCATCAACGATATGGTCACGCACCGACCCTCGAAACAGATTTTCAAGAGTTTTTCGAAATCGTTCCGCGTGACCGCAGCGATCCGTGAGCCGATCGACCCTGGCCGGTGGACGGTGAACTTGTCGGCAAGCGGGACGCGGCAGGCGCTGGTGTTGAACTTTCCCAGGCCCCTCGATCATGCGCTGCTCTCGCACATGATTCGCGTCGTCGACCCCGATCAACAATCCATCGTCGGGCTGATCGAACCCGATCGGCAGGAGAAGCGATGGGTTTTTACGCCGTCGTCGGCGTGGGTGGCTGGCCGTTCGCAGTGCCTACTCGATGGGTGAGCTTATCCGCGGAAAGTGGCATCGAACCGGTGTTGATGCGGTCTTGGTTGAAGGCGCGCTCCGGCGCGAACCGTCGGTGTTCCGAAACTGGGTAACCCAGGATGGACTTCAGGGATTCAAAGCCGAGCGCGGACGCTACCACCTCTACGTGTCGCTGGCCTGTCCCTGGTCCCACCGCGCGTATATCATGCGAAGCTTGAAGGGCCTGGGGGAAATCATCGGCGTCTCGGTCGTTCATTGGCTAATGGGCGAGGACGGCTGGACATTCACCCAGGACGAAGGCGTCGTGCCGGACCTGGTGAACCACTGCTCGAAGCTTTATGAGATCTACACTCTGGCCGATTCCGAGTCCACTACGCGAGTGAGCGTCCCCGTCCTGTGGGACAAAGTTCGACGCACCATCGTCTCGAACGAATCGTCAGAAATCATTCGGATGTTCAACTCCGCATTCGATCATCTCGGTGCTCGATTTGGAGATTACTACCCGTCGAGCCTTCAAAGGGAAATTGATGCTGTCAACGACCGCATCTATTCGGGTCTCAGCAATGGGGTCTACATGGCAGGTTTCGCCGCACGGCAGCAGGCCTACGATGAAGCCGTTGCGAAGGTGTTTGAAACACTCGACTGGCTCGAAGACCGACTCTCATGGCAGCGATATCTGGTTGGCTCCTCGCTCACCGAGGCCGACATTCGATTGTTCACAACGCTGGTGCGGTTTGACGCCGTTTATAATGGCCATTTCAAATGCAATCGCCGAATGCTCATCGAATACCGGGCGTTGTGGGACTACACGCGAGATCTATATCAACACCCTGACATCCGACCGACGGTCAATTTCAAGCACATCAAGGCTCATTATTATATGAGCCATCCCTGGCTCAATCCGAGCCGAATCGTTCCGCACGGACCGGAGCGTGATTTCGATGCACCCGTAAATCGCGGCACCGTGCGCGAGTCGCGGTTTCGCATATTTGAATAGGAGAGTTTGATGCAGACCGCGTTTGCGAACGGAGCGCACATTCCGCTATCTCAACAGGGAAATACGAAGCATTGATAAGATGATATCATCCCGCTTGGTCGGGACATGCCTTGCTTTTTGACGAGAAAGAATCGGCTTTTTAAGACTAGCCCTAATGCCCACGTTAGGTCTTCCGTTAACACCACGCCGACGCTGAGCTGGAAAATCCGGCGCATTCTTCGCCTTTGACCGCGATCGGGGGAAACGGCTGCTCCTCCTCGGTTATCACTTCGGTTAACCGATAAATATAGATCCACGCTGTCTATCGATATTCCATAGATTGGAATCATAATTATTTGCTTTATTTTCTGGTATCTATTGTATTTTCATGGAAATGCATCATAATACTGACTCAGTGGACATATGTTTATGAATAAACTCCATTGACTAATACTAACGACCCCCTCGTTGACGCCTTCCTCAGCCCCGTCAACGCCCTGCACCGCCAATACGAGGCGCTGCGCGCCTTCTACGTCGATAAAGTCCCCGGAACCGAAGTCGCCGCCCGCTTCAACTACACCCCGGGCAGCTTTCGCCTGCTGTGTCATCAGTTCCGCCAGGATCCGGC
>WNFR01002097.1_pt1 | contig 20797 bp, 17 predicted proteins | sample 5400221 | NCBI WGS metagenome assembly WNFR01 (sample SAMN13153357, study PRJNA577476) | soil metagenome | isolation source: 40 cm soil under Madrone tree | place: USA:California | collected 2016-06-14 | reverse complement strand
ATGTGGTAGAGCGCGTGATAATCGATCCGCGCGCGGCGGTTGGCGAACCACGCCAGGTAACGCCTGACGATCTTGCGCGGCGGATCGCCCATGGCGAGCGCCATCCACCACGGTCGTCCATACGTCACGATGCCGGTGATGCGCCTGATATTGCCCAGCATCGGCTTCACTCGGGCCGGACCGGAAAAGTCGAAGGCGACGCCCGGCATGATCATGCGATCAAGAAAGCCCTTGAGCATCGCCGGCATGCCGAAGCACCAGACCGGGAATTGCACGACCAGCGCTTCCGCGGATCGCAGGCGGCGGACATAATCCTCAAGCCCACTCTGGTTGCGGCTCGTATCGTGATAATGCCGCCGGGCATCCTCAGAAAGTACCGGATCGAAGCCCTCCGCATAAAGGTCGAGAAGGTCGACGTCGTGGCCCGCAGCCTTCAATCCGTCGAGCGCCTTGGCCCGGATCGCCGCGTGGAAACTCTCGGGCAGCGGATGGCAGTAGACATAAAGGACCCGCATATGGTCGGCCTGGCGCAAATTTCAGATTAAGCCAGTCGGGCGGACCGCGCTCGGCAACGGCGCACCATGCGGCTTCCCGATCAACCGGCTAAGGCGGCGCGTGGGATTCAAGGAACGATGAAGCTGTGCAAGATTCGTGCCTTGGCCGGTCTGCCGAGGATCTCGTCATTCGTCGGCTGCCCATCTGCCGCGGGTACAAGTCAGTGGTTTCGAGCAGACAGAACATTTCCAAAGGTTATCATTAAGCCAGTAAACCAGCAGCTCGCAGCGTCGGACGGCAACCCACTCAAATCCGGCCGAGGGGAGGAATCGATGGATGCAATTTGGACCTGTCGTTTGGCCATTGTGGCCGCGATTGTCGGTCAGTCGGCCTCCTCGCAGGCGCAAAACGCGCCGACCGACCCTGTCAGGGTTCTGGTCGGACGGCTCGATCTCGACACGTACAAAGCGACGATCAAAGGACTGACCCAATTCGGAGACCGGCGGGAAGGCACGGCGCGCAACCGGGCGGCCGTCGATTGGATTGAAGCGCAGCTCAAGAGCTATGGCTGCACGAACACCGAGCGTGTGAAATACGTTTACGATCCGCCTCCGCAGCCGCCCCGACAAGCGGCCCCGGCGTCGCGCGGCTCGGCGGTTGCCAGCGGCGAAATCGTTCGGGGTGTAGGCGGTTCGCGCCTGCGCGGCATGACGCTGCCGGTCGTTCCGAATAACGATCCCGACGCGCAAACCGATCCGGCGCTGCGCGCCCGCAACGCCGAGCTGCCCGCTGCCGGGTCGCGCGAAGAAGTCTATTGCACAAAAGCCGGCGCCACACGGCCGGACGAGATGTACATCGTCGCCGCCCATATGGACGGGCGCGGCTTCGGCGAGGCGGCGGACGACGATGGCTCAGGAACCGCGTTGGTCATGGAATTGGCCCGCGTGTTCAGCAGCCCTGACGTCGTCACAGAGCGATCGATCCGGTTTGCGCTCTGGAACAATGAGGAGACCGGCCTTCAGGGCGCGCGGGCTTACGTGACGCAGCGCGGCCCGTTGCAGGGCAAAGAAGACCCTCCCGGTTCAGGCCGATATCCGGAGCCGCGATGGATTGCGATGATCCAACACGACATGATGTTGTGGGACCATGGGATGCCGCGCCCGGATGGCGCGGTCAACGCCGAGCAGCGCCCCGAGGCGGATATCAATATTGAATTCCAGTCCACCACGAAATTTGCGGATGCGGCCATGAAGCTCGCCTTCTTCTTTCGCGACGCCAACGAGAAATACGCCACGGATTACCCCGCGTCTGTCGGCCATCACATGAGCAATACCGACTCCTCGGAGTTCATGGATGTCGTTCCGGCGATCAGCGTTCGCGAAAATGAAAGAGGAATGCAGATCGGAGCCGGATGGAACCCGCATTATCATCAGCCGACCGACCGCTACGCTTCGTACTCGGACAAGGATTTTCGCTTAGGCTTGAACGCCGCGCAGACGTCGCTGGCTGCGATTGCGCAATTGGCTGGCGCGAGCCTGAAATGAGGAGGAGTAGAGCTGCGCGATGAAGCCGACCCTCTGCGCGGCCTGGTTCGCACCGGGGCGGGAACGCAAGCTACTTTCCTGCGTTGTTTGTTCGCGCGGGTGGGCGCTGAGGACCCGCGTTACCCCCGGCCTCTCCCGTGGCAGCTGCCACTCAGGGAGCCGGGGGCTTTTTTGGGCCTCGCCGCGACCCATCTGCGCCTTGGCTTTTTCGGGCCCGCCCTGACGGCAGCCGACGACCTGGCGAATGCGATGACATGACATGCGCGAAGGTCTGAAGGTCATCGAGGCTGAGGCGGCTCATCAAAGATTTCCTTATGCTGCCCATAAGCAGCCACCAGCTTCACTTATAGCAATTCTGCCGTCATGATACTGCGCATCGCCGTCTCGCCCGCGGGATTTGGCGATTTGCCGAAGCCAGCATGGAGCATAGGGGCACACAACGTGAATCGTCATAATGTCCTGGCGGGTCGATCTCGCAGCGCGCTCCCGCATCTTAAGTGCAAGCTCCATTGCGTCGTTCGCGATTCACGTGACGAGGACATGCCGAAAATCCACGCGATTTACGGCTTTCATGTCCTTCATGGACTCGCTTCATTCGAAGAGGAACCGCCCAGCGTTGATGAGCTGAGCCGTCGTCGCGCCGACGTCGTCGCGCGTGGCCTGCCGTACCTCGTCGCCGAAATGGGTGGCGTGGTGGCCGGCTATAGCTATGCGGCGCCGTACCGTTTGCGGCCTGCCTATCGATTCACGGTCGAGAACTCTGTCTATGTTGACCACAACCTGAGCCGCCGGGGCACCGGATACTTGTTGCTCTCCGCCCTCATCGCCCGCTGTGTCGAGCGCGAATGCCGCCAGATGATCGCGGTGATCGGGGACAGCGAGAATACGGCGTCCATCGCCCTGCATGAACGGCTTGGTTTTATTCGTATCGGCACTCTACGCGCAGTTGGCTTCAAGTTCGGACGCTGGGTCGACACCGTGCTGATGCAGCGGGCGCTCTATCCCGGCGAACCCGTTGCCGTCGACCGCGAGCATCCGGCCGCCGCCTGGTCATCCGGAGCGCGGCCAGGTGCCTGAAGATCAGGTGCCTGAAGAGGATCACGACGGCGGGTCGCTTGAGCAGCCGAGCGTCACCGTGGTTGCGGCGCTCGGCACATCGCAGACCCTCGCCTGGGCGTCGAGCTACTACCTGCCAGCCATCTTGGCGGAGCCAATCGGCGTCGCCATGGGCATCCCGCGCTCCTGGGTTTTTGCTGCGTTCTCTTTCTCCCTGCTGGTCGCGGCGATCGCCGGCCCGCAGGTGGGTCGCACGATCGATCGCCGTGGCGGCCGCGGTGTCCTCGTCCTTTCGAACGTCGTTCTGGCCGGCGGACTTATCGCGCTCGCCGCCGCCACCGGACCGGCCGGGCTCTTCGGCGCTTGGGCTGTTCTTGGCATCGGCATGGCACTTGGACTCTATGATGCCGGCTTTGCGACGCTGACCGCGCTTTACGGCCGCAATTCCCGTAGCGCCATCACGGGCATCACTCTCTTTGCGGGTTTCGCATCGACCCTGAGCTGGCCGGTGTCGTCGTTCCTGAATGATGCGATGGGTTGGCGGCAGACTTGTCTCGTCTGGGCCACGCTCAATCTCGTCCTCGGCCTTCCCTTGAATCGATTCCTGCTGCCGCTGCCGATGCGGTCGGCGCATCGGCCGCACGCAGCCGTCGTTTCGGTCGGCTGGAAGCCGAGACGGGAGATGCTCCTCGTCGCCTTCGTGTTTGCGGCGGCTTGGTTCGTTACCGGCTCAATGGCAGCCCACCTGCCGAGACTGCTCGAAATGGCCGGCGCCACGCCGTTTGCGGCCATCACGGCCGCCGCCCTGGTCGGACCCGCGCAGGTCGTCGCGCGGACCCTCGAATTCGTGGTCCTGCGGCAGGTCCATCCGCTGGTCTCCGCAAGAATCGCCGCCACACTTCATCCGATCGGCGCGGCTGCGCTGCCTCTCCTGGGTCCATCCGGTGCCGCGGCCTTTGCGGTGCTTTATGGCGCCGGCAACGGCCTTCTGACCATTGCCCGGGGCACGGTTCCGCTTGCGATCTTTGGGCCCTACGCCTATGGGGAGCGGACCGGGCTGCTCGGAGCACCTGCCCGTGCCGCCCAAGCCTTCGCCCCGTTCGTATTTGGCGTCTTGCTTGACAAGATCGGCGTTGGGGCAATTGCGATTTCCGCCGGTCTCTGCCTCGCCGCCCTTACGGCCTTGCTCTGCCTGCGTGCCTCACCATCTTCATGTTGGCCAAACGACAATCCGTGAATTCAGACATCCGACTTAGCCACCTATCGCCTTGCCTGGACGCGGAACTTCTTCCAAAAGAGCGCGGAGGCGCCACGGAAGGAGATCGAGGTGACAAAACTTAACAAACGTTCGCAACTCATCACCGCAGGCGTCGCCCGCTCCCCCAACCGCGCGATGCTGCGCGCCGTCGGCTTCCAAAATGGGGACTTTGAAAAGCCCATTATCGGCGTCGCGAACGGTCACTCGACAATGAACCCCTGCAACGCCGGAATCCAGCCGCTGGTCGATCGTGTGATGGCGGCGCTCAAGGAAGCTGGCGCAATGCCCCAGGTGTTCGGCTTCCCGACCGTGACGGACGGCATCGGCATGGGGACCGAAGGCATGAAGTATTCCCTGGTATCGCGCGAAGTCATCGCCGATTCCATCGAAGTCGCCGTCAACGGCCAGCGCATGGACGGCGTGGTTGCGGTCGGCGGCTGCGACAAGAACCTGCCCGGAAGCGTGATGGCGATGGCGCGCATGAATGTGCCGGGAATCTTCGTCTATGCAGGCACCATCAAACCGGGCTTCTGGAAGGGAGAGAAACTCACGATCGTGAGCCCGTTCGAGGCGGTCGGCGCCTTCACGGCCGGTAAGATGTCAAGGGAAGATTTCGAAGGCATCGAGAAAAACGCCTGTCCGTCGGTGGGCGCGTGCGGTGGCCAGTACACCGCAAACACGATGTCGTCCTCGTTCGAAGCGCTGGGCATGAGCCTCATCGGCTCATCGCAGATGGCGTCGCCTGACAAGGAAAAGGCCCAATCCGCAGCCGAGTCCGCCCGCGTGCTGGTCGAGGCGGTTCGCAACGACCTCAAGCCGCGCGACATCATCAAAAGGAAGTCGATCGAGAATGCGGTCGCGCTCGTCATGGCGACCGGCGGCTCGACCAATGCGGTGCTCCATTATCTGGCCATTGCGAGTGCAGCCGGCGTGAAGTGGAGCATCGACGATTTCGAGCGGGTGCGGCGCAAAGTGCCGGTGCTGTGCAACCTGAAACCCTCGGGCGCGTATGTGGCGACGGATTTCCATGCCGCCGGCGGCGTTCCTCAGGTGCTGAAGATGTTGCTCGTCAACGGGGTCTTGCACGGTGATTGCATGACAATCCACGGCAAGACCATGGCCGAGATGCTGCGAGACGTTCCGGCCGAACCGCGGCAGGATCAGGACGTGATCCGCCCATGGTCGGACCCGCTATACAAGCAAGGACATCTCACCATCCTGAAGGGCAATCTTTCGCCCGAGGGCTGCGTCGCCAAGATCACCGGGTTGAAGCAGACGTCAATCACGGGACCGGCACGCGTGTTCGATTCCGAACCGGAATGCCTGAAGGCGATCATGGCGAAAACCATCAAGGCGGGCGATGTGATCGTCATTCGCTACGAGGGTCCCAAGGGCGGCCCCGGCATGCAGGAAATGCTTGCCCCGACCTCTGCCCTCATCGGCCAGGGCCTCGGCGCATCCGTCGGGCTGCTCACGGATGGCCGCTTTTCCGGCGGGACCTGGGGTATGGTGGTCGGCCACGTGGCGCCGGAAGCCTACGAAGGCGGGCTGATCGCGCTGGTGAAGGAGGGTGACTCAATCACGATCGATGCCAAGAAGCGTCTCATCCAGCTCAATGTCTCAGCGAAGGAACTTGCCCGGCGAAAGAAGCTCTGGAAGACGCCCAAGCCTCGCTACACCACCGGCGTGTTGGCGAAGTATATGAAGCTCGTATCGACGGCCAGTCGCGGGGCAATTACGGACTGATTACTCTCGCAACGGCGCCTCCGCGGCATATCTGTTAACGATGCGCCCCGAGGAGCTTCTCGCCCCCACTCCGGCCGGATTGTGTTGCCGGCCGGGCGGATTTCACATCGACCCGGTTCGCCCGGTTGCGCGCGCCTTGATCACCCACGCCCACGCCGATCATGCCCGGCCGGGCCACCGCGCCGTGCTGGCGACAGCGGAGACACTCGACCTCATGCGGCTGCGGTACGGCGAAAATTTCGCCGGTTCGGTCCAGCCGATCCGATACGGCGAGCCGTTGCGCCTCGACGGCGTGACGGTGAGCTTTCATCCGGCCGGCCACGTGCTCGGCTCGGCGCAAATTCTGGTTCAGGCCGACAGCCTGCGCATCGTGGCGTCGGGCGACTACAAGGATGCGGCCGATCCGACCTGCCGGCCTTTCGAGCCGGTGCGCTGCGATGTCTTCATCACGGAAGCGACCTTCGGGCTTCCGGTGTTTCGCCACGGCGAGCCACAGGCCGAGATCGGCAAGCTCCTGCGGTCGGTGGCGCTGTTTCCCGAGCGGGCCCACCTCCTCGGCGCTTACTCGCTCGGCAAGGCGCAGCGCCTCATCGCGCTGCTGCGTGCCGCCGGCTACGACCGCCCGATCTATTTGCACGGAGCCGTCGAGGCGATCACCCGGTACTATGCGAACCGCATCGACCTCGGCGAGGTTCGCCTCGCCCGCGACGCCGACCGGACGAGCTTCGCCGGCGCGATCGCGATCTGTCCGCCATCGGCATTGAACGACCGCTGGTCGCGCCGCTTTCCGGATCCCATCACGGCATTCGCATCGGGGTGGATGCGGATAAGGGCGCGCGCGCGGCAACGCGGGATCGCGTTGCCGCTGGTGATCTCGGACCATTCCGATTGGGACGGATTGACGGCCACTGTCGCGGCCACCGGGGCTTCCGAGATTTGGGTCACGCACGGCGCCGAGGAGGCGCTGGTGCATTGGTGCCGGAGCCGCGGCCTTGAGGCGCGGCCGCTGCACCTGATCGGCTACGGCGAGGAAGACGCCGAAGCCGAAACTCCGGAAAGCAACGAGCCATGAACCGGTTCGCGGCGCTGCTCGACCGCCTCGCTTACGAGCCCGGCCGCAACGCCAAGCTGCGGCTGCTCACCGATTACTTCCGCACCACGGCCGATCCGGATCGCGGTTACGCGCTTGCCGCCATCACCGGCGCTCTGTCGTTTCGCTACGCCAAGCCCGGCCTCATCCGCACCTTGATCGCGGAGCGCACCGACCCCGCCCTGTTCGCCCTGTCCTATGACTATGTGGGCGACTTGTCCGAAACGGTTGCGTTGATGTGGCCGGCCAGGGATCAGAAATCAGGGATCAGGGATCAGGCAGGCCACGGGCCGACGCTGTCGGAGGTCGTCGCAACGCTGGCGTCGCTCGGCAAGAGCGATCTTCCGGCACAACTGGCTCAATGGCTTGATGACCTTGATGAGGTGGGACGATGGGCCTTGCTGAAGCTCGTCACCGGCGCGATGCGCATCGGCGTGTCGGCGCGGCTCGCCAAGACCGCCGTGGCGGCGCTCGGCGACCGCGACGCCGACGAAATCGAAATCATTTGGCCCAGCCTGAAGCCGCCCTATGGGGACCTGTTCGCGTGGCTGGAGGGGCGTGCCGGGAAGCCCGAAAGCGGCGATCCGGCGCCGTTCCGCCCGCCCATGCTGTCCCATGCCATCGAGGAGGCGGATTTCGCCGCGCTCGACCCGGCCGAGTTTCTCGCGGAGTGGAAATGGGACGGCATCAGGGTCCAGGCCGTGGCCGGCCGGCGCCCGGACGGTCACATCGTCAAGCGCCTGTTTTCGCGCACCGGCGAGGACATCTCGGCGAGTTTCCCGGATCTCGTGGAATCATTTGCGTTCGAAGGTGCGCTTGACGGCGAGCTGCTGATCATGCGGGACGCCCACGTGCAGTCGTTCAATGTTCTCCAACAGCGGCTCAATCGCAAGACCGTGACACCCAAGCTGATGGCGGAATTTCCGGCGCATTTGCGCGCCTACGACCTTCTGGTCGAGGGCGGGGCCGACCTGCGCGGCGAAGCCTTCGCGGCGCGGCGTGTCCGGCTCGAGGGGACGATAGCAAAGCTCGACCTTGCACGCATCGATCTTTCGCCGCTGGTGCCTTTCGCCACCTGGGAGGAGCTTGCGGCGGCGCGGGCCGATCCTGTGGCTGCGGGGGCCGGCCTCGATGCGCCAGCCGTCGAAGGCGTCATGATCAAGCGGCGCGATGCGCCCTATCTGCCGGGCCGGCCGAAGGGGCCGTGGTGGAAATGGAAGCGCGATCCCTTCGTGGTCGACGCGGTGCTGATGTACGCGCAGCGCGGTCACGGCAAGCGCTCGTCGTTTTATTCCGACTACACCTTCGGGGTGTGGACCGCAGGGCCGGCAGGCGAGGAACTGGTTCCGGTCGGCAAGGCCTATTTCGGTTTTACCGATGCGGAGCTAGGCGAGATCGATAAATTCGTGCGTACCAACACGGTCAGCCGCTTTGGCCCGGTACGGGAAGTCGTGCACGCTCCCGACCGCGGCTTAGTGTTCGAAGTGGCGTTCGAGGGCCTGCAGCGTTCGACCCGGCACAAATCCGGCATCGCGATGCGCTTCCCGCGCATTAGCCGCCTGCGCTGGGACAAGCACCCGCGCGATGCCGACCGGCTAGAGACGCTTGAGGCTTTGCTCGATCGCGGGAGGGAAGGTGATGGTGCGACGCGCCGGCACGCTCGCAAAATTGCCGCCGGGGATGTACTAAAGTGACCGCAATGCAACAGGGGAACCGCAATCCCATGGCAAATAATATGGTCAGCCGCTTCCTTGGCGGCCCGCCGCTCGCGGTGCTGGCGCGGCTGGTGCTGTTGTCGATCGTGGTCGGGGTTATTCTCTCGGCGGTCGGGCTCGATCCGTGGAACATTCTTCACAGCGTCGAAAAGTTGATCCGCGAAGTCTGGGATATGGGATTCGACGCCGTCCGCTGGCTGTGGCGCTACTTCCTGCTCGGCGCCGCCCTCGTGGTGCCGATCTGGTTGCTGGTCCGGCTGACGCGCGGGGTGGCCGGAAGGGGCTGACGCCCGCCCCGCACGGGCCATTTGTAAATGGTATTATAATACTATCTCTAAGAGAAGATGGGAGAAGGCATTTTGGCAAAACGAAATGCCCTCTTTTTTGTAAGCTCCGACAAGGCCTTGCGGGCACCTTGGCAAGAGCGGCAAAAGTCGTGGAGGCCGACTCGTCGTCGCCCGGCTTGTCCCGGCGATCTCCCACATGGTTGCGTTGCGCTGCCGCCCCGACGGCCGCCGTGCTATCCGGTTCATGACCCTTCGGAGCCGCTTCCAGCCGGCGACCTTCCCCGCGAGGCGATGTGACCCTTCAGACGCCGGCCGGCATCCGCGACGTATCCCACGGGCTCGGCCCGGTGCTGACGGCCGCCGTGATGTTCTCGGTCTCGGATGTGTTCGCCAAACTTGCGCTCGAAAGCGGGGCCGACGTGCTGGGCCTGCTGACGTTTCGCAGCATTCTTGGCATCGGCCTCATTTTCCTCTGGTTGCGGCTTGGCAAAGGCGCCGTCGCGCTGTCGCGGAACGCGAAATGGATTGCATTGGCGCTCGGCGTGCTGCTCACCGCCAATCTGTTCTTCCTCTTCAAGGCGATCGAGCTCATTGCGGTGTCGATTGCAATCCTGACCTATTTCATCTACCCGCTGCTGACCGGCATTCTCGGCGCCATGACGGGCATCGACCGCCTGACCGTGACCGGCGCCACGATGGCGCTTGTCGCATTCCTCGGCCTCGCCCTCATCGTTGGCGCGAACCCGTCGGGCCTTGCGGTGGTCGGTCTTCTTGCGGCGGTCGGCGGTGCGCTGTGCCGGACCGGGATGCTGCTCATCACCCGTGCGACCCTCAAAGGCACCGACGCGCGACTTGTCACCTGGTACACCTTGTGGTCGTCAACGCTGGTGTTCGCCGTATTGTCGATATGGAGTTCGAACTGGCAGTGGCCGCACGGCGCCCCCGGATGGGTGGCGTTCCTCGGCATCGGCTTCACCACCACGGCTGCAATCCTCGCGCTCTACGTGTCGACGGAGCGGATCGGGCCGTTCCGCACGGCGCTGTTTATGAATCTGGAGCCGCTGATGACGGCGGCGCTTAGCGCCGTTGTGCTCGGCGACCGCTTGACGCCGCTTCAGCTGTTCGGCGGCGCGATGATGATCGCGGCGTTGTGCCTTTTCCAGGCGCGGCGATAGAAAACAAACGGCGCAGCATGCGATGCTGCGCCGTCATGGTCTTCGCAGAAGCGCAGCCTATTTCAACTGGTCCGCGACCTTGTCGATGGCGGCCTTGGCGCAAGCTTCGTCCTTGTCGCCGCCCGGCGCGCCGGAAACCCCGATGGCGCCGATGGTGTCCTCGCCGACCTTGATCGGCAATGCGCCCTGGGCCGGGGTGATGTTGGTGAGGCTGAGGGCACCGGCGGTCGGATTGTCCTTGACGGCCGCCGCGAATTCGCCGGACGACCGGCGCTGCGCCCTTGCCGTGTAGGCCTTCTTCATGGAGTTTTCGAGCGTGTGCGGGCCGGTGTTGTCACCTCGCATGGCGACGATGACCTCGCCGTTGCGCCCGACCACGTTGGCGGACACGTTGTAGCCGTTGGTCTTACAGGTCGCGACGGCGGTTTCGGCCATCGTCAACGCCATGGCGGCCGAGATATCCTTACGGGCGACCAACTGGGCGTTTGCCGAACCGGCGAAGCTACAGGCGATGGCCGCGGCGACTGAAATTCCGGCCATGTGTAATGCGGTCTTGGACATGGATCGTTCTCCTTAGACGACGCCGCGCCGATGGCGGGCGATCGAGAAATCGTTTCGGTTGTGCTGGATGGATCGTTTTGGACGCAGATCACTTCAGGTCGGCGGTCACCTTTTCGATGCCGGCCTTGGCACAAGCCTCGTCCTTATCGCCGCCCGGCGCACCGGACACGCCGACCGCACCGATCGTCTCATTGCCGATCTTGATCGGCAGCGCGCCCTGCGCCGGAACGATGTTGGTGAGACGGAGCGCGCCGGCGAGCGGATTGCCCTTGACGCCGTCGGCAAATTCGCCGGACGACCTTGCAAAGGTGCGCGCCGTGTAGGCCTTCTTCATGGAGTTCTCGAACGTAGCGAGGCCGGCGCTGTCGTGGCGCACGCCGAGCACCAGCTGGCCCTCGCGGCCGAGCACGTGCACGGACACGTTATATCCCTGCGCCTTGCAAGCATCCATTGTGGCCCGCGCAATCGTGGTCGCCATGGCGAGCGAGATGTCCTTGTGGGCGAGGAGCTGGGCATTCGCCGAGCCGGCAAGGCCACAGGCGAGCGCCGAAGCAACCGAAACACCCGCAATATGGAACGCAATCTTGGACATGGGTATGCACCTCCCTGGTGAGTGCCGCTGCAGCCGCGGCGTGCTCCCGATAATAGGCTATTGTGTAGGATTTGCATCAGCTTTCCCCCGCTTCCGATCATGAATCCGGCCAGCCGATGCTACGGTTGAATGCGGTCTCATTCCGCTCGGCGAGCAGGTCAGTCCCCGAACGGTCGGTATGAACGGCCCCAGTTGCCCGCCGCATAGGGCGGTGCATTGCTCCGATAGTTGGGTGACGGCACCACACGATATCCGAACGTGGCCTGGGCGCTATCGGAGCGCGGCCCATACCCATAGGGGCCGGCGTCAAACGGGGGGTCTGTCTCGAAGCCCTCGTCTGCAGCGCGATATCGGCGCATACCGCGCCGTGCGAGCGCCATGCGTACATCGCCCGTAACCACAACTTTGGTGTTGGGCAGGCCCTGTTGTTCGACCAATGCATAGAGTCTTGCGGCGTTGGCCGGTTCGAGCCGCACGCAGCCGTGGGATGCGGGGCTGCCAATCCGGCGGGTGTTGAAGGAGCCGTGGATCGCATGGCCCGTTGGGCTGAAGAAGATGGAATGCGGCATCGGCGCGTCGTCCCACTCCTTCGAGAAATGGTCAGCCTCCATGCGAAACGCCGTGTATCGGCCGCTCGGCGTGTCATGGCCGAGTTGGCCGGTGGATATGGGCCAAACCCACCGCACGCCGCCGTCGACCGCGACCATCATGCGCTGGGTCGATTTGTCGATCGTGACGAGCACTGCTGCGCCAGCCGGCGCTGCCCGTGCAGCAAGGAATGTGGCAAGGGCGATCAGGGCGAGGCGAGAGATGTGCATCAAACCGCGGCTCCGGACGTGGCGCGACAGATAACGCCACAGTGTCAAAGTCTTGGCTGCGATTTGGTTCCGGCAGGGGAGATCGTTTGCAGCTACTGCAAAACCAGCAGGATTTCGCTTGGACGCAATCGAGGTTCCCCCCGGTGGCGTGGTGGTTCACCAGTGTTTTGCCTCCGGCGCGTTACGCGCAATGCTGTCGTCGTTCCCCGAATGCGTTGCGGATACACGCAATCCACTGCCACCTGCGGCATTCCGCAAGGCACGTCCTCGTTTCCATCGAGGGCGGTGGTCGCTCGGTGCCCCGCATTTCGCGGGGCACCGAGGATAAAGTGCTGAAGGTGAGAACGGTCAGACCGTGGGCACTACTTGTAGAACTCGATCGATGCTTGGCGGAAGAACACGAAATTCGACGGCGCCACCGAAATCGGCCCGTTAATGCCGAAGATCGCGATCTGGACCTTGTCCCCGGCCTTTACGGAATCGGCGAGCACCACGCGGTTGGGGATGTTGAAGCCCTGGATGGTGGCCGGGCTGGTGATGCCGGCGCGGCGCGGCATCTCGCCGTTGACCCACACTTCGGCATAATCGTCCACATAGGCGGTCAGCACCATCTTGGCGCCGGCGGTTTCGAAATTTCCGATCTTGGCCGGGACCGTCAGATTGGTGCGATACCACAGGAACGACACCTTGCCGCCGCCGCGGCGGTCGGTCAGGCCTTTGGCTTCGATCGTCGGCCATGACGAATCATCGAAGCCCTTTTCGCCCGCATGGGGCGAGATGTCGTACGACGTCTTGTAGCCCGGCATCGCTGCCGGCAGCGCCGGCCCTTCGACAATCTTCGCCTCCATGTGCTTCCACTGGGCGCCGAACGCCGTCATGCCGTCCGCCGTCATCAGGTCGACGACGTTTGCGGGCACCAGCGCCGGCGCAATCTGTGGCGGCGAGGTCGGCGGCAGGGCTTGGGCCGAAGCATGGGTCGCGAACGTCAGTGGTGCAGTCGCAAGTGCAGCGCAGGCAATGAGCCCGGCAAAGTTGGTACGCATGGTGTCCTCCCGTTTGTGTCCTCCACCGGCACGTCAACACGACGCTCGGCGGCTGCGGCCATCGCGACAGCGCGAGGGGCGGCGCGGAAGGGTAAGCCCCGGAGGTGAGGGCGTTCAAGGGGTGATGGTCATGTTTCGTGAGCGGCGGCGAAAGGCCAGGGCGCACCCTTGTATCCTTCGCGGACCTGTCGCTGGCGACCGTGTTCCGATAGCTATTTGGCCGTGATCGCGGCGGTTTTCCTTCCGAGCCAAGGGCGCAGCACAAGCGGGCCGCTGAGCCCCGACAATGAAATCACGAGGGCCGTGAATGTTGCGACCATGCTCCAGAATTGATACCGCAAATCGGTCGCCACACCGACCACAAAGTATGCGCAAGTGTAGAGCAGGCCGGACATGACGAGCGCGAGCGCGGCTTCAACTCCTGCAGAACGCCGGGGCGGGCGAGCTGCGGTGAGCAGCACGAGCAGACACGCGGCGATCGCCAGCCAGAACGCCGGCGTTTTCAACACGTCGTAGAGCATAAGGTATAGTGGTTCTCGCCGCACGAGGAGGTCCGGCGCGACGGCTTCTTCGCCCGTTGGTGCGCCGAGGGCCGCGCCGTCGTTGTGGTCGGGCTGAGCGAGAAAATAAATCTCGGAGCTAAAGTGGGCCAGTCTATGCCTTGCATAGGCAAGCGGATGGGCGATGATCGATGCGACCCAATAATTCGGTAGATTCGGATTGGGCCGAGCCTCCATTGCATCCTTGGGGGCAAGCTTTTCGACCTCTCTCACATCACGGGATACGGCCAGCCGATCCCAAAAAAATCGGCATTCTCCCCATGGCGAAAGCGTGTCCCACCGGATCGGCGTATAGCAACTCTCCACGTCCTGCCTGGTGAATGAATGGCCGGGCTCGAATATCGACACGTCGCCGGAATAGAATGCTATTCCGGTCATGTCGAATATTTCGAGCGATCGGATGATTCCCAAAGAGGTTGCCTTCAAGACGTTGTGGTTAAACGCGCCGGATACGGGAACAATTAACATTGCCACAGGCGCCGAAAACACCAAAACGCGCCATGGGCGGCCCAACCATCGCGGATTGATCAGATAAGCCAGCAGCGGCGCTACGCCAAAGACGGCGTTGCCGCGCACGAGAGTGCCGTAGAAAAGCAAGACAACCGAAATTGCAACAACCGCCACCGGAACTCTGCGGTCCGCAATCCGGTACCAGAACAGTGCGGCGAATGCGGCGAGAAAAGTGACAGCCAGCCCAACATCCTTGAGAATATTGATATTCATCATCAGGAACGGCGGGAACAGTCCGACGCCGATCATCCCCCAGCCAGCGAGCGGCCGACCGGCTCGGCCGAGCGCAACTGCGATCAGCCCAACGCCCAGCCAGTAGCAAGCAACATGAAAGCAGAACATCGGGCCATTTCCGTCTGCGAGCAGTCGAAAAATGGACCATAGCCAGGCCATTATAGGGGGATGCCAGTCACTGAAACGCTGATCGACCGCCTGGGCATATTGGGAATCGCTGTCGTCATTGGCGGCACCCGGAAACCCACCAAACAGATTGGCGGCGAACAGCAGCGCGGCAATTACGGCGATCGAAGCGGGTCTCGCCGTGATTGCACCCACGCGGGTTATTGCGCTGACAGCCAAGCCCATGGCGCCGTCCGGAATGTGCTTGGAGATTTGCCGGGTGAAACGTCCAGCGATTCAAATGTATCTGATCAAGCTCCGGGGTCAATTGCTTGACTGATCGTCCTTAGGCGAACATCTGCTAGCGCCGTTCGTAGTTGAACCCCGCGGCGGGTAGAGGTCAATCTATTCGGGCGCGTGCGCGGCAGCGGTTGGCAAAGCAATCAATGCAAGCGTGTGCTCACGCAGATCGGCAACGACTCCAGGATCTTTTTTCAGTGCAGAAACGCTGCGCGGCGCCGGTAGTTCGCCGCCTTCCCGAGCCTGGGACTCCGCATAGAGCGCCAAAGCCTCCTGTGCGTTCCGCAATGCTTCATCGATGTCATCACCCGCGGAGAAACAGCCCGGTAGATCGGGAAACCAGATGCCAACAGCTTTTTCAGGTCCGGCGTCTTCGACGATCGCCACGTAGTGAGGATTGGTAGTCTCGATCATTTTTCAAAAACTGCCGTCCATGATGAGCGGCGTGGATCGAATATCACTCGGCAGCTTCGGCCTTAACTCTAAAAGGTACGGCCGCAATCACCGCATCGGCTGCACCATCGCGAAATTCGGGATCAGCACGCAGTTCGTCTATAGTACGCGACTTGGGAATTTCCTTGGAGCCGTCGCTACTCTCCCAGTCTTCCGCCGCGAAGGTCAGAACTTCAGCGGCCTGGTGCATGGCTTCATCGATCGTATCGCCGGCGGTGATGACGCTTGGCCAATCCGGGAACGACACGCCATAACAGCTGTTTGTTTCCTTGTGAATGAGGGCGATGTAATGGGGTATCGCAGACCTCCGATCAATCTTTCTGCCAACCAGCTTGCCAATAGATGCTTCGTACCGTACCAGCTCACACCCGCTCCACAAAGCTATCCACCACCTTCTTCTCCCCCGCCCGGTCGAACGCGATGGTGAGCTTGTTGCCCTCGACCTGCACCACGTTGCCATTGCCGAATTTCTGGTGGAACACGCGGTCGCCGATCGCGTAGGCCGAGACGGTGCCGGTCGATTTCGCAACCAGTTCGCCTTCGATGGTCAGAGGGCCGGTCCTCGCGCCGCGGCCGCGTGCCCCTGCGGCGCCTGTCCGAGTGTCGCCAAAGCCACCCGCTGATGCGCCGCCCGATCCGTTTCCGCCGGCGCCAAACCCGCCCCCCCGACCCTTGGCGCGCTGCCAGCCGGGGGTGCTGTAGGTCGAGCCGAAAGTCTCCATTTGGTCGAAACGCGAGCCGCCAACATTGCCGTAGCCCGCAAAGCCGCCAAAAGCGCCCTTGGATTCCGCGACCGCCACATGGGGCTCGGGAAGTTCGTCAATGAAGCGCGATGGCACCGTCGCGGTCCAGGAGCCGCGCACGCGGCGGTGCGACACGAAGTAGATTTTCGCGCGTTTGCGCGCCCGGGTGAGGCCCACATGGGCGAGACGGCGTTCTTCTTCCAGACCGGCGCGGCCCTCATCGTCGAGCGAGCGCTGGTGCGGCAGCAGGCCTTCCTCCCACCCGGGCAGGAACACGGTGTCGAACTCGAGGCCCTTGGCGGAATGCAGTGTCATCATCAACACGGCGTCAGCCCCGGCATCTCTCTCGGCGTCCATGACCAGGGAAATGTGCTCAAGAAAGCCCTGCAGGTTCTCGAATTCCTCCATGGACCGCACCAGCTCCTTGAGGTTTTCAAGCCGGGTGGCGGCGTCCGCGGAGCGGTCCTTCTGCCACATCTCGGTGTAGCCGGACTCGTCGAGTACGATTTCGGCAAGTTGGGTGTGGGGGACGGTCGCGGCCTTAGCGCGCCAGCGGTCGAACGCTGCGAGAAGATCGCGCAGCGCCTGGCGCGGCTTCAGCTTTAATTCATCGGTGGCAACAACCGCGCGGGTTGCCGCCATCAGGGAAATCTCTGCGGCCCGGGCATGGTCGTGCAGAAGCTTGATGGTGGCGTCGCCAAGGCCGCGCTTGGGCACGTTGACGATGCGCTCGAAGGCAAGGTCGTCGGCCTCGGAACTCACGCAGCGCAGATAGGCGAGCGCGTCGCGGATTTCGGCGCGCTCATAGAAACGCAAGCCCCCGATCACCCGCACGGGCAGGCCGAGGGTCAGGAAACGATCCTCGAACTCGCGCATTTGAAACGACGCGCGCACCAGGATGGCGATCTCGTCGAGCGAATGGCCGTGGCGTTGCAGGTCCTCGATCTCCTCGCCGATGATGCGGGCCTCCTCCTCGGAGTCCCAGGCGGAGGTCACCGTCACCTTCTCGCCGGCCTCGCCCTCAGAACGCAGCGTCTTGCCGAGACGGCCTTCGTTGTGGGCGATCAGATGGGAGGCTGCGGCAAGAATATGGGCGGTCGAGCGGTAGTTGCGCTCCAGGCGGATCACCTTGGCGCCTGGAAAATCCTTCTCGAAACGCAGGATGTTGTCGACCTCGGCGCCGCGCCAGCCATAGATCGACTGGTCGTCGTCGCCGACGCAGCAGATGTTCTTGGGCGGGCGGGAAGAATGCTCCGACCGCGCGGCGACCGGAACGTTCGCCCTTTCCGCGGCCGCGGCGCGCTCCCTCTCCCCGCTTGCCATAAGGGCGTTTACGCCCGTCTTCGACGGGCTATGGAGAGGGTCGGGGTGAGGGGGCGCTTCCACAGGCTCAGACTCGTGGAGAGGCCCCCTCACCCGCCCCCAGCCCTCCCCCGCAAGCGCGGGAGGGCCGGGGGCGACCTCTCCCCGCGAGCGGGGAGAGGTGCCGTGTGGTGAAGCCGTGCTCTGCCCCAGGAGCCGCAGCCACAGATACTGGGCGACGTTGGTGTCTTGATATTCATCGACCAGAATGAACCGGAACCGGTGCTGATACTGCCGCAGGACTTCCGCGTGCTCGCGGAACAGGCGGATGTTCTCCAGCAGAAGATCGCCGAAATCGACCGCATTGAGGGTCTTGAGCCGGGCCTGGTAGGCCGCATAGAGCTTGATCCCGCGGCCGTCCGCAAAGGCGGCGGCTTCGCCGCGCTTGACCTGATCGGGGACGAGTCCGCGGTTCTTCCAGCCGTCGATGATGCCGGCGAGGACGCGGGCGGGCCAGCGCTTCTCGTCGATATTTTCGGCCTCGAGCAGCTGCTTCATGAGCCTGATCTGGTCGTCGGTGTCCAGAATGGTGAAATTGGTTTTGAGGCCGACCAGCTCGGCGTGGCGGCGTAGGATCTTGACCCCGATCGCGTGAAAGGTGCCGAGCCACGGCATGCCTTCGACGGTCTCGCCGACCATCTGGCCGATCCTGTGCTTCATTTCCCGCGCCGCCTTGTTGGTGAAGGTGACGGCGAGGATTTCCGACGGGCGGGCAAGGCCGAGGCTGAGGATGTGGGCAATTCGCGTGGTCAGCACCCGGGTCTTGCCGGTCCCGGCGCCGGCTAGCACCAGGACCGGACCGTCTAGCGTCTCCACCGCCTCGCGCTGCTCCGGGTTAAGTCCCGCAAGATAGGGTGGCGCGGCCGCCGCACGGGCCCGCGCCGCGATACTGCCTGGGGCGACAGCGATGGGGGCCGGAGGTGCTTGCTTCAAGGGGTCGGGCAAGTGTGATGTCCCAGGTGCGAGGTACGAAGGGCGATGGCCAGGAAGATTAAGTGATTCTCTCAGCCACAAAATGGCACTCGGAGCCGGCTTTTGCGAGGCCGCAGCGGCATCGAATCCGGGTATCCACACCGCCGGGGCCCCTCGACGGCTTCTCGGCCACGCTAAAACCGCGTACCCTGAGCGCTTTCAACCGGTCTCGCGGTTCGCCGCTTCCGCCCGCGTTCGACTTGGAGAATACCGATGACCTTCCGCGCCTTTGCCACCGCCCTGCTGCTGACGGCCGCTTCGGCCGCCTTCGCGCAAGCGCCTTCGACGGCCCCTTGGCCGAGCCAGAAGGAAGGCGATTTCGTCATCAAGGATTTCCGCTTCAAAAGTGGCGAAACCCTGCCGGCTCTCAATATCCACTACACCACGCTCGGCACACCGCAGCGCAATGCCTCGGGCGACATCACCAACGCCGTGATCCTGCTGCATGGCACGAGCTCCAGCGGCAAGGCGTGGCTGATGCCGTCGCTCGCCGACGAGCTGTTCGCGCCCGGCCGGCCGCTCGATGCGGCGCGCTACTTCATCGTGCTGCCCGACGGCATCGGCCGCGGCGGCTCCAGCAAGCCGAGCGACGGCCTCAAGGGCAAGTTCCCGCACTACCGCTACGAGGATATCGTCGCATCGGAGTATCGGCTCGTCACCGAAGGCCTCGGCATCAAGCATCTGCGCCTGGTCATGGGCTCGTCCATGGGCGGCATGCACACCTGGATGTGGGGCTACACCTATCCGGACCTGATGGACGGCCTCATTGCGATCGCGAGCCAGCCGATCCAGATCAGCGGGCGCAACTGGATGCAGCGCCGCATCGCGGCCGAAGCGATCCGCCAGGACCCGGGCTGGAACAACGGCTTCTACGACAAGAACCCGACCCAGTGGACCGTGACGGCGCCCTACGGCTTCCTGCAGACCGAGAACGTGCTGCAGCTCCAGAGGATGTTCCCGACCCGCGAAGCCGGCGACGAAATGTACAAGAAGCTGCAGGAAGAGGCGAAGCGCCGCGACGCCAACGATACGCTGTGGGGCATCGAGGCGGTGATGGACTACAACCCGACGCCGCACCTCGACAAGATCAAGGCGCGGCTGATGGCGATTAATTCCGGCGACGACGAGGCCAACCCGCCGCAGATCGCCTCCACGGAGCGCGAGATCAAGCGTATCCCCAATGCCAAATACGTGTTGATCCCGGCGAGCGAAGAAACCCACGGCCATTTCACCCACCTGCGCGCTGCGTTTTGGAAGGCGTATGTGGCGGAGTTTTTGAAGGAGCTGCCGGCGCAGATGTGACCTAATCGAAATCTCGTGATTACTGGATCGCCCCCTTTCGAGGGTGTGAAACGAAGCGAAGGATTGGCATCATGGCAATATGCTTGCTTCAGCTCAATCTTTGAGCTGAGTAAAAAAAGAGTGAAAAAAATGTTTACGAGAATGCCTGTTGCGGTTATGGTTGGAGGTAATTTTGGATCAGTGTTGTCCCGTGCTTGCCAGTCGACGCTTTTGTTGGCCCACCTCGCGTTCGAGTTTCATTGAACGGGGCAATCAGAGTTTCAAAACGTCCCCAAAGCAACAACCCTAAAATTTTAATTGATAGGAGGTTAAGACATGGCAAGGCCCCCTTCGAGACCCGAGGCGGCCCGCAGGGTTTGTGCGGCAATGCAACATCATTACTATTTGGCTGCGACCGATCCTGTTTATCGAGACAATCGCCGGGCCTTAGAGGCGAACACGAGAGTCGCGCGTTTGGCGCCGCGCACGAGTGTTATTCGTATCCCAGTGGTGGTGCACGTCCTCTATCACGGCGACAATGAAAACCTCGAAGTTAGCCAGATTGAGAGTCAAATTGACGCGCTCAACCGTGATTATCGGCTTCAAAACCAGGATCAAAACTTGATCCCGGCGCCGTTCAGCCCGTTTGCCACTGACACACTTGTTGAATTTGCCCTTGCGGTGCGGGACCCTCGGGGTAATCCCACCACGGGAATCACTCGAACGCGCACATCAAAGACGGTTTTTCCGTATGACTCATACCGTTTCCATATCAGATTGACCTTGCAATGTAGGGGAACGAAGTGATGGATTTAACGAGGTCCGGATTGCGTTCGATGTAGAGTGCAGCGTCCTCAAGCTTTGCGTAGACCTCCTCCATGGATCTGAGGGCGTAGT